>ERZ780212.422-NODE-422-length-42899-cov-3.976356_pt1 | contig 42899 bp, 30 predicted proteins | sample MGYA00511364_ERZ780212 | MGnify/ENA primary metagenome ERZ780212 (study PRJEB29588, sample SAMEA2147991) | human gut metagenome | biome: human gut; feature: human-associated habitat; material: faeces | place: Denmark | collected 2008/2010 ... | reverse complement strand
AAAGGTGGCCTTTTGCAAGCCGAAAGACGGCCTTTTACAACGCATTGAATATCAATACGTTACAACGGCAATCACAAAAGGGGATTCGTATGGCGGTGACAAGCGGAAAAAACTGGCATGAAAGAATAAAAAGCAAAAAAGATTTGAATTAAATCTTAACACAATATGACCTATTGGGAAAATGGCATTATATTTGCATCAGAAATATTATAAATCAAAACATTATCACATTATGACAGTTGGAATTATTATTTTAGTAGTTGTCGTGCTGCTCGTCATCTGGGGAGTAAGCCTTTACAACAACCTTGTGAAACTGCGCAACAACCGCGAAAACGCATTCGCCAACATCGACGTGCAGCTGAAACAGAGGCACGACCTAGTGCCGCAACTCGTGTCGACGGTAAAAGGATACGCCACGCACGAGCGCGAGGTGCTGCAGCGGGTGACCGAAGCGCGCTCGGTTGCGATGAACGCCACGGGCATCAACGACAAGATTAACGCCGAAAACGCGCTGACAAGCGCGCTGGCCGGACTTAAAGTATCGCTCGAGGCATATCCCGACCTGAAGGCCAACCAGAACTTCATGCACCTGCAGACAGAGCTTTCCGACCTTGAGAACAAGCTGGCAGCGGCACGCCGCTTCTTCAACTCGGCTACGCGCGAACTTAACAACGCCGTTGAGACTTTCCCGTCAAACATCTTCGCCAAGATGTTCAAGTTCGGTAAAGAGCCGATGTTTGAAGTGCCGCAGGAGGAGCGCGCAACATACGAAAAGGCTCCGGAAATAAACTTTTAAAGCTACGGTGACTATATGAAATATGTAGGAATGTACACCCAGATACGGCGTAACAACATGCTGACAACGGTGTTGCTGCTGATGTTTCCAGTCATAATACTGGGCATGGTATGGGTGTTCCTAGCCTTGGTAAACTATTTCGGCAACGGCGTTTACGACCAATACGGCAACATCGTGCGCCATCTCGACACGGCCGTAGTCAACCACTACTTCATGAATGCCCTGCCGTGGGTGGTCGTAGGAGTGGGCGCGTGGTTCCTTATAGCGTATTTCTCCAACACGGCAATGGTGCGCGCCGCCACCGGGGCGCACCCTGTCACACGCAAGGAGAACCCGAGGATTTACAACATTGTTGAAAACCTGTGCATCGCCTGCAACATGGACATGCCGCAAATCAACATCGTTGACGACCCACAGCTCAACGCCTTCGCCAGCGGAATAGACAAAAAGAGCTACACGGTGACGCTCACCACGGGCATCATCAACCGCCTGAACGACGACGAACTGGCAGGAGTGATAGGCCACGAGCTTACCCACATACGCAACCACGACACACGCCTGCTCATCACGAGCATCATCTTCGTAGGCATAGTGTCAACCATCATGAGCCTCGTCGTACAGATGATGTACAACGCTTTTTGGTTCGGAGGCATGGGCCACCGTTCTTCCGACGACGAGGACAACCGCTCGAGCGGCCTCTCCATGATAGCGGTATTCATCATCGCCGCCCTGTGCTGCGCCGTGGCCTACCTGTTCACGCTGCTCACGCGCTTCGCCATCTCGCGCAAGCGAGAGTACATGGCCGACGCGGGCGGAGCCGAACTTTGCGGCAATCCGCTCGCGCTCGCCTCAGCGTTACGCAAGATTTCAGGCGACCCCGGACTTGACAACGTCAAGCGTGACGACATAGCCCAGCTGTTCATCATACATCCGCAGCACTTCGCTCCGGGCCTGTCGAGCTTCTTCAGCTCGCTGTTCAGCACGCATCCTGACACTAAAAAAAGAATTGAAATACTTGAACAATTCTGATTATCAACAGAAACGTCACGGCTGATTTAGCCGTGACGTTCTGTTTTTGACAGTTTGCGGTATCCTGCATAACAAAACATTCCACAACGTACAACCACAATATTCGCCACCGTAAGCGCCACCCCTAATATCACGGACAATGAAAAAGGCGGACAAGGTAACGTCCTTGTCCGCCCGAACTGATGGTTTTCATATCGCAGGGCGATGCCTGCCAAAAAGGCTTATTTCACAATAAACTTACTTGTCTCTGTTCCGTCGGCTGTCGTCATCTTGGCTACGTAAACACCGGGAACAAGCCTTGAAGCGTCAAACACGCACTCACCGGCGCCTCCGGCAACATTGCCGACCTGCGCGCCTGATGCCGAATAAACGGCCAGACTGCTTATATCGCCTGCAGACGATGTAGCCACGAGAGTCTTGCTTGACTCGTTATATACTATGCCCGAAGCCCCTGCGCCAACTTCTACTGAGCCGATGCCTGACGGGTCGCCGCCAAGTATGGCGCGGACGGGCGGTGTGCCGAAGCCTAAGCTCGAATTGTCTACCGCTACCGGATAACCCAAGGTTTCGCTGTCGATCAGGTAGAGCTGGCCGGGAGCCACACCGTCAACAACCAAAGCGTGCCCTACATAAGTAACGCCGATGAAGTAATAACCCGGCTCAAGCGTCACAACCTCGTCAAACATGTAGTCAATCTGGCCGACAGTGGTGCCCTGGTCGGCAGTTGTGGTGTACACCTTGTCGCCTACAATGACGACACCATCTTGATAAAGGTTTGTCGGATCCCACTTATATACACTGAGACTTATCTGCTGGCCGTCGGCTACGCCCCAGCCTACTGATACGCCCTTGAGCGTGGTCTTGGCGTTGATAAGGAACGGTATGCCGGCAGTAACGTTTCCGCCGCCTTCTATACCGATGCCGTTATCCTCGATATACAGGTCGTCGGTCATGTGGTCATAAGCGTAAACTTCTTCGGTTATTTCCATGCTTGCCGTGAAGGAGTTGTCTGCCTGGTTGCCGTCAGTCTGTCCGTCGATTACGGCCTCAACGGCTACTGATACGCTGCCCGTAGCCAAGCCCTGCGCCGTGACTGGCACGCTAACCGTAGCGGTAGCGTCGGGAGCAAGGTCGGTAAAGGTTGCCGAACCTGCGGCGTTGCCGTTGAACGTCACGCTTACCGTGCCCGATACAGCCTGAGCACCGTTGTTCTTCACCGGAACAGTCAGAGCCATGCCCTCGGCCTGCTCCATAGGCAGCTGCGACGGAAGACCCGTCACGCCGGTCACCGTAATGTCATACGGCACAACTTCCGTCACGCTTACGTTGTCGAGATAGAGCGTGCCCTGCGGAACGTCCTGAATGAAGCCGAGCGAATAAACGCCGTTCTCAGGCACGGTGAAGGTAAGGCTGTTGTCGGTGAACACGTCGTTGGTGTAGATGTCAGAGAACGACTCTATCACATTCCAGTCTTCCAGCGGTGCGCCGTCCTTGCCTATTATCACGTCATAGCTTTCATAAATGGTGAAGAAGAAGTAATACATGCCGGCCATGTAGTTGTAAGAGATGCGGTAACGCTTGCCGGCCTCAAGGTTGATGCCGCGCGAAACGAGCGGAGTGGTGCCCACGCAGTACATTGCGGGGTAGTATTCGCCGTCATACAGCCATGAGCCGTCGCTTGCCCAGTCGCCCCGTTGCGTTGGATCCTCGAAGTCAACGGTGAACGGCACGTCGGCCGGAGTATAGTGGGTGACGGTTGCCTCGGCCGAGTTGTTGTCGGTCACGGTCTCGTCGTTCTGTCCGTCGGCCGGCGTAACGTCGGTTATCCTCACGCCTACGGTATGCACGCCTTCGGCCGAAAGATCTACATTAGTGCTTATTTCAACGGTCACGCTCTCGCCTGCGGTTATCGCGGTAGCCATCGGCGTGGTGGCATGTACGTTGCCGTCAACAAGGCATTCAACGGTGAAGCCCGTAACGTCGGCCGTACCATTATTGGATATTACGGCGCTTACCGTCTCGGCATTGCCGAGCGAGCAACTTGACAGCGGCAGTATCACACGGTCAACAGAGAGGTCGGGAGTGCCCGTGTATGCGCCTGCCGATATTTCGACATCGTTGATGAGAAGTCCCAACTGGTCGGCCGGCGAAGTGCCGTGTATGGCGAAATAGTATGCGCCGGCCTCTTCAAGGTCGAAGTTTACGGGCAGTATGTAACCGTCAGCCGTCGCCGTAAATTCGGGCACTGCTCTGAGAACGGTCATCTCGTTGACATTGGACGTCTTGCCGTAAAGCACCTCAAAGCTCTCATAATAGCCTTCGCCCTGCGCGTTGTAGCCTACCACTATCTTGTTTGCGCCGGCTTCAAGGCTAATGGGATTCATGGTTACGAGGTAGTCGTCGGTATCAAAATATGCGCTGTAAATCACCTGGGCGTAGCCATAGTCCGTCTGTATCTGCCATGTCTCGCCATCTTTGTTGGCGTCGATTATGTTCCACTCGTCAATGTCGGCTACTTCGTCGAAGCTGCATGTGTAAGGAGCGGCTATAGGCGCAATGTGGTTCACCCTTGTGGTAACGGTGTTGTCGCCGGTCAGTGCGTCGCCGTCGCACGCAATGGCTACGGTCACGGTGTGCATACCGGGAGCCGAGAGGTCAGCCTTGGCGGTAAAGGTGTAATCAAAAGTGGCACCGGGCTGTATCTCTTGGTTTACCGTCTCAGTGACAGGCGCGCCGCCGTCAACGGTCAGCGTTGCCGTAAACGACGATACGGCCTCCGTGCCCTTATTGGCTATCGTGGCCGTAACGGCCTCGGCAGCGGTAAGCCCTTCGGCCGAAACGGGCGCGGTGATGCCGGTCACACCGATGCTGACAGGCGAGTCGGCAGTCAGCTCCACGTTGTCGCCTTCACCTCCGAGCGTGATTGTGAACACATACTCGACACCGCCCTTGAAGTCGTAAGCATATCCCGTTGACTCTCCTCCTGCCGTATAATAGCTATCGGGAGGAGTGGGATTGAATATCCAGTAATCATACGTTCCGGCGGGAATGTCTACCGAAGCCGTCTGGCCTGCCACCAGCCAGTTCTCAAGCACGGCCGCATTCTCAGGCAACACGTACTCTGCTGCGGTGAAAAGGTCTTCAACATACTCTAAGTTGGCAAACTCACAGTCGGCGTCCAACAGCAGCTGATAACCCGAACCGTCACCCCAGTCGCTCTCAACGTTGACCGTGATACGTGCCATGTCGGCGGCAACGGGTGCTGCGGCGGGCACCTTACGTGCGGCAACACGCATCGGCCGCCCCACACGCTTGCCGGCTTTGCGCAGTTTGCCGTCTTTGCTGCGGACGGCCTTGGCGGCCTTCTCCTGCTTTTGCAGCACGCCGGCCTTAACGGCCTTACCTCTTTGGCGTGCCTCGGCGGCTTTCTTCGTTGTCAACTTAACACCCATTGGGGGGGGTGAATTTTTAACGCTCTGCGCGTAAGTGCCACAACACATCAGGGCACACAAGATGTAAACGAACAGATGTTTCATAGACAAAATTTATTAAATTAAAAACACTGCAAATATAAAGAAATGAAAGAATAAATGCAAATAAAACTGCAATTATTTACATAAAATAGGGCAAGAAATTATTTTTGACGGCAATATACATTATATAATAACATATTATTAGTGTCTGCACAACACGTATAAATGCTTAAAATTAACAAAAGCAAGGATAGTTTTCACATATCGGCGGCAACGGTCGCACGCGCGCGAAAACGCGCTTGGCACGGCGCATCCCCATCGGCGGGCAACAGCCTGATTGTCAACGACTTGCCAATATGCCGCCTTCCGGCATGCAAAACACGGCATATTACGACGCAAAAGGCCGCCTTTCAGCGTGTGAAAGGCGGCCTTTCGGAAAACGCGCGGCGGCAAGCCGCGCCGTGATGTCATTTCGTAACCACTTTCACCGTCGTTACGTTGCCGTCGGCATCGACGCTCCTCTTTATGCTGACGCCCTTGGCCGGGGCTGCAAGGCGCACTCCGTCGAGCGAGTAATACTGAGTTGCTACCGTTTCGCCTGCCACGGCCTGCGTTATGCCCGTGGTAACTTCGGTTATCTTGTCGCCGTTTTCGTCATACGTAGCCTCGGTCGGATTGTCCTTTATCGCGGCCGCGTATTCGTTGATGTCCTCGGCGGGCACGGCGTCAGCATACTCGCTCCATATCTCAATCTTGCCCGCACCGGCGTATTTTTGGACAACGGCGGGCACGTCGGCGGTCTTGTCGAGAGTGTTCACGGTGTAGCCTTCATAGTCGTAAGGCGACCAGTCCGTCTCGCTGTAATCGTATGTTTCATCATTCTTATCGTTGTCAATGTTCTTATAACCTTTAAGGAAACGGCGGCACGACTCATAAATAAGATCGTATCCCTCATCCGTGTTGACTGTCAAATAACCGTCAGCCTTGCTGTCTAATTTTATCGGAGCCTTCGTGTCATAGAAATAACAAGCCTCGACAAAACCGGTAGCCCCGGCCTCAAGCTCCCATCCGTCCTGGCATCCTGAGTGGTAGTTGTTGCAATAATGGGTATAGCCGCCCCTCTGTAAAGGCAGCCGCGAGCCTTCTATGTTCTCGTAAAAATTATGGTGGAAAGACGTGGTACGGCACTCGTCAAACACATCATTTCCACTTTTACCCCATACGCTCACCTTATCATGGTTGTGGAAATGGTTATAGCTTACAGTAATCCACTGCACGTTGTTCTTGCAGTCCACGAGGCCGTCGTAGCGGTCTTTGTCGGCGGCATTGCCGTTGAAGAACTCGCAATGGTCTATCCAGATGTGGCCACCGAAATCGGTATCGGCGTCGGTTTCATCGGCCTGTATGCTTATACAGTCAGGATCGCCCACTTTCGTTTGCACTCCGTCACGCAGTGCTATGACTTTCATCTCGTCAGCCTTGTCGGCCGGCACGCCGTTCATTGTGAAGCGGCAGTTGCGTATGATGACGTTGTTGGCGCACTGCATGACGAACGATATGCGAGAGAACAGCGGTGCTTCGCCCGTCTGCGGGTTGGTGACGCCTATCAAAGTCTTGTTCGACGCTATCATTATGCGCTCACCGTAAGTGGTCTCAACGCCCTCCGAGCCGTCTTGCTTTGCGCAGAGTTCGCCCGTAGCAAGGTCGTCAACCCAGCACTTTATGCCCGTGTCCATATCCTTATCGACGAGGACTATGTACGGCGACTCGGCCTGAAGGTAGGCTTTGAGCTGCTGGAACGTGCGGGCGTAGACCACCTTGCCGCCCTCGCCTCCCGTCGTTCCGCCGGCAAGATAATGGGGAGTGCCCGCCTTGCCGGGCAGAGCCGCGAAGCCGTCAATACCGAAGTTGCGCCCGTCAACAGTCTGGGCCGTGGCCTGCGAGGCCACCGCGCATAGCGCGAAAACCGTAACCAATGCTTTCATCCGGCACGCTTTCATTGCGCCGGAAACTGTTTTACGAATTAGTTTCATAGTAGTTTCAAATTGTTATTGTTATTAGTTTAAAAGTTTGTTTTCATCCTTCATCCGTATGCAAAAGGGCGTCTTTCGCCCCACGGACGCACCCGCTACGGGTACGGTGATAATCGAATACGGTTGCAAATATAACGCTTTTTGCGATAAAGTGTTATGAAACAGATATAAAAATATGGTTTTCAAGCACATAAAGGCTTGAAAACCATAACTTCGTCAACAGGTGACGGGTGTGCAACAGGGCGCGTCAGTTGCCCATGTCAGACATGAACTTGATGCGCACAAGACGGATTTCCTCTTCAGGGTAGTCGCCTCCCAGCTCGTCCATGGCGGTTTCGAGGTCATCGGTGTCGCTCTCCTTAAAGTATTCATAGATGTCGTCAATGTGGTCGTCGTCCATCACTTCCTCAAGGAAATAGTCGATGTTGAGCTTCGTTCCGCTGTAGACTATGGCCTCAACCTCGTCAAGCAGCTCGTCGAACTCAAGCCCTTGGGCCTCGGCTATATCATCAAGCGCCACCTGTCGGTCGATGCTCTGTATTATCTTCACTTTCAAGACAGACTTCTTGGCAACAGTCCTGACGCGCAGTTCCTCGGGACGTTCAATCTCGTTTTCCTCGCAATACTTCTTTATCAGGGCGACAAACTCCTTGCCGTAGCGGCGCGCCTTGCCGGCGCCCACGCCCTGAATGTTCTGCAAGTCGTCAAGCGTTATTGGGTAAACGGTGGCCATCTGCTCGAGCGAAATGTCTTGGAAAATGACATACGGAGGCAATCCGGCTTTTTTACTAACCTTCTTACGCAGGTCTTTCAGCATGGAATGAAGCGTCGGGTCGAGAGCCGAACTGGCGGCTTCATGGCTTTCTTCCTCCTCGTCTTCATTAAACTCGTTGTCGAGAACGATCATAAACGATTGGGGATTTTTCATGAACTTCTTACCCGCCGAGGTAAGTTTCAGCGTACCGTAGTTCTCCACATCCTTTTTCAAATACCCGGCGATGAGAGCTTGGCGGATTACAGGATTCCACAGTTTTTCGTCCATGTCTTCACCTGAACCGAATTCTTCGAGCTTGTCATGCTTATGGGCCACAATGTCATTGGTATCCTTACCCTTCACGAAATCTATAACGTAATCCGTCCTGAAGTCTTCCTTTATAGCCATGACGGCGGCCAACACCACAAGTAAAGCATCCTTCGCTTCTATCTTTGTCTTAGGATGCAGGCAGTTGTCACAATTCCCGCAGTTGTCTTTGTCGTACTCTTCGCCGAAATAATGGAGCAACATCTTACGCCTGCACACCGACGACTCGGCATACGCAGCAGTCTCCTGCAACAGCTGGCGGCCGATGTCCTGCTCGGCCACAGGCTTGCCTTCCATGAACTTCTCGAGTTTTTTCAGGTCCTTGTAAGAGTAAAACGCTATGCACTTTCCTTCCCCGCCGTCACGGCCGGCACGGCCTGTCTCCTGATAATATCCCTCCAAACTCTTAGGGATGTCATAATGGATGACGAAGCGCACGTCTGGCTTGTCGATGCCCATGCCGAACGCTATGGTCGCCACTATCACGTCTATGCTTTCCATAAGGAAGTCATCCTGAGTGGTGGAACGTGTGCCCGAGTCCAAACCTGCATGGTAAGCGGCGGCCTTAATATCGTTGGCGCGCAGCACAGCGGCCAGTTCTTCCACCTTCTTTCGCGACAGGCAGTATATTATTCCGCTCTTACCGGGATTCTGCTTGATGAACTTTACTATCTGCTTGTCAATGTCCTTGGTCTTATGGCGCACCTCATAATAAAGGTTAGGACGGTTGAAAGAGCTTTTATATTCGGTTGCGTCAAGTATCCCAAGGCTCTTTTTTATGTCGGTGCGCACCTTGTCTGTAGCCGTGGCCGTAAGCGCGATTACCGGCGCTTCGCCTATTTCGTTGATGATAGGGCGTATCCTTCGGTACTCGGGACGGAAATCATGGCCCCACTCCGAGATACAATGGGCCTCGTCAACTGCGTAAAACGAGATCTTCACCCCACGCAGGAAGTCGACATTGTCTTCCTTTGTCAACGACTCGGGAGCCACATACAGCAGTTTCGTCTTACCTTCCAAGATGTCGCTTTTCACCTTGTCTATGGCCGACTTGTTTAGCGACGAGTTCAAGTAATGCGCCACTCCGTCTGTCTCTGTCATTCCGTTAATCACGTCGACTTGGTTCTTCATCAGGGCAATCAGCGGCGAAATGACAATCGCCGTACCGTCCATTATGAGTGACGGAAGCTGGTAACACAACGACTTGCCGCCACCTGTCGGCATCAACACAAACGTGTTTTTGCCGTCAAGCAGATTGCGGATGATTGCTTCCTGATTACCTTTGAACTTGTCGAAGCCGAAATACTGTTTCAGCTTTTCATTAAGATTAACGTCATTATTCATACGACTAACAGAGTATCTTTTTAACGGTTATCTTTCACTTAATGCCCTTTTCACGCGCTTTCAAGCTTGTTGAAATGCGCTTTTTCAAGCTGCCGGCGCGCATAATCGAGATCAACCTTGAATTCTTTTACGTTCTTCGATGGTATCTCGAACATCGCATCCATTATCACGCTCTCGACTATCGAGCGCAAACCGCGCGCCCCCAGCTTATACTCCATCGCCTTGTCGACAATGAAATCAAGTGCCTCATCGGTGAACGTAAGCTCTATCCCGTCCATCTCAAACAACTTCTTGTATTGCTTTACGATTGAGTTCTTCGGTTCTACGAGAATCGAACGCAGAGCCGAACGGTCCAAAGGATTGAGATATGTGAGCACAGGCAGGCGGCCTATGATTTCAGGTATCAAGCCAAACGACTTCAAGTCTTGTGGCAGGATATACTTCATCAGGTCGTTCTTGTCAATCTGCCTGACGTTCTGAACCGAGTTGTAGCCTACCACGTGGGTGTTCATCCTTTGCGCGATTTTACGCTCTATGCCATCGAACGCGCCGCCGCAGATGAAAAGGATGTTCTTCGTATCCACATGGATGTACTCTTGATCGGGATGCTTGCGACCGCCCTGCGGGGGCACGTTGACCATCGTTCCCTCCAGAAGTTTGAGCAAACCTTGCTGCACTCCCTCGCCGCTAACGTCGCGGGTTATCGACGGATTATCGCTCTTACGCGCTATCTTGTCAATCTCGTCTATGAAAACAATGCCGCGCTGGGCCGCCTCGACATCGTAATCGGCCACTTGCAACAGGCGGCTCAATATGCTTTCAACATCCTCGCCCACATAACCGGCTTCGGTGAATACTGTCGCGTCGACAATAGTAAACGGCACATCGAGCAGCTTGGCTATCGTGCGGGCCATCAAAGTCTTGCCCGTGCCGGTGCTGCCCACCATTATTATATTGCTCTTCTCTATCTCGACACCGTTGTCGTCGGCCGGTTGCTGCAACCTTTTATAATGATTGTACACGGCAACGGCCAAACAACGCTTGGCATCATCCTGCCCTATTACATATTGGTCGAGATAATCCTTTATCTCGCGCGGCTTCGGCACCCTCTTCGGCTTAAACTTCGAGCTTTGTTTTTGACGGCCGTCGTCAAGCACGCCGGTCGATTTCACTATCTCGTAAGCCTGCGCGGCGCAATCTTCACATATATATCCGGTAAGCCCGGTTATGAGCAACTTAACGTCCCTCTCGCTCCGTCCGCAGAAGCTACATACTTTCTCCATCCGGTTATTCTTGCTTGTCATTTGGCTCAGTTGGTGTCACGCGTTCTTTTTTCCTTGACAAAACATTGTCTATCATGCCGTATTCCTTGGCTTCCTCGGCCGTCATCCAATAGTTACGGTCTGAGTCCTTGTACACTTTCTCGTAAGGAGTATGCGAGTGGTCGGATATTATCGTGTAAAGTTCTTTCTTGAACTTAAGTATCTCCTTAGCCTCTATCTCGATGTCGGAAGCCTGTCCCTGCACACCGCCGAGCGGCTGGTGTATCATCACGCGGCTGTGAGTGAGCGCCGAGCGCTTGCCTTCCGTACCGGCGACGAGCAGCACCGCGGCCATAGAGGCGGCCATACCCGTGCATATCGTGGCCACGTCGCTCGATATGAACTGCATGGTGTCATATATGCCGAGGCCGGCCGTCACGCTGCCTCCGGGACTGTTGATATATATGGATATGTCCTTGCCAGGGTCTGTCGAGTCAAGATACAGCAACTGCGCCTGCAAGGTATTGGCCGTGTAATCGTCTATCTGCGTGCCTAGAAATATTATGCGGTCCATCATCAAGCGCGAGAACACGTCCATCTGGGTTACGTTCAACTGGCGCTCCTCAAGGATATACGGGTTGAGATATTGCATCTGCGCCTTCGTCACATCGTCAATCATCATGCCACTCATGCCGAGATGGCCGGTGGCGTATTTTCTAAAGTCGTTCATCTATATATTTAATAAATAATGAATAATGAAAAATGAATAATCGCCTTCAGGGCTTTCATTCCGCCGGAACTGCCATACAATATTGGCAAACGCCTCCGTGCGCCTTGCATTTTCCACCTATTACTATATTATGCGAAAAGGAGGTTACCGACCCTTTTCGCCTGTTCATTCGGAACAAAGTTAATAAAAAAGTCGGAAACCTCCCCTATCTTACGGAAGTTTTTTTGCTAAAAAATATTTATTATCCCTGCACCAGTTTGTTAAACTCGTCCAATGTCGCGGTTTTCTCGTTGAGTTTTACAACTTTCTTGAGGGCCTCCGTGAGCTTGCGGTCAATGCTGCGGTCTACGAAAGAGTCGATATACTCTTTCTTCTTCAGCATGTCTGTAGCGTAGTTGTCAATGTATTCCTCAGGGATGTTGTTCATTCCGTACTGGGCAAACTGGGCGCGGGCGGCCTCCTTCGCAGTTTCCTTTATGTCGGCGTCTTCTATTTTGACACCATTGGCGGCCACGAGCTGCTCCTTGATGAGATGCCATGTCAGCTCCTTTATGCTCTGGTCGTAGTTCTTGTCTACATACTCCTGCCCCTTGTCCTTGTTGTTGTTGAGCATTATGCGCTTCAGGAGAGCGTCAGGATAAGTCAGCGCGCCCACCTTGTCTTCCATGTACTTGCGCACGTCCTGTATGAACTTGAAGTCGGTGTCGACGGCAAACTGCGCCTTCAGTCCGTCGGCTATCTTGGCGCGGAACTCCTGCTCGTCCTTCACCGCGTCCTTTCCGAACACTTGGTCGAACAGTTCTTGGTTTACCTCGGCTTTCACGTAGCGCGATATTTCGGTTATCTGGAAGGTGAAATCCGATGTCAGGTCGGCCACTTCCTCTTTCTTCATCTTGAGCAGTGAAGACACTTCGATGTCGCTTTCGGGGTAAGCCTTCTTCGGGTTGAACGTCACGATGTCGCCCAGCTTGGCTCCGTCAAACAGTTTCTTCTGGTCTTCCACCTTAATATATTCAGGCATAAGCACGGCTCCTTCAACGGTTATGCCGCCCTCTTTGGTGTTGCCCTCGGCGTCAAGCTCGCGCAGGTCGCCCTTCAGCATGTCGTGCTCCTTGTATTCTTCCACCTTGTCATAGTGGCCGGCACGCGATGCGAACATGTCAACCTGACGGTTTACCACGTCGTCGTCAACGGTTATCGTATAGTGGTCTATCGTATCCTTGTCGGTCAGCTCGGCCTTAAACTCTGGAGCTACGGCTATGTCGAACATGAATGTGTAGGGTGCTTCCTTCTCCATGTCCACCGGCTCCTGCTTGTCCGACGGCAGAGGTTCGCCCAGCATTTGTATGTTGTTGTCTTTCACATATTTGTACAACTCCTCGCCAAGGAGTTTGTTGATTTCGTCCACTTTAACAGTAGTGCCGAACTGTTTTTTTATCATCCCCATAGGAACCATGCCCGGACGGAATCCCGGCACATTGGCCTTCTTGCGGTAATCTTTCAGTGTCTTCTCGACATTTGCCTTATAATCAGCCTCTTCTACGGTCAAAGTCATCAGTCCGTTGACCTTGTCAGGATTTTCAAATGAAATTTTCATCTCTGGTAGTTTATGTTATTTTTAATATTTATCAAATATGGGGTGCAAAATTACTGAATATCGGTGTAAATACCTAATATAATTACAGAAAAAGCTGAAAATTTTGCTTCCGGGCATGAACGACAACGCTTTTTTAAGACTAAAAAGCACGGCGCGCTCCTACGACCGCGCCACCACAGACCCGCCCGTTACCCTAACACGCAAACGACCGCCGCCAACCGTCACAGGCGGTACAGCTCGCTGGCGGCCATGAGGTCAACCTTCTTCTCGGCCAGTATGCGCTCGCAGCTATCAAGATCGGTCGGACGGATTACTATATGGGCCACGTCGCCGCAGGCGAACGAGTACATATACTCTATGAACACCCCTCTTTCCGACAGGTATTCGAGCACGACGGCCAGCGCCCCGCTCGTGTTGGGACAGGTGAAACCTATCACGTCGCTCACGCGGACGGTGAAGTTTGCCGCCTCGAGGGCGCGTTTCGCCGCCTCCGGGTCAGACACGATGCAGCGCAGTATGCCGAAGTCAGAGTTGTCGGCAATGCTCATCGCCGACAGGTTGACGCCGGCTCGGCCCAATATTTCGGCAGCCTCGGTCAGCTGGCCCGACTTGTTCTCGAGGAACACTGATAATTGTTTTGCTAACATGGCAATATTGTTTTGTGTGAATGTCGTTGTTTCGCGCGGTATGTTCCGCATCCGCAAACTTACTAAATTTCGGCGTGAAATCATAAAACTTTTGTTAAAATCACGCACGCCGCACAGTTAAATTCTTGTAAAAGATGCGCCCGCGCGGCGCCCGTAAATTTGCCGTTGCGCATTATTTTCAGTACCTTTACGCTGTAAAACTGATTAAAAACATACGCATATGAACAACTTTGTATTTCTCGCCCTGGCGATAATCGCCGAAACGGTAGCCACCACGTCGCTGAAAATGTCGGAGCAGTTTACGCGCCTTTGGCCGTCGGTTGCTACGGTCGTAGGCTATGCGGCGGCGTTCTATTTCCTAAGTTTCGCGCTGCGCACCATCCCCGTAGGCGTGGCTTACGCCATCTGGTCGGCCGCCGGCATAGTGCTCGTCACGGTTGTGGGCATGGTGGTATTCAAGCAGACGCCCGACCTTCCGGCCGTCATCGGATTGTCGCTCATCGTCGCCGGAGTGGTGGTTGTCAACCTGTTCTCAAAGATGTCGGCCCACTGACTGTCGCTGTGTGTGTTGCAAAAGGCCGTGTTTCGCGTTGTAATTGACGGTCTTTTGCGTTGTGATTGATGGCGTTTTACAACGCCAAACATGGCCTTTGGAAAACATATTTATTATCAGATGGATTGCTAATGAAAAACAATGTGTTTGACAATTCATAAAGAGTAGAGAGGCAGAGTAAGTATTCATTGTTCTGATACTTTTATTACAATATGACAGTTTATTAAATAGGTAAATTAGATGGCGTGAATACTTTGGGAAAGATTTTAATGAATTGATGAACTTAATTGTAATATATTTATTATCTTTGTATAAAGATAAAAATAAGAATAATCATGAATAAACCTTTGTTTCCTAAATCCTATTCTGCATCAGAATATCATCATCTATTTAAGATTGATAATATGAATTTTTATTCAGCCAAGATGGATGAAGACTTGTTTGTAGTAGTAGATGATTATGATGCTGATTGCTATGCCATTTGGTCTGAGGTACAAATTGTTTCTTTGGAGAATGATAGATTGCTTTGTATGCATGATGGAAAATATGGTGTGGTAAGTTTAGAAGGTTGGGATATTATTCCTTTTATTTATGATAAATTTGAAAAAAGAGTAGAAGCTAATAAAAATAGGTATAACGTCCTATTGGGAAATAGGTGGGGAGTTGTTGATTCATCAGGAAAGGAGATTTTTCGGATAAAATATAATAATCCAATACCAATAGTAGAGCCTTTAAAAAGTGTTTCTAATAATATGTTGTGTAGAAGTTTGATACTTGTAGAGGATGCGGATACTCTCCGTAAGGGGTTGGTGGATTTCGATGGAAGGGAAGTAATCCCTACAATATATTCTAAAATAGAAAGAAGTGGAAATTGGGACTATGTTTATGTGAATTTTGGGGCTATGGAAGAAACTGATCCTGATAGTACCTTGAATGGAATATGGGGATGCTACGATTGGCAAGGCAAAGAGATAATACCTGTAAAGTATCATGCTATCCATTATAATAACGGGTATTTTATTGCAGGAGATGATGAATATGAATATGGTAATTGTTGTGAGTTTAATGATCGGTATTATGGAACATATGATTTATATGATTTATACGGCTCTATGATTATAGGAGGATTTAATAATTGTCGAATCAGAACCAATTATTTTATTTTTTATTTTGGAATAGTCGTTAAATCTTATTGGAAAACAAATTATTTTTTAGAAACAGACTTTGAATGTGGTGAAGAATTAGTAAAAGAATTAATATGTGACAAAATGTGTTCTGTTGTTGTTGATAAAGATCTGAGATCGTTTATTCCAAGACATTTAATAAATGAAACTCGTGAAGAAATAGAGTATGAAATTTTTTTATGTAATCATTTGCCCATAGGTGAAGGCTTGCTTATAGGTGAAACTCCCAAATTGGATAAAGGAAAAAGATATAGTGATGATGATAAGATAATAAAGGGGTGTAGTATTCGTTCGGCTTACTTTATAAATGATAGCGTTGTTGTGTACTGTACAAATGAAAAAAAAGTGATGGCAGACTGTTCGGAAGTGCGATTGAAGGGAATTATTTTTTGCAATGAGCGAATGGTTATTGCTCCAACATATAAAGATATAAGATCAATGATAAATAATGGGTTGCTTTTTGTACAAAATGAAAATGGCTTAGTAGGTATAAGGAATGTTGAGAAAGAATTGCTGGAACCGCAATTTGATTTGATTACTAATCCATACGATAATATAGCTATAGGGTTTAAAATTAAATGTATAGAAGAAGCCCAATATCAGTGTCAATGCTTTTTAATGAATTTCGATAAAGATACTATTCGTCAAGAGGAGGTGGCAAAAATAACAGGGTCTGAGTTATATGATTTGTTATATCCTTCTAATATATTAGTTGGTGGGGAAGTTCCTAACTTATTAAATTACAGGGAAACTCTTAATTTGTTAGATGGTTGGAGTTCTTTTGATATGAACGATAAACATAAAGCATTGATAGCACAGTATTGGAAACACATTCCCCGTAATTACGGCGATGATAGTTTTTGGTATCCTGGTTATAAAGATTTTCATTATCTTGGTGAGATTGAATACGATGAAGAAGAAAGTCTTTCTGATGATTCGGTAGATGCATGCGATTGGAGATATTATGATGATGGCTTGGATATGGACCAACAAGACGAACGTTTCTATGATTTTTAGAAACAAGCAAACGCCTGAAAGAGTTACCATTTGCGACTTTGTATGTAACATCTTGAAATACAAAGTGTTACGTTTTGACGCCAAGCTGTTCGTGCCTTGTTCCGCCGCTAAGGCCGTGCCGGGGCTTAAAAAGCCTTAAGCGGCGAATATTTATAACGTCTGCGTGCGCTCGAATCAATTTAAATTATTAATTTTGCAGCCGTTAATACGTATTATATTTATGGATTTGGATTTGCTTACGGCCATTTCGCCGATTGACGGGCGTTATAGGTCAAAGACGGCTCCGTTAGCCGCATATTTTTCTGAGTATGCCCTCATACGTTACCGCATACGTGTTGAGATAGAATATTTCATCGCGCTTTGCGAGCTTCCCCTGCCGCAGCTGAAGGACTTCGACCTGTCGCTGGCTCCGCGCCTGCGCGACATCTACCTGAAGTTCGACGAGCAGGGAGCAGCCCGCGTGAAAGAGATTGAGGCTACGACCAACCACGACGTAAAGGCAGTGGAATATTATATAAAGGAACAGTTTGACGCCATCGGCGGACTCGACAAATACAAGGAGTTCATCCACTTCGGCCTCACTTCGCAGGACATCAACAACACCTCTGTGCCCCTTTCGGTTAAAGAGGCCCTCGACGAGGTGTACGTCCCCCTGCTCAAGGAGCTGATACAGCAACTCAAGGAGTATGCCGACGAGTGGAAAGACGTGCCCATGCTCGCCAAGACCCACGGCCAGCCGGCCTCGCCCACGCGCCTGGGCAAGGAGGTGATGGTGTTCGTCTACCGCCTCACCGAGCAGCTGCGCCAGCTCGAGGAGTGCCCCGTTACGGCTAAGTTCGGCGGCGCCACGGGCAACTATAACGCCCACCACGTAGCCTATCCGGCCTACGACTGGAAGGCCTTCGGCGACAAGTTCGTAAGCGAGAAGCTTGGACTGAAGCGCGAGCAGTGGACAACCCAAATCAGCAACTACGACAACCTCGGCGCCATCTTCGACGCCCTGCGCCGCATCAACACGATAATCATCGACCTCGACCGCGACTTCTGGATGTACATCTCGATGGAGTACTTCAAGCAGAAGATCAAGGCCGGCGAGGTAGGCTCGAGCGCAATGCCCCATAAGGTCAACCCCATCGACTTCGAGAACAGCGAGGGCAACCTCGGCATTGCCAACGCAATACTGCAGTTCCTTGCCGCCAAGCTGCCCGTAAGCCGCCTGCAGCGCGACCTTACCGACTCGACCGTGCTGCGCAACGTAGGCGTGCCCCTCGGCCACGGCATGATAGCCGTGCAGAGCACGCTGAAGGGCCTGCGCAAGCTCATCCTCAACGAAGAGAAGCTCAACGCCGACCTTGATGACATGTGGGCCGTTGTGGCCGAGGCCATACAGACCATACTCCGCCGCGAAGCCTATCCGCACCCCTACGAGGCGTTGAAGGCCCTTACGCGCACAAACAAGAAAATGACGGAAGAAACAATACACGAATTTATAAACGAACTGAACGTAAGCGACAGCGTGAAGGCCGAGCTAATGGCCATAACGCCGCACAACTATACGGGAATGTAAAGATTGAATTAAGAATTAAGAGTTAAGAATTAAGAAAACGATTAGGATGACACCAAAGCAATTTTTCTTAATTCTTAATTCTTAACTCTTAATTGTCAGAAATACTAACCGCCGTGAGGCATTAACAAAAAGAATTATGTCAGAAGAATTGGAAAACAAAAACGAGAATTTGTCTGCCGGACAAACCGAGGGCAGCCGTGAGGGCTACAAGCAGACAGAAGGCTTTAACAATCAGAGAGGCGACAGGCCGATGCGCCCGAGAATAAAGGTTCAGCGCGCCTATACGCCTAACAGGAGTTACAACAAAGATGAGGGAGGATTCCGCCCGGAAGGCTTCGGTGCCGGCCTGCAACAGCAGGACATGGGGCAGCGTCCTTACCGGCCGCGCTACAACAGCGACCGCCAAGGTGGCTACCAGCCGCGCCAAAGCTATCAGCAAAGGCCGCAAACGGGATACCGCCCACGTTACAACAACGACGGCGAGGACGGCTACCAGCCGCGCCAGAGCCAATACGGACAGAGGCCGCAGACGGGATACCGCCCACGCATCAACAAAGACGGAGAAGGCGGCTACCAGCCGCGCCAGAACCAATACGGGCAAAGGCCGCAGACAGGCTACCGCCCGCGCTACAACGCCAATCAAGGAGAAGGCGGCTATCAGCCGCGCCAACAAGGATACAACCGCGGCGGATACCAGCGCAACCAATACGGGCAGCCGCGCCAACAGGGATACAACCGTCAGGGCTACAACCGCCAGCGCACGCCCGACTATGACCCTAACGCAAAGTACAGTCTTAAGAAACGCATTGAATATAAGGAAGAACACATCGACCCGACAGTGCCCGTGCGCCTGAACAAGTTCCTTGCCAACGCCGGAATATGCAGCCGCCGCGAGGCCGACGAATTCATACAGGCTGGCGTGGTGACGGTCAACGGCAAAGTCGTAACCGAACTGGGGACAAAGGTTTTGCGCACCGACGAGGTGAAATTCCACGACCAACCGGTAAAGATGGAGAAGAAAGTGTACGTGCTTCTCAACAAACCTAAGGACACGGTGACCACCAGCGACGACCCGCAACAGCGCAAAACGGTAATGGACTTGGTAAAGGGAGCCTGCCCGGAGCGCATCTATCCCGTGGGACGTCTTGACCGCAACACCACCGGAGTGCTGCTTCTGACCAACGACGGCGACCTTGCCAGCAAGCTGACCCACCCGCAGTTCCTGAAGAAAAAGGTGTATCACGTGTTCCTTGACAAGAACGTCACCGCCCACGACATGCAACAGATAGCCACCGGCATCACGCTTGAAGACGGCGAAATACACGCCGATGCCATTGAATACGCAAGCCCTACGGACAAGAGCCAAGTAGGCATCGAGATACACAGCGGCAAGAACCGCATAGTGCGCCGCATCTTCGAGCACCTTGGTTATCGCGTGGTTAAGCTCGACCGTGTTCTGTTCGCCGGACTGACGAAGAAGAACCTGCGCCGCGGCGACTGGCGTTTCCTTACGGAAAAAGAAGTCGACATGCTGCGCATGGGAGCCTTTGAGTAATAACACCTACCCAAAAACCCTCCCTAAGGGAAAGGCTTAAAGTGCATTGCTAATATATATTAAGGTAACAGGAGAAGGGAAGTAAAGGGGTGTATGTTCGCCAAAGTAATGGCTTTAACTTCTTTGACTTCTCTAACTTCTTTAACTTTTAAAATAAAAGATGGAGAAAATAAAGAGGACAAAAGTTGTCGACGTGCTCCGGCACACTGACTTCGGGGCAGTTGTCAACGTGCGCGGATGGGTGAGAACCCACCGCAGCAGCAAGTCGGTTGATTTCATCGCGCTGAACGACGGCTCTACTATAAAGAACGTGCAGGTGGTGGTCGACCCGTCGAAATTTGACGCGGAAACACTCAAGCAGATAACAACCGGAGCGTGCATCAGCGTGAACGGAGAACTGGTTGAAAGCCAAGGAGCGGGCCAAAGCGTGGAGCTGCAGTGCCGCGAGATTGAGATTTACGGCCTCTGCGGCAGCGACTACCCAATGCAGAAGAAAGGCCAGAGCTTCGAGTACATGCGCCAGTACGCCCACATGCGCCTGCGCACTAACACCTTCGGAGCCGTTATGCGCATACGCCACAACATGGCCATCGCCATACATAAATACTTCCACGACCACGGCTTCTTCTATTTCCATACGCCGCTCATCACCGCCAGCGACTGCGAGGGTGCCGGACAGATGTTCCAAGTAACGACGAAAAACCTGTACGACCTGAAAAAGGGCGAGGACGGAAAAATCGTTTACGACGACGACTTCTTCGGCAAGCAGACCTCGCTGACCGTAAGCGGACAGCTGGAAGGCGAACTTGGAGCCACGGCGTTGGGCGCGATATATACGTTCGGCCCGACGTTCCGCGCCGAGAACTCTAACACTCCGCGCCACTTGGCAGAGTTCTGGATGATTGAGCCGGAGGTCGCCTTCATCGACCTTGACGACCTGATGGACCTCGAGGAGGACTTCATAAAGTATTGCGTGCAGTGGGCTTTGGACAACTGCAAGGACGACCTTGAGTTCCTCAACAAGATGATTGACAAGTCGCTGCTCGAGCGTCTCAACTCGGTAGTTGGCGAGAAGTTTGTCCGCTTGGAGTACACAGAGGGCATACGCATACTTGAAGAAGCGGTTAAGGCCGGCCACAAGTTCGAGTTCCCGGTATCGTGGGGCATGGATCTTGCCAGCGAGCACGAGCGCTACCTCGTTGAGCACCACTTCAAGAAGCCTGTCATCATGACCGGATACCCGAAGGCCATCAAGGCGTTCTACATGAAGATAAACGAAGACGGCAAGACCGTGCAGGGCACGGACGTGCTGTTCCCGCAAATAGGAGAAATCATCGGAGGCAGCGTGCGCGAGGAAAACTACGACAAGCTGATGGGCGAAATCAACGAGCGCAACATCCCGATGAAGGACATGTGGTGGTATCTCGACACCCGCAAGTACGGCACTTGCCCCCACGGAGGCTTCGGCCTTGGTTTCGAGAGGCTCATCCTGTTCGTGACGGGAATGCAGAACATACGCGACGTAATACCGTTCCCACGCACCCCGAAGAACGCGGAATTTTAACTTGTTAGGTTTTACGGTTATGCGGTTTTGAGGTTATACGGTATTTGCTTTGTTGCATAGTAAATCTCAAAACCGCATAATTGTTAGGTACAAACACAAGGCTCAACGTACCGTAAAACCGTATAACCCCATAACCTTATAACCCTAAACAAATGACCAACAACGAACTTATGCGCGAAGCCATCAGGCTTTCGATAGACAACGTGGCCAACGGTGGCGGCCCGTTCGGCGCGGTAATAGCGCGCAATGGCGAAATAATAGCCACCGGAGTAAACCGTGTGACGGCCAACAACGACCCTACAGCCCACGCCGAAGTAAGCGCGATACGCAGCGCGGCACAAGCGCTTGGAACGTTCAACCTAGCCGGTTGCGAGATATTCACGTCGTGCGAACCGTGCCCGATGTGCCTCGGGGCAATCTACTGGGCAAGGCTCGACAAGGTGTATTATGCCAACACGAAGGCCGACGCGAAGCAGATCGGCTTCGACGACTCGTTTATCTACGACGAGCTTGCGCTGCCGCGCGACCGCAGGAAACTGCCGTCGGAGGCCATGATGAGGAACGAAGCCATACGCGCTTTTGAACTATGGCAATCAAAAGAAGATAAAACTGAATATTAAAACACGGCCTTTTGCGCTGCAAAAGGCCGCAAAACACACGCTAAAAGGCCGTCTTTTACAAGCTAAAAGACGGCCTTTTGCAACCCCATTGATTATCAAACACTTACAAACAGGAAACAAAACGCTGGAAGAAAAGCCTTGGAAAAACTTGCATACTAACATCAAACCAGCTAACTTTGCACACCTAAACATACGCAAGAGAGAGTTTTGTGCTCATCATCGGAGGGCGGAATGCCGGATAAGATGACTTGGGGAAACCAGCCGTCTTACCCGGCATTCTGCGCATTAGTCATAAAAAGTAAAAAAGGATAAGAACGAAATATGGAAAGAGACGCCATTGATTTTGGAACCGCAAATGTTTCATCGTTGTTCAAGAAACTGTTTTTCCCTACGCTGCTTGGTATGCTCGGCATGTCGGCCATGACTGCAATCGACGGCATATTCATAGGCCACAGCGTAGGCAGCGACGGCATAGCGGCGGTCAACATCATCTGCCCTCCGCTGATGCTCCTCACCGGACTCGGCCTCATGACGGGCACGGGATGCTCTGTCGTGGCGGCGGTCCACCTGTCGCACGGCAAGGTGAAAGCCGCCCGCATCAACGTCACACAGGCGTTTCTGTTCTCCACGGTAGTGGCGGCAGCGCCCATAGCCCTGCTGCTAGGCTTCACCGACACGGCCGCTAGGCTGCTAGGCTCGTCGGAGCACCTGCTGCCACTCGTGCGCGACTATATAATATGGAACGTGCCCTCGTGGTTTTTCATGGTATGGGAGGGCGTAGCCCTGTTCGTTATCAGGCTCGACGGAGCGCCCAAAGTGGCAATGGCCAGCAGCCTCACGCGGCCGCGCTTAACGTGGCGCTCGACTGGCTGTTCATGTTTCCGCTAGGCTGGGGCATCATGGGAGCGGCCTTCGCCACGTCGATAGCTACGACTGCGGGATGCCTGATTGCCGTGATATACATACTGCGACATGCGCGCACGCTGCGCCTGATAAGGATAAAGACAAGCCGCAAGAGCCTAGCCCTAAGCCTGAGAAACATTGGCTACCAGTGGCACATAGGCTCGTCGGCACTGCTGGGCGAAGGCACACTGGCCATGCTCATACTGCTTGGCAACTTCATATTCATGCGCCATCTGGGCGACGACGGCGTGGGAGCGTTCGGCATAGCGTGCTATTACACGCCCTTTATTTTCATGGTGGGCAACGCCATAGCGCAGTCGGCACAGCCGATAATCAGCTTCAACTTCGGCCTCGGGGCGCCGCTAAGGGTGCGCCAGGCCGAGAAAACGGCCCTCATCACGGCCGCCGTGTGCGGCTTGGTGGTAACGGCGGCGTTCACGGTCATGCCCGAATGGCTCGTAGGTCTGTTCGTAAGCCTTGACAACGGGGCCGCGCGCATAGCCGTAGACGGCTTCCCCTATTTCGCGTCAGGCTTCCTGTTCTTCATCTTCAACCTTACGGCAATAGGCTATTTCCAAAGCGTAGAGCGCATACGGACGGCCACAACGTTCGCCCTCATGCGCGGTTTCGTGCTGCTGGTGCCCAGCTTCCTCATCATGCCGGACATCGCCGGCACGCACGGTATATGGCTGGCCATGCCGACGGCCGAAGCCTTGACCATGCTGGCTATCGTAGGATATTACATCAAAAAGAAAAGGAACGGGAAATAACCGACTGACAAGCAACAAAAAAACGGGCAGGCAAGAAGATTCACATTGCTTACATTAACGTTGCAATAAAGTAAATCCACTTGCCTGCCCGTATGCTTGCGGCTACCTGACGGCAAAACTTACATCTCCGCCTCGGCGGCCTCCTTGGCACGTTTTTCTTCGTCAATACGCTGAAAATCCTTCTGACGTAGGACGAAACTATTAGTCAAATACTTCTCACGCACAATCTTATTGGCGGCCAACTCCTCAGGCGAACCATGGAAAAGGATGCGCCCCTCGAACAACAGATAAGCCCTGTCGGTAATGCAGAGAGTGTCCTCTACGTTATGGTCGGTTATCAGAATACCGATATTGCGATACTTCAGCCGCCACACTATGTGCTGGATGTCCTCCACGGCGATAGGGTCTACACCGGCGAAAGGTTCGTCGAGCATGATAAACTTAGGGTCGATGGCCAAGCAGCGGGCTATCTCCGTACGCCGTCGCTCGCCACCGGAGAGACGGTCGCCGATGTTCTTGCGCACCTTCTCGAGGCGGAACTCGCGTATCAGGCTCTCCAGTTTCTCCAGCTGTTGCTTGCGCGTAAGCTTGGTCATCTCAAGCACGGCGAGTATGTTGTCCTCTACGCTCAGCTTGCGGAACACGCTTGCCTCCTGCGGCAGGTATCCTATTCCGGCTCGCGCGCGCTTATAAACTGGAAAGCCGGTTATGTCATTATCGTCAAGGTTAATGTGGCCGGCATTAGGCACGATAAGTCCCGTAGTCATATAAAAAGATGTGGTCTTACCAGCTCCGTTGGGGCCTAACAGACCTACAATCTCGCCCTGACGCACGTTGATCGACACGTCGTTGACCACCGTGCGCTTGCCATACCGCTTGACAAGACCCTCGGTGCGCAGCACCATATTAAACGTCTGAGGCGCCTCCGTATTGTTAGTTGTTTCGTTCATCCTCTGCATGTTTGGCTGCAAAAATAGTAAAATTGTACCTAATAATGATTTATATCGCCAAAAACTCGCCTGCCGGTTGTAGTTTTTTTAGTTATTTTGGTTACTTTTGCAGCATTAGGCGAATCCATGATTCATAATTCATAATGAATTGAGTAATATGTTGCTACAAAAATATCTCACATCCTTCGGCCGCTACCTTATGCTTATGGGGCGCGCGTTCGGCCGCCCGGAGCGTATGCGTATGTTCCTGAAGCAATACGTAAAAGAGATGTCCGCACTCGGCGTCAACTCCATAGGCATCGTGCTTCTGATATCGTTTTTCATCGGAGCAGTAATCTGCATCCAAATAAAACTCAACATCCAAAGCCCTTGGATGCCGCGCTTCGTCACGGGATACGTGACTAGGGAAATCATGTTGCTCGAGTTCTCGTCGTCAATAATGTGCCTTATCCTAGCCGGGAAAGTAGGCTCCAACATCGCTTCGGAAATAGGAACGATGCGCGTAACACAGCAAATCGACGCATTGGACATCATGGGAGTAAACTCAGCTAACTTCCTGATAATGCCAAAAATACTCGGCATGATAACGCTGATGCCGTTCCTCGTCATCTTCAGCACGGCTTCGGGCATCATCGGAGCTTACGCCACGTCGTACATAGGGCATGTAATCAGCGCCGAAGACCTGACCATCGGCCTGCAGCACGACTTCAACCCGTGGTTCATGTATATGAGTATCATCAAGAGCCTGTTCTTCGCGTTCATCATAACAAGCGTGCCGTCATACTACGGCTACACAGTCGAGGGCGGCTCGGTCAACGTGGGCAAGGCCAGCACCAACGCCGTTGTGACAAGCAGCGTGCTGATACTGTTCTCGGATGTGTTCCTTACACAGATGTTGTCTTAAGGTCATACTGTCGCACGGTTATGAGGTTATACGGTTCCCGAACAGGTCGCACAACCTTAAACAAGCCAAACACGACGATATGGCAAACGCTTCATAACCGTAAGACAGCACAACCCAATAACCCCAAACAAACATGATTGAAATAAAGAACCTTTACAAGTCGTTCGGCGAAAAGGAAGTTCTCAAGGACATAAGCGCCGTATTCGAAAGCGGAAAAACCAACCTTATAATAGGTCAGAGCGGTTCGGGTAAGACCGTGCTTATAAAGAACCTCGTCGGGCTTCTTGAGCCTACAAGCGGCGAAGTGCTGTATGACGGGCGTAACTTCGTGGCCATGGACAAGAAGGAAAAAGCCAAAATGCGCCGCGAGATGGGCATGATTTTCCAGAGCGCGGCCTTGTTCGACTCAATGACCGTGCTCGAAAACGTGATGTTCCCGCTTGACATGTTCTCCTCGATGACGCTCCGCGAACGCATCAACCGCGCCCGGACGTGCCTCGACAGGGTAAACCTTACGGGAACGGACCATAAGTATCCCGGCGAGCTTTCCGGCGGAATGCAGAAACGTGTGGCTATAGCCAGGGCCATATCGCTAAACCCCAAATACCTGTTTTGCGACGAGCCTAACTCCGGCCTCGACCCTAAGACATCGCTGGTCATCGACCAACTACTGCACAGCATCACCCATGAATACGGCATAACGACAATTATCAACACCCATGACATGAACTCCGTAATGGGCATCGGCGAAAGCATAATCTTCATCCACGAAGGACGCAAGGAATGGGAAGGCGTAAGCTCGCAGGTGATGGGCAGCGACAACACTAAACTAACCGACTTCATCTTCGCCTCCGACTTGCTCAAGAAGATGCGCAAAGCCGCCCTCGAGAAAGCATGATAACGATTAGTTATCTTCAGACAAAGCGCAAAATTCCAGCCAAAATGTTTTGATTGTCAATTTAATTGCATACATTTGCCACCGTCAGCCATAATCATTATGGCTGCATAACATCAACAATCAAAACATAAATAATTATGTGTAAAATCAGAATTTTGGCCGCATCTGCGGTCATGGCGTTGCTAGCCATCGCGGGCAACGCCTATGCTTGCACGGGCATCACATTGAAAAGCCGTGACGGCAACACCGTCTTGGCACGCACGATAGAATGGGGCGGCAGCGACTTGAACAGCCGCTACGCCATCGTTCCGCGCGGTTACACCCAGTCGTCATACATCCCCGGAGGCACGAAAGGCGGCATGACGTTTACCGCAAAGTACGGTTTCGTTGGCCTGTCGGTAGAGCAAGAGGAGTTCGTTGCCGAGGGACTTAACGAGGAAGGATTGTCGGCCGGACTGTTCTATTTCCCCGGTTACGGACTGTATGAGGACTACAACGAAAGCCTGAAGGCTACAAGCATAGCCGACCTGCAGCTCGTTTCATGGATACTCGGCAGCTTCAAAACAGTTGACGAAGTAATTGCCGGACTGCAAGGCGTGCATGTCGTAGCCATCGACCCCCGCGCGTCAACTGCCCACTGGCGGGTGGCAGACCCGTCAGGCAGGCAAATCGTCATCGAGATTGTAGGCAAGAAAGTAAACATTTACGATAACAAGCTGGGCGTGCTGACCAACTCTCCGGGCTTCGAATGGCAGATGACGAACCTCAACAACTACGTCAACCTGTATCCGGGCACTGCCAAACCGAAGAAGCTGGGTGACATACAAGTGGCTTCGTTCGGCGCAGGCAGCGGCTTCCTCGGTATTCCCGGCGATGTGACTCCACCCTCGCGCTTTGTCCGCGCGGCACTATATCAAGCCACAGCCCCGGTTCTCGCCACGGCCGACAACACCGTAAGACAGTGCTTCCAGATACTTAACAACTTCGACATTCCTATCGGGATAGAGACAGCCGAGGGAGAAACGGCCGTCAACATACCCAGCGCGACGCAGTGGACATCGGCCACCGACTTGACGGGTCGCAAGATTTATTACCGCACCATGTACAACAGCGCGATACGTATGATTGACCTCAACAGGATAAACTTCGTCAAAACAAAATACAAGACGGCACCGCTCGACACGGTGAAGGAGCAACCAATTTACGCAATCGGCATAAAGTGAAAAAGTAAATACCCACCCCAGCCCTCCCGAAGGGAGGGAGCTGAATTACCAATACACATATAAATAAAGATGGGAATGAATATCCATGATGTTCATTCCCATCTTTTTATTATCCTACAAAGCATATCAAGCTCCCTCCCTTCGGGAGGGTTGGGGTGGGTGTCAACTCCTATCTCGGGATTTCCGGCGTTCCGAATGGAATGTCGCCGACGCTGGGCAGCCCCTCGGGCATTATCATCGGGCCTCCGCGCTTGCGACGGTTGTGCACTGCGTTATCAATCATTTCCTTGACAAGCGGGCCTACAGGCAATTCCAACGTAAACTTTTCATTAAACCTTATTTTAGGAGTTATGATGGGCGACGTTACCCAACGGTGCGCAAACGTGTCGTAATAACGCTCCACGCCAAGGTCCATGCCGACGCGTTCGCCCATGAACGTGACGAAACCACCGTAACCCGAGGTGCCCATGTAAGGCATGGCCGCCATGGAATAAAACTCAGGATTTGCCGTATAACGGCCGAAAACAGTGGCCGACCAACGGTCGCTGAAACGGTATGTGGCCGAACCAGACACGCTGAAATATGTCCTCGTGCCCCGCCACAACAGGTAGCGGTCGGCCGAGAACGAACCGGTAACGGTGAGATTGTCAACGCTCTGCACCGCGCCGACCGATGCGCCTTGCCTCGACATGAGTGCCGGCATTGTGGTACGGAAGGCTGAACCAACCAGCGCTCCCCCGCCCCACGCCGTTATCACTCCGCCTGTGGAGAAGTCGAAAGCATACGGATTACGGCCGAACGCTGGCATGGCCGAAGCCGGGGCAATAACGCTCAGGTTACGGTAGTCGACAGTAGGTACGGCCATGCAGTCCGCCGCGCGCCACACAGGCAACGCCTCGGCCGACGGCGCGATGAACCTTGCATGAGCCGAGAAGGCCAGCGAATCACGCAGAGCCTCGGGACTTAGGGCGTGCATCGTCAACTGGCCGAAGCCGTAGCGCGGCTGCCGCCCTACAAAAGCATCGCCAGTTTCTTGAGCCACGGCATCCGGGAACAAGGCTACAAGGCACACTGCAAGCGCCAAGACCTTACGCTTTACGATGAAAAACCGTATCTTTTCCATATCCCATTTTAATAAAAGGCGTACCGACGACATATCCGCAAATATACTCTTTTTTACCGACAATGCACGCAAAAACGCCTTAATATTGCTAAAAAACCGCCTTACGCCATAAAATACGCTGAAAACCGTAAGTAAAAAGTACGCAATAGCTTATAATTACCGGCATCAAACGCCTATTACAAACAAAACAGTAAGCAAAACGAATAGAGACGGTTACGATTGCAAACAGTGGCCTTTCAGGCCGCAAAAGGCCGTCTTTCACCGTGCAAAAGGCCGTGAATCGGAATGTGAAAGGCCACCTTTCGCAACGCCGCCGCGCGCGTGCGTATATAAGACATGTGACAATCCGTGCTGTAACAATTCATAAACACGAACGTAAACGGTTGTTCAAATTATCGAAAATGCTTGTTCACCCGATTGAAAAACGGCTGTAACTTATTTATCCGAACTTTGCAGCCGAAAACAATAATGACGAAATCGGATGAAGAAAGTAAAAAGGATTATCAGTTCGGCGGCAATGATGTCGCTTATCGCCGTGCAGGCGTTCGGAGCCGACATAGCCGACGTGGACTTGAAAGGACGTGTGAAAGACCGCCAGTCGAACGAGCCGCTCATCGGCGCAACCGTACAAGTGATTGGCAGCAACGTGGCCGCCGTGACCGACATTGACGGCAACTTCCAGCTCTCCGGGCTAAAAGACGGCATCTACGACATTGAAATCAAATACATAGGTTATAAGACCGCTGTGAAGCGTCAGGTGAAAATCGAAGACAACAAGGCCACTACACTTGACTTCGAAATGGAAATTGACAACCGCCAACTGGCGGGCATCGAGGTTGTGGCCAAGGCCAACCGTGAATCAGAAAACGTGACGATGAGGGAACAGAAGCAATCAATCATCGCCGTACAGAGCATCGGAGCGCAGGAACTTTCACGTAAAGGCGTGAGCGACGCGCAGGCCGCCGTGACTAAAATATCGGGAATATCAAAACAGGAAGGCGTGAAAAACGTGTTCGTGCGCGGACTGGGCGACCGCTACAACATCACCACACTGAACCGCTATCCGCTGCCTTCAGAAGACCCTGAGTACAAGAACATCGCCCTCGACTTCTTCTCGACGGACATCATACAGTCGGTAGACGTCAACAAGGCGTTCTTCAGCAACACCCCGGCCGACGTGGCCGGAGCCGACATAAACATAAGGTCTAAGGAACTGACTGGCGACGGCAAGCTGGGCGTAAGCCTCTCGGGAGGCTTCAACACGCAGACGCTATCGTCTGACTTCATGCGCATGGACGGTGTCAACTCGTTCGGATTCGCCAACAGGACGCAGCCCGGCGAGAACATAGACACGTACAACTTCCGCAATTCGCTCGACCCGTCGAAGCAGAACCTGCAGATAAACCAAAGCTATACAATCTTCGGCGGCAAGAGGTTCAGGCTGGGCGACGACGCCCTCTCGTTCTTCATCGTAGCCTCGCACAACAAGGACTACACGCATTATGACGAAGATGTACGCAACACCACGACGGCCGGCACGCTGACACAGGACATGGACGGCGACATATCAAAGGTGAAGACGAGCCAGCTGGCCATGGCGAACGTCGAGTATTCGCTCAACCGCAAGCACCGCCTGGCGTACAACTTCATGCTCGTACACTCGACCGACGAGAGCGTAGGCGACTATCTCGGCATGGACTCCAAGTACGAGTCGTCAGACACATACGAAGGCTTCATGCGCCGCCAGCAGGCCAACGACAACATGCTCATCGTCAACCAGCTCGACACGCGGTGGCGGCTCGGCAAGCGGTTCGCCCTCGACGCAGGCGTAGCTTACAACATAGTGAACGGCTACGAGCCCGACCGCCGCATCAACAACCTCGTACTTACCGACGACGGTTACGTGCCGATGAAAGGCTCGGGCATACAGCAGCGCTTCTTCTCGAAGCTCAACGACAATGACCTCAACGTGCGCGCATCGCTGAAGTACAAGCTGAAAGACCGCTTCGACCAGCGCTCCAACATACTGTTAGGCTACATGGGACGCTTCATCGACGACGGTTTCGAGGCCGTGGATTACGACATGTCGGTAGCAAGACAGGCCGGATTCGACATCGACAACGTGCGTTTCGACAACTATTACAACCAGGAAAACTATGCCGACGGTTACTTCACGCTCGAACGCCACATAGACACATACGACGTAAAGAAAAACATCCACTCGGCATACGCCGAAGGCACATACCAGTTTACAAAGCAATTCACCGCCAATCTCGGCCTCAAGTACGACAACGTTGACATGAACGTAGCCTATAACGTAAACCGAGGGGGCACGAAAGGAGAACAGGATATAAAGAAAAACTACTTCCTGCCAAGCCTCAACCTGCGCTATGACATAACAGAAGACCATGCCCTGCGGCTGGCCGCAAGCAAGACTTACACCCTGCCGCAGTCGAAGGAAATATCGCCATATCGCTACGTCAGCGTCAGCTTCAAGAGCCAGGGTAACCCCAACCTGAAGCCATCCGACAATTACAACGTCGACTTGAAGTGGGACTGGTACATATCCCCTTCGGAACTGTTCTCCGTAACCGGCTTCTACAAATACATAAAGAACCCAATATCAAGGATAGAGGTTGCCAGCGCGGGAGGCTACCTTTCATACCAAAACATATCCGACCATGCCACCGCGGCGGGCGTTGAAGTGGAGCTGAAAAAGCACATCTTCTCGCACAATCTGAAGGACAACGGATTAAGCCGCCTAAGCTTCGGCTTCAACGGAGCATACACATACACCTGCGCCAAAGTGCCGCTGGCAACCGACAAAAGCGGCTCGCAGCTTGAAGGAGCAGCCCCGTGGCTCGTCAACGCAGACGTTAACTACCTGCTGCGCAAGGGCGGCAACTCCGTAACGGCAAGCCTTGTGTTCAACTATTTCAGCGACCGTATCTACACGATAGGCACGCAAGGCTACCAAGACATTATGGAGAACGGCATCCCCACGCTCGACTTCGTGGCGCAGGCGAAACTCGGCCGCCACTTCGGCATAAGCATCAAGGCGCGCAACCTGCTCAACTCGGCACACCAGCTGACGCGCAAAGGCGACGGCGACAACAACGAAGTAATACTAAGCAAATACAAGAAGGGACTTGACTTCAGCCTCGGCCTGACGTACAACCTGTAAGAATTAAGGTAAAAAAGAAGATATATTAAACATTTGTTCAACTAATTATTTAGCAACATGAGAAAGTTTTTTCTTAGCGCAATAGCAATGATGGCTATGATGGGCGCAATGAGTTTGACATCTTGTAGCGATGATGACGACAACGGCGGAGGCGGCGGAGGCGGCCTTGGAGGCGACGGCGTGACCCTTGGTGGCCGCGTAGAAGGCACCCTGACGCTTGACGCAAGCCAAGAATACCACCTCACAAGTGCCCTCATAGTGCCCAACGGAGCCACCCTCGAGATTCCCGCCGGCACGACGATAAAGTCCGCACAAGGCTTCGGCAACTACATTCTCGTAGAGCGTGGAGGCACTATCAAGGCTGAAGGTACAGAAGCACATCCCATCGTAATGACCGCCGACGACCCCAACGCGACATCTGGTTACTGGGGCGGACTTATCATAAACGGCTACGCCCCGATATCAGGCGAGACCACGGAGACGGAAGGCATGACCGAAATCAGCAACACCATACCCTACGGCGGAACTGAAACCGACGACAACAGCGGCATTATAAAATATGTAGAACTTTGGTACACAGGAGCCAACAACGGCGACGAAATAGAGCACAACGGCCTTACGCTGAACGCCGTCGGCAACGGAACGACCATCGACAACATATATATCGCCGAGGGAGCTGACGACGCTATCGAGTTCTTCGGAGGCACGGTGAATGTAAGCAACGTACTTGCTGTGAACTGTGACGACGACTGCTTCGACTTCACACAGGGTTATTCAGGCACGCTGAGCAACTGCTACGGCATCTGGGAGGACGGCTTCACAAGCACCGAGGAAGACCCGCGCGGCGTAGAAGCAGACGGCAACCTCGACGGCAAAGGTGAAAACCACTCGCCGCAGGCCAACTTCACCATCGAACACATGACCATAGTAAACAACTCTTCGCAGCCGATGCAGGACGCAATCAAGGTCCGCCGACTCGCAACAGCCCACATAACCGACGCCGTTGTGTATGGAACCGGCTGCATTGAGAACCTCGTCGACGTAACCGACAGCAAAGGCGCAGCCAATGATGCGACAGGTATAAACGTGACGAACAACGCCTACTTCATATCTGACGACGTTGTAAACGACGGCGGAACAAGCTATCCCGGCATACAGCTCACAACGGGCAACAACGGCGCGGACCCCAGCGTGTTCGGCTGGACGGGCTATGAGTTCCCCGAACTGAAAACTCCAACGGAATGGACAGACAGCAACCTGCCGCTGGAAATCAGCGAACCAATCGCGCTGAAGGCCGGAAACGAATACTTTATCGACGGCTCCGTACACGTGAAAGACGGCGGAATACTCGTAATCCCGGCTGGAATGACAATCAAGGCAAGGGAAGGTTTTGAGAACTTCATCCTCGTGGAGCGCGGCGGAAAGCTCTATGCCAACGGTACGGAGGACGCTCCCGTCACATTCACCGCTGATGCAAGCGACGCTACGGCAGGCTATTGGGGCGGCATAATAATCAACGGCAAAGCCGTAATATCGGGCGATAATGCAAGCGGCAACGAAGGAACTACCGAGATAGACAACAACATTCCTTACGGCGGCAACGACAATTCCGACAACTCCGGCGGACTGAAGTACGTGAAAATACTCTACTCCGGCTCCAACAACAGCGATGAAATAGAGCACAACGGACTGACGCTGAACGGCGTAGGCTACGGAACAACCATCAAGAACATCTACATAGCCGAGGGAGCTGACGACGCCATCGAGTTCTTTGGAGGCTCTGTAAACGTAAGCAACCTGCTCGCCGTGAACTGTGACGACGACTGCTTCGACTTCACACAGGGATATTCAGGCACGCTTAGCAACTGCTACGGCCGTTGGGAGGCAGGCTTCACAAGCACCGAGGAAGACCCGCGCGGCGTAGAGGCCGATGGCAACCTCGACGGAAAATTCCCCGGACACACTCCGCAGTCAGACTTCACAATCAGGAACATGACCATTGAGAATCTCTCGACAACGCAGGCAATGCAGGACGCTATCAAGGTGCGCCGCAGCGCGAAGGCCACAATCGAGAACGCATTAGTTATCGGCAACGGCGTTATCGAAAACCTTGTTGACCTTACAGACGGCAAGGGCACGGGCGACGAAGGCTGCGTAATCAACGTGACAAAGGGCGCAACCAACGTAGGCAAGGACACCAACGACGGCAATCCCGCAGGCGCTGCAATCAACATAGCAAGCGGAAATACGGGGTGCGACACCGGCATCTTCGGCTGGACGGGATACTCGCTGTAAGCTAACTCCCACCCCATCCCCTCCCCAAGGGAGGGGCATAAGATACCGACAGACTTGTAGGCAATAAAACGAAAGCCTGCATCCTCCTTAACAAAAGGCATGGATGCAGGCTTTATTACGTATCTATCTCACAGTGACATTCAACACCCCTCCTCTCGGGAGGGGGCTGGGGTGGGTGTCAAGTACCACTTCGAGTACTCCACATAGTGCTTGGCAAAGCTCTCGGCCTGGTCTGGCCGCGTCTTCTTCAGGAACTTTGCGGGCACTCCGCCCCATATTTCGTGAGGGCCTATCTTAGTGCCTTGCAACACAAGAGCGCCTGCGGCGACTATCGCGCCCTCGCCAACTTCGGCGTTGTCGAGCACCGTCGCCCCCATGCCTATGAGCGCGCCGCGGCGTATGGTGCAGGCGTGCACGGTGGCGTTATGGCCTACCGTAACGTCGTCTTCCATCACGACAGGACCCGTAGTGTTAGTAACGTGCACGCACGCGCCATCCTGTATGTTGACGCGGTTGCCCATAGTGATGGGTGCAACGTCGCCCCGCACTACGGCGTTGAACCATACCGAGCACTCGTCACCCATCGTAACTTCGCCCACAATGGCCGCCGTCTCGCTGAAATAGCAGTCCTTGCCCCACTTCGGAGCAAGGCCGTTAACTGTCTTTATCAATGCCATAATCTTATGCCTTTTTATCGTTTTATCCTGCAAAGGTAGGGAATAAATTAAGAATCAAGAGCTAGGAATTAAGAAAAATATCATGTCACAATATCAAAAGACATTCTTTCCTAACTCTTAATTCTTAACTCTTAAATTCCAAAAGGCCGTCATCAGCCATGCGAAAGACCGTGAATTAGACGCTGAAAGGCCGTCTTTTACGATGCAAAAGACGGCCTTTCGGTTTATAAGTAAATATACATTGGCAGGTTGATGGTTGAAACCAGCAATACCGTTTACGGTAAAATTATTAAGCAAGGCTATGTGTTTCACTTACAGTTTTCAGCACTGCTCCACGTCGCAGGCATCCAAGGTCACTTTGCGTGAACCGTAGCCACGACGTACTCCGAGCACGTGCCGATACGGAACTTGCCGCCCCAGATGCCCATACCTGAACTTACATAATAACGCGTCAGTCCACGCTGCCACGGCCCGTAGGCATCTTCATACACGGCGTCGGTTATCCATGATATGGGCCACAGCTGCCCGTGATGAGTATGTCCGCTGAACTGGAAGTCAACACCGGCGCGCTCAGCCTGTTCCAAATAGTATGGCTGATGGTCGAGCAGGATGATGTATTTCGACTTGTCAACACCGCGCATCAGCGCGCCGAGACTTTTACGATGGCGGTTGGAACGGTCGTCACGCCCTACGATGACTATGTCACCTACGCCAACGATGCTGTCCCTAAGCAGCGTCACACCTGCATCGGCGTAAAACTTTGATGCTCCGTCCACTCCCGAATAATACTCATGGTTGCCGAAACATGCGTAAACGGGCGCCTTGATACGGCGCAACTCGGCCGCCATGTCTTCATCTTTCAGCGGCCGCAGGCTCATATCCACGATATCGCCGGCTATGAGCACAAGGTCAGGACACTCCATATTCACCTTGTCTACCCAGCGTGCCAACTCGCCGCAGCGGTTGTGGTAGCCCAAGTGCAAGTCGCTCATCAGCACTATGCGCACGTCCTTGGCCATAGGTTTGGCCGTAGGCAGATCGACGGTGTGCCGCCTCTTGTCCATATAGTTAATGTAACCGCATACGAACACGACCACCATTACCGCTGCCAAGGCGGCTGCCGTGTATCCGTTAGCATACAGCCACGACCTCGGAACTAGGTGCGCCAGCCTGCCTATATCAAGCAGAAGGAAAGCCATTACAAGGTAAAGCAATATGAAAACAACTGAGTTTCCCACCTCGTAACACACCTGAGCGAGCCTCAACGGCATGTTTTCAATAGCATGTGAAAAGTTAAGGAACACTGTGGAAAACACTACTACGCACAACGCCAGCACACCAATCTTCCACACCGAGACCAGTGGAAGTATGCACCACAAGTGCCAAAGCACGTATGCAAGTCCAGCTAAAGGCAGGACAAGAAAGATTATCATCCACATTGTAAAAGAGTTTTATACGGTCAAAGACCTACCGACCCAAGAATTCCGTCGGTAGCTCCGGCATTGTCGGCCACGTATCCGGCAGCCTTGGCCGAGTCTTCTTCCAAAGCCTTTTTGTCGGCAACGTAAGTGTCCATCACGGCCGCGAATTGTTCATAGGAATCTATCTCAATACCGCCTCCACAGGCTTTCAGCCCCTGAGCCTCCTGGAAACGCTTGTTGTTCGGGCCGAAAATGACGGGCATACCCCATACAGCGGCCTCGAGCACGTTGTGTATCCCTACGCCGAAACCACCCCCGATATAGGCCACGTCGCCATAGCCGTAAATGCTCGACAGCAGCCCGAAGCAGTCGACTATCAGGCAGTCGGCTTCGCGCACGTCAGCCTCGGTGGCCTTAGTCAGCCTCACCGTTTTGCGCTCCAGCTTCGACATAATCTGCCTCAGATGGTCTTCGCCTATCACGTGGGGCGCAATTATCAGCTTCCAGTCACGCCTTTCGTTGAAATAACGGATGAAGATGTCCTCGTCAGGCGGCCAACTGCTGCCTGCCACAAACACCTTATAATCCTGTTTGAAAGCCTCAACAAGAGGCAGTTTCTTGGCCTGACGCTTGATTTGCAGCACGCGGTCAAAACGCGTGTCGCCGGTTATGCTGACGTTAGTGATGCCCAACCGCGCCAACAGGCGGCGGCTTTCGTCATTCTGTACGAAAAAATGCGTGAAGCACTTGAGCACGTTACTATACGTCTTACCGTACCAACGGAAGAACACCTGCCCCTCACGAAAGATGCTGCTGACGCTATACACAGGTATGCCGCGCCGTTTGAGGATGTGCAGATAATTCCACCAGAACTCGTACTTGATGAAAAACGCCGCTTTCGGACGCACCAGCGAAAGAAAGCGCCTAGCGCTGAAATACGTATCGAGAGGCAGGTAACACACGATGTCGGCACCCTCGTAGTTCTTCCTCACCTCGTAACCCGAAGGCGAGAAAAACGTGAGCAGAATCTTATATTCAGGGTGTTCGGCACGCAGGCGCTCAATAATAGGGCGGCCTTGCTCGAACTCTCCAAGCGATGCCGCATGAAACCAAACGTACTGGCTATCCGGTCTTACCTGTTCACGAAGCACACGAAAGGCATCATGTCCGCCTTTCCACATCTTCCTAGCCTTAGGATTAAACAGCGAAACTACGGCCACGCCAAGTGTATAAAGACATATTACGAGTTCGTACATTTCAAAAACAAAGTTTTATTTAATTAAGAGTTAAGAATTAAGAGTTAAGAAAATATGCTTTACGGGGTATCGCCACATTGCATGTTTTCTTAACTCTTAACTCTTAATTTTTAATTCTTTATCGTCTCTACGGCCCTGCGCAGGCGGCGCAGAGTTTCCTCCTTGCCGAGGAAGGCGGATATATCGAACATGCCGGGTCCCTTGCCTATGCCTACAAGGGCAAGGCGGAAAGCGTTCATCACGTCGCCCAGCTTATAGCCATTGGCCTCGACCCATGCCATTACCTCGCGCTCTTGGTTTTCCAGCGAAAAGTCGTCAAGCCTCTCTAGCAGGTCGGCCAATTCGCCCATAACGCGCGGCGAGTCTTCCTTCCAACGCTTGCGCACGGTCTTTTCGTCGTATTCCGTGGGCGGAATGAAAAAGAAGGAGCACAGCGGCCACAGCTCTTTCACGAAGTCGACGCGGTCTTTCATCATGTGAACCACCTGCTTCACGCGTTCCAGCGGCTCATCTACACCGTTGCCGGCCACTATCGGCGCAAACAGTCGGGCTATCTCGTCGTCACTCTTTTTGAGAATATACTCATGGTTGAACCACACGGCTTTCTTGTAATCAAAGCGTGCGCCGGCCTTGCTGCACTTAGAGATGTCGAACTGCTCTACCAGTTCGTCGAGTGTGAAAAGCTCCTGCTCGGTGCCGGGATTCCAGCCAAGCAGGGCGAGGAAATTGATTACAGCCTCCGGGAAATAGCCCTGTTCGCGGAAACCGTTGCTTACTTCGCCGGTCTTGGGGTCGTGCCATTCAAGCGGGAACACGGGGAAACCAAGCCGGTCGCCGTCGCGTTTGCTGAGCTTTCCCTTGCCGTCGGGTTTCAAGAGCAGAGGCAAGTGGGCGAACTGCGGCATGGTGTCTTCCCAGCCGAAAGCGCGGTAAAGCAGCACATGCAGCGGCGCGCTGGGCAGCCACTCCTCGCCACGGATAACGTGGGTTATCTCCATCAAGTGATCATCCACGATGTTAGCCAAGTGGTATGTTGGCAATTCGTCGGCGCTCTTATAGAGAACTTTATCGTCGAGAATGTCGCTTTTTATTACAACGTCGCCACGAATGAGGTCGTGCACATGTACGTCCTCACCCGGTTCAACCTTGAACCTCACTACGTATTGAGCCCCGTCAGCCAGCAGCGCGTCAACATCGGCCTTTGGCATGGCCAGTGAATTGCGCATCTGCAAGCGTGTGTGGGCGTCATATTGGAAGTTCTTTATTTCCTGACGCTTGGCCTCAAGCTCCTCGGGAGTGTCAAATGCGATATACGCCTTACCATCGGCCAGCAGGCGGTCGACGTATTCCTTATATATTGCACGCCGCTCGCTCTGGCGGTAAGAACCGTGTGAGCCGCCGAAACTGACGCCCTCGTCAAACTTGATGCCCAACCAGCGGAACGACTCTATGATATATTCCTCGGCTCCGGGTACGAAGCGCGACGAGTCGGTATCCTCGATTCTGAACACCAGTTCGCCGCCCCTTTGGCGCGCGAACAGGTAATTGTACAATGCAGTGCGCACTCCGCCGATGTGCAGGGCGCCTGTAGGACTGGGTGCGAAACGCACCCTTGTTTTTCTTTCTTCCATCTTTTTAAAAGTTGAAAAATGACAAGATACGGGCATACTTGCCGCTGTTCTAATGCCCTGACATAACAAGCTGACAACCAGCATGTTACGAAACGCCTTGCAAAAGGCCGTCTTTTAGAGGGCAAAAGGCCGTGTTTTGCACGCCAAAAGGCCACCTTTTACCCAGCAAAAGACGGCCTTTTGCAAACCCATACGTCAGCACCAGTAACGGCACTGACGGCCGGACAACCTGCATACGGCTGATTTTTTGTGCAAAAATACAATAAATTTGGTAAAATGGTATGTTTTTTTAGTAATTTCGCAGAGCAAAGCATACAACACCATTCAAAATGATAAAATTTGACAATAACGGCAACAAGCAATGGAGCCGTAGACTTATATACACGGCTTTGGTTATAGTCACCGTGGCGATAATAGTGTTTTTCCTGCCGCGCAACAGTGGTCCGCAGTTCCGCTACGACATTGGCAAACCATGGATGTACAGCTCATTGATTGCAAAATTCGACTTTCCAATATACAAAACAGAGGAAAGGATAAAGGAAGAACAGGACAGCATAGCCGAAGCATTCGAACCTTATTACAACTATAACACGGCTGTTGAACAGGAGCAGGTAAAGCGTTTTCTAGACAAATACAAGGCCGGTATCCCGGGATTGCCGCCTTCATACGTGGCACTGATAGCCGACCGTCTGCACCGCCTGTACCAAGCAGGCGTAATGAACGCGACCGAATACTCAAGGATAAGCCGCGACACGACCAACATGGTGCGCGTGGTTAACGGCAAGAACGCCACGAGCATCGAGATAACATGCCTATACTCAACCTTCACTGCATACGAAAGACTATTCTCAGACCCTAAAATCGCCGCACAGAAACAACTACTACAACGCTGCAACCTCAACGAATACATACAGGCAAACCTGATTTACGACGAGGAGCGCAGCGAGACCGAGCTGGGCGACATACTGAGCGGAATACCGCTGGCCAGCGGCATGGTGCTGAGCGGACAGAAGATTATCGACCGTGGAGAGATTGTAGACGACAACAGCTACAGGGTGCTCAACTCGTTTGAGAAAGAAACCCGCCGCCGCAGCGCCAACGTCAGCGCAGTGCCCTCTACTATTGCGGGACAAGTGCTTTTCGTAGGTATGCTGATCATACTTTTCACCACTTACTTACGTCTTTTCCGCAAAGAATATTTCGACAAGCCGCGAAGCATAGCCATGCTTTACGTCATGATAACGATGTTTCCGATACTGGTGTCGCTGATGATAACGCACAACGTGCTGAGCGTATACATCCTGCCGTTCGCCATCGCGCCGATATTCATCCGCGTGTTCGTCGACTCGCGCACGGCCTTCAACGCCCATGTAACCATGGTACTGATATGCGCCGCCGCCGTAAAATACCAGTACGAGTTCATCATCGTGCAGCTTGTGGCCGGCCTGATTGCCATTTACTCGCTGCGCGAACTGTCGCAACGCGCAGAGATATTCAAAACCGCCCTGCTGGTGACCCTTGGCAGTTCGGCCATGTACTTCGCCCTACAGCTGATGCAAGACAACAGCATCCTCACCATGGACCATAGCATGTACAAGTACTTCGTGGCCAACGGCGTAATGCTGCTGTTCGCCTATCCGCTGATGCTTGTGGTTGAAAAGACGTTCGGGTTCATATCCAACGTAACGCTCATCGAGTTGTCGAACACTAACAAAAAACTGCTGCGCAGTCTCAGCGAGGTGGCTCCCGGCACATTCCAACACTCTGTAATGGTGGGCAATCTTGCGGCCGAAATTGCCAATAAAATCGGTGCAAAGGCACAACTGGTGCGCACGGGGGCGTTCTATCATGACATAGGCAAGATGAAGAATCCTGCCTACTTCACCGAGAACCAAATGGGAGGCGCAAATCCACTTGACACAATGCCGCGCATCGATGCAGCCCAAGTGGTGATCAGCCACGTAACCGACGGACTCAAGTTGGCTGAAAAGAACGGCCTGCCCGGCGTGATAAAAGATTTCATCAGGACTCATCACGGCTCAGGGAAGACAAAATATTTCTACGTTTCTTACAAGAACGAGCACCCCGACGAGCCTGTAGATGACACATTGTTCACCTATCCCGGCCCCGACCCCTTTACCCGCGAACAGGCCATACTGATGATGGCAGACACCGTGGAGGCCGCCGCCCGCTCGCTGAAAGAGTACACAGAGGAAAGCATATCTAACCTTGTAAACAAACTGATTGACCAACAAACAGACGACGGTTTCTTCAAGAACTGCCCCATAACGTTCCATGACATAGCCGTGGCAAAGCAGGTACTGACCGAGAGACTGAAAGCCATCTACCATACGAGGACAAGCTATCCGGAGCTGAAAAAGGAGGAAAACACCCACCCCAACCCTCCCCAAGGGAGGGAGCTTAATTAGCCTTATCTTACAATCAAAAGGCTTCTCAAATTTCACGCCCTTAATTCTTAATTCACCAAATGCCACCTTTCACTTTGCGAAAGGTGGCTTTTTGGCTTCCCGTTTGCCGCCTTTTGCACGCCGATAGGCGACCTTTTGCAAAGTCATCAATAACACCCTGATATACAACAAGTTACAAAGCGTACAGAGATAGACACAAAAAAAGTGAAAAATCCATTGTCTTTGACTGTACGGGTAATGGATTTTTCACTTTTCGTTTTTCACTTTTCACTTCCTCAAAGCGGGTCTACGTCGAAGTAAACCGTTACCGACTTATACCGGTTGTCCTGCAAAACGATGTCTTTACCACGGTTAAGGTAAAGGCGCACCTTGGCCCGGTCGAGTCCGTTCTCCAGCTTTACGACCATCTTTCGTATGTTCATCGTCTTGACCTTGGCCACCGACGGCTTGTCAGGACCAAGCACACGGTCGCCAAACCACTGGCGCAACTGCGCACCAAGAGCGTTGGCCGCCGCTACAACCACAGCCTCATCCTTATGCTTCAGATAGACGTTTATTATATGATAGAACGGCGGATAGTGGAACAACTGCCGCTCCTCCATCAGGTCGAAGTAAAAACCGTCAACGTCGTTGCGCACCACCTGGCCTATGACGGGCAGCTCGGGACTCTTGGTCTGCAACAACACAACGCCCCGCTTGCCCTTGCGGCCGGCGCGTCCGGCCACCTGCGCCATCATCGTAAAGGCGTGCTCGTAGGCCCTGAAGTCAGGATAGTTGAGCATGGAATCGGCATCAAGTATACCGACAACCGACACACTGTCGAAGTCCAAGCCTTTGCTTATCATCTGCGTGCCTATGAGTATGTCGGTACGATGCGCCGAAAAGTCGCTTATCAGACGCTCGTAGGCGTTGCGGGTGCGCGTCGTGTCGAGGTCCATTCGCGCCACGCGAGCCTCTGGGAACAGTTCCATTACCTTGTCTTCCACTTTCTCCGTGCCGTAACCACGGCCTCGCAGGTCGCGGCTTCCACAACAAGGGCACACGTCGGGCACGGCATACGTGCGTCCGCAATAATGGCAGGTGAGCTGTCCGAGGTTCTTATGGTAAGTCAGGGAAACATCGCACGACTCGCACCTTGGTGTCCATCCGCACTCGCGGCACTCAATCATCGGGGCGAAGCCGC
>ERZ780212.408-NODE-408-length-43549-cov-3.525360_pt1 | contig 43549 bp, 50 predicted proteins | sample MGYA00511364_ERZ780212 | MGnify/ENA primary metagenome ERZ780212 (study PRJEB29588, sample SAMEA2147991) | human gut metagenome | biome: human gut; feature: human-associated habitat; material: faeces | place: Denmark | collected 2008/2010 ... | reverse complement strand
TGCGGGTCCCAGCTGCCGTCGAACCGGCTGTGCGGCGACGGGGCGAAATACCTCACCGGCAGGGCAGGACCGAAGAGGGTGTGCATCCCGGTGACGGGGTCGCAGACCGACATGGCGTTCCATGTGTCGCCGTGGTAGCCGGTGCGGATGGTCACGAAGTTGGTCCGGTCCGGATGTCCTGCGGCCACCTGGAACTGTACGGCCATCTTCATGGCCACCTCCACGGCTACCGAGCCGCTGTCGGCGTAGAAGATATGGCTCATAGAGGGAGGAACGATGCTCAGCAGCAGTTTGCCCAGCTCGATGGCCGGCTCATGGGTCAGTCCTCCGAACATCACGTGCGACATGCTGTCCAGCTGCCGGCGTATGGCCTCGTTGAGCACGGGGTGATTGTACCCGTGTACGGCGCACCACCAGGAGGACATGCCCTCGATCAGCTCCGTACCGTCCTCGAGGGTTATCCGGCAGCCGTGCGCGCTGCGGACCTTGTAGGTGGGCAGGGGATTGATGGTAGAGGTGTATGGATGCCACAGATGGTCGCGGTCGAATATGTCGAAATTGGGGTTGATGGATTCTTCAGATTTCATAACCGGCGGATTTGATGAGTTCTTTGTCTTCAGCCACTTTTGAGCCCACTGTGGTCAGCAGGTCTCCGGCAATGGCCGAGTTGATGCCGATGCGCATGGCCTTAAGGACGGCTTCCCGCGAAAGTCTGGCCCGTCCTCCCGCAAAGCGGAGGTAGGCAGTAGGGTGAATCAGACGGAAAAGTGCTATGCACCTGAATATCTCCTCCTCGGAGACGGGTGGCGTATTTTCCAGGGGGGTGCCCGGAATCGGCGAAAGTATGTTGAGGGGAATGGACTGGACTTCCAGCCCTTTGAGGGTAAATGCCAGTTCTATGCGCTGCTCCTCGGTCTCGCCCATGCCGATGATGCCGCCGGAGCAGATCTCCATTCCGACGCGGCGGGCAGCCTCCAGAGTCTGTATTTTCTGCTGCTGGGTATGGGTGGAGCAGAGGGAGGGAAAATAGGAGGGCGCTGCCTCCAGGTTGCAGTGGTATCGGGTGACTCCGGCCTCGTAGAGCTTGCGCAGGCTCTCCTCGGAGAGCAGCCCGAGCGAGGCGCAGATGCGTATGGAGCTGTTGCCGCGCAGGTAACGCACCCTTGCGCATACCTCGTCCACTTCCCTGTCCGACAGCCTGCGTCCGCTGGTGACCAGGGAGAAGCGGCCTATGCCGGATGCCTCGTTGACAGAGGCGTGCCTCAGGCATTCCTCTTTGGGAACCAGACCGTATTCCTCGATACCGGTATGATAGTGTGCCGACTGGGCGCACCATTTGCAGTCCTCGGGGCAGCGGCCGGACTTGGCGTTGATGATGGAGCACAGGTCGAACCGCCTTGGGGCCTGGAGTGCAGTAATTTTTGCAGCGGCACTGCACAATGTCGTGGTGTCTGTCTCTTTTGCCAGCTGTACGGCTTCCTTTAAGGTAGCGGGTAGCTTGATTGCGGTGTCCCGTTTCGATGGGTCTGTCATTGTATGTGAGATTTCAAGCCAACAAATGTAGATAAAATCCCCGAGATAGGGAAATGCGGAGTTACCTGCAAACCGTACAACAGCAGCTGTGTTTATTTATTGTCACTGTTGACGTACCTTTCGATGACTTCAGGATAGGCGCGTTCAAGTTCATGCACTTTGGCGAACAGCGTCTCGGGCGTGTCCTCCGGGCTGACCTGGCATTTAGCCTGGTATATGGTCTTTCCGTGGTCGTACTGGTTGTCCACGACGTGTATCGTGATGCCGGACTCCTTTTCCCCGGCGGCGATTACGGCCTTGTGGACATGGTCACCGTACATGCCCTTCCCGCCGTAGGACGGCAGCAGGGCCGGGTGGATGTTAAGTATCCGTTCGGGCCAGCATTCAATAAGATATTCCGGAACTTTCAGCAGGAAGCCGGCCAGGATGATGTAGTCTGTCCTCAATTCAAGGAGAACATCGGTCAGTTTCCTGTTTTCTCCTTTATATACTAAGGTGTTGTTTCGAAACTCAGTGGCTGTGAATGTGTAATGCGGTATCCCCAGCCTCTCGGCCCGCGTGAGTACGAAAGCATCTTTGCGGTTGCAGAGAACAGCCGTGACGCGGTAAGTTTTATGATTCTCTGCCCAGTTTATGATGTTTTCAGCGTTTGTGCCTGAACCTGAGGCGAATATGACTATGTTTGGAACACTTTTGCCCATCTGTATTTTCTATTGGATTCTTGCAAAGTTCCATAAAAATTTTAAAATTCCGAAAATTATTTGTTAGTTTGCACCAAATTTTATTACAAACTAATTATTAACTAAAATTTAGACCATGGCAGATATTGTTTCAGAAGTAACAGCCATCATCGTCAACAAACTCGGAGTTGATGAAAGCGAAGTAACCCGCAATGCAAGTTTTACAAATGATCTAGGTGCTGATTCTCTCGACACAGTTGAGCTCATTATGGAATTTGAGAAGAAGTTCAATATAGAGATTCCTGACGATGCCGCTGAGAAGATCTCTACAGTAGGCGAGGCTATCGACTATATCGAGGAGCACACCAAATAATTTGTACATGGGGTTGAGAAGAGTTGTTGTTACCGGTCTCGGTACGATAAATCCTTTAGGCAATACGGTTGAGGAGTATTTCTCCAATCTGGATAAAGGCATAAGCGGGGCCAGACTTATAACGTCATTTGACACGACTCTTTTCAAGACCAGGTTTGCATGTACGGTAGAGGATTTCGATCCGTCCCGGTACGGTATCGAGCGCAAGGAACTGAGGCGGATTGACCGTTTCGCCCAGTTTGCGATGGTCGCTGCGGATCAGGCTGTCAAGGACAGCGGACTGGATCCGGAGAAAGAGGACCTGGACAGAGTAGGCGTGATACTGGGTTCCGGCATTGGTGGCATACAGAGCCTCACGGATGAAATAATGGGTTATGGCGTGGGCGGTAGAATCCCGCGCTTTAGCCCATTTCTCATTACCAAGATGATATCGGATATGGCTCCCGGTCTGATATCCATCAAATACGGTTTTGCGGGGCCCAATTATACCACGACTTCGGCCTGTGCGTCGTCTTCCCATGCGATGGGAGACGCTCTCAATCTTATACGCCTCGGCAAGGCCGATGTCATTCTTACAGGAGGGGCGGAGGCGCCTATATCCGAGCCGTCGATAGGAGGGTTTGATTCGTCCAAGGCTCTATCCACCAACAATGAACAGTACCGTACCGCATCCCGCCCGTTCGATGCCACCCGTGACGGCTTCGTAATGGGAGAAGGTTCGGCTGTGCTCGTATTCGAGGAACTGGAGCATGCCCTGCGGCGCGGTGCAAGGATCTATGCGGAAGTCGCCGGTGCCGGCATGAGCGCTGATGCGTATCATATTACGGCTCCGCACCCGGACGGCGAGGGGGCTATGAAGGTTATGCGGCTGGCATTGGAGGATGCGGGGATGGTGCCCGAGGATGTGGATTACATCAATGTTCACGGAACATCCACACCGTTGGGGGATGTGGCTGAACTGAAAGCCGTGAAGCGTCTGTTCGGAGATCATGCGTATAAGCTCAATATCAGTTCGACCAAGTCCATGCACGGCCATCTGTTGGGGGCTGCGGGGGCAGTGGAGGCATTGGCCTGCATACATGCGGTCAATGACTCGATAGTACCTCCGACCATCAATTTCCAGCATGAGGATCCTGATATAGACTACAATCTCAATCTTACGCTCAACAAGGCGCAGAAAAGAACGGTAAAGGTGGCCCTGAACAATACCTTCGGCTTCGGAGGTCACAACTCCTGCCTTGTCTTCAAGGCTTTTTAAACAGCGTATTTATCGCATCAGACCGTAGGTGATGGTCAGGGTAGGTCTCCGTTCTGCTGTGGGGCCGTTAAGAGTAGTCTTGTTGTAATTGTAATTGTCAAACTCATAGATTCTGGTATCAGTGAGATTGACCTTGTATTTCATGGGGGCTATCCATAAATCCATAGTCTCGTCCAGTTCTGAGGAGCCGGTATTGATGATATTCTGGAGGTGCGTGGTTATATTCATGCTGTACTCCATAAGTGAACGGTTGATGCTGCCGTAGTTGGAAGTGCTGTAAACTTCGTCCAGAGGCTGGTAGTAGTAAAGACTGTCATTTCCGGCCAGCGGTGCTCTGGTGAAAGCGTATATGTAGGCAGGATGTTCCAGGTCAAATCTGTCGTAGTCCGCAGGCTCCTCGTATGGGAATTTCAACTCCGCCCTGGATATGATTAGGGTTTGTCCATCCAATCCTTCTTCCTGAATCCAGTCGTCAATCATTTTTTTGAGATCTGCCGCTGCGATATGGGGCTTGATGCCGGAGAGGCTTTCAATGTATAGATTGTCACCAGGCGACTCGTTGCTGAGCTCATCTGAGCCGGTGCTGAAATAGTTGAAGGCTTCGTATCCGCTGTATCCGAAAGCAAACGACTCGGTCGTATCCAGGTCAGTTATTCCCCGTTCGGGATCATTGAGGGTGTAATTGAGGTTAATGGTCGAATTGCCGAGACTGAGAAAGTTCATTCTACCGCCCTCAGAACCCATAGATGGCTCAATCTGTATGTAGAGCCCCGGGATGCGCTCCATGAATAGTGAGACGTCCTCAAATTCTTCCGGAGTCGTGTCAAGCAGTTCCTGTGCAAACTCGTCATTCAGCTCAATTCTGATCTCTCCTTCACCGTAGATTACGGGGTCGCTGACGGTTATCGGCTCGGAGCTGTAGTCTTTCTCAGATATTGAATTGTTGAATCCCATATTGCTGCTGTCCAGCGGTGTCAGAAGCCGGTATATTTTTATCCTTTGATGTATTCCTTTTTGGTCTTCTTCAAGATAATAAGTCGAGTCTATGGAAAGATTGATGTATGCAGACAGCAGTTTGGGGCTGTCCCCGAAGTCTGTAGAACTGGAATAGGGGATGATGGATGTGGCAGCACTGGACTCAACGGTTCCGAAAACGGGATCAGTCATGGTTCCTACCATCATTTTTAGGCTGTTGGCAGCCTGGACAGAACTGCTGACGCGGTTAGTAACCGGAAGATCAAAGGTCTTTGTGCCTAGATACAGTATGGATTCGTCCGGAAGTATTCCGCTTCCGAGGGAGCGGTCATTCTCCACACATGAGGTGACCGTCAATAGAACGGCCAATGTGCAGAACACGACCGAAAAGGTCTTATTGGGCATTTTATTCCAGTAATTTGTCGTAAAACTCATTGAACTTCTGAATATAGGTGCCTTCAGGATGGTCTATGGGAAAATACTGAAGCACGGGTATGCCCCGGCTTGCAGAGAACTCCATAAGCTCCGGCCTTATGTTCTCGGAGCCCAGTATGACGGCATCTGCATATTGAATGGCAAGTTTTGCAAGATTTATGCCATCGGAGGCCTTGAATGCGTCCAGGTCTTTGGACTTGATGCCGGAAACGGGAATCTTGCTTTTCATGTCCGGGTTGAACTTGCTGTCCATATATTCGTCATAGAGCGAGAGGACTACTTTTGCGTCTGCGAAGATGGGGTCGTTCTTGAAAGCCTTTTTTAGATATAGAGGAAGGAGGTGCGATATCCACCCCGAGCAGTGTACAATGTCCGGTTTCCAGCGGAGTTTCTTGACGGTCTCAAGTATGCCTCTGGCGAAAAAAATGGCTCTTTCATCGTTGTCCTCCAGAAAATTGCCTTCATTGTCCGTGTATATGAACTTTTTGTGAAAATAGTCATCGTTGTCAATGAAGTACACCTGCATCCTGGCGGAGGATATGGATGCCACCTTTATTACCAGAGGACGGTCAATGTCGTTGATGACCATATTCATCCCGGAGAGTCTGATTACCTCGTGCAGTTGGTTGCGCCTCTCGTTGATGCAGCCGTAACGGGGCATGAAGTTCCGTATTTCCTTGCCGGATTCCTGTATGCCCTGAGGAAGATACCTGCCCAGAACCGAGATGGCGCTTTCCGGCAGGTACGGATAAATCTCAGAATTTACGAACAAAACTCTTTTGGGATCTTTCATTGCAGATACTTTTTTGCAAATATAATAATAAAAAATCTAAATTAATTATCTTTTTATTTATCTTTGAGGGATTTATCTGATGTAAGCAGATGGCGGAAAAAGAGAGTAATATCCTGTATAGAAGACCATTGAGGTCTTATTTCTCGTCAGTGGTCAGTATCAGCCTGGTGCTCTTCCTGGTGGGAATGACCGGTGTGCTTATTGTCAATGCCAGGTCCGTATCCAATTATTTTAAAGAGAATATCATTGTCTCAGCAGTGCTTAATGTAGAGGCTGACGAGGCCGATGCCTCGGCCATGGCGGACAGTCTTGAGAAGACCCGTTATGTGCGGGATATTCGGATCATAACCAAGGAGGAAGGCGTGGAGGAGATGAAGGAGATACTGGGGGACGATTTTATGGATGTATTCGAGGTCAATCCGATACCTGTCTCGCTGGAGATTCAGATAGCCGCGGATTACATCTCTACCGACAGTCTGAGTGTAATAGAAGATGCCCTGTATGAGTATCCGGTGGTGGATGATGTCGTGTATCAGCAGTCGCTGGTGGAGTTGCTCAACGCCAATTTGGAGCGGATAGGCATTGTGGTAGGGGTACTGGTCCTGCTTCTTCTTTTTATCTCTATAGTGCTTATAAACAATACTGTGCGGCTCAGTGTGTATTCCAAACGCTTCGATATCTATACGATGAGGCTGGTAGGGGCCACCAAGAACTTTATTGCCAGACCGTTTGTCGGACAGGCCTTTTTTCAGGGACTGATTGCGGGGGCTGTTGCGGATGTACTCATTCTGGGGGCTTTGTACCTGATCAGGAATGAGTTCTATCAATTGTTCTCCCTTTTTGACGCGATGATGCTGGGTCTGGTTATGGTCGCAGTAATTGTTATGGGCGTATTGATATGCATGATATCTACGGCAGTTGGGGTAAGGAGCCTGATACCGTTGACTAGAAATGAATTAAGTTAAAAACAATAAACAATGGATAAATTTGCTGTTCCCAAAGAGAATATTCTGTATCTGATTGTCGGCTTTGCGGTAATGCTGGTCGGCTACCTTTTACTGCTCGGCGGAGGAGCCGACAGCCCTGAGGTGTTCAACTATGCGCTTTTCAGCTTTACGAGGATGTACGTCGCGCCGTTGCTGATTCTCATCGGCTTTGCGATTGAGATAGTTGTGCTCTTAAGAAAAAAGCCTATAAAATTGTTCAACCGTAAATAAATACGAGTCATGGATTGGTTTCAGGCGGTAGTCCTAGGGCTTATTCAGGGCCTGACCGAGTTTCTGCCGGTAAGCAGCAGCGGTCATCTGACAATATTCAAGGCTATATTCGGAATAGATGCGGACAATCTCAGTTTCGAGGTCGCTGTCCATGCTGCTACTGTGCTCAGTACGATAGTCGCGTTCCGCAAGGAGATATGGGACATTGTCTGTGGTGTTTTTAAGTTCAAGTACAACAGCCAGACTCAGTATTTTCTGAAGATATGTGTTTCCATGATACCGGTAGCCTTAGTCGGATTCTTTTTCAAGGATCAGGTGGAGGCTGTATTCGGTTCCGGACTTCTGATAGTAGGCTGCATGCTTCTGCTTACGGCCTTGCTTCTTTTTGTGTCCGAGACCCTTTCCAACCGGCAGGCACGCAAGGCCGTTGCCGAAGGACGCGAGCCTGGAAAGGAGGTCGGGTACAAGGAGGCATTCATCATAGGCCTGTCGCAGGCCCTGGCCGTGCTGCCGGGTCTTTCCCGTTCCGGTACTACTATTTCGACAGGGCTTATGCTGGGGGTAAGGAAGAGCTCTATGGCCCAGTTCTCATTTCTAATGGTGCTTGTCCCTATTCTCGGAGAGGCCTTTCTTCAGCTTGTGGGCGGAGACTTTGCGGCTGAGTCATCCGGCATATCAACCATGTCACTTCTGCTCGGTACCTTGACTGCCTTTGTGTCCGGGTATGTGGCCTGCCGGTGGATGATACGTATAGTGCAGAAGGCACGGCTGCGTTACTTCTCCATATACTGCTGCGTGGCCGCTGCATTCTGCTTCATATTTGAGATGCTCAAGTAAGAATGTCCAAGTCCTATTTTATCTCCGATGTGCATCTGGGTGCGGCTTTCTGTGACAGGAAGGCTTTGGAACAGGGATTTGTGACTTTGCTTGACCGCATCAGGGAAGAGAAAGCCGACGCTGTCTACCTGCTCGGGGATATCTTCGACTTCTGGTACGAATACAGATACGTTATCCCACGCGGTCACACGAGGGCGCTCGGTGCACTTGCCAGGCTCTGCGACAGTGGTGTCAAGGTGTATTTTTTCAGAGGCAATCACGATGTGTGGGTGTATGATTATTTCGAGCAGGAGCTGGGTATGACCGTACTGGAGCAACCGTATGTGGCGGAGATAGACGGAAAACTGTTCTGTCTGGGGCACGGTGACGGTCTCGGCCGTACCGATACGATGTTCCGCCTGATCCGCTGGGCCTTTCATAACCGTGCCCTCCAGGTGCTGTTCAGTGCCCTGCATCCCAGATGGGCTTTCGGCCTTGGCTATGCATGGGCAGGTCATTCCAGGAAGATGAAGAACATTCCTGAAAATGCGGGTCGTTATGTGTTCCGGGGCGAGCAGGAACCGTTGTATCACTATGCCGAAGCATTTGGCCGTGAATATAAGGCGTCACATGAGGGGCGCAGTATTGACTACTATATTTTCGGGCATTACCATACCCCTGGTACAGTGGAGATTCCTTCAGGAGGCCGCATGCATATTCTTGGCTGCTGGGTTGACGGAGGTGAGTATGCTGTATTTGAGAACGGTTGCCTGAGTATTATTTCTGCGGCACGTCAAGACGTGATCGTACAATAGGTTCCGGTGGATTCTTGCCGAAGATTGATCTGTAGGTCTTGTTGAATTCTCCTTTATTATATAGTATGACCAGTTCTTCGGTCTGTTTGTCTTCTCCTTCCGGGTCGTAGGGATTTTTCATGTCAGAGCCGAACAGCTTGGCTATCCCTTGCCAGAAGCCGGCTGCGGCCTTTCCCTTGTAGTCCTTTATGATCTCGTAGGGAGTTATTCCTGTTTGACGGTCGATCAGTCTTAGCAGCAGTTTCCCCTGACTGACTGTCAGATTGCGTAGAGGTTTCTCGAAAGTGTCAAACAACTCTTTCTGTAGAACATTGATGTACCGGTTTTTCTGTCGTCGATTGAAGCCTTCTGTGGCGATCGTGGAGTCTGCGTCCCTGAGTTTCTCTTCTGCCAGAAGGGCGTAGGGATAGGCTTTTGCGAAGTTGTGTACCAGACGGTAGTATTTTCTCCATGACTTGCCTTTCCTCTTTGCAGTCTTGTATATGGGGTCCAGACTGTCCAGATAGACCGTGTCTCCGCTCTTGTCGATGATATACTGCATAAGCGTCTCGTCCTCATCCCGGCTCTGGGACCGGAGTTGCGGAACTGCCAGGGACAGAACCAGGATGATCAGAACGATACGCCTCATTTTGTGTTAATAATTAGATGCTTGTCATTGACTTCTGCAGCTCTCGGGCGGACTGGAGGAATTCCTCTACATTCATCTCCTTGAAGAAAAGCAGACCGTGGGTAGTCCTGAGCCTGGGGCTGGGATTCTGGTAGAAGAAAGGCTTCCCGAGCACTCTCTGTACTTTGGCGAGCTGATCCACCCAGATGATCTTGGCCAGGTCGCTGAATTTGCCGTCAAGCATGTAGCTGGGGAAGTCCGCGTCCACCTGCGATGCGTAGCAGTTGCTGAACGCATTGTCGAATACGCTCATGGCGTTGAGCGAAACTGGCACGATGTGAGTGGCCTCCGAGGGCAGGAAACGGTACCAGACATTGCGGTAGCCCCATATCTTGAGGTTGCTAAGGTCGGCTTCCTTACTCCATTCGCGGATAGCCTCAGCTATGGCCTGAAGTACCTTGTAATGGGTGTCCGGGCCGCTGCCCTCCGGGTCGAAGGCGATGCTGATTATTGTGGGCTTGATGGTGCGCAATTCTTCCAGTATGGGAGCCACGTCGCGTTCCCTGTTAGGCTGCTCCGTGAAGATGTCCCCGGTGTAGAATCCTAGTCTGAGATGATGCACGTCCTCGTTTCTGATGCCGAAGAATCCCCATACCAGTTCCTCTTCGAACTCGCGGATCATGCCTTTGAGCAGCCGGATGTCAGCAGACATCTTCTGTCCGTCATAACTTCTGCGGGTCTCTTCGATCACATCTACGATTTTCTTGCGCAGCTCTTCTTGATTCTTCACCCCGTATATTTCAATGAAGTCCCTTACCAGTCTGTGAGCCCGTCCTCTCTCACGTTCGTGGGCATTACCGGAGGCTACGTTGATGAGGAAGTGGTAGATGTCCTTCTCGCGTTTTTCCTTCCAGCCGTGTTCGAAGAAGTCAGGGTACCTGGTCATTTCTATGCGGCCCTCGTCCAGAAAGCGGAGTGTCTGCTCAAGAGCGTTGACCAGGAACTTGTTGGTGACGGCGTTGAAACCTGATGTCATGATCGAGAAATGCGACTCGTTGGTCTCGTTCCTTGAGACCCTGTGGATATGCGGAAGCAGTCCAAGCAGGATATCGTCGTGATGCGGGCCGGTGTAGTAGAACACCTGATTGCTCCAGGTAGAAGTTCCGCGGGCGATCTTCTTGGTCAGAGAATTGATGACGCTGTCGATTGTGTGCTCGTTCAGGTCCGGGATCATACTGCAGTACTCGTCGGCCTTGAGGTCCTCGAGTGTTATCTTGTCCCCGTACTTGTTGAGTCTGTTGCAGCAGTCGATGACGGCCCTGTCTGTCTTTTCCTGAGTCCACGGGGAGTCAGCATAGTAATGGTAGACTGACTCGTGCAGCATGGATGCGGCGCCGGTAGTCAGGTAGAATCTGGCGTTGGGCAGTTTGGACAGAACAGAGGCAGGATAGAGGTTGCATGGAGTCTTCTCCAGTGCATCGGCCACTACGGGAGCCTTGGCTTCTCCGGCCGCGAAGATAATCGCTACTGCGTCCGGGTTGTGGGTAATGGTCTCCAGTCCGATGGTTATCACGGGTTTGATGCGTGATACTTCTATGCCTCCGAGGTCACTGGCTGCCGCTGCCTGAGTCTCGTAGTTGGTGTGGGTGAGACGGGTGGTGGAGTTGGGATCGCTTCCACGGACATTGAATGCGATGTGCCCGTCGGGACCGATGCCTCCGAGGAAAAATCCGATACCTCCCAGGTCTCTGACTTTCTGGTCGTACTCCGAGCACCAGTTGTCAATCATGAATATGGAGCGCTGGCGCAGTTTCTCTGCGGCCGATTTGGCATCACGGTAGCGCAGACTCAGATCAATGACTCCGTCCGGGAATACGTCCCGGAAGTTCAGGCCGTCGGCCAAAGGTATCTCGTCGCAGTTGATGAACAGACCCTTTGATGCGTCCAGACCGAAGTCCTTGACGTAGTATTTCTGTACATAGTTGTAGAAACTGTTGTGCTGTTTGGGATCTATGGGGTAGAACTCGTCTATCTGGACGAAGTGCAGTCCGCGCAGATCGGGTTTCTCCGCTACGAGCAGTCCGTTCTCAGCGCGTGACGCGGCTCCTTCCTTCGTGTCCCATTCGGACAGTATCTTCTTGACCCACGCGATAAAATATTCCGGAGTCTTGCCCGTGGGCAGGCTGATGACTCCGTCTGGATGCTCCGCTGCCCATTCCAAAAACCGGAAGGCAGTCAGTTTGCCAAGTTTGGGAAAGTTCTCTACGGTTATGTAGGGAACGTTTGAGTGAAATCTATGTCTTTCCGGACCAATATAGGTCTTTTCGACACTTGTAAAATCGGTGCACATATGTTTATTGTTTACGGAGCACAAAAATAAGAAAGTGTTTTGAAATTTTCAACATGAAAGTAACGATAATAAGTCCGGAGCAGTCGTGTCCAAAACAATTCTTCCGGAAATTTTCATATTTTCGCAACAATCTGACGCCCCGTTTATTGACCTTTAAATTGTCCGGTCCAAAATGCGTGAATTTTTTTCAAGAAAAGTGTCAAAAAAGTTTGGTGTTAAGATAATTTGTGATATCTTTGCAGCCCCGTTTAATGGGAGTATTGTATTTATTTGTTTGAAAATAATAGACTTACAAAAAGTATAGACAATGTTACAACCAAAGAAAACCAAGTTCAGAAGGCAGCAGAAGGGCCGTATGAAAGGTAATGCTCACCGTGGTACTGAGCTTTCTTTCGGATCTTTCGGCATCAAGACCCTTGAGTCCGCGTGGCTTACCGGCCAGCAGATAGAGGCTGCCCGTCAGGCTGTAGTGCGTTACATGAAACGTGAAGGTAAGATTTGGATTCGCGTTTTCCCTGACAAACCTTACACAAAGAAACCGGCGGAGGTACGTATGGGTAAAGGTAAAGGTAATCCCGAGGGATTCGTAGCCCCCATTACTCCCGGCCGTATGCTCATAGAGGCAGAGGGTGTGCCTTTGGAGGTTGCCAAGGAAGCTCTCCGTCTCGGCGCACAGAAGCTGCCTGTGACCACCAAGTTTGTGGTACGTAGAGATTATGTAGAACAGTAATAAATGGAGGAGAAGATATGAAACCCAAGGAAATCAGAGAAATGTCAATCAAGGATCTGCGTGAGCGAATCGAGACCGAGAAGGTCAACCTGGCGCAGATGAAGCTGAACCATGCCGTCTCCCCCATTGAGGATACTTCAAAGATCAGAAAGGCGGGAAAGGATATCGCACGTATGCTTACCATCCTGACTGAAAAGGAAAATCAGGCAAAATCAGAAGAGTAATCGTATGGAAAGAAATTTACGCAAGGAAAGAATCGGTGTGGTGGTGAGCAACAAGATGGACAAGTCGATAGTTGTTGCAGTAAGAGTAAAGGAAAAACACCCTGTTTACGGCAAGTTCGTAAACAAGACCACCAAGTTCGTCGCTCATGATGAGAAGAATCAGTGCGACGAGGGCGATACAGTCCGCATAATGGAGACCCGTCCGTTAAGCAAGACCAAACGCTGGAGATTAGTAGAAATCGTAGAAAAAGTGAAGTAAAATGATACAACAGGAATCACGTTTAATGGTAGCTGACAACAGCGGTGCGAAAGAGGTGCTCTGTATCCGTGTTCTCGGAGGTACCCGCCGCCGTTATGCCAGTGTCGGCGACAAGATCGTAGTCGCTGTCAAGAGCGCAATCCCAGGCGGTGACGCTAAGAAGGGATCGGTCTCAAAGGCCGTTGTAGTGCGCACCAAGAAAGAGATCCGTCGTCCGGACGGCTCGTATATCCGTTTTGATGACAATGCCTGCGTGCTTTTGAACAATCAGGGTGAGGTCCGTGGAACACGTATCTTCGGTCCTGTTGCCCGCGAGCTCCGCGACAACTATATGAAGATTGTCTCTCTTGCACCTGAAGTACTATAATATAAAAGGTAAGAAAGGAGAAACAGACATGAACAGGAAATTACATATCAAGAAAGGAGACATGGTCTATGTGAACGCCGGCAATGACAAGGGCAAGACCGGAAAGGTTCTCGAGATCATCACCAAGAAGGACCGTGCCATCGTGGAGGGTGTCAACATGGTGAGCAAGCACACCAAACCCAATGCAAAGCATCCGCAGGGCGGTATTATCAAACAGGAAGCCGGAATTCATATTTCCAATCTTCAGGTAGTGGATCCTGCAAAGGGAGGTCCTACCAGAATAGGCCGCCGTATGGGCGAGAATGGGAAATTGGTCCGTTATGCTAAAAAATCAGGAGAGGAGATCAAATAATGGCAAAGAAAAAAGTAGAAGAGCCCAAGCAGGAGCAGGTAAGCTTGGCAGGATACGTTCCCAATCTTCAGAAAAAGTACAAAGAGGAGATTGTGGCTAAGCTCCAGAAGGAGTTCGGTTTTGCAACTGTGATGCAGGTTCCCAAGCTCGTGAAGATAACCCTCAACCAGGGTATCGGTGACGCTACTGGCGACAAGAAGCTTGTAGAGGTCGCTCAGCAGGAGCTCACTGCCATAGCAGGTCAGAAAGCTGTGACAACATACTCTAGAAAGGATATCTCCAACTTCAAACTCCGCCGTGGGCAGGCCATCGGAGTGAAGGTGACTCTCAGAGGCGCGCGTATGTACGAGTTCCTCGAAAGGCTTATCGCCGTATCCCTTCCCCGTATCAGAGACTTCAACGGTATCAATGAGAAGTTTGACGGCCGCGGTAACTATACCCTCGGTATCAAGGAGCAGATTATCTTCCCCGAGATCGATATCGACAAGATTACAAAGATTTTCGGACTTGAGATTACCTTTGTCACATCCACAGAGAAGGACGAGGAAGCATACGCTCTTCTCCGTGAGTTCGGACTGCCTTTTAAGAACAAAAAATCGTAAATAGAAGATATGGCAAAAGAATCAATGAAAGCTCGCGAAGTGAAACGTGCGAGGATGTGCGCTAAATACGCAGAGAAACGTAAAGCATTAAAGGAAGCCGGCGACTGGGCCGCTCTCGACAGACTCCCCAAGAACTCGAGTCCCTGCCGTCAGCACAACCGCTGCTCCATTACAGGACGTCCTAAAGGATATATGCGTGTTTTCGGCATCAGCCGTATTCAGTTCCGTGAGATGGCCAGCAAGGGTCTGATTCCCGGAGTTCGCAAGGCATCCTGGTAAAATGCTTTCTTCAAGCCGTTTTCTGCGTTTTGCTCCTTTGGCGGCATCCTCATTTACTGGAGTAAACTCCGGTGCCTCCTCAGTCGCAGGCCTTGAAAACGACTCAAATAAGGCATTTTAGAAAAATAGAAAAATTAACTTATTTATAAACCATTGGATATCGGGCGCTGAAAAGCGTCGAACCACAAAAACAAAACAAACGAAATGACTGATCCAATAGCAGATTACCTGACGAGAGTCAGAAACGCGTATCTCGCAAAGCACAAGATTGTCGAGATTCCTGCATCCAAGATGAAGATGGAGATTACCCGTATTCTCCACGAGAAAGGCTATATCCTCAGCTATAAGCTGGTGGAGGGAACTCCTTTCAACACCATCAAGATCGCCCTCAAGTATCATCCTGAGACCAAGCAGGCCGCTGTCAAGAAGATTATGAGAGTGTCTACCCCCGGTCTGAGACGCTATGTAGGCGTGGAGGACATGCCCCGCGTGCTCAACGGCATGGGTATAGCTATCCTCTCAACATCTAAGGGTGTCATCACCGACAAGGAAGCCAAGGACATGAACGTCGGCGGCGAGGTCCTCTGTTATGTTTATTAATCTAAAAACAAAGTAATAATGTCAAGAATTGGAAAATTGCCTGTACACCTGCCACAGGGCGTTACCGCGACAGTGGACGCCGGCAATGTGGTGATGGTTAAAGGACCGCTCGGACAACTGAGTCAGAAAGTTGATCCTGACATCAAAGTATCCGTTGAAGGGAATATTATTACGGTCAGCCGTCCTACGGACCAGCCCCGTCACCGTTCCCTGCACGGACTCTACCGCGCACTCATTCACAACATGGTGACTGGAGTATCCACCGGTTTCACCATCAAGCAGGAACTTATCGGTGTTGGTTACCGCGTGGAGGTCAAGGGACAGATCCTTGAGCTTGCCCTCGGATATTCACACGATATACACTTCATGCTTCCCTCGGAGATCAAGGCCGAGGCAGAGCCTGTGAAAAAGGGACAGAACCCTGTTCTTGTTCTCAAGAGCTGCGACAAACAGCTGCTCGGCCAGGTAGCCGCCAAGATCCGCTCTATGCGTGCTCCAGAGCCGTATAAGGGTAAAGGTATTAAGTTTGTGGGCGAACAGCTTCGCCGCAAGGCCGGTAAGTCAGCCGGAGCTAAATAATAGGAGGATAGGAATATGGCAATGACTAAGATAGAAAGAAGACAGAGAATACGCTACCGTATCCGCAAGGTCGTAAACGGTACTCCCGAGAGACCCAGGATGTCCGTATTCAGAAGCAACAAGCAGATATATGTTCAGGTTATCGATGACACCAAGGGCGTGACCCTGGTATCGGCCGGCTCTACTGACAAGTCTCTCGCAGAGGCAACCAAGGGCAAGACCGCTACTGAGGTTGCGGCTATGGTCGGGAAGCTCATCGCTGAACGTGCGACAGAGAAAGGTATCTCCACCGTCGCTTTCGACCGCGGAGGTTATCTCTATCACGGAAGAGTTAAAAGTTTGGCAGACGCAGCCCGTGAGGGCGGTCTTAAATTCTAAGAGACTATGGCAGATATCAATGTAAAGAAAGTGAAAACCACCGATCTGGAGCTTAAGGACAGATTGGTAGCAGTACAGAGGGTTACCAAGGTAACCAAGGGCGGCCGCCACTTCAGTTTCGCTGCAATCGTAGTAGTAGGCGATGAGAAGGGTGTCGTAGGTTATGGTCTCGGAAAGGCCAACGAAGTCACCACAGCTATATCCAAGGGTATAGAGGACGCCAAGAAGAATCTCGTCAAGGTGCCTCTGAACAAGAGAACCATTCCTCACGAGCAGGAGGCCAAGTTCGGCGGAGCAAGGGTATTCATGAAGCCCGCCGCTCCCGGTACCGGAGTGAAGGCCGGAGGTGCGATGCGTGCCGTGTTCGAGTCTGTAGGTGTTCAGGACGTGCTGGCTAAGTCCAAGGGCTCGTCCAACCCTCACAACCTCGTCAAGGCTACTATCGCTGCCCTCGTCGAGCTCCGTGACGCCTACACCGTAGCCGGTGTGCGCGGTATTCCCATGCAAAGAGTATTTAAAGGATAAGGAGGACGCAAGATGGCAAAAGTTAAAGTTACTCAGATTAAGAGCAAGAACGGTTCAACCCAGAGACAGAGAGCCAATCTCGCATCCCTCGGACTGCGCCGTATGCACCAGTCAGTGGAGATAGAACTTACCCCTGTGACCAACGGTATGATCCAGAAAGTTCTACATCTTGTAAAAGTTGAGGAAATAAACTAAATCAAGCTAAAAAGAGATGAAACTACATAATTTAAAACCTGCAGAAGGTTCCACCAAGAGAGTAAAGCGGGTTGGCAGAGGTGAGGGCTCCGGACACGGCGGACAGTCAACCCGTGGTATGAACGGTGCCAAATCCCGTTCCGGTTACCGTCACAAGATCGGATTCGAGGGCGGCCAGATGCCTATCCAGAGACGCCTGCCCAAGTTCGGCTTCAAGAACCCCACCAGAGTGGAGTATAAGGCAGTGAACCTCTCGATGCTTCAGTCTCTCAGTGAGAAGAGGAACATTACCGTTATAGATTTCGATACACTCGTATCGGCCGGTCTTGTATCCAAGAACGACAAGGTGAAGATTCTCGGCAACGGAGAACTGACAGTTAAGCTGGAAGTGACCGCCGATGCATTCTCCAAGTCAGCCAAGGAGAAGATCGAGGCTCTTGAGGGAAAGGCCATAGTACTTTAAAAACAATAGCGGCCGATGAAAAGATTTTTTCAAACAATCAAGAATATCTTCAAGATTGAGGAGCTTAGGAAGAGGTTGGGATACACCTTCCTCCTCCTGCTCGTTTATCGTCTGGGCAGTTTCGTGGTAGTGCCTGGTATAGATCCGACCATGCTTCAGAACCTCGAGGCCCAGGCCTCGACAGGTCTCCTCAGTCTGTTGGATATGTTCTCCGGCGGCGCTTTCGGCAACGCTTCCATCTTCGCGCTGGGAGTGATGCCGTATATCTCCGCGTCCATCGTCATCCAGCTTCTGGGTGTGATGGTCCCCTATTTCCAGAAGATGCAGAGAGAAGGGGAAAGCGGACGTAGAAAAATGAACCAGTGGACACGCTACCTGACAATTGTAATCCTTCTGCTTCAAGGACCTGCGTACATTACCAACCTTCACGCACAATTGCCTCCGGAAGCGTTCTTAGTACAGGGTTTCGGATTCAACATTTTCGCAACCATCGTGCTGATGGCGGGAACGATGTTCGTGATGTGGCTGGGCGAGCGCATTACCGACAGGGGTATCGGCAACGGTATCTCCCTTATCATTATGGTCGGTATTATCGCACGTCTGCCGTTCGCGCTCTTCGCTGAAGCCGCGCAGAGATTCAGCCAGACCAATGGAGGTCCTCTTATGTTCCTCATTGAGATCGTGATTCTCTTCCTTGTCTTCATCGCCACCATCGCCCTCGTGCAGGGACAGCGCAAAGTGCCTGTACAGTATGCGAAAAGAGTAGTCGGAAACCGTCAGTACGGTGGAGTCCGTCAGTATATACCTCTGAAAATAAACGCGGCCGGCGTAATGCCGATTATTTTCGCACAGGCCCTGATGATGTTCCCGCTCCTGCTCTCGCGTTTCGACGCCTCGCAGGGACTTGCGGCTACACTTAGCGACTATACCGGATTCTGGTATAATTTCATCTTCGCGTTCCTCGTGATAGTGTTCACTTACTTCTACACCGCGGTAACCGTGAACCCGAACATGATGGCTGAGGAGATGAAGAAGAACGGCGGTTTTATTCCCGGAGTGAAGCCCGGAAAGAAGACCGTCGACTACCTCGATGCAATCATGTCGCGTATCACCCTGCCCGGATCATTCTTCCTGGCCATAGTGGCGATACTTCCGGCATTTGCGATGATGTTCGGGATAAACAACCAGTTCTCCCAGTTCTATGGTGGAACCTCATTGCTTATCCTTGTAGGCGTAGTGCTCGACACACTGCAGCAGATCGAATCGTATCTGCTCATGCGTCACTACGACGGTTTGATGAAGACCGGACGTCTTAAAGGCCGTTCGGGAATGTAATTCTCAAAAAGTTCTTTGAGTATGATAAGAATAAAATCCGAAGAAGAAATCGAGATTCTCAGGGAGAATGCGATACTCGTCTCCAAGACGTTGGCGGAAGTCGGCAGGCACGTTGCGCCCGGTGTCACCACCATGCAGCTCGACAAGATTGCCGAGACATTTATCCGTGACAATGGTGCGGAACCGGGCTTCTTGGGATACGGCGGCTTCCCCTACACTCTCTGTGTCTCTGTCAATGATGTAGTGGTCCACGGCTTTCCGTCGGACTACAAGCTCAAGGAGGGCGACATAGTGTCCGTCGACTGCGGTACTGTATATAAAGGCTATTACGGTGACTCAGCGTACACCTTTCCTGTAGGTGAGGTGGACGAGGAGACGGCCAGGCTGCTCAAGGTCACCAAGGAGTCCCTTTATCTCGGTATAGAGAAAGCGGTCGCCGGCAACAGGATAGGGGACATAGGACATGCAGTCCAGTCTTACACCGAGAGTTTCGGATTCTCGGTTGTCCGCGAGATGGTAGGGCACGGAATCGGCAGGGATATGCACGAGCATCCCGAGGTTCCAAACTACGGCAAGGCGGGCACCGGCAAGAAGCTCTTGAAAGGTATGACTATCTGTATAGAGCCGATGATCAATGCCGGAGGCAAGTCAATCTACCTCCACGAGAACGGATGGGCTGTCAGCACTTGTGACAAGAAAAACTCAGCGCATTTCGAGCTCACGGTCGCCGTCGGGGACGGAAAAGCCGATATTCTTTCTACTTTTGACTTTATAGAAGGTAAGAGACAATACTAAGTTGTAAGAGACAAGTACTTATGCCCAAACAGGATTTCATAGAAAAGGACGGCACTGTAATCGAGGCTCTCTCCAACGCCATGTTCCGCGTGGAGCTGGACAACGGCCATGTGATTATAGGCCACCTCTCCGGGAAGATGCGTATGCACTACATCCGTATCCTGCCAGGAGACAAGGTCAGAGTAGAGATGTCCCCTTATGATTTATCAAAAGGAAGAATTTCTTTCAGGTACAAATAAAAATTTACGACAATGAAAGTTAAAGCATCCATCAAGAAGCGCAGCGAGGATTGCAAAATAGTAAAGCGCAAAGGTCGCCTTTATATCATCTGCAAGAAGAATCCTAAGTTCAAGATGCGCCAGGGATAATAAATGTGTAACAATTAAAAAGTAATATAAAGTAATTAATATGGCACGTATAGCCGGTGTAGATTTACCTAAAAACAAAAGAGGAGAGATAGGACTTACCTATATCTATGGTATCGGCCGTAGTTCCGCCCGTAAGATTCTCACCGATTGCGGTATCGACTTCGACACCAAGGTGAGCGACTGGAACGACGACCAGATTGCAGCGATCAGGTCCACTATCGCTGAGCACTACAAGATCGAGGGTGAACTCCGTTCATCCGTTCAGATGAACATCAAGCGTCTGATGGATATCGGATGCTACAGAGGAATCCGTCACCGTCTCGGACTTCCAGTACGCGGACAGAGCACAAAGAACAATGCCCGTACACGTAAGGGAAAGAAGAAGACTGTGGCCAACAAGAAAAAAGCAACCAAGTAACAGTTAACTGAATATGGCAAAGAAAACAGGAACAACAAATAAGAAGAGAGTCGTAAAGGTCGACGCTTACGGCGAGGCCCACATCTCATCGACTTTCAACAATGTGATCGTAACCATGACCAACTCTCTCGGTCAGGTTATCAGTTGGTCTTCCGCCGGTAAGATGGGATTCAGAGGCTCCAAGAAGAACACTCCCTATGCCGCGCAGGTAGCTGCCGCAGATGCTGCTAAGGTTGCATATGATCTGGGATTACGCAAGATCAAGGCATATGTCAAAGGTCCCGGCGCAGGCCGCGAGTCTGCGATCCGTACCATCCATGGCTCGGGTATTGAGGTTACCGAGATTATCGACGTGACTCCGCTTCCTCATAATGGATGCCGTCCCAAAGGACGCCGTAAAGTATAATTTTGTTTAACAGGTTTTTAAAAGTATCATATTATGGCAAGATATACAGGACCAAAAACAAAAATAGCCCGTAAGTTCGGAGAGCCGGTCTACGGTCCGGATAAGTATTTCGAAAAGAAAAACTATCCTCCCGGACAGCACGGACTGGCCAAGAAACGCAAGAAGATATCCGAGTACGGCAACCAGCTGAAGGAGAAGCAGAAGGTGAAATACACCTATGGCGTGCTCGAGAGACAGTTCCGTAACACATATGCGAAGGCCCGCAGGATGCAGGGACGCACAGGTGAGAACCTGCTGATGCTCCTTGAGTCCCGTCTGGACAACATCGTGTACCGCATGGGTATCGCACCTTCGCGCCCTGCAGCACGTCAGCTTGTATCGCACTGCCACATCGTACTCAACGGTGAGGTATGCAACATCCCTTCCACTATTGTCAAACCCGGTGAGACTGTAGGAGTCCGCGAGAGATCCAAGAGCCTGGAGGTGATTCAGAACAGCGTTGCCGATACCTGCAAGTACGCGTGGATCGAGTGGAACCGTGCCGACCTTTCCGGAAAGTTCCTCAACCTTCCTGAGAGGACTGAAATACCTGAGACCATCAACGAGCAGCTGATCGTCGAACTGTACTCTAAATAATAACTGAAGCCATGGCAATTTTAGCATTTCAGAAACCGGACAAAGTTATCATGCTCGAATCTACCGATACTTTCGGTAAGTTCGAGTTCCGCCCGCTGGAACCCGGATACGGGATCACAATAGGCAATGCCCTGCGCAGAGTCCTGTTGTCCTCGTTGGAGGGATTTGCCATCACTTCCGTTAGGATCGAGGGGGTAAGCCATGAGTTTGACACAATCCCCGGAGTTATCGAGAGTGTAGTAGACATCATACTGAATCTCAAACAGGTACGTTTCAAAAGAGAAGTAAAGGAAGAGGAAGCCGAGACGGTAAGTTTTACTGTTACCGGCAAGCAGGAGTTCACTGCCGAGGACATCTCGAAAGCTCTCTGCAATTTCTCGGTGCTCAATCCGGAACTGCACATCTGTTCCATGGAGCCTACAGTGAAGCTCGTCGTAGAGCTCCGCATTGGAAAGGGCAGGGGCTATGTGCCTTCGGATGAGAACAAGGTGGACTCGGCTCCCATGGGTACTATACCCATCGACTCGATCTTCACTCCCATCAAGAACGTCAACTATTCTGTAGAGGACTACCGCGTGGAGCAGAAGACCGACTACGACAAGCTGAACCTTGAGATTACCACCGACGGTTCGATTCATCCCAAGGATGCCCTGACAGAGGCCGCCAAGATCCTCATCTACCACTTCATGCTGTTCTCCGACGAGAAGATCTCCCTTGAGACCCCTCCCGAGAAGAGCGCTCCTGAGGCACTGGATGAGGAGGCATTGCGCATGAGACACCTGCTGCTGACCAAACTCTCGGATATGGAACTGTCCGTGAGGGCTCTCAACTGCCTGAAGGCGGCTGATATAGAGACATTCGCCGATCTGGTCTCACACCAGAGATCTGAGCTTATCCGTTACAGGAACTTCGGCAAGAAGTCCATGAACGAGATAGACGTCCTGATGGACAAGATGAAGCTCTCCTTCGGCATGGATGTCACCAAATACAACATTGAAGTTAAAAAGAAGAAAACAGACGTAGAAAACAATGAGGCACAATAGGACAATCAATCATTTAGGACGCAAGAGCGGTCACCGCAAGTCGATGCTTGCCAACATGGCCTGCTCGCTTATCCTCCACAAGAGGATTGAGACCACAGTCGCCAAGGCAAAAGCCCTGAGAGAGTATGTGGAGCCCCTGATTACCAAGTCAAAGGACGACTCTACCCACTCCCGCCGTACAGTCTTCGCCTACCTCAAGCAGAAGGAGGCCGTTACCGAGCTTTTCCGCAATGTGGCTCCCAAGATCGCTGACCGTCCCGGCGGATACACACGTATCATCAAGACCGGATTCCGTCAGGGTGACGCTGCCGATATGGCATTTATTGAACTAGTAGACTTCAACGATGCAGCACTTGGCACAAAAGATGCATCTAATAAGAAGACATCTACCAGGCGCAGCCGTAAGAAGACCGCAGCACCCAAGGAGACGGAGGCTTCCGAGGCAAAGTCTGAGTAAATGTTGTTTTAGAAGATAATTTTTTTACATTTGTGAAAATTTATTTACAACATTACAACAAACAAATTTAAGTATTTATGAAAAGAATTTTTTATTTCGCTGCAGCAGCATTTGCTGCTTGCGCAGTGATGGTCTCCTGCGACAAAGACGATGACAAGAAACCCAACAACCCTCCTACACCGGATCCTGATCAGCCGACCAAGCTTGCCACACCTAGCGTGACTTGTGAGGTAGGTGAGACCGAAGTAACTGTATCCTGGGAGGCTGTAGCCAATGCCGTTTCTTACGAGTACACAGTGGATGGCGGAACAGCAACAACAACAGAAGAGACAACTTTTACACTTGCTGTCGCTGATTTAGCAGCAGGCAACCATACAGTATCCGTAACAGCACTTCCCGAAGACGGCTCAGAGGAGTACACCAAATCTGGTGCCGGTACCGCTACCTTCAATATCGAGGAAGTTCAGGAACCTATCACTATGCCTGAAGCATACGCTGCTTACGTTGGAACGTGGACTCTGACATCTACTCAAAAGATTGTGTTGCCTGCTGCAGAAGGTGAGTCCGCTCAGTTATTAGACGAGCCTGTGACCAAGGAAGTCACCATTGCTTGGGACGAGCAGATGGGTGTACTGACAATGACTGGGTTCTCTCAGAATGAAGAACTATTTGGGATAGACTTGCCCATGATGATTTTGCCTGAGGCGGGAAGTGAAACACCTCTGTATATGTGTGGCGGAATTGGAATGGGTTTGGATTTGAGTCAAGTGGATAACCAACTCGCAGGTTGTGACCTGTATTGGTTGGCAGCAACACTAGTGGAAGGAAACGTTTCATTGACTACTTCGACGAATGCTTACCCTGTATATGAGATGACATTGAATGAAGATGGAACGATTTCCGCTACAGCACAGCCTATTGAATATAATGACGGAACAACATCTACTCCTAACGGCATTGATTTGTTCATCTGGAATGAGGGACAAATGCTGGCGTTCTTTATGGAGTACATGCCTGCCGGTGATTATACGCTTACAAAGACAGGTAACAACGCGCCTGCGCCAGCAACGTCAGTAAGCCCTCTGCTTCCTGTTACCATGACTCTGACAAGCAATGCATTATCTTCAATGATGGCGTCTCCCATTGCGAGATAATAAATTGTATCAGCAGTAAATAAGATATGAGGATGATTCGTCAGCGGGTCATCCTCTTTCTTTTTACGCTGGTGTGATTTTTGCTACTTTTGCGTCCGAAAATGATAGTGACAGAATAAAAGATTAGGATTATGGACAAGAAAGTATTACTTATGATCCTCGACGGCTGGGGCGAGGGCAAGCATGACCGCTCCAACGCCATCTACACCCAGGGCACTCCCAATCTGGACAAGCTTAGGGCCAAGTACCCCGTATCGTTTCTTAAAGCTTGTGGGGAGGATGTGGGTCTTCCCGAGGGCCAGATGGGCAACTCTGAGGTCGGACATCTCAATATAGGTGCGGGCCGCATCGTATATCAGGACCTTGTAAAGATAAACCGTGCCTGCGCTCAGCACAAATTACTTGAAAACAAGGAAATCAAGGCGGCGTACGACTATGTGGCCGGCAGCGGCAAGGCACTGCATTTCTTCGGACTGTGCTCCCACGGCGGAGTCCACAGCTCCTTGGCCCATCTCTACGAGTTTCTCGAAGTGGCCGCACAGTACAGGCTGCCAAAAGTATATGTTCACTGCTTCATGGACGGCCGTGACTGCGACCCACGCAGCGGCAAGGGTTTTATAGAGGAACTGCAGGCCAAGTGCGCAGAGCTCCGCGCCCAGTATCCAGACCCTGCTCAGGGCCCCGTCATCGCCAGCATCATAGGCCGCTACTACGCCATGGACCGCGACAAGAGATGGGACCGCATCAAGATGGCCTACGACCTGGTAGTCAACGGAGAGGGTGAGAAGTTCACCGACCCCGTGGCTGCAATGCAGAAATCCTACGACGAGGGCGTGACCGATGAGTTCATCAAGCCCCACTGCGGCGTGGATGCAGCCGGCAAACCCCTCGGACTCATCTCAGAAGGCGACGCCGTCATCTTCTACAACTTCCGCAATGACCGCGCCCGCGAGATCACGGCAGTGCTCACCCAGCAGGATATGCCGGAGCAGGGCATGAGGACCATCCCCCTGTACTACTGCTGCCTGACTCCCTACGATGACAAGTTCACAGGGCTGCATATTCTCTTCGACAAGGAGAACGTGCCCGACACCATCGGTGAGGTAGTCTCCAAGGCTGGTCGCAAGCAGCTCCGCATAGCAGAGACCGAGAAATATGCCCATGTGACCTTCTTCTTCTCAGGCGGACGCGAGGAGCCTTTCGATGGCGAGTCCCGCATCCTCATCAACTCCCCCAAGGTGGCCACCTACGACCTCAAGCCCGAGATGTCCGCTCCCGAGGTTACTGAGGCTCTTATAGCCGAGTTGAATAAAGGCGTACACGACATGGTCATCCTCAACTTCGCCAACGGTGATATGGTAGGCCATACCGGGGTCTACGAGGCTATCTGCAAGGCTGTCAAGACTGTGGACGAATGCGTCGCCAAAGTAGTGGATGTCGCCCGTGCCAACGGATACTCGGTGCTCATCACCGCAGACCACGGCAACGCTGACCATGCCGTCAACGAGGACGGCTCTCCCAATACGGCCCACTCACTCAACGTGGTGCCCTTCATCGCAGTGGACGACGACGTCAAGAGCCTCCGCGACGGTCGCCTGGCCGACATTGCCCCCACCATGCTCAAGCTCATGGGCATCCCCGCCCCCGCTGACATGACCGGCGAACCGCTGTTCTGAACCGGAAGATCAGAGATAATATGAGAAAGGGCCGTGTCCGATGATGGATACGGCCCTTCAAGTAAGGTGTGAGTCAGGTTGTTATTGATTATTGTTTGGAAATGCTGTGTCTGTAGCCGGCTTCGAGGGCGGCAATGTTCTTGGCCACGACTTCCTCTCCCTTGCGGGCGAAGACCTTGGCGACAGCATCGCGGACTGTCTCGAAACTGAATCCGAGCATCGGGATAGCAGCTCCGAGCAGTACTATATTGGATGCCTGGGCAGGCGCTCCGGCTTCTTTGGCCAGTTCCTCCACGTCTAGCATCACTACATGCGGCAAAGCATTGAGATGCTTGTAGACATCCTCCTTGTCAGGGTAGTTGTTGATGTTGACGAAAGGTATGGACGAAGTGACAATCCAGCCGTCTTCTGACAGCTCCTGGACGTATCTAAGGGCCTCCATAGGCTCCAAAGACATGATCATGTCCACCTGTCCGAAAGGAATAAGGTCGCTGTGAATCGGCTCGGATGATATGCGCAGGTTGCTCTGGACATCGCCTCCGCGCTGACTCATTCCGTGTACTTCCGCCTGTTTGATATGGAGACCGCCTGTGAGCGCGGCTTCTCCGAGAACTGTGGCGATGGAGAGGATTCCCTGTCCTCCTACGCCTGCCAATATTATATCTTGTTTCATATCGGTTTTCTTTATAAGTCAGTTATTTCTTTTTCTCCTTAGCGTGACGCTTGAATGTCTGGATGCATTCCCTGCGGGGAATGACCACGGATACACCTTTGTATTCCACTTCCTCACGGATGGAGTTCTTGATTTCCTCCATGTTCTTGGGAAGGGGCACTACAACTCTGATGTGGGCGGGGTCCACGCCTACTCCGGCGCAGATACTCTCAAGTTTGCCCGTACCGGCGGAGTCCTGGCCTCCGGTCATACCGGTCGTGAGGTTGTCGGAGATGATGATCACTACGTTGGCGTTGCTGTTTACGCAGTCAAGCAGGCCGGTGATGCCTGAGTGGGTGAATGTGGAGTCTCCGATGACGGCGAAAGAGGGGAACTGTCCTGCATCGGCGGCGCCTTTGGCCATGGTGATGGAGGCTCCCATGTCCACGCATGTGTTGATGGCCCTGAACGGAGGCAGCGCGCCGAGTGTGTAGCAACCTATGTCGCTGAATACGCGGGAGTTCTCGTACTCTGCAGCTACTTCATTGAGAGCGGCGTACATGTCTCTGTGGCCGCATCCCTGGCAGAGTGCGGGGGGTCTGGGCACTACTATGTCGTCCTTGGGGAAAGTCTTGTGCGGAGCAAGTCTCACGGCTGCGCGGACACAGTCGGGAGAAAGCTCCCCGGCACGTGGCAGGATACCGTTAAGACGGCCGTCCACCTGTATGTCCGAGCTGATCATGCCTTTTATCATCTCCTCTACAAGAGGCTGACCCTCTTCCATGACTATTACACGGTTGATTCCCTCGGCCTCCATGGTCTTGACCAACCGGTGAGGAATAGGGTAGCGGGATATCTTGAGTACTCCGCACGGAACTCCGTTGGGGAAGTTCTCCATCAGATAGTTGTATGCGATACCGCAGGTCACGATTGCCAGGCTTTTGTCCTCACCGGGCATGAACCGGTTGCGCGGGTCGTTGAGTGCACCTTCCTCGAAGACTTCCTGATCCTTGATGAGCTGATCGTTGCGCACTTTAGAATTGGCTGGCAACAGTACCCATTGACGGGGATTTTCAGGGTATGAAATCTGTTTTTGGGGAAGAATATCCTCCCTGGTCTCCACTTCGGCTCTGGAATGGGCCATACGTGTGGTTATTCTCAGCAATACGGGTATTCTGTTCTGCTCTGAGAACTCAAATGCATCGCGGACCATGTCGTAGGCCTCCTGCTGTGAGGACGGCTCGAACACAGGTATCATAGCGAACTTGCCGTAGAAACGGGAGTCCTGCTCATTCTGGGACGAGTGCATGGACGGATCGTCCGCAGCTACTACGACAAGGCCTCCGTTGGCTCCGGTCATGGCTGAGTTGACAAATGCGTCGGCCGCTACGTTCATGCCGACGTGCTTCATGCATACAAGGGCGCGTTTACCCATGTAGGACATGCCGAGAGCCGCTTCCATGGCTGTCTTCTCATTGGTGCACCATTTGCAGAAGATACGTTCAGACGCCGGATCGGCTTTCTGACGGTTCTGGATGTATTCGGTAATCTCCGTAGACGGGGTGCCGGGATAGGCATAGACTCCGGAAATACCTGAATGTATAGCCGAAAGGGCTATGGCTTCATCGCCAAGTAATAGTAATTTCATAAAATCTTATATTTTCTATCAAATTAAAAGAAAAATCTTACTGAAAGTTCAAAATTATAATTAATAATTGTAAAAGGCAAAATTTTTTCCTCTAAATTATCTAAAGTCATTGAAAATGCCTATGTTTGCCACCAATTTTTACTGGCAATGAAAGTAGTAAGTACAGTGGCGGAATTCAATGCCGCCCGCAAATTATTGGAAGACAAAACAGTAGGTTTCGTACCTACCATGGGGGCCCTTCACGAGGGCCATGCGTCGCTTATACGCAGGGCCGTGTCGGAATGTGGCGCGGTCGTGGTCTCTGACTTTGTAAATCCTACTCAGTTCAACAATAAGAACGATTTCGAGACTTATCCGCGAAGACTGGAGGACGATGCGGCGTTTGTCGCTCCTCTCGGGGTCTCTGTCCTGTTTGCTCCTGCTGTGGAAGAGATGTATCCCGAGGGAACTGATTATGATAAGAGAGTCTTCGATCTCGGTGGACTGGACATGTACGGAGAGGGACCGCGCAGGCCTGGGCACTTCAACGGTATGGCCCAGGTGGTGACAAGGCTTTTCGATATAGTACGTCCTGACATGGCTTATTTCGGAGAGAAGGATTTCCAGCAGCTGGCCATTGTGGAGTATTTTGTCAAGGCTCTGGGGTATAATATTGAAATAGTGCGTTGCCCTATAGCCAGGGGGGCGGACGGGTTGGCTCTCAGTTCCCGCAATAAACTCCTGTCTCCGGAGCAGAGGGAGGCTGCGCCGCATATATACCGCTCGATACTCAAGGCCCGTGATATGGTAGGCAGGATGCCGGTGGCGGAGGCCATAAAGGAAGTGGTATCGCTTATTGATGCCGACAGCAGGCTCAAGACTGAATATGTGGAAATAATAAATTCATTAACTTTGCGCCCTGTTACGGACTGGAATGAGGCGGAGCACATTCGTCTTACATGTGCCGTGTATGCCGGTCAGGTCCGTCTGATTGACAATATTGAGTTGATATAGAATGTTTATTGAGGTTATCAAATCCAAAATCCACAGGGTTACGGTTACCCGTGCCAATCTGGATTATATCGGAAGCATCACAGTAGACCGGGCCCTGATGCGGGCTTCCGGCCTTTTCGAGGGCGAGAAAGTCTCGGTGGTTAATGTCTCCAACGGCAACAGGGTGGAGACGTATGTCATTCCGGGAGAGGAGGGCGGCGGGGCCATTGAGCTTAACGGTGCGGCGGCCCACTTGTTCTCAAAAGGAGATATAGTGATTATAATGTCTTATGCTATAGTGACTCCGGAGGAGGCTGAGAACTTCCGGCCGAAGGTGGTCTTTCCGGATACAAGGACAAATCAGTTGGTCAAGTGAGCGGAGCCGGTTCCAAGATAAAGAAAGTCTTTCAGTGGACCCTGATGCTGGCGCTTGCTGCGGTGCTGCTGTATTTTGCATTCCGCGGAGTGAAGTGGGAGGATTTCATCAGTGGAATAAAAAGCTGTAATTTCAGCTGGATATTAGTGTCTATGCTGGCGAGTATCCTCGCTTTTGTGATACGGGGTCTTAGATGGAGACTGACGATGTTGCCGCTGAACCCATCTATAACCCGGAGAGAGGCTTATGACGGTGTGACGATAGCCTATCTGACAAATTTCGCCCTGCCCCGTGCAGGAGAACTGGCTAGGTGCGGGGTGATCTCAGCGACAGGAAAGGCCTCCTTTGAGGCTGTGCTGGGTACGGTGGTGCTGGAGCGCAGCTGGGATATGGTGTCGTATCTGGTGATACTTTTTATGGTGCTCATCGCGGGTGAAAGCTCGTTCCGTCAGTTCGTGACAGATGAGGTGTGGCATCCTGCATTACATTCGATGTCGTTCAATATCCTGTGGCTTGTCGCCATAGTGGCGGCGATTGCCGTTATCGGCTGTATACTGGTGTTCAAATACAGGACCAGGCTGCGTCGGTACAGGTTCTTCAGCAAACTGTTCAGTATTGCCGGAGGCCTGATCAAAGGACTTGTCTCGGGACTGAGGATGAAGGGAAAATGGAAGTTTCTGCTTTATACTGTCATGCTCTGGTTTTTCTACTGGCTCATGAGCTACACTACGATACTGGCATTTCCTCAGGTGGAAGGACTGAACTGGGCTGATGCCATGTTTCTCATGGTGGTGGGAAGTCTGGGCTGGATAGTCCCGGTTCAGGGCGGCATAGGAGCATATCATTTCATACTGTCTATGGCCATGTATTCGATATATTCCATACCCAAGACTTCGGGCGTGATATTTGCAACGATATCGCATGAGAGCCAGGCTCTGACCATGCTTTTGTGCGGAGTCGTCTCTCTTGTCGCGATATATGCCGACAGACGTAAGAAGGAAAAAGTAAAGACAGAAAAATGAAAACGTTTAGACTGACCGCGGCTGCCGTGCTGCTTGTTGTGAGTACGGCTGTGTCCAATGCCCAGATGGGCCGGGTGCGGGACTCGGAGTATTTTCCCCGTAACGAGGTGTATGTGCAGTATGGAACACCTTCTATCATAGAACTTACAACGATTCTAAACTCCGAGTACCGCTCAGAGGGGTATGACGGTGACTCGCGCAATCATAAGTTTTCGGGAATAGCGGCCGTGGGATACAGTTTCTTTGTACATCCCAGGGTGTCAGTCGGCCTTGACTTCGGTTACGGTTACGGCAGTGCCGATATGTACATTACGGATTCGGACGCAGCTCCTGTCACATCACCCATATTTGTCTGCCGTTCCGCTATCAACAGTTATTCTGCCCATGTATCGGCTTCCTATACTTACTGGCAGCAGGGTCCTATGGAGTGCTCGGGAGCCTTGTATCTGGGTGTGAGCTATCAGGATGAGTCTATTGAGCGGAGCAATGAGGACTATTTTATCCCTGAGGCGAATGACCGGCTCAGGTTCTCATATCATATCACCGCGATCAAGTTCCGTTACGGAGAGACTTTCGGGGGATTTGCCGAGCTGGGTTTCGGCTATCGCGGACTGGTGAATGTGGGCTTGTCCATCAAGATCTGAATCCGAGAGTCAGCCTTAATCATTATTGGAAGAGTCCGAAGAGGCGGGCGTCTATCTGGTCACAGATCTGACTGAAATCCTCCTGTCTGTCTTCGAACCGGCATGTGTCTACGTCTATTATCAGCAGTTCTCCCTTATAGTCGGCTATCCACTTCTCGTATCGGTCGTTCAGACCGCTGAGATAGTCGATGCGGATGCTGTTCTCGTATTCCCGTCCGCGTTTCTGAATCTGCGCCACCAGATTGGGGATGGACGACCGCAGGTAGATGAGCAGGTCAGGATATCCGACCATACGCTGCATAAGTTCGAACAGGGATGAATAGTTCTCGAAGTCCCTGGTGTCCATCAGCCCCATGTCGTGCAGATTGGGAGCGAATATCATGGCGTCCTCGTAGATGGTGCGGTCCTGTATCACGTTCTTGCCGGAGTTCTGGAACTCCACGATGTCCTTGAGTCTCTTGTTCAGGAAGTACACCTGAAGGTTGAACGACCACCGCTGCATGTCGTTGTAGAAGTCCACCAGATAAGGATTGAAGTCCACCGACTCGAAATGCGGTTCCCATCCGTAATGCCTGGCCAGCAGCCCTGTCAGGGTGGTCTTGCCGCTGCCTATGTTGCCCGCTACCGCTATATGCATATCTTTCACTGTTTGTAGATGCAAAAATATAAAATTTATCAGTATTCGAATGTGCTGCCGCCGATGAACTCACGCATGACAGATGTCGGTGGAATGCAGTCTATCTCATCGGGTGTCAGTGGTGTGATGTAGGACAGGAACTTGCGCAGGCGTACGCTTTCGGCGTAGGCTTCCGACAGCGGGGGAATGCGCTCAAGCAGTGGCTCTGCGTAATAGCGTAGCAGAGGCAGTTCGAAGAGCAGGGCAGAATTGAACATCACATCGGCGTTCTCCTGGAAAGGGAAGATGTTTTTCTCCTCGCCGGCACGGACGCTCTTCCAGCGCAGAATGGTCTCCTCCGGGGTGATTCCGCGTGTGAAGTTGTCTCTGACCATGCGGCGCAGCAGGCGGTTGTCGGCAGTGGATATGTAATTGTTCTCGTCCACGGAAAGGGAGGTCAGGGCCGAGGCGAAGACGCGGAATACCTTTTCGCCGTCGATATGCTTTGTCAGCTCGGGATTGAGGGCGTGGATGCCTTCCATGATCAGTATGTCCCCTTCTTTCATCCTCATCCTGCGTCCGTCAAAATGCCGCTCTCCCTTCACGAAGTCGTATTTGGGCAACTCCACCACTTTCCCGTCAAAGAGGTCGTTGAGCTGGGCCCCGAGGAAGGGCAGGTCCAGGGCATAGATGCTTTCGAAGTCGTATTCTCCGTTGGCGTCCCTGGGCGTCTTCTCCCGGTTGAGGAAGTAGTCGTCCATCGCTATTACGAGAGGGTTGAGTCCCAGTACTTTGCATTGTAAGGCAATGCGTTTGGACGTGGTGGTCTTGCCGCTGCTGGACGGGCCGGCTATCAGGACCAGCTTGACCTTGTCCCGCCTCTCGTGGATCATGTCGGCTATCTTGACGTATTTCCTCTCATGGAGAGACTCGGCCACGGCAATCAGTTCCCTGGCCTGGCCTTTCTTGACGGCCTCATTGACGGAGCCGATGCCGTGGGCTCCGAGGATGGAGCACCATTCGGAGTTCTCCTTGAACACCGCGCTGAGCTTGTCCTGGTATTTATATGGAGAGATTACCGACGGGTCATTGGCCGATGGAGCCTGAAGGCAGAATCCTTCTCCATAGGGAATGAGGTCGAATACGTCGATCTGTCCCGTGCGCTCCAGCAGCGGGCCATAGAAGGTATCAGTGTAACCGTCCAGCCGGTATACCGAGACGAAGAATTTTTCCATGTCCGCCACGAGAGCGGCTTTCTCACTGCGCCCGTTCTTGCGGAACAGGGCGGCGGCCTCGTCATTGGTCATCTTGGTCTTTTCGAACGGCAGATCGGCCCGGATAAGCTCTTCCATCCGTTTTCTCAGTGCCCCGACCTTGTCGGCTCCTGCCGGCTCCGTGACAAAGGCATCACCGCCGACTGGTCTGCGCAGTTCTCCGTAAAGGCCGTTGGGCAGGGTGTAGTCCAAAAACAGATGCAGGTCGGGAAACATGTCCACAGCGGCTTTCTGCAGCACGAATGACAGGGAGCGGGAGTAGGTCCTGCGTCCGTCCGGATGCGTGCAGTCCAGAAACTTTATGGTGTGCGGAGTATATATCGGGAAGGTCAGCTCTTTCAGCATGTTGTCCACTAACGCGGCCACTACCGGATACCTGCATCCGGTGTCGATCTTCCGTGCCAACTCGCCCACCGTCATTCCGGGAGCGCAGTCATAAAAGCCCTGCAGGCTGTCGCAGTATACTGTTATCATATCTTTCATCTTATAATTTCAAAAGGGGTTTGAGGTAGGGGCCGGTGACGGAGGCGGGGTCGGCGGCGACCTGCTCGGGAGTGCCTTGGGAGACTATGCAGCCTCCGTCACGGCCTCCTGCCGGGCCCATGTCGAAGAGGTAGTCCACGGACTTGAGCACGTCCAGGTTGTGCTCTATGATGATGACCGTATTGCCTCCTTCTGCCAGTCTCTGAAGCACGTCCATCAGTACGGCGATGTCCTCCGAATGCAGTCCCGTGGTCGGTTCGTCCAGGATGTACAGCGTGCGTCCGGTTTCCAGACGGGACAGTTCTGAGGCCAGTTTCACTCTCTGGTTCTCGCCTCCGCTGAGTGTCAGCGAGGACTGTCCCAAGCGGATGTAGCCTAAGCCAACGTCCTCCAGAGTCTTGAGTTTGCGGGCAATGGACGGCACGGGGGCGAAGAACTCCACGGCCTGGGAGATGGTCATCTCCAGCACGTCGTTGATGCTCTTGCCCTTGTACTTGACCGCAAGGACATCCGGGTTGAACCGCTTTCCGTGACACTCCTTGCATGTAACCGTGACAGAGGGCAGGAAGTTCATCTCTATGACCTCCACTCCGGCTCCCTTGCAGGCCTCGCAGCGGCCTCCCTTGACGTTGAAGGAGAACTTGTTGGACTTGAATCCACGTATCTTTGCATCGGGCGTTTCGGCGAACAGATTGCGGATGGGTGTAAGTACTCCGGTATAGGTGGCCGGATTGGACCGTGGTGAGCGTCCCACAGGGGACTGGTCTATCTCAACGAGCTTGTCTATGTTGTCCAGTCCTTCCAGAGAAGTGTAAGGCAAGACATTATATTTGGAGCGGTAGAGTCTGTTGCTGATTACCGGCATGAGGGTGTCATTGATCAGGGACGACTTGCCGCTGCCGCTGACTCCGCTTATGCCGACGATGCATCCCAAGGGTATGCGTATATTCACGTTTTTCAGGTTGTTGCCCGAGGCTCCCTTGAGCTCCAGAAACTTGCCGTTGCCGGGGCGGCGGTACGCTGGTACCTCTATCTGTCGCGAGCCTTTCAGGTACTCGAATGTGAAACCACCCTCGCTTTCCCGGTCTATGACTGGTAATCCGTCCTGCAGCCTGTAAGCCGGATCCAGTTTTAACTGCGGCGGCCCTGAGAACAGCACTTCTCCGCCTTTCTCGCCGGCGCCAGGACCGATGTCCACTATCCAGTCAGCGTTGCGCATCATCTCTTCGTCATGTTCCACAACCATCACAGTATTACCCTCGTCGCGCAGCCGTTTGAGGGAGTTGATCAGCTTGATGTTGTCAGACTGATGCAGGCCTATGCTCGGCTCGTCCAGGATGTACAGCACATTGACGAGCTTTGAGCCTATCTGCGTGGCCAGACGTATGCGCTGGCTTTCGCCTCCGCTGAGGGACACCGTGCTGCGGCTGAGGGACAGGTATGACAGCCCGACATCGACCAGAAAGCCGATGCGTTCCCTGAGCTCTTTCACGATGTCAGAAGCCACCGCCTTTCCTCTCGGGTCCAGCTTGTCCTGAAGAGTGTCCACCCAGTCATAGAGCACGCTCACGTCCATGTCGCTGACTTCCGCGATGTCCAGTCCGCCGATCTTGAAGCACAGCGAGTCTTTCTTGAGCCGCTTGCCGTGGCATTCGGGGCAGACAGCTTCCGAGGAGTACCTGCTGCTCATGTCACTGTCCCTGTCGTCTTCCTCCTTGTCCAGTCTGGAAAGCAGTCCGGGGAAAGCCACCATTTCGGACAGCCCGCCGTGGGTGTCTATCCTTATCAGGTCTTCCGACCCGTTCAGGATGATGCTCATGTTTTCCTGAGAGATGTCCTTGATAGGCTCAAACAGGGAGAATCCGTATTTGCGGGCAACTGCTTCCAGTACCGTGAATACCGCATTGTCCCGTTTTTTGCCCAGCGGGGCGATGCCTCCGTCGGCAATTGAGAGCGAGGAGTCCGGCACGATCTTGGCCATGTCCACTGTCCTTATGGTGCCCAAGCCATTGCATACGGGGCAGGCTCCGGCAGGAGAGTTGAATGAGAATGTGTGAGGTGCCGGCTCGGGGAAAGATATTCCGCTGTCGGGGCAGATGAAGTGCTTGCTGAAATGACGCACCTCTCCTGTGTCAGGGTCCAGAATCATCAGCGAGCCCTTGCCTTGGGTCAGGGCGGACATCACTGAGTTGCGTATGCGCTTCCCGTCCTCCTCCTTGGGCACGACCCGGTCTATCACCACCTCTATGAAATGCACCTTGTAGCGGTCTACTCCGGAGGCCATGTCCCCCAGTTGACGTATCTCCCCGTCTACACGGACAGAGGAGAACCCTTTCTTCAGCAGGCTGTCGAAGAGTTCCCGGTAGTGGCCTTTGCGGCCCTTTACCAGCGGGGCCAGGATGATGCACCTGCGCCCGCTGTATTCTTTCATGATGAGATCCACGATGCCGGAGTCGGTGTATTTGACCATCGGCTTACCGGTTACAGGCGAATAGGCCGTGGAGGCCCTGGCGTAGAGAAGCCTGATGAAATCCGAAATCTCGGTTATGGTGCCCACGGTAGAGCGGGGATTGCGGTTGGTGCTTTTCTGCTCTATGGCGATGGTGGGGCTGAGCCCGTCGATGCTCTCCACCTCGGGCCGTTCCATCACGCCGATGTAGTGCCGTGCGTAGGCGGACAGGGTGTCCATATAGCGTCGCCGCGCCTCCGCATAGATGGTGTCGAAGGCCAGCGAGGACTTGCCGCTGCCGCTCAGACCTGTCACCACTACCAGGGCGTGTCTCGGTATCTTCAGGGAGATGTCCTTGAGGTTGTGGACCGAGGCCTTGCGGATGTCTATGTACTCATTCTCCTGCATTATTCTGTGTGCTCCCGGTCTCCGCCCCGGCCTGCTGCCGGTCTATCTCTCTTGCAATGATGTCTTCTAAGAAAGGGTTAGTCATCTTCTCGCGTCCGATATTGGTGGCCGGACCGTGTCCCGGGTAGACGGCAGTGTCAGCGGGCAGCGGCAGGACTTTGGTCCGCAGACTCTCGCTGAGTTTGTCAAAATCTCCGGCAGGCAGGTCCGTCCGGCCGATGCTTCCGCAGAACAGAGTGTCGCCTGTGAACACATAGCCGCCTTTCTCATCGTAAAGCAGGACCCCTCCTTCCGTATGTCCTGGCGACTCCAGTACTTTCAACTGTATCGAGCCGACGTTGATGATGTCACCGTCTTTCATGTCCCTAAGGTCTTCGGAAGGCTGCTCGAACTCATAGCCGAAATAGCTTCCGTATGAGGCGGCACGGCGTATCTGGGGTATGTCAGCACTGTTGATGTACGTGGGTATGTTCCATGTCCGGGCCACGAAGGCATTGCCCATCACGTGGTCGAAATGGCCGTGGGTCTGGAGAATCATCCTGGGATGCAGGTGGTTCTCCTCTATGAATTTAACCAGTCTGTCGCGCTCGGACTGCTTGATGCAGCCCGGGTCTATTATCGCGCATTCTCCCGCTTCGTCATAAAGCACATAACAGCAGGTGCGCAGGTCGTTGAAGTAAAAAGTCTTAATCATAAGGCAAAATTAGTAATTATTGTTCTTACCGGAGCCAGGTTTCGGGATTCTGCTTTTCGGTGCCTTTCCAAAGCTGGAAATGGAGCTCGGCGTTGCCGTCATCATTGGTACTGATCTGTCCGATACGGTCTCCGGTACTCAGTCTGTCTCCGCTTTTGACATAGACCTGTCTGAGCTTGCAGTAAAATGTGAAATACTCGCCATGCTGGACGAGGACGCACTGGTCGTAGCCGGGCATCACCAGCACCTGCTTGACCACTCCGTCGAAGACGGCAGTGGCGTTGCTTCCGGCGGGAGCGGAGATGTTGATGCCGTTGTTGTACGGCATTTTGAGGTTCTTGAAGACCGGATGGTAGGTCTGTCCGAATTTCTGGATGACCACCCCGTTCTGTACAGGCCAGGGCAGCTTGCCCTTGTTCTCTCCGAATTTGGCCGACAGGGCGTAGTCCACTTTCTCTCCTTCTCCGGATTTCTGCTGCCGCACGGCCTCGGCAAGGATTCTCTCGATCTCCCTGTTGAGCCGTTCCACTTCCTTCTGTTTCTGTTGGAGCTCCTTTTTCAAGGATTTCTCATTTTTTGTAAGCTGGACCACCATGCTGTTCATTTTCTTCTCCTCGGCCGCCAGGCGGTCTTTCTCCCTTTCTCTTTCGGTCTTTGCCGCTACTGACTCGGCCTTAAGGCCTTCCAGCCGGGCCGTCTCTATGCGCAGGTCGTATTCGGTGTCCTTAATCTGCCTGGCCTGCCTGCGTATGGAGGAGGATATGTTCTTAAGGTAGGACCATCTGCGCAGACCCTGATTGATGTCCTTGCTGGACAGGAGATACATGAGCCATACTTTATTGTCCCTGGTCTTGTAGGCCCCCAGCACCAGGTCGGCATGGTATTTCCGTAGAGTGTCCAGCCTTGCGCTTAGACGCCCTATCTGGGCATTTGTGCCTGCAATATCTCTGTTGTAATCGGCGATATCGTTGTTTAACTGAGAGATAAGCTTCTTTCTGGCTTCGAGTTTCTGTCTGGTTAGGATAAGTGTATTGAGGCTTTCCTTGCGCTTGCTGGTGTTTGCATCCAGCTGCTTGTCGATAAGGGCGATTTCCTGCTCTATCTGTTTTTTTCTCTCTTTCTGCCGACTGACATCCTGTGCAAGGACAGGAACGGCGGCGAGGACAAGCAATATTATGGTTGTAAGACGTTTCATTTTTTCTTTATCTGTTCACGTCTTTCCTTTATTTTATCGCTCAGGCCCATGTCGGGATCCAGCCTGTCCGCGTTCCCCCAGTATAGGAAGGCCAGATTGTACTCTTTCAGTGCGAACAGGGTCTCCGCGTAGTGGTCCAGTATCACGGCGCTTTCGTCACCTCCGTATATCTTTGCTTTTTCAAGATACTTACGGGCTTCCTGATAGTCTCCTGTCAGGTAGAGCAGCCAGCCGTACGTGTCAAGGTATGTCGGGTTCTCAGGCTCGTTCAGTACGGTCTTCCTGCTCATCTCCAGTGCTTTTTTCAGATGACGGCCCTCTTCGCTGAGATAGTAGGCGTAGTTGTTGAGGATAGGACTGTAGTTGTCGTTAATCCTAAGGCCCTTCTCATAGCAGGAGTAAGATTTGCTTCTGTTGCCGAGCTCGTAGTACATGTCTCCCAGTGAACCGTAGCAGTTGATGAGTATAGGGTGGTCGTCCGGTGCGGCTTTCAGAATCTGCCTGTATGAGTCGATGGCTGCCTTTATGTCTCCCTTCTGCCAGTAAGCTATGGCGATGAGTTCCCGGAGAGTGAAGTGCTCGGGGAATATCCTGAGAGTCTCTTCCGCCACCGTGATCAGGGCATCCCAGTCCTGCATGTAGTAGAGCTGTCCCATGTATGCCATACGGACAGACTCCACATTGGGGTGCAGTTCCATGTTGCGGTAAAGGATGTCCATTCCTTTATCTGTGCTGTCAATGGCTATGAAGTACATTCCTGCCATTGTCAGTACGGATGTGTCCGCAGGGTGGGCATTCAGAGTGCTTGCAACCATGGTGTCTACCTGAGGTCTGAATATCTGGACCATGCCTGAGGGGAAGATGACTTCCTCCATATAGCTGGTCTTCATCTGCGGGTTGATCTGCGGGTCTGCAAGAAAAGGATTTATACTGTTGAAGAAATTGTAGAAATCCCGTTTGACCCGATAGATTTCAGCCATGCCGAAGTATGCCGGAGTGTAGTCCGGATCCATAGACACGGCCTTGTTGTAGTAATGCAGGGCGGTGGAGTCGTCGTATTTGGTCTTGTAAAGGTCTCCCAGGATCAAGGCTGTTCTTGGAGAAGGAAAATCCTCATTAAGTTTAAGGGCCTGCATGAGGGCTTCGTCATATCTGCTCTGCGCCATCAGAATCTCGTATCTGGCATTGCCGGTAACCTCAGATACTCCGCGCAGCTCATCGATCCTGTCCAGGGTCTCCAGGGCCTCGTCCAGTTTGCTGTTGCGCATCAGAAGATCGGTCAGCTCATAGTAGTAATTGCTTTTCTCCGGATTTTCCTCAATCAGGGCATTGTATAGTTCTATCGCACGTTCGGACTCACCCATTCCGCTGTACAGTCTGGCTTTGGTCAGTCTGTACCACTGGTTGTCGGGTGACAGGCTGATAGCTTTGTCAAGATAGTCGAGTGCCTGGTCAGTGTGGTTGTCTCCGATCTGTATCATGGACATGTAGTACCATGCGGCATCGTTGTCTGGATTGAGCCATACACATCTCGACAGCAGTTCGCCGGCCTTGTCATATTCCCCGGCGCAGAACTCGCGTACTCCTTCGATATAGTAGTCTCCGGCGCTGACTGAATCCTTGTCGGAGGCCTGTGCCGTAACGAATGCAAATGGCAGTAGCAGTATGACTTGAAGTATGGTTCTGACGGATAAATTCATGTTGGACAATTCTTATTGTTGAGACAAATATACAATATTCAAGCCGAAGATGCAGCAATTTCGTTTATTTTTGCATCTAATAAGAAGACACAGAAATGTCGTCAGACAGTTTTGACCGAGCAAGTGAGAAAGAACTTGTCCTGGGATGCCAGAGACAGGACAGGAAGGCACAGCGGGCCTTATACGAGAGGTATTCCTCCCGTATGTTTCCTGTTTGTATGAGGTATGCCGGGAACAGGGTTGAGGCGGAGGACCTGCTGCAGGAAGGCTTTATGACAGTTTTTTCCAAGATAGGTTCTTTTAACTCGCTGGGCTCTTTGGAGGGTTGGATGCGGAAGGTGTTTGTGACTACTGCGTTGATGAGACTGAGGAAAGGAGATGTGCTCAAGGACGCTGCGGATGTGGATGATGCTGCAAGGAAAGTGATGAGCGATGATGATATTCTGTCCGGAATAAGCGGCAAGGATATTATAAGGATTATCTCCGGAATGCCGGACGGTTTCAGGGCTGTCTTCAATATGAGCGTGATTGAGGGGTATTCGCATCCTGAGATAGCCGAGAGACTGGGCATATCCGAAGGTACTTCCAGATCCCAGCTCAGCAGGGCCAGGGCATGGTTGCAGGAGAAATTACAGGAATGGAGGAAAAACAGATGAAAGACGAGATATTCGATAGGAAGATTAAAGAACTGGCGGATTCTTATTCTGAGGTTCCGTCTCCGGATCTTTGGGAGAGGATCGAATCCGGTCTTGACCGTAGGCGCAGGGTCGTGAGATGGAGAAGGATTGTGTCCTATGCCTCTGCTGCTGCGGTCGTAGCGGGTCTTTTCGTGACAGCATTGCTTTATCAGCCGGATCCGACTCCGGAGGATACCGTGGTGGCCGTAGCCGGAGAGCAGGAAGCAGGTGGGGATGATGTCAGGCAGGAGCTAGGACTGGAGCAGGTGGCAATGGTCTTTGGCAGAGTATCTGCCATGAGCCAGCCTGTAATGTCAGTCAGACATCGTCATACGTCTGTCGCGCCTGATACGGCAGTTGTTCAATCCAATGAGCGGATAGAAACCGTTGATGTAAAAGTCCCGGAGGACATTAAGGATATCAGGCCTGGTCTTCCGTCTATCTATGATAGAAGTGTTCAGGCCGAATACATTGCCATGGCTGGAGACGCCAGTGCGAATACGTCCATGGCGGGTCGGAAAGCGCCTTCATTCTCCATTGCCGCCAGCGGGCATCTTTCGCCAACAAGCGCTTCCGGTAATGTGGACTTCTCACAGCCCAGTTATGTCCAGGGAGGCAGTGCTGTTTCTTATTATAATGGTATTCTTCCTATAAGTGAGCCGCGGCATTATTTCCCTGTCTCCGTAGGTCTTGAACTGAAATATTCTTTCCTCAATGACCGCCTTGGGGTAGGTGTCGGAGTCAATTATACTTTCTTGAACAGTCAGTACGACGCTCTGGTGAGCGACATGGACAATCCATTCTACTATAAGTATGAGGGAAGCGTGGAACAGTCCATACATTATATAGGAGTTCCGTTGAATTTCTATGTCAATATCCTATCGGGCAAAAGACTTACATTCTATGCCAATGCCGGATGTATGATGGAGAAAGCCGTAAGTGTGGAATATGATATCACGGATTTGGTAGGAACGAAATACCACAAGCCATTTAAGCCGTCCGGTGTTCAGTGGTCTGCGAATATAGGCTTGGGTCTTGAATACCGTTTCCTGAGCTTCATGGGTATATATGTGGATCCTCGCCTGACTTATTTCTTTAACTGCAACCAGCCGTATTCGGTCAGGACGGAGCAGCCCCTTCAGTTCAATCTCGAACTGGGTTTCCGTTTCCATATCTGAGTTTGAGCTCCTTTGCCATTCTGGATGCGAAGATGAATTCCTCCAGTTCCTTGCAGTCGGATAGAAGTATGTCCTTGTTGGCGCCTTCCCACAGTTTTCTGCCTTTGTAGATAAACAGCACCTTGTCGCCTATTTCCATTACTGAGTTCATGTCATGGGTGTTGATGATGGTCGTGATGCCGTATTCCTGGGTGATTTCCTGTATCAGCCGGTCTATCATCACCGATGTCTGTGGGTCCAGGCCTGAGTTAGGCTCATCGCAGAAGAGGTACTTGGGATTGAGGGCAATCGCCCTTGCGATGCCGACTCTTTTCTGCATCCCGCCCGAGAGTTCTGACGGGTATTTGTCATTGACATTTTCCAGGCCAACCCTTTTAAGGCAGAAATTAGCTCTGTCCAGTTTCTCGGATTTGCTCATGTCTGAGAAAAAGTTCAATGGAAACATTACATTTTCCTGCGCAGTGGCGAAATCGAACAGGGCACTGCCCTGAAACAGCATTCCGATCTGACTCCTGGTGGCTTTTTTTTCTTTGAGCGGCAGTTTGTTGAAAACAACGTCTCCGAACAGAACCTCTCCCTCATCCGGATCCAGCAGGCCTATGATGGACTTCAGCAGGACGGTCTTTCCCGAACCGCTGGCTCCTATTACAAGGGAGCATTCTCCCGGGCTGTACTGGGTGGAGATGTCACTGATGGCGGGTTTCCCGTCAAAGTATTTTGTCAGATGTCTTACGGTTATCATTACAGCATTATTCTGGTCAGGATGAGATTGGAGATGAGTATCAGGGCACTGGCAACCACTATCGCCGTGGTGGAGGACTTTCCTACGCCGAGGGAGCCGCCTTTCGCGTAGTACCCGTAGAATGCCGATACGGAGCTGATGATGAAGCTGAATACTGCTGTCTTTATCAGACTGTATGTGATGTAGTAGCCGTTGAACGCGAAACGGATGCCGGTGATGTAGTCCGAGACTTTAATCATGCCGGTCAGATAGATTATCAGCCAGCCGCCAAGCAGCCCCATTGCGATGCTCATGAGCGTGAGCAGAGGGTTGAGCAGTGTGGTGGAGGTGATCTTGGGCAGTACCAGAAAGTTGGCGGAATTGATGCCCATCATCTCCATCGCGTCTATCTGCTCGGTTATCCGCATCGTGCCTATCTCGGATGATATGTTGGAGCCTATCTTTCCGGCCAGAATCAGACATACCATAGTGGAGCAGAACTCCAGCACCAGTGACTCTCTGGCCATGTATCCTATGTACATCTTGGGCAGGAACGGGGAGGTCATGTTGTTGGCTGTCTGGATGACCAGTACGGCGCCTATGAATACCGAGATAAGCGCTATTAGCGGTATGGAGTTGATGACCAGTTTCTCAGCCTCGATGAAGAACTGCCTGATGGACAGCCGCCACTTTTCTGGCCGTCTGAACACCAGTCTGAGAAACATCAGGTACCTTCCTGTCTCATATAGGAAATGCCTTATCATATCTTCAAAGGTACGTATAAAATCGGTAAAGTAGCAGCTGATTTTTTAAAAACATAAAAAGTTTCTTTATAAAAGCCTGATCTGTAAAATATATTAGTACTGTATCTTGTCGGAAATAAAAGACAGTATTATCTTGCTTCCGTTAAATCTTCAGTTATGAGTGACAGCGGTTCTTTATGCAGGACATTCAGCGCGACGTGTGTCGGTCTGGAGGTCGTGAGAGTGACGGTGGAGGTGTCCATCAGTCCAGGAGTGGGGATTTTTCTGGTAGGGTTGCCTGACAATGCTGTGAGGGAGTCTCTGCTGAGAGTGACTACCGCCATGCAGCGCAACGGATTCTCGATACCGGGGCGGAAGACGGTAGTCAATATGGCTCCAGCCGA
>ERZ780212.401-NODE-401-length-44104-cov-3.680992_pt1 | contig 44104 bp, 31 predicted proteins | sample MGYA00511364_ERZ780212 | MGnify/ENA primary metagenome ERZ780212 (study PRJEB29588, sample SAMEA2147991) | human gut metagenome | biome: human gut; feature: human-associated habitat; material: faeces | place: Denmark | collected 2008/2010 ... | reverse complement strand
TTGTGTTTACGACGTTTCTGTTATGCCCAAGGAATATGTACAATAAAAGAATTTTTGTCGTTTTACAAGTAAATTCCCACGAAACCCTATAGGTTGCGGATTTGAGGATTTTATAATTTTGGCTGCAAAGTTACATATAATTATTTGTTTATAGACAGAATAAGGCTAGAAATTTTGCTTTTATTGGGATATAATTATTAACTTTGCACCCGATTTCTAAAGTAGAATAAAAATGAAACGATATTTTAAGGCTTTTGGGTATCTCCTTTCGGTGCATGTATTGGCATTGCTGGTGATGACTCTGTTCAGATTGGTAGAATTTATCGCCCTGCATGGCATGATTGTAGATGCAGAGGCGAGTAGGGTAATGGCGTTTGTCAAGGGTGTATGGTTTGATAATGTCATAGCTTGTTATATTTCGGTATTGCCTGTGGCTGTGCTCCTGATAGCAGCCAGCCTGGGGTGGTGTCATCGCCGTTTGCTGCGTGGCATCAACATCTGGTATGCGGCATGGTTTGCCATCGCCTTCATGCCTTCGGCAGCCAATACTCCTTATTTCCAGTATTTCTTCAAGAACATCAATTCCAGCATATTCGGGTGGTTCGGCTATGTAGCCACCACATCGGGCATGCTCTTGCAGGAGTCTTCCTACTGGCTCTATATCGCCCTCTATTTCGTGGTTACGGGGGCGTTTATCTATGCGCTCGTCCGTCTGCGCCGCTACTTCGAGGGACTCTTCCTTCTGCCTAAGGACAATATGCACCTGGTGCAGGTAGTCAGCCGTTTCCTTATTTCTGCTGTGATGATAGGTGCCTGTCTCTTCGGCATCCGTGGCAGAATGGGCTATAACCCTATCAAGGTGAGCCAGGCTTACTATTGCGAGGATTCTTTCCTCAACCAGCTCGGCATCAATCCGGCATTCAATCTCCTTACTTCTGCGCTCGACGATATGCGCAAGGAGAACAAGGAGTTGCATCTCATGCCATACGCTGAGGCTATCACGAATACCCGCCAGTGGCTGGGTATCACGGGAAAGGTGGATAGCACGAATATTCTGAAACGTGAGATGGTGAACGATTCCCTGATGATGAAGATGGGTCAATCTCCTGCGAAGAAGAATCATCCTAACGTGGTGGTGATACTGATGGAGTCTATGTCGGCAAACCTGTTGGGTACTTTCGGCAATCAGCAGCCGCTCACCCCAACGCTCGATTCGCTCTATCATCATTCCCTGGCGTTCACCCACTTTTATAGTGCCGGCATCCATACCAACCATGGCATGACGGCTACGCTCTACAGTTTCCCTGCTCTCATGTTCCGAAACCTGATGAAGGGAACAGTAACTCCACGCCGCAAGGGTATCGCCACGGTGTTGAAGAAGTATGGCTACGAGAACATGTTCTTCATGACCCACGAGGCACAGTATGACAACATGAAGGCCTTCTTCCAGACCAATGGCTACGATGACATCTTCTCTCAGGAGAACTATCCTAAGAGCGAGGTGGTGAACAGCTTTGGTGTGAGCGACCATTTCGAGATGGGGTACGCCCTCAACACCATCAACCAGAAGGCGAAGACGGGCAAGCCTTTCATGGCTACCATCCTCACCGTGAGCAATCATCCGCCATATATCATTCCTGATTTCTTCAAGCCGAAGACCAAGGAGAAGGAAACACAGATTGTGGAGTATGCCGACTGGGCGATAGGCGACTTTCTGAAGAAGGCAAGTCGGGAGCCTTGGTATAAGAACACGATATTCGTGATTCAGGCAGACCATGGCAAGCTGGTGGGTAAGAGCGCGGGCGAGTTGCCTCAGTCTTACAACCATATTCCGCTCATTATCTTTGGTCCTGGTGTTCCGCAGCAGCAGTATGCGGGCTTGGGCATGCAGGTGGATGTAATGCCTACGCTTTTCGGTCTGATGAATCTGAATTATGAGTACGAGGGCTTCGGCGTGGATCTGCTGAAGCAGCAGCGCCCGATGGTATTCTATTCGGCAGACAACCAGATTGTGGCAAGAGACCATCAGCATTGCTTCGTCTATAATCCGTCGATGAACCGCAGTTTCTGCTATGATGTGTTGCCGAATGGCAATCTGAAGGAAACCAAGCAGGAGTCTAAGTTCCAGGATTTGAAGAACTATGTGTTCTCGAATATCCAGGCTGCTGAATATATCGAGCGACATCAGCAATAAAAAACAGAAATCCCCCACCACGCTATGGCTGCGTGATGGGGGATTTACTGTTTCTGATGGAGATAAAATATAAAGTTTCATAAATTATACCCTAGGGTATAATACCTTTGGGTATAATTTTGTAACTTTGCAGAGAATCAAGACTTTAAGTATATGAACAAGATACCATTCGAATATGGTTCTATCGCTGAAAATGAATATTTCATTGATAGAATCGAAGATAGAAAAGACCTCAAGACTTTTCTTGGAGGAGGCATTAACGTGATGCTGATTTCTCCAAGAAGATGGGGCAAGTCTTCACTTGTCAAAGCCGCAATGGAAGAGCTGAAGCAAGAGCAGAAGGATGTGAGAGTATGCTATCTGGATGCTTTCAAGATTTTCTCTGAGGAAGAGTTCTACAACAAGTTTGCAAGTGCAATTCTCCAGGGCGTTTCTTCCACGATGGAAAAGAGATGGGCCGACATCGTAAAGTTCGTCCAATCCATATCTCCAAGCCTTACCATCAATAGCAACCCGGTGAATGCCGTAGAAGTAAATCTAAACTTCAAACCTTTGAAGGAAAGTGCCGAGGAAATTCTCAATCTACCAGAAAAGATTGCCAAGGCAAAAGGCATCCATGTCATCGTGTGTATTGATGAGTTCCAACAATTGGCAAACCTGCCCGACTGGAAGCGCCTGGAAGGAACCATGCGTTCGGTGTGGCAGGGACAGCACAATACGACCTACTGTCTCTATGGCAGTAAACGCCACATGATGATGGATATATTCGGCAACTCAAAGAATCCGTTCTACCGTTTTGGACAGATGATGACCTTGAAGAAGATAGCCAAGGAATACTGGAAACCTTTTATTCACGACAGTTTCTACAATCACGGCAAGTCTATCAGCGATGATATGATAGAGCGAATCTGCAATGCCATGCAATGCCACTCCTGGTACATGCAGCAATTCTGCTTTCTCATCTGGACTCGTACAGCAACAGAAGTAACAGAGGAAATCTATCAGTCACAGCTCACCAAACTTCTGGATACCAATGCCGATATGTTCATTACCGATATTGATGGTATGCCTGCCTCTCAGATAGCATTCCTGCGTGCCGTCTGCATGGGAGAGACTCATTTCAATGCCCAACAGGTAGTAGCAGAATATGGACTTGGTGCTCCACGGACCATCACCAAGAACAAAAAGACTCTTGTAGAAAGAGACTTCATTGAGAAATCGGGCGATGGTTTCAAGATGGTTGATCCCGTCTTCGAACTGTGGTTCAAACGAGAATACTGCAACATCTTACTTCAATAAAATATAGAAAAACGATATAAACAGTAATCCCCCACCATGCTATGGCTGCGTGATGGGGGATTAACTGTTTTAGGAGATTCAAGATGCTTTATGCCGAGAGGGTAAGCTTCTGCCAGATCTCGGTGTCGCCACCTTTCAGCTTCTTGCAGAGACCACGCTTGGTCCAGCGGCTTATCATCTTACGGATGGTTTCACGACTGGCTCCGTCGCCACGTTCACGGCTGGCATCGAAGAGGGTGAACTGCTCTGGGAGCTGGGCAAAGAGCAGGGTGTTTCGAGACTTATAGACTGGGATAGCCTCGTTGTCCTGCTGCTGCTTGTCGAGACGCAAGCCAAACATCTCCATCTGCATGGCAAGCACATAGTCGGCTACAGCCTTGGCAAAACGGATGCAGGCATCTGTCTCCTCTCCGGTCTGTTCCAGGATGTGGAAGATGACGCCACAACGGAAGCCGATGACGGCGGAACGGCGACGATATACATCCATCACACGGTCGGCATTCGCCAGGGCAAGCTGTCTCTTTGCTTCGAGCCACTGGCAGAACTCCTCGCACATACGGGGCAGCTCCATTACGCCGTGACTACGTTCAAGGAGAGTTACCGCCTTGAGGATGTTGGCCTGCTCCTCCTCGGTATAGCCGTGGTGCTGGCTGAGGGGTGCGAAGGAGGTATCGGGCATCTTGGCGAGCATCATTCTTGAAGAAGATCCGTCCTCGATGTTATCATCGGTGAAGAACTTCTGGAAGATGTTCTGGGTGCAGCAGCCGGAGAAGTTGAGCTGGGCGTGGGTTACGCCGCTGGTGGCTGTGATGTAGTCCTGACCCACCTCGCTCTGGTCGAACGCCTTACGGAAGTAGTCGCCGAACACCTTCCATACGCTCTTCATCGAACCGAGCTCCTCGCTGAACATATACATGGTATGGCCGTCGGCACAGAGCTGACGACGCATCAGAGCCGACTTCGAGATAGTATCGCCAATGTGACGGATGCAAGGCTTCGGATCTACTACACCCTTCTTGCCCTTGTGCTGCTGGTACCAGGCTTCGTCTTCACGTGGTTTCTCATCGTCCTTATCCATCTTCTTCGCCCAGATGTTCTCGATGCGGCGGCATACGCCCTTACCTGATGCCTGCTCGCCGATGATGATAGACATGAGTGCCATCGGAGTATCGCTGCCGTCGCAATACTTCGCCTTCAGACGGTCTGCATAGGTTGCGGCAATAGGGAGGGCTGAGAAGAGGGCAGGCACGCGTGCCTCTGCGGCTACGCCAGAGAGCGAGTCGCGGAGTCCGAGTGGAAGCAGCTCTACAGGGAATTCGTAAAGAGGCTGTGTACTTGCCTTAGCGGCTAAAAGGTTCTCTATGTTTCTTAAATTTTCATTCTCCATAATTATTTAATGTTTAAAAGTTAGCTTGTCGGAATATCCGGTAAACGGCGGCAAAAATACGACTATCTTCTGTAACCGCCAAATTTGAGCGTGTGATAAGGCCCGAAATTCAGCAGCCATTTGGAGCAAATTGTGTTAAAAAATCTAAGTCATAGTTTTGTGGGTCGGAAAACATAGGTTCTTATGTGCTAAATCATAGTTTCTCGGGTGCCAGGTTATAGCTTCTCGGATAACAGGTTCTCGTCTCAATCCGTAACCCCCTTTTTCTTCTTCTTCCTTTCTCATAAAAAAATAACACGGACAAATTGAATTTGTCCGGACAAATTGTCCGGAGCTTCATAACGTGTTGTTTTTCTGGTACTTATAAGCCTGCCGGACAACCATCCGGACAAATTCAATTTGTCCGTGTTTTAAAAATATTCCCGTTAAATTCTTTGGTGTCTTACCCGTAATCCATTGACTATTAGTTAATTCGTAATAAAAATGCTAGTTTTAAACAACTTTGTTTAAAACAACCTTGTTTAATTTGTTTTTTTTTGCTATCTTTGCAGAAGAAAAGCTGCACTCGGCAATTTGAAAGCCAGCTTTCATTGCGCTCGTTTGCATTTTCTTTGCAAAAGAAAAGCTCCTAGCCCAGGGCGTGTGGAGCTTACATGCAAATTACATTAGTATATAATAAGGTAGTGATTATGAGAAAAAGTAAAGAAGCTCCGTTTGTATTCGGTGTTCGTGTGGAGGGAGATTCCTTCACCGACCGAAGAGAGGAAACAGAACGCCTGAAGGCGAACTTTACGTATGGAGTGAATACGATATTGATTTCACCTCGTCGTATGGGTAAGACTTCATTGGTGGATAAGGTGTGTTCGCTTGTAGAGAGCGAAGACATCAGGATAGCTCGTATAGATGCCTTTGGTTGTCGCTCAGAGAATGATTTTATCAATGCTTTTGCCACGGCCGTGGTTCGGGCTACTTCTTCAAAATGGGAAGAATGGATAGAGAATGCCAAGGTGTTCTTGAGTCGTTTCGTTCCGAAGATCAGTATTGGGCAAGATTCTTTGACTGATTTCTCTTTGGCTTTGGAGTATAATGCAGGTAACAATACAACAGAAGAGGTTTTGAGACTTCCGGAAATGATAGCTCGGTCAAAAGGTTGTCATATAGTAGTCTGTATCGATGAATTTCAGCAGATAGGTGATTTTCCAGATTCCTTGACTTTCCAGAAGAAACTCCGTAGCGTATGGCAATTACAGAACCATGTATCTTACTGCCTTTATGGAAGCAAGAAACACATGATGGAACAGATGTTCCAGAATGCCAGTTACCCATTCTATCGCTTTGGTGATTTCTTCTATCTGAATAAAATTAGCGAGAAAGACTGGGTGGAGTATATCTGTCAGCGTTTTGAATCTACCGGCAAGCATATTTCTGAAGAGCTGGCTCGTGAAATCTGTCTGGTAACAGACAGATATTCTTCTTATGTACAGCAGTTGGCATGGTTTGTATGGTTGCGAGTACAGGATGATTCTGTAGCTACAGAAGAGGACTTGAAATATGGAATAGACCGGTTGCTGGATGCCTGCGAGCCCTTGTTTATCCAGCAAACCGAAGACCTTTCAGCCTATCAGATGAATTTCCTGCATGCCATCACTAATGGAGTACATACCGGTTTCACCCAGACGGCGATATTGGAAACCTATCGTCTGGGTACTGCTGCCAATGTAACCCGCCTCAAGAAGTCCTTGATGGTGAAAGATCTGATTACAATACCTGCTCCTAAGCATCTGGAAATGAGTGACCCCATCTTGGCGTTGTGGCTCAAGAGAAGAGTGTGGAAGTTAACGTAATTTAGGCTCAGGGGAGATTGTCCGTGGATAAGACAACCTCTCCTGAGCCTTATTCTTCCGTTACTTCCTCGCACATTACCATTTCTGCTCCTCGGTAGATAACTACGAGTTTGTGGAGCTTAGTGGTCTTGACCGACTCCTTGACGATGTCGCTATTGGCATAGCGGCAGATTTGGGCAGAGGCTTCCTTGAAGAGAACTTGCAGCTGCTCATCGGCGGTATTGGTCTTGCAGTATTTCAGTTCGATGATGTAACTGTCCACCATGTCCTTGTAGATGTCGCAGAGCGGAGAAAGGAAGATGTCGGCATAGCCACCATCGTTGTCTAGCTCTGAGATAGGGCGATAGAACTGGTTCTGGCTGGTCATCGCCAAGGTGAAACCATGCACGAATGCTTCTCCCTTCTGCTTGTCACGCTGAGAAGAGTAACGCTTCAGACTGTCGGCGATGAACTCAAAGTATGCCTTGTAGTTGCCATCGTATGCCAATTGAGACTCTAATTTCCCCTTATTGAAACTATCATAGGTCAAATCGTTCTCCTTGTAGGTGTCTAAGAGATATGTATACATCTGGTCTCGTACTACCTCGTTTGGAATGATAAACTTGGTGACTCCCTTGTAATCACCATCTATCGTTACCATGCCGAAATAGAAGAGCAGACTCAGAAAGTTGTCTGGGTCGTTGATGCGCTCAGCAGGGAAGTTCTCTACGAGCTTACCTGTGACGAATCCTTGGGTTACCAACTGCTGGATGATGCTGGCATCATGAGCAAACTCCTTGTCATGACGGATAAGCATGTGTACCTTGTCATAGTCGATGCGTACATTGCTCTCTACCATATTCTTAGGAATGTCGTAGTTGTTGCGGATGTACTAGTCTAAGAAGTTAAGTACCATCACAGAATTGTACATTGTAGTTTTTCCGTACTCCTCTTCGGCAAAGCAATAGTTGTCATACCATGGCTTCATCACCTTGATGAGTTCATCCACGCTGTGATTGAACGGCAACACACTGGAGTAATAGCCCAGCATATTCCTGTTGGTTGAGGCCTTCTTTGGTACCTTCTGGTAAGAGATGCGAATATACATCCACGAAGTAATTAAACTGCGTCCTGCAATAATTGTCCATGCCATGCTTGTAGTCGTTTAGGTCGCCTACAATAATGGCAAAGTTGAGATGGATGATGAGATAACTATTATGTTCGGGAGTTGGATTCTCACCAATATAGAGCTTGCCAAAAATTTCATCAAACTTGTCTTTCTTGTTGATGTCATAGTAATTTTCAAGCATGGAGACGGTAAGGCTCTTGCCGAAGCGGCGAGGCCTTAGAAAGAAGAAGTACATATTAGAGTCTTCTATTTCTTCGATGAATGGGGTCTTGTCTACATAGTAGCAATCCTCTTTTATCACATCCTCAAAATTCTGCATACCATAAGGTATTCGCTTGCGATAGATTCGCTTCTTTCTTTCTCTTACCATAGTTCTTTACTTTTTGCAATGACTGAGTACAAAGTTACGAAATATTCTTGAAAGTCGATATGCTAGTGGCATTTATTTATGAAACTTTATCAAAGATAAGATGCCAGCACTTGGGCTGGCATCTTATTGTTACTTAAAGGACCTGTTATGCTGTTTGATGGCTTTATCAAGTAAATGCTGCCCCCTCCATATCAAGATGCAGGCAGGTGTATACAGACGAGCGTATTCCTTGATGTAATACCAGGGTTTGCTGTTTTTTCCGCTATGGAATTTATATTTCAATTTTTGAATATTCATAGGATTTCTTTTTGTTTATGAAAACGCTGATGATGTTATTGGGTACAATAAATACGAAATATACTTTAATCTTGCAAGAAAATGGATAAAAAAAGCAAGTATCAATGAAGGAAGAAAGATAATCTTTCTAAAATTTGGCGTTTCTGATAGTTTTTCGTATCTTTGCAACCTATGAGATACTAGGAAGGTATCTTGTTAAAGAATATAAAAGAATTGTATGTTAGAAGTACGTGATAGATTAAACTTCGAGGATTATCTGGATTCACTCTTGAATAGCGTAGAGAGTGATGACTTGGAGTTTAAAAGTGCTGCCGGTGGATTTCCTGGTAGCTTTTGGGATACTTACTCAGCCTTCGCCAATAGTGAAGGAGGAGTTATCGTGCTTGGAGTTATAGAAAGAAAAGGTAAGTTCTATATAGATAATCTATCTGATGAACAGATAGAGAAATACACCAAGGACTTTTGGAATAATGTGAATAATCGAGCTACGGTTAGTTGCAACCTGTTAAAAACAGAAGATGTTGTGGTAGAAGATTACAATGGTCACAAACTTATGTTATTCTTTATTCCTCGTGCATCCAGAGAACAGCGTCCTGTTTATAGAACGTCTCAACCCTATAATGGTACTTTTAAGCGCAATCATGAAGGTGATTATAAATGTACGGAGCGAGAAGTTCAGCGTATGTTTTCAGATGCGAATGTTTCTAATCCCGCTGATAGCCGCATTTTGAGAAATTATTCATTGGATGATTTAGATATGGAGTCTGTTGCTCAATATCGACAATTATTTAAGTTAGCCAAGCCAGATCATCCTTGGTCTGTTTTGTCTGATTTTGAATTTCTTAAAAAGATAGGTGCTTATCGTACTGATCGTGGAACGAAAGAAGAAGGTTTTACTGTGGCAGGAGTTTTGATGTTTGGTAAAGAAAATGCCATTACTGATAATGAATGTTGCCCCAACTTCTTTCCTGATTACCAAGAAAAGCTGTCAGATAATCCTGAGATACGATGGACCAATCGTATTTGTCCTGATGGAACTTGGGAGGCAAATTTATTCCAATTCTATCTTCGTGTTCTTCCAAGATTATCAGCGGTCTTGCCAAAACCTTTCATCTTGGAGGGCAATATTCGTCGTGATGAAACTCCTGCGCATGTGGCTGTTCGCGAAGCTCTGGTGAATTTTTGTATTCATACCGATTATTCGGAAAATGCAACAATGGTAGTGCGATTGTATAGCAATAAAATTGTTTTTACTAACCCGGGAACTCTGTTGGTTTCTAAAATGCAATATTATGGAGAAAGTGCTAGCGTATGTCGCAACAAGACTCTTCAAAAGATGTTTATGTTGATTGGCTCTGCTGAAAAAGCGGGAAGTGGAGTTGATAAGATATTGGCAGGTTGGCGATTTGCAAATTGGAGAGCACCTATGTTGAGAACATTAAGTCAGCCTGACTTAGTGGAACTCACAATGATGATGGAGTCGATGATGGATGAAGAAACAAAAGAAAGATTGGTTCTGATATTTGGAACAGAAGTTTTTTCTTTGGGACATGAACGCCTGTTGACTCTTAATGCAGCTTGTACAGATGGATATATTACAAATGAGAGCTTAAGGGTTGTCCTTAACCAGCATAAGGCAGAAGTCGCCGATTTGTTGAAAGATATGTGTAAGCATAAATTGCTGGTTCAAGAGGGATATGGTAGAGGAACCAAGTATCGGTTGCCTATGACAGTTAAGGTTGCAAGTTCCGGCTCTAAGGTTGCAAGTTCCGGTTCTAAGGTTGCAAGTTCCGGTTCTAAGGTTGCAAGCTCTGGCTCTAAGGTTGCAAGTTCTCCTATGCCAAATTTGATAAAACAGAGGATGTCTTATTCTGAGCTCAAAGATAAGATATGTTCTTTTTGTTCAGATTGGGTAAGTGTCGATGAATTGGCAGAAGAACTTCGTAGGAAAAGAACATATTTGAGGAATAAAATAATTCCTAAGATGCTAGAAGATAATAGTTTGGAGATGCTATTCCCTGGCGTTCCTAACCATCCTAGGCAAAAATATAAAAGTACTGTAAAGAAATGAAGATAAAGATAAACCCAAAATACGAAGAGATGAGAAGTTTCATCGAACGCATCCCGGATGTATTCGAGCAGGAGGGATGTTGCATCTTTGAAGGACGAAATGTTATCAAGGCTTTTCATGTAAAGTTTGATGGAAAAGAGAAAGAAGTTGTGGTGAAGAGATACAAGCAGCCTAATTTCATTCAGAAGATAGGGTATAGCTTCTTCCGCTCTACCAAGGCTTTCCGTGCCTATGAGAATGCCCTTAGGCTGATGGCAGATGGCTTTGCCACTCCCGAAGGCTTTGGATATATTGAAACGAGGGTAAAGGGACTTATTGACTATTGCTACTTTATCTCTGATATTGATAACAGTATGCCTATCAACGATCAGTTGAACTCTCCAGAGAAATTCAACAGGGTGATGGCGGCAGATTATGCGCACTTTGTGAATCGATTGCACCAGAAAGGCATCATCGATATTGACTTGAATGCCGGCAATGTGCTGTATCAGCTTCAGGCTGATGGTCATTATACGTTCTCGCTTATCGATATCAATCGTATGAGGTTTTACTCAGGCTATCCGCCGATGAAGGAATGTGTGGAAAACCTGACGAGGTTTACCGGAAGAATGGATGTCTTCGAGTGTGTGGCACGAGAGTATGTGAAACTGCGGGGAATGGATGAGAAAATATTACAAAAAATAATAGAAGCAAAGAAGATACACGATTGGCGATGGGCACATCGCAAAGGTTTCTTGCATTATTTTAAACGCAAAAAGTTAGGTTTATGAAAACAACATTATTGATTACGACTTACAATTGGTCTAAAGCCTTAGAACTCGTGTTGTATAGCGTGTTGCATCAGCATGTTATGCCTGATGAAGTTGTTATTGCTGACGATGGTTCTACCGAAGAGACTAAAAAACTGATAGACCGTTATGCTGAAAAAATGCCAGTACCGGTAATTTGGGTTTGGCAGGAAGATAAGGGATTCAGAAGAACTACCATTTTGAATAAGGCAATAGCAAAGGCTACGGGTGATTATATCATCCAAGTTGATGGAGATGTTGTTTTGAGTTCTCATTTTGTAGAAGACCATATAGAAATGGCTCAGAAAGGATGTTTCGTCTGTGGAAGTAGAGTGCTGCTATCTGCCCAGATTTCCAAAAAGATTTTGGATACAAAGGTAGTCAATGTGAATCTTTGGAACATGCCTTTCAGTTATGTAAGCAACAGCTTCCGTTCTCATGTGTTCCGCAGATTGCTGGCTTTTCGCTATGCTCGTAGAATCGACCATCTCAGAGGTTGCAACATGGCTTATTGGAGAGAGGATGCCATCAAGGTAAATGGTTACAATGAGGATTTGCTGGAATGGGGACATGAGGATGCCGAGTTTGCCTATCGCCTGCATTTTGCTGGCGTTCGGAAGAAGGCTCTGAAGATGGGAGGAATCATGTACCATCTTTATCACAAGGAGGCGTCTAAAGCCCAAGAGAACATGCATAAAGATGTTTTGAACCAGGTGAAGAAGGAGCGTTTGGTTCGTTGCACAAATGGTATCGATCAATATTTATAGTATATAGATATGAACAAGACAAGTGTAGGACAAGAGCAGGTAAATGGCATCTCAGTGGTTATCAATACCTATAATGCCTCCTGCCATCTTCAACAGGTGCTGGATACGGTGAAGGGTTTTGACGAGGTGGTTGTCTGCGACATGGAAAGTACTGACGATACCTTGGATATAGCAAAGCGTAATGGTTGCAAGATAGTTGTCTTTCCTAGAGGAAACTATCAGATTTGTGAACCGGCACGTCAGACTGCTATAGATGCTGCTTCCTGCAAGTGGGTATTGGTGGTTGATGCTGATGAACTTGTAACTCCAGAACTGAAGGAATATCTTTATTCCCTAATAGGGAAGGAGGATGCTCCACAGGGCTTGTATGTGCCGCGCAAGAGCCGCTTTATGGGTAGGTTCATGCATTGTTTCTATCCCGATTACCAGCTGCGTTTCTTTATCAGAAAGGATACAGTATGGCCATCCATCATTCATGCCGATCCAATTATCAAGGGCAGGATAGAAAAGATACCGGCAATGCATGCTGATATGGCTTTGGTTCATCTGGCAGACGATAGTATTGCCAGCAGAATGGGAAAAATCAACCAGTATACTGCTAACGAGATAGAAAAGAAGAAAGATCGCAATTATGGAATGGCAGCCCTATTCTATCGTCCGTTTGTGCGTTTCTTCCGAGCTTATATACAGAAGGGTGGATTCCGGGATGGTAAGGAAGGATTTATCTGTGCCTGCTATGAAGGAATCTATCAGTTTGTTGCTGTCAGTAAGATAATTGAAGATCGTATGAAAAATAAAAAAGGTAAGTAGTTGCTTAGGCTACTTACCCTTTTGTTTGATGAATGATATTGTTAATTTCTTATTTATTTTCCTTCGATAAAGGTCATTCCGCCTGGTCCTACTTCCTCCCGGCAGCGTTCCAGGAGTTGGGCTGGTGATTCGTCGGCATCATCAAAAGGTAATGCTACTACCGTTTTCTTGTCATAATAGTTTGCCATACCTCGGTTAATCCAGTACCCTGGATAGATGGTGATGTCGTGGAATGCATCGGATGGCATCTTTACGGTGAGCGGATTCAGAACCAGATGGTCTGCCTTGCTTTTCTTTACTTCAATTTCACGCTGCCGCATCTGTTGGTCAAACTTCTGCGCTGTTCCCTTACGCAGCAGGGTGATAGTTCTGTTGGTAGTAGTTGGCTTGGCAGAGATAGACAGTACCAATACCAGCCAGTAGTATACCGGTGTCCACTTGAAGTATCTATCGTATTTCTGTTTGATGGCGTCAATCAGGTTCATCATGGCAACGCTTACCGGTTCCTGAGTAGCCGCTCTGCGCTGGAGGGCACCTGAGAGATAGAAGATATTGAAGCAGAACATCCACAGATGCACATAGAAGTATACATTCTGTACTCTGTCAGCTCCTCTGGTTCCCATGGCATAGCTGTTTGGAAAAAAGAAGGCGCAATAGAGTAGGAAAGAGATGAGCAGATAAAGCCATGGATGAGAAAACCTAAAGTGGGATGCCTTGGCTAATCTTGCAAGAAAAGGTATGAGAATGGTAAACATGAGTATTTCTGTGATTTTAATGGCATCAGCGAGAAATTCTATGCCCTTTGCTATCGCAATAAAGAAGGCTGAAACCACATTCGGTTGACTGGTGACTGTGGATTGGCGGACAGTATTGCCTGGTGCAAATACACTGAAAGCAAAAGCGCAGGCATAAATGATAAGGATAGAAAGCAAGAAGAAAGGAGTCTTCTTCCTCTCCACCCACATCCATACGATTGCCATAAAGAGAATGGCTGGCATACCCAGACCGGTAACAAAGTTGCCGCCGGCAATGAATATGGCGAGTGCTGCGGAAACCAGCGTGATGATGATTTTCGCTATGATGGATTTTGTAAGATGGAATTCGATGAGTAGGGAGGCAAGAAACAAAGAAATACTATAATATAAGGTATAGTACATCGCTCCGTTATACCAGCAGAATGCATCGTAGAACGACCATACGAACTGTACGGTCATTAATACAAATAGAGTAGAAATGAAAGTGTATTCCAATTTGCTGATATGTAGCAATCTGCGTAATATTGTGTATCCCAGTGTATAGGTGGAAAGAATTAGGCTTCCCAATAGAATAATCGGTACAAGCCAGTATTTGCCAAAAATTCCAGGTTGTAATGCCATCAGGAAACATGCTGAATAGGTACCCTGCCATGTCTGGTAGATATGCATGGATTCAGCCCAGGCCGCCTGAATACATGCCCCAAATGAATGGGTGGCAGTCCAAGCCTTGTAGACAGGAGCTCCGAATACATAGTCATCTGCAAACTGATGGAGATAGGGACCTATTGCCACAACAGGGATGATGGATAAGATTAGAATACAAATCGCCAATATCGTATGGCTTTTTAACAATTTCTGATTCATCGTATTATTGTTTTTGCTTATTTTTATATGTATAATAACAGAGAAACTTGTGCTTTCTTGCACTAATAGTTGTTAAATTATATAAATGCCGTTAAGACTAAAAGGAAAAAGCTTTCAAGAAAGGAAATGGACATCATGTAGACGAACCTATATGATGACCATGTCTTTTCTTGCCTCGAAATTGGCGATAGTCTTGACGATTTCTTCTGATATGTCATCGGATACATACGAGAAGTCCTTGCCGGTGCGGATGGCTTTGAGGAAGGAGAGGAGCATATAGCGCAAGCCTTCTCCATCCAGCTGGTAGAAGTAGCGCTTGTTGTTCTGCGGATTCTCGTATCTCACCTCGAAGTAATCGGTTTTCCACCATGGGGCTGGTACGTAGATATAGCCCTTGGTACCTGAGATAATCAATTCGCCTTCCGATTTTACGCCTTGTCCTACTTTCAGTGAAGCTACGGCATGAGGGTAGAGGAAGGATATCCTGGTGAAGGCATCATAGCGCTTTGCCTCGTCCAGGAAGTGGGTGGCTATCTGCTTGCTGCTGTATTCTGTGCCCAGAAGCTGGAAGATAGGCAGGAGTGCCGTCGGTCCCCAGGCGCAGATACTGTTCCATTCGTAAAGACTCTTCTGTGAATCCTGGGTTGGGTCAAAGTCTACGAGACTGGTGCAGGTTGCATCCACCGACATGATATCACCGATGATACCGCCCTTAGCCAAGAGTAAGAGTCGGTAATAGGCTACGGAATAGGCGGTCTTGATAGAATCCATCAAGACTACCTTCTTATCTTTTGCTATTTCCTTGAGTTCTTTCCATTGCTGAGGCTGAAGAGTGATAGGCGATTCGCACAATACGTGTTTGCCAGCTTCTAATGCCTCCTTTATTTGAGCATAGTGCTTGCTTGGGGCAGAGATGACATAGAGCGCATCGCTTTCATCCAGGAGTTCCTGAAAACTGGCAGCCTGCTTTTCCGCTGCCTGCAGATTCTCTGAGAGATATTGGTCGTTGAGGGAGAAAACCTTTCCTGCCTCTAGCCCATTGACATATTGGCTTTCCCGCTCTATCTTGTTGAGGATAGGCGATTCGCCAACCAGTCCGAGGCTAACCACCTGCTGCTCGCTTCTGATCTCCGTGCTCGATACGCCCTGAGTGCGGTCTAGATAAACCACCTTGCAATAGGCGTTGAGATAGTCAAACTTGCCTCTCCAGTCAGAACCTACGGTAAAGATATCTACGTCCAGTCGCTTGATGTCGTCAATCTTCTGTCCCTCGTATTCCTCGATGATGATTTCATCGGCAATGCCTGTGGCACGCACGGCTTCCACTCGTTCCATGAGGGATTGTTGTACATTGATTTTGCCACGCTCACGGTCGAAGGTATCCGAGGTTACGCCCACGATGAGGTAGTCGCCCAAAGCCTTGGCGCGCTCCAGGAGACGGATGTGACCATAATGAAGCAGGTCGTAAGTACCGTATGTGATGACTTTAACCATAAGTTTCTCTATCTTGAAAGTTCTCTATACCTTATTATATATATTATAGCAGCCCCTTTATAGCAGCCCCTTTATAGCAGCCCCTTTATAGCAGTCCCTTAGCCTGCATATCCTTCAGTGCATCAACGAGAGTGGTGTTGTCTTCCGGACTCAGGTTGCCGAGATGACCTACACGGAATATCTTTTCTGCCATGTTGCCACCATTAGGACATACCCAGATACCATATTCGTCTTTCAGCTTCAGGAAGATGTCGTAGGCTGAGGCGTTCTGTGGATGCAGAGGAGTAACGGCATTTGACATCGATTGGGAAACGATGGTGAATGGCAGGTCCTTGATCTTGCTTCTGAAATCTTCTGCAAGCATTTTCATGCGCTGGTTCTCGCTCTCCACACCGCCATTGCGCTCTATCTCCTTCAGGCGGGCATGAATCTGCAGTAAGGTTCCTACGGCTGGGGTGAAAGGAGTCTGTCCACGCTCACCATTCTTCAAGGCATCCTTCAGGTCGAAATACATTGACTTCACCTTGTTTGCCTCTACTCGCTTGATTGCCTCTGTATCGAGAATGATGACAGAGATGCCTGGAGGACATGCCAGTGCCTTCTGTGAACCCGTAATCATTACGTTCACGCCGAGTTCCTTCATGTTGAATGGGTCCGCGAGGAAAGAACTGATGGAATCTACTGCCAGGAAAATATGGTTGCGATGACAGAAGTCGCTGATTATCTGGATGTCGTAGAGTACGCCGGTAGAGGTCTCGTGCAGGTTGACGAGGAAGCCGGTATAGCCTTGTCCCTCGTATGGTTGGAGATCTTCAGCCGTGAGTGGAGTACCCATCTCAAGCTTGATTTCTGTATGTGGAATCTCATGAATTTCACAGAGTTGTACGAATCGGTGACCAAAGCTACCGCCATTCACTACCAGTACTTTGTCGGCAGGAGTGAACACATTCATGACCACGGCTTCCATAGAGGCAGTGCCCGAACCTGTGATGAAAACTGTGCGGGCATCGTCTGAAGCCTTGGCAAACTGCTTCATCAATTGTTCGTTCTCCTTCATGATGGCGGAGAACTCTGCTGTTCTGAAATAAGGCACCTGCTCTGCACCGATGGCTCTAACCTCATCGCTTGCCATCACAGGTCCTACTGTAAAATTAAGCATATCTTATTTATCCTTTCTTGATTCTTCCAAATGTCTTGATGCTGGTATATTTACGCCAGAGATTCAGCTTTCTCTTCTTCGGCACTCCATGGCGGCGAATGTAGTCTTCAGCGCCGTCGAGCATGCGCTGGCATACGTTGCCGTCCAGATATGGGTCGTAGTTGTCTACTATCCACTGTCGCTTGGCTATCGCCTCAGGATCTGTGAGGGCATGGTCGTAGGCGGCAATCAGCTGACCAGGTTCCGTGATGTTCTCCCAATAGATATCCTTGGAAATGGTGCCGAGGGTGATTACTGGGCGAGAGAGCAGCAGGAACTCATAGATGGTAGAAGAGGTATCGCTGATGAGCGTATCTGCCATCAGTTGATATTTGGTTACGTTCTCTCCCTTGTCGATGAAGAGAACATCCTTCTTGTTTGCTGCCCATTCACGGTATTCATCTACCCATTCCTGGCGGGTAAGCGGATGGAACTTCATTACTACCAAGGCATTGCGCTCCTTAGCCAGCTTGCCCAGCTCTTCCTTGATGTAAGGAAGCGAAGTGAGTTTTGGCGAGAAGGTTGGGGCGTAGAGTATCAGCGTCTCCTTGCCGCTTTCCTTAAGAAGTTTCTCTCGGTCGGCATCATATTTATGCAGGTTTTCCTTGATCCAATCCTGTTTAGGCCATCCCGTTTCCAACACCTCGAAATCGCCATATTTCTTAGCCAGAGCCTCGAAGTGGGAAGTGAAGTAAGGACCTTGGGTGAAATAGGTGTCAAAGTAACGGCGGATAATCCAGTGATCTTTCTTCTCTGCGGCATAGCCGTGGAATACCTGTATCTTGACGCCTGGCAGATAGTAAGGCACAATGTTGCCTGGCACATAGATAGCCTCTGGCTGGAAGTCATAGACTTCCTGAATAGAGCTGGTCCATTTCACCTGGTCGGCGTATGGAAAACAGTCTATCTTTGGTTTGTGGATATACCACAATATCTCGTGTGGCAAATGTTGCTTTGTCACATGTTCTTGTATCGGATTAAGTATGTCTATGGCATACTTGTTTTCACAGAAAAGAACTATTCTCATGATTCTTTAGGAATTACTTTACCATTTTTGATTTCATATCGCTTATCAAACTCCTCCCTGGTTCGCTTCCATCTGTTATGCGTCCATAAATAATAAGGTGGATTCCGGCGGATGGTTTCTTCCAGCATCTTAAAGAAACGACGGGTAATCTCGTGCTCCGGCAGGGAGTTCGGATTGCGGGTGATGAGTTTGTAGGTTGCCGTGTAGTAGCCGCGCTTAGGGCGGGACATCTCTACATAGAACACGGCATCGTTCATCTTTCTCATGATTCTCTCACCACCTGTAAACACTGGGGTTTCGGGATGATTGAGGAAAGGAAGCCACAGGTGGATGTTCTCCCACTTGGGTCCCTGGTCGCTGATGTAGCCGAAGATGCTGCGGATGTTCTTGCGTTTGTAATCTACCAGATAACGGAGGATGTCCTTCTTTGGGATAGGCACTCCGTTTTCTTCGTGAGAACGGATGCGCTTGAAGAGCTCGTCGAAGGCATGGTTACGCAGAGGGTGATAGATGAGGCCTATCTTGCGTGACTTGGGCAGTTCGATGCCCACGCACGAAAGCCACTCCCAGTTGCAGTAATGGCCCAGGATAGCTGCCACGTTCTGACCTTCCAGGAAACATTGCTCCACTTCCTCGCTGTTGATGACCTGAAATCGCTGGTGCAACTCCTTGTCACTGATGCTGAGCAGTTTGACAGCCTCGAAGAAGTAATCGCTGAACCAGCGGTAGAAATTCTTCTCGATGTCAACAATCTCTTCTTCTGATTTCTCAGGGAAGGAGGTGGTGAGATTCTTACGCACAATGCCTCTGCGGTACTTGATGACGTAATACATCATGAAGTACTCGAAGTCGGCAATGCAATAGAGCAGCCTGAAAGGCAGCAGCGATATTGCATAAAAGAATGCATAAACAATCTTAACCATCTGTAAAACTATAAATTCTTAATTATTAACTCTTTACTCAATTACACCTGCTGCATATCATGCAACTTCTTGTAATATCCGTCTTTTCCAATCAGTTCATCGTGGGTACCGCGCTCCACAATCTTACCCTCATGCAATACGCAGATTTCATCGGCATGCTTGATGGTACTCAATCGGTGAGCCACAGCCACGGTGGTACGGGTTTTCATCAGTTTCTCCAAGGCATCCTGAACCAGGCGCTCGCTCTCGGTATCGAGGGCTGATGTTGCCTCATCGAGGATGAGGATAGGAGGATTCTTGAGGATGGCACGGGCGATGCTGACACGCTGGCGCTGGCCACCGGAAAGTCTGCCGCCTCGGTCACCGATATTTGTATCGAAACCATGCTCCGACTTGGTAATGAACTCGTAAGCATTGGCTATCTTAGCTGCATTGGCTATTTCCTCATCCGTAGCATCGGTCTTGCCGAATCGGATGTTATCCTTGAAGCTTGCATTGAAGAGGATAGCCTCCTGGTTTACATTTCCTATCAGCATGCGAAGGTCATGTACGGCAAGGTCTTTCACATTAATGCCGTCAATCAGCACCTCGCCTTCCTGTACATCATAGTAACGAGGAATCAAATCTACCATCGTACTCTTACCGCTACCGCTCTGACCAACAAGTGCAACAGTCTTGCCTTTTGGTATCACGAGATTGATATCCTTTAATACATAAACCAGTTCGGCGCTCTTTCGGTCGGTATAGGCGAAGGAAACGTGGCGGAACTCTATCTGATGTTCGAAGCTGCTGATATGCTCAGGGTTCTCCTTATCCTTGATTTCCACCTCAGCCTGCAGAATCTTGTCGATACGCTCCATACTTGCCAATCCCTTTGGGATATTGTAACTCGCTTTGGAGAATTCCTTCAGCGGGTTGATGATGCTGTAGAGCATCACGAGATAGAAGATGATAGTAGGACCGTCGATTCTTCCGTAATCCAGAACCAGGATACCGCCAAACCACAATACCACTACGATGAGGATGGTTCCCAGGAACTCACTCATCGGGTGTGCCATCTGCTGGCGGATATTTACACGCATGATGTTGTCGCGGTAGCTGCTGTTAACCTGATTGAAACGCTTGTTCATCTTTTCTTCTGCACAGAAAGCCTTGATGATGCGCAGGCCGCCCAGCGTTTCTTCTACCATACTCATCGTGTCGCTCCAAAGTGCCTGTGCCTCGATACTGTGTGCCTTCAGTTTCTTGCCCACTACTCCCATGAACCAGCCGAAAGGTGGTACAAAGAGGATGGTGAAGAGGGTGAGCTGCCAGCTGATGCAGATCAGCGTAACGAAATAGAAGAGGATCAGAATAGGGTTCTTGAAGAGCATGTCGAGCGACGACATGATGCTGTTCTCCACTTCCTGCACATCACCACTCATTCGGGCGATGATATCTCCCTTGCGCTCCTCGCTGAAGAAACCGAGCGAGAGACTGTTTATCTTCTGGTAAATCTGGTTGCGGATGTCTCTTACGATACCTGTACGGATAGGTATGATGGTGGCTGACGAGAGGAAATAGGCTCCCGTCTTGAGGAATGTCATGAAGGCTAGGAATATGCCGATGACCAAAAGGGCTGTTGATGCACTATGGACAACAATAAACTCCTGAATATAATAATACAGGTTATTGGTTGCAACCTCCTTGATGCTACCCCAATCTCCATTCCAGTGCATATACTCGTTGACACGGATACCACCATCTACTTGGAACAGGATTTGCAGGATTGGTATCAAAGCTGCAAACGAAAAGATGTTCAATACCGCAGACAGGATATTGAACAGGATTGACAGTCCCAGATACTTCTTGTATGGAGGGACGAATCGGCGTAAAATTTGCAAGAATTCCTTCATAGGTGCAAATATAGTGCTTTTTAAGAAAATCGCCAAACTTTTGGCGGTTTTTCTTGTTTATATTCTGTTTTTTCTTTCAGAAGAGTCTTTTTATTCAGAAAAAGCTGTTCTGAAGAGTTTGGGTTTACTCCTTTACTTCTTCTCCGAAGAGAGTAGCAGAGGTAGAACCGGTGATGCGAACCTTCACGAACTCTCCGATGTGGTGGTTGCCCTTATCGATGACAACCGCCTTGTTCTGTTCTGTTCGACCCATCATCTGCTCGCGGCTACGCTTGCTGAAGTTCTCGATGAGGATGGTGAATACCTTGCCCTCATCCTTCTTGTTCTGCTCGGCACTCACCTCGGTCTGCAACTTGATAAGTTCGTTGAGGCGGGCTATCTTGGTTTCCTCAGAAACGTTGTCTGGCAGATGCTTGGCGGCATAGGTGCCCGGGCGCTCTGAATACTTGAACATGAAGGCGCTGTCGAAGCCTACTTCCTTTACCAGCGAGAGGGTTTCCTGATGGTCTTCCTCGGTCTCGTCGTGATAACCTACGAAGATGTCGGTGGTGATGCCGCAGCCCGGGATGATACGCTTGATGTCGGCGATGCGCTGCAGATACTCCTCACGGGTGTATTTGCGGTTCATCAGCTTCAAAATCTTGTTGCTTCCGCTCTGTGCAGGGAAGTGGATGTGTTTGCAGAGGTTTGGTTCTTCGGCAATGGCGTGGAGGATGTCCTCGGTCATATCCTCTGGGTTAGAGGTGGTGAAGCGTACTCGCATATCCGGTACAGCCTGGGCTACCCTGTGGAGGAGTTCTGCGAAGGAAAGACTGCCTTCCTCGCGCTTGCCCGATGGCGAGAGACCATAACTGTTTACATTCTGTCCAAGCAGGGTAACTTCCTTGAAGCCACGCTGCTGCAAATCGCGAACCTCACGCAGGATGCTCTCAGCATCGCGGCTGCGTTCACGTCCACGGGTATAAGGCACGATGCAGTAGTGGCAGAAGTTGTTGCAACCACGCATGATGCTTACGAAACCGCTCACTCTGTTGCCACCGATGCGCTGAGGCACGATGTCACGGTAGGTCTCGGTCTTAGAGAGTTCGATGTTGATGGCATTGGTACCCATCTCGCACTGCGCAATCATATCCGGCAGGTTGAGATAGCTGTCTGGTCCACAGACCAGGTTGGCATAGTGGTTCTGGATGAGGTCATCCTTTACTCGCTCTGCCATACAGCCCAATACGCCGAGAATCACCTTTCTTCCCTTCTTCTGCTCAGCATGGAGGGTGTCGAGGCGATGGTAAATCTTGTTTTCTGCATTCTCGCGGATACTGCAGGTGTTCAGGAAGATGGCATCAGCCTCTTCTTCTTTCTCACAAATCTCGTAGCCTGCCATCTGCATCACAGAGGCAACTACCTCACTGTCTGCCACGTTCATCTGGCAGCCATAAGTTTCAATAAACAGTTTCTTCATTGTTCTAGATGAATTCTAATTTATGTTTGATGTATTTAATATGATTTCTTTCCTGTATCTTCCATGCCGCATCATTTCATGTTCTTCGAAACTGCCATCAGCATGAAGTAGATGACTACGGCAGAGATCCATCCGGCGATGGCATCGATGAGATAATGCGCCTGGATATACACGGTAGCCATACACAGGAAGATGTAGAATGGCAGCATGGTGAAGAGCAGCTTGCGGTTTCTGCTGTGCCAGGCAAGGAGCATGCAGATGGTGCTTACGCCCACGTGCGAACTCGGAAAGGCGGCGGTAGGTCGCTCTCCTGCTTCCTTGGCATTCTCTACGAGCTGGTAGAAGATTCCGTCGGTATAGCCTGGGGTTGGCAGACAGTTGGTATGGGTGTTGAAGTAATCGCCCATTGCCGGGAAGATGCCCTTGGCAATATCCTGCACTCCCACGGCATCGAAGTAGAACGTTGGTCCTACTACCGGCACGTAAATGTAGATGAGATAGTAGATGAAGAAGCTGGCAAGCAGTACAAAGCTAACCCGTTCTGCCTCATAGTATCTGCAGAAGAAATAGTAGAGAACTACCGCTGCTATCATAGGATAATACATGAAGTATCCCATCGACATCAGTTCGCTCACCACCGCCCAGGGCAGTGCCTTGGCAAAGAGCAGGGCGGGCTGGCATCCAAAGAGATCCTGTTCCCATCCCGCAAAGATATGGTCGAGGTTGGGGAACATGCGGTTGATCTCGTAAGTATCTGGATACCACCAGGCAAGCAGGGCGATCTGCGCCATGATGCGTATCATCTTCGTTATTCTGCATGGAATCATGCGATATACGCCCCAAAGGGCGAGGGTCATGACCAGAATTCTCAATCTGCCCCAAAGCATCGACTCCGGATTCACTACCTTGGTAAAGGTAAAGAGCATGGTGAAGACTGTTATCGCCATATAGCCCAGCATCACCCATTCCAGTGGCAGGAGCCCTTTCTTGGGGTTCTTTTCTATCTTAAAATAATCTTTTATCATTATTGATTTTTAATTTTATTACAGCCATCCGTTATCCTTGTACCACTTGATGGCGAGCTTCACACCTCTTTCCAGTGGATAATGAGGATGATAGCCCAGTTCATCCATGGCTGGCTCAATATCACATCGCCAGTTGCGCTGTTTCAGAATGTTGTACTTGTCATTGTTCAGTGCCGACATCCTACCGGTCATTCTGCCGAGATACTCGCCAAAGAAGGTTACGATGCGGAGCACCCAGATAGGAGCCTTGATGCGCAACATCCATGGATTGCCCAATTCCTTATGAATCAGGTCGCTAAAAGCTTCCGACTGGTAAACTTCGCCATCGCTGAGGAAGTATTTCCTGCCGTTCATACCATGGTCTAGGGCAAGGAAAACTGCCTGCACCACATCCTGAACATACACGAAGGTGATGTCCTGACGCTTGAATCCTACGGCGAAATCCACGTGCTGCCTGATGCTCTGCGCCATGAGGAAATAGTCTTTTTCTCTTGGACCATATACGCCGGTAGGGCGCAGGATGATATAAGGGAAATTGTTGCCGATGCTGTCGAGATAGCGCTCTGCGGCAAGCTTGCTCTTGCCGTATGCCGTATTAGGCTTAGGCACATCGTTCTCGCAGATTTCCTGATAAGGCTGCTCCTCGCGGATGGCTCCAAAGATGCTGAGCGAGCTGACGAAGACAAATCGCTTGATGGGCATCCCCAGATGCAGGATGGCATTCACCAGGTGCTTGGTGCCCTCGGTGTTTACCTTATAGAAATCCTCTGCATGCAAACACTTGGTAGCGCCAGCTGCATGCACTATATAGTCGAACTCGTGCGGAGCGAGTTCCTTCTCCAACTCTTCCTCTGAAGAAAGATTGAGGTTGATGAAATGGATGCGCTCGTCTTGCAGATATTTTCTGGAACTGGTAGGGCGAACTGCCGCCCAGGTTTCCATGCCTTGTCGCAAGGCTTCTTCTACGATGTAGCTGCCGATAAAGCCCGACGCACCCGTTACTAGAATCTTCATTAATTATATATAAAATTGCAATTTCGGCTGCAAAGATACGACTTTTTGATGATTTATCACAATGATTCTGTTCAAAAAGGAGATAAAATTTGAAAAAATAGTGTAGGTTTCTATAAAATGTTGTATCTTTGCATGCATGGAGCAAGTATCGGGTTTTTATTTCCCTCCCTCAGAAACGACTTCTGCGCAGTTCAGCAACATGACAGAAATCTCGGCTAGTGGCTTTAATATCCTTATCCGTGCCAAGCGTGATGGCAGGTGGTGGATCTTGAAGGCGCTCGCTCCCGCTGTGCGCAATAGCGAGGTGTATCAGAGCTTGCTTCAGAAGGAATTCGATATCATGAAGCATGTCCAGCATCCCGGAGTTGCCGAGGTAATGGGTATCGAAGAAGTGGATGGATATGGCAAATGCCTCGTGATGGAATGGATAGATGGAGTAACTCTGGAAGAGTGGCTCCTGCAACATCATTCCAAGGCGGAAAGGGTGCATATCGCCAACCAGCTGCTCGTGGTACTTGAGTTTGTACACGACATGCAGGTGGTGCATCGTGACCTGAAACCTTCCAATATGATGGTTACCCGCAATGGGAGTGTGCTGAAGCTGATAGATTTCGGATTGGCTGATGCCGACAGCTATGCCGTACTGAAGGAACCGGCGGGAACAGATGGATATGTTTCTCCCGAACAGCAGAAGGGCGGACCTACCGATGTGCGCAATGATATCTACAGCGTGGGCGTTATCCTGGACAAGATGAGGCTGAATTTCTCTTATCGCCTGGGATTGAAGCGTTGCCTCCGTCCGTTGGAGGAGCGATATCCCAACATGACCGCCATGCGCCAGCATATTCATTCTCTGCATCGCAACCTGCTTGCCTTCTGGATTTCTTCGGGAATATTGGCGGCATGTACTACGGGTGTGGTTATATATAATAAGGTGAACGAGCCTCCTCGTGGATACGATGTGGTGGCAGAGTTTAAGATAGGAAACCTGGCTTATAAGTCGTGGGGTGGTGGAGTCGTATCGGTCAGGGCTGCCAATTCCAAGGATTCCTGCATCGAGGTACCTAAAACGGTGAACTTCCAGGGAATGACCTATAAGATAGATGAAATAGAAAAGAAGGCGTTTGCCGATCAGCCCGATCTGAGGAAACTGGTGTTTCCGGATACCAAGTTCCATGTGATGAAGCAGATGGTGGAGAACAGTCCGAATCTGCACAGTATCTGTTTCCGAAGCGCCTTGCCGCCAGTCATCGGTAATGCCATCTGGAAGACCAGGATTCAGGATGTCTTCAGTGAATCTGATTTCAAGCGTGTCATCCTGTATGTTCCAAAAGGCAGCTTCGATGCTTATCGCAAATCTGCATGGAATCAGTTTGAGAATATCATTGAATATGAATAGAATATGATAGAGTTACGCTTCAATTATGCAGATAGCCGCATCTCGCGTGAGATGCGGCTATTTGCGTTTATTGCTTATATCAGGTGTCTATACCTTATTATATATGTATCAATACCATACTTCTATCTGTGGTGATTCCTTGGCATAGCTAGGCATGCACTTACCGATCTTGGCTCCGATGTAGGTTGGGTCGCAGATGTAGAACTTCTTGCCCTTGTACTCGTATGAGGTTCCGTTCTCTACCGGCTCATGGAAGGCTACGGCTGTACATTCGTGTCCTGTGAACTGGATGAGATGTACATCGAGTCCGAGTATCTCGTGTACCAGATAGGCATAGAAGATGGCGCGGTCTTCGCAGTCGTTCTTAGCATAGTAGAGACTTTCCTCGAAGTAGAAATACTTCTCGCGATGGAACTGCTCATCATCGGTAGCGTATGGGAATCCCATCTGTATGAATCGCAGGATGCGGTTGGCTGCTTCCTGTTCGCCGAGATCCTGTACCTGTGCTCTGATCTGCTTCACCACATCGTCGCGCAGACTCTTATCTACTACAGATGCGGCTACGGTAGGAATATCTATGATAGGATATTCATCGAGCAGCGGCATGACGCCGGTTGGTACTTCGCCCTGCAGGGTGATGCCCGCAGCTTCGTATCTGAACGGCTTGGCTTCATCGCCAATCACGGTCTTGCCGGTGAATCTCAGTCCCATATCCTTACCCAGCTCTGCGCCCTTAGGCAGTTCGCAGGAACGGAAGGATCCTTCATCCTCTACGTTCGGATAAATGTAGTAGCGCTTGCCGTCGATATTGAGGTACGACTTCGCGAATACGTGCTCCACGTAAGGGATGAGCATCACCACGTGGTTGCCGCACAGGGCAAGGCGTACGTTGTAGCCGCAGTTGGCAAGCACATACTGCGAAGCAATGATCTTCTCATTCTGGCTGGCGTTTGGCATGGCGGTATCGATGTATTTCTCTACGAGCATGGCAGAGCCCCAGTCGCTGAGTCCCATCTTGCGTGATTCGGTGGCGAAAGCCTGGGTTACTTCCTTGAGGTCTGATTGCTTGAGATTCTTCCAGTAGTTCACCACATCGTCTGTAGAGCTGATGCTCATGGAAGCGAGTCGGGTTGCCTTTTGTATCTGCAGGTTTGCACCATAGAAGTTGACGTCGATGGTCTGCTTGCTTGCCGGAATGTTGACGTGAGGCACGTTTGGCAGGGCAGGCATGACTGGCACGGCTGCTACGGCAGGCATCAGCGGCAGTTCGATACCCGAACCGGTGTATTCGATGTCTGGAATATCAGGCTTCACCTCTGGCAGTTTCGGCATCTTCACCGGTTCTATTTTTGGACGGACGGTAGGAGCCTTTGGATCTGGCTTCTTTGGAGTCTCCGGTTCTGCAGGAGTTTCCGGAGTTACCGGAACGGCAGGAACCTTAGCCAGCGGATCGTCTGGCAGGGCTGGTACCTTCGAGAGGTCGGGTCTGTTTACGAGATCTCCGAATCCGCCTTCCGGAATCAGGATCGGGCTTACCGGCATCTTAGGCTTCACGGTAACCGGTATCTCCGGTTGTTTCGGAGCTGTATATGTTGGAGGCGTCTTAGGCTTAGGCACCTGCGAGCGCACATCTCCCTTAAACTTCTTGTATTCTTTCCATACGCCTTGCATATACTTATCGTAGTCGGTAAGTATGGTGTTGCGGAACTTGTTGTAATCATCCAGCATCGCCTGTCTTGACTGCTGGAACTGTTTCACAAAGTCATCGTTCTGCGAAAAGCTTGGTGTTGCATGCAAACCGAGCAGCAATATGAAACTGAGAGTAGGATAAATACTATTCATAATCTGTAATTTTAAGATTTCTACTTTCCGTGTTGATAGATATGGGGCAAAGATACGATTTTTTTTCTTAATCGCCCAACTTTTTTAAGGAAAAAAGGCTCTCCTACCTTAAAATATTGGGAGGAGAGCCTATCTTTATTTTATGTTGGTTCCTAGAAATTACCTGGACCGATGATTCCCCAGTCTCTGTTCGAACGAGGTAAGTTCGAATTGATGTTAGGGTTTCTGTCAGGCTGCCAGGTTCGTACCTTGATAGATGGATTGTCTGGATCATTGAAATCTACCATCAGGAACAGGTAACCGTGGTCACCATAGTTCGTAGAATAGTAGTCTTGCTTTATCTGTATGCCATAAGTCTCGCCTCCGGCTCCCATCTTCACCACGTCGTTGTCGGCGAAGCGGATGTTGATAAACTGGTTGCTCTGGAAGCACATCTTCAACTTTCTCATATACTCGCTCTTGGTCTGTCGGGTATATTTTATCAGCTTGTTATTGCTGTTGATGAAGCTTTCTCCCTCCATGGCTACTTTTGGAGCCTTCTTGATGATGTGCCCCGTAATGATGGTTGCGTTGTCATCGAAAACGCTCTCCAGATAGTCGAGTCGCTTCAGGGCGAAGGCGGTCTTGTAGTTTTCCAGGAAGGTGGCAATCACCATTTTGGCGTAGTCGCTCCAGGCTCCCACACCTTTATTGAAGATGTCGGTCTTGGCTTGGCTGCCAAGTCCGAATGCCACACATTCTATTTTCTTGTTTTCATCGAAGGTGAAGGTTACGTCCTCCACAAACTTTCGTCTGTTGTTCTTGAACGAGAATGCCATCGGGATGCTTCGGCATACGACTCGCTTTCCCATTGTGTAGAATGAGAACTGAGGATCTCCCAGCAGTCGTGCCTGTCCGTAGTTGAGCAGCTTCTTGTACATCTCCAGTCCGTCCTCCGAAAAACAGTCGCTTACGCTGTCGTAGTCCTTTGCCTTGATGGCGTTGATGACTCTTGTCATGATGCCGGCGAGTTCCTTTTCGTTTTCCACTTTGCTCAGGGTTTCCAGGTTGGCTGCCGATTCAGTCTTGACCGATTTCTCGAACTCCTTTTTGGCTTCGCTTGAAACAGCCGACTTCTTGTCGAGGTTGTTGATATAGACGGATGCATTCTTGAAAGAGGTTCCCTTGAAGAGCTGCATCACGCTTTCCAACTCCTTGTCTATCTGGCATTGGTCGGCGTATTCGTATTCGTATTTCAGCTGTAGGCTGTTGATCTCCACTCCTGGTCTCAGTTCTACGATACCCATACCATCCTTAGCGCTGTAGAGGTTGCTCCAGGTCTGTCCGTCGAAGTAGGTGTAGTCGAGGCTCGTAACCGGTTCACCCTTGTACTTGATGAAGAGATTGATTTCGTTGCCGTCTTTGCTGGCTATTTTTGTTGATAGATTACTCATGATCTCTTCTATCTGTTGTGGAATCCAGGTTACGAGCAGGCGCTGTACACCATCGATGGTCATCTTCACGCTGTTTGGATACTGCAGACTGCGCACCATGGCGAAAGCCCAGTAGTAGTTGCGCAGGGCATCGTCTATCTTTGCCTTTTCTTCGGCTCTCATGGCAGAGCGCACATAGTCGAACACCTTTTCCTTTCGCTCATCAAAGATCTTGTTTACCTCGCTTTTTCTGATGTATCTCAGCACGTGGGTCTGAGGAGTATTGCTGATCACGAGGTTGAAGGTGTTGGTCAGCGTAGCCTGTGCATAGCTGTTCATCACCGAAGTTATCGCCGTCTTCGAGTCGAAGCTGCTGTTTGTATTAAACTCCTCTTCCTTAATCTCGAAGGAATTGGAGATGTTGAGAGAGATTTTGCTGATGAGGTCAGCCAGTGCGGCTTGGTCAGCAGAGTTGTATGTGTCTCCCCATCCCTCTCCGCAGATGTATTCCGCGTTAGCCTTCATCTGCTCCGCCCTTTCCTCTGCCGTTTGTGCCAGAGAGGTGAGAGGCAGAAGGAGCATCAAGATCATCCAAATCGTCTTATGCATAAATCTTGTCTTTGCTTTTCTCTTCTGTTATGAATTATCAATCATTTACTTTTTATTCCGGTTTACTGGGCAGCGAAGCCTTCCTTGATGAATTCTCCTACCTTGGAAGCATACTTCTGGGCTACCGCAGATTCCTTGGCTGCGATTTCGAAGGCGCGCATGCGAGCCTTGCTGGCTTCGGCTTCGTTTACGATGAAGAAGCTCTGCATCTCGAAGCTTCCATCCTTGTAAGGACGGATGAGGCTGAAGCTCTCTTGCATCTCGCCCTTGATTTCCTTCTCTACGAGCGACTGATAAGCTCCATAGAAGTGGTCGAACTCGTTGACGATGCTGTCGCTGTTGGCACCCATATCGCTCACTACTCTTCCTTTCACATGGCTTCCAGCCTGACGGGCGTAGATGTTGCAGGCATTGTTGATGGCTGTCTGGTGTCCGATGTTCTTTGACTTGAACTTGGTGGCTGTTCCGATGATCTCATGCGCATCCTCCCCGCCTTTGGCGAGTTTGTCGTAATGAGAGAGTAAAGCCACTTCGAGTGTACGTGAAGAACCATAGATCTGCCATTTTTCCTTCTTCAGCTCCTTGAGCTTGTTCTTGCATTGCTTCTTGAGCTGTTTTGCCAGGAGCTGACTATACTGCGAATCAGCGCTTTGTGCCTGAGCTACGGTGCAGTTGGTTGAGAGAGCCAGGACTGCAGCCATGATCATTATTATCTTTTTCATTGTCTTTACTTTATAAAATTCTATTGAAACTATTATCATTTCTAACTTTGGGGCAAAGGTACGAAAAGTTTTTGAAATCCATTTGGTTCAATTTGGTTCATTTTCGTTTTTGCGCCCAAAAATCAGAAAAGGGTGGCTATCGTTTGATAGCCACCTTCTTGTTGTTGACGATATAGATGCCTGAAGGCAGGTCGCTGACAGAGGCGGTTTCGCCAGCCTCTACAGCCACGGTCTTCATGAGCATACCCGTCGTGCTGAATACCATTACCTTGCGTGCCTTGTCGCTCTGGATGAAGAGGGTAGAACCGTTGGTCCATACCTTCACACCTTCCACGTTCTTCACAGGTAGGTTGTCGATGCCGGTAACACCGCCGCCAAACTGCAGGCTGAATGCCTGTGCTGCCTGTGCAGTAGTGAGATAAGCCTCGAATGGCTTCACATCCCTGTAGTTGTCTGCAAAGATACTACCCGGTCTGTATCCCTGGTACTCCTCACCTACGTTGAGGGCGTAGATACCATCTCCCTTGTCAATCTGCTCGAAGGTAGTGATGAACTCGCGGTTCGGGTTCTTGCTGCTGGAAGCTGTCGTGGCAGCCACTCTTGCATTGTTGGCAGAGAATGTCACCTTGCCTCCCAGGATGTATTCGTCCGAATAAGCCATCGAGTTAGGCATACTTATTATATAAGGTGTATTTGCCCTGATGCTTGCAGCAGACTGGAATCCAGCCTCTGGTGAAAGCTCGTAGAGCCAGAAAGGCTTCGCGTTCTGGTCTCCCTTGGCAAATGGAGCAATTTCGCCGTTGGTTTCGTGCTTGATGGATTCTACGTCGAACGGTAAAGCGATGGTTTCCCAACCCTGGCAGACACCTATCTCTGTTTGCTGGGTGAAGTTGCGGGTATAGGAAATCTTCTGGGCAGTAAATGCCTTTGGACAGAAGAAATTGCTTTCCGTTTCTCCAGTAGGGGCAGAGAGTACCACGTTCTCAGCGATACCGCTGGCTATCACATTGTTGATACCTGCAGGTGCGGCACTCTTGGTGTTCACGTAGAGCAGCAGGTTCGGGTTGTTGATGCCGTTGAGCGCATCTGCTGGTATGGCAGAGTTGGAGTTCCAGATTACGGCAGCCAACTTAGGACAGTTTGCAAAGATCTCCTTGCCACAGGTGGTAAGGGTAGCTGGCAGACTTGCCGATACGATGTTCATTCCTGCAAATGCCTGCTCGTTGATGGTGTTGCCTTCTGTATTGGCTGCATTCATGTCGAGTAAGCGCAGGTTGCTCATCTTGGCAACGGCAGCGAAATCTGCAGCGTTTACATTTCCTGTAACATTCAGTATGTCTTGCTGTGGCTTTCCTCCACACCAGTCGAAGGCTGTGGCAAGGTTACCTGCAATCTTGACACTTACCTTATTGTTGCCATCGTAGTAAGATGGAATGTCGTAAGTGATGACCTTGGAGTCGTTCATCAGGTCCATGGTGGCGAAAGCCTTGATGGTTCCTGCTTCGCTTACGGCAATGCCTGCATCTATGTTATAGAGCTGCGACTGGGTGGTAGGATCGCTGCCATCCAAGGTGTAGTAGATGTCGGCATTCTTGTTTGATGAAGTCAGTGTCACCTTTCTTCCATCATAGTTTACCTGAGGGTCTGCACAGGTCAGCGGGTCGAAGTCGCCAACGAGGTAGCTCTGGATAAAAGAGTCGCTCATTCCTTCGGCACTGGCAATCGCTTTGACACGGGTATTCTGCGTCATGTCAAGTGGAGCGGTGTAAATGGCACTCTCGTTTGTCGGCATGGTTCCGTCCAGCGTGTAGCGGATGGTGGCTCCCGGGGTATCGCTGCTGATGCTCAACTGGTGGTTGGCATAGCCGAAGACTGGGTCGTTAACCCAGTTCTTGCTGCCCGTGAGTCGGATACTTCCATCCTGGTCTTGGTTGTAAATGATGGCGAAGTAGGTACCTGGTGCCAGCAGGGTACTCTTGTTGCTTACCATCTGTTCTGGTGAGAAGGTTGACAGGTGCTTGTTGTCCTGATAGAGCATCACGTTGCAGTTGGATGATGAGCCGAAGTAGTAGCCGTTGTTGTCGGCGATGGTAAACTTGGCGATGTCGTAGTCTCCCTTTCCGAGCTTGCGGATGCCGAGTGTATGCTGCAACTCCAGCTCCTTGGCAGTACGGATGGTAGAGTCGGAAGCAAGGGAGTCGATGAAGACAGGTTCACCCCAGTTGCCAGCCTTGTTCTTAAACTGGATATAATAGGTGAGGTCACCGATGCGTTTCACCTTTACATCCTTTGAGGCATTGTCCGTGGTAAATTCGTAGTTTTCTACGCTTGTAAACTCCTGGGCGGTAGGGAAGGAGATATCTACAGCCAGCGAAGGTACATTATCCACCTCGGTAAGGTCCTTGGTTACGCTCTTTCCATTCACACCATAGCGGTAACCCGTAATCGGTTGTTGGGTCTCGGCTTGTTCTGTGTTGTTCTCGGGTGTATAGAATGGAATTTCGTAGCTTCTCCATGATCCTTCGTTGTTCTTTAAGCGGAAGTGGAGGGTATGGAGACCACCTGTCAGCTGGCTATAGTCAACCTGCTGGCTGATGTCATCGGATGTATAAGGCAGGGTTTTGGCATTTGTCTTGTCATCATCTACCCAGTATTGGTAAGATACGATGGTCGTTACCTCTTTCTCACCGCTGTCGTCTTCACTTCCATCTGTTGTTGGCAGGTAGAAGGAGCCGGTTACAGTTGCAGCACGGTTCTGGCTGTTGATGGCAATCAGCGAATAACTGTGTTTGCCACCAGCCATGTTCGTGATGTCTTTTTCTATAGAGATGTCTGCCTCCTTGTAGGCTTGCGTTACCTTGTTGTCGTAGTCATCGTCTATCCAGCAGATGATTTTCTCTACAGGTGGTATGGTTGTGTCGTCTTCTTTCTCATCCGTATTCTTGTATCCAGCATAGAAAGGAATATCTGTTATGGTTCCCCATCTGCCATTTTGGGCTTTCAACTGGATGTGGTAGATGTGTACTCCTACGTTGAGGGATGATACATCGATGTTGCTCTCAATGTCCTCGCCATTGAGAGAAGCTTCTATCCGGTTTGTGTTATCGTCTATCCAGTATCGGTAGGCGGTAGCCTTGGCTGGCTCTTCTGCGACATCCTCGTCTATGTTGATGTCGGGAGCTGCTTGTGCTGGCTGCAGGAAGCTGGTCAGCACAAAGGCTAATGAGAATATATATAATAAACGTTTGTACATAAGCCGATGTAATGATTAGTTTGCTGTTACGTTTACATTGATAGTCACCTTCTTGTTGTTCAAATCTACATTTGCACTGCTGGTATTGATGGAAGGTGCGTGGAGAGTGAGAGAGTATGGATTAACACCACCCTCGATACCAACAACCATGCCATCCACACCGAGATAACCTGCAGTCTGTCGTTGCTCGACAGTCATAGGACATTCCATATCACCGTTGTTGCTGCTGATAACAGTTTCTGTAGTTGCCCAGCAGTCCTGCAGTGATGTCTTCTCCATTGGATCATAACCATTCATATTATGGTATAGTGTGTTCACCAAGATGGCATTATTGCCAAGAAAATCGTCAGTTCCATTACCCACTTCGTTGATGATGGAGTTGACAAACATAGCTTTGGTGTTTGTATCTACTTGGCGGATATTGCAATTGATGAATTTGCAAGAAGAATTGGTTTGCCCACCTTGACCGTAGGCATAACTGATTTTGCAGTTCTTGATGGTGGCATCTTCTATGCTGCCATCAGTAGAAATGCCACTTAAGCGGCATCTATCTATGGTTACCTTTTTTGTATAACCATTGTTGCTACTATTGCTAATGCCTAAAGTGTTAGAAAAGTAGCATTTTTTAAACTTCAAGTTTTCAATCTTGCCTTCGGCATAAAATCCTGGACTGCTATAAATACCTTCAATGGTTACAGACGAAATGGTCTTGCCATCTCCTGCGTTTATGCGTGGATTACCATTCCACTCAATATAAGTGGACATTTGGTCGTTGCCTCCTGCATCTGCACCACTACCAATGAGGCTGATAGACTTGTTGATGGTGAAATTACCCTTAAAGCGACCCTTACTGAGAAAAAGGGTATCGCCATCCACTGCAGCTTCAATAGCCTTGTCTATTTCATTACCACCATACATGGCTGTGATGTTTCCTTTGTGTTGTAAGAAAACCTTGCCACTATAATTGTCTTGGGCAAAAATAGTTTGTGCTGTTGCCATCAGGCAGCAAGCTATCATAAATAATATCTTTTTCATAATCTTATCGTTTTATTGTTTTTCTGTCACTTTGATATTGAATTGTACCTGTTTCTTATCTTTGTCTAGATGAACCTTATTGGTAACTTCTTTATTCCCGAGACTTAGTGTATATGGATTCTTTCCACCATATATTCCCACAACAGTTCCATCTTTGCCAAGATAGTTCTTGCTTAATAGCTCCTCTTTTGTGAGGTCAAATATATTTTTGTTGCTGTTATCTGTGTAAATATAGCAATCTTGTATAGTACATCCATCATCAACGTAGTCTTCTTGCAAGTTGTACAAACAATTAATCAATACAGTTATGGCAGAAGAATCTCCTGGATCTGTCATATAGTAATCGTAGCTGTTTAGGATGCAATTGTAGAATGTTCCAAAGAAGCGGGCACTCCATTTATTGTTGAAACCACTAATACCATAGCCTCCACTTTGATAAATATTGCAATTATAAAAAAACACATTTGCCGACATATTTGAGGAATCTGGAGTTCCATGTACGATGCTATTTCTTACAATTATTTTTTGAATCTTCTTCTCTCCAAAATCCAATCTGCAATAACATCTGTCTATTAATAAATATGAGATGCTTTTATCTATGCTGAAAATATAATTGTCCCAATAACATTTTCTGAAGATTACATTATCGATGGAAGATTTGAAGGTGATTCTTGTATTGCTATTATAGAAACAAATACCATCAAACAAACGTGCTGTCAGTTTTGACTCTTCTGGTAAATTGATAACAATCTTACCTTCGTAACATGTACAGTTGTTCCATCCTTTATCGCGGTCTGCTCCGGATCCGATAAAGGCAAGTTTCTTGGTCATGATAAAATCTCCTTGGAAATATCCTGTACTGAGGAACACCGTGTCTCCGTCAACTGCTGCATCCATCACCTTTGTCATTTCGTTATAGGCAAAGTCGGTCTCATTACCTTGGTGTGATAAGGTAATGGTGCCTTTGATGGAGGTGTCTTGCGCTGCAATCTGTAAGATTGTCAGCATCAAGGTGATTATAAATAAAGTAAATCTTTTCATAATTTCAATCGTTTATAGTTCTGATGAAACTTTCAGCTTGATTTGTATCTGCTTCTTATCCTTGTCGAAGTGAACTTTGCTGGAAGTGATGGTTGTTTGAATTTGTTTTAGGGAGTATGGATTTTTGCCTCCATAGCAACCTACCACTGTTCCGTCATTTCCAAAGAAGTTGTTTTCTTGCAGCTTTTCTTTTGAAAAGTTTCTGATTTTATTGTCCCAATCGTCATTTAAGTTTGATGCGTCAAAATACATATCGTTTTGCACGGTTGCTCCATTGAAAATTTCTCTTCCCTCTAATGGTTTATAGAAAAGACAATTGGTGAAAGATGCGGATGATTTCTTTTCAGTATCGTTTGGGTAGTAGAGACAGTATCCTGCATTCCTGATTTCATCACGATTTTCGTCATTGTCTATAATGCAATTCACAAAACTTCCTCTATATATAGGACAGTAGTAGTGATAAATCCCATTTTCATCATTGTAACCATAGCTTGATGGATTTATGGTACAATTGATGAATTGCCAAGTATTTTCATCATTACCATCATAATTCCAAGTGTGTAGGCCGCTTATTTGGCAGTTCCTTGATATTGCTTTTTTCACATTGGAGGTGCAGTAATTACTTCCATTTATATAGCATCTATCGAATAGAATACTCTTGATGACGGCTTCCGTGCTAATGTTGTATCCATTTACCCTGCATTTTTTGAACACAACATTCTCTATGGAAGTTTGGTATGTAAAAGAAATGTCCCCAAAATAAATACCTTCAAATAAACGTGCAGAGAGTTTCGTATTTTCTGGCAATTTAACAATGATTTTATTGTTGTTACTGCCATAACAGGTACAATTACTCCATCCATTGTCTGTGTCAGCTCCAGATCCAATGAAGGAAACCTTCTTATCTATCACGAAATCTCCCTCAAAGTAACCCATGCTTAGGTATATAGTGTCTCCATCTACGGCAGCCTCCATAACACTCGCCATTTGGTTATAGGCAAAGTCCGTAGTCTTCCCTTGGTGCGATAGTGTTATCGTACCTTTGATGGAAGTATCTTGTGCTGCCACCTGCATCACGGACAGTACAAGTAGTGTTATAAATATAGTAAATCGTTTCATACTTTTATGTATTTATGATTTCTTTGTTAAATCAAATAATGTTTCATTTTTTCTCATATAAAGAGAACTAGCGTTGAATTTTTCAAATCCAATCAATCACTTTAATATCCCGGTGTTGGATTATCTCCTGAATCCGGTGCACCACCCGAGGTGGTGAAGCTAATCACATTGCTATACTCTGTTCCCAAAGGACCTTTGGTGTAGAGTCTTGCAAAATAGGTGTTGCCGGCTCTCAGGTTTGTCAGCGTTGCAGATACAATGTCTTGGGTGGTGGCGGTAGTGCCTACCTTCAACACCGTTACCTTGTCATCGCTCATGCTTGTGGTCGGCTCTCGCTCGGTGAGGGAATACACGATACCATACTCCGAAACGTTGAAGTCGGAGGTGAACATACCTGATACGTCTGCCTGGTATCTGCCTATGTTGCTGGCTTGTACCTTGGCAAAAGTGGTAGGAGCGGCAGCAGCCTGGTTAATCGTTACCGTTTGCTGATCTTTTCCATAAGAAAAGGTGATGATGGCTTCGCGGGGCGATGTGGTGTTATTGTCTTCCAAAGTCACAGTAAGTGTACTGTTTGCCACACCATTTGTTGCACTCAGATTCGCCCATGTTACATTGGCTGAGGCTCCCCATGCCGTGTTCGAAGTAATGGTGATGACCTGCGAACCGCCTTTGGCTGGCAAATCGACCACCGTAGGAGTCAGCGACATCGTCAGCGAAAGCTCCTCCGAGGCGAAGACATCCGTCTCCTCCTTGTCGGAACAGGAGGTGAGAGAGCCTAGAGGCAAAACCAGGAGGCTTGCCAGGGCTAGGCTGTATATCGATAATTGTTTCTTCTTCATATACCTTATTATATTATATAATGTGAGGTTTGATGATTATATAATCAATCTTAGAAATTCACGATGATGCCGGCGTGAGCGTAGAAACCGCCCTCGGCAAAACCGCCTACATCCGCAATGCTCTTGTAAGTTTCGCTCTTCTTGTTAGGAATGGCGAACTCAGGATTCAGCATCAGACAGAGATGAGGTACTGGAGCTATCAGCAACTTGGCTCCAACCGTGAACGAACCGCAGTTGGCTCCGTCACCATACTGACCGCTGCTGGATAAGGTCTGAGTCATATAACCAATCTGTGGGGTGAGTCCCACACGCATACTGAGAGCAAACTGGTAACCCAGCTTTACGCTGATGGTATTGAGCTTGTAGGTATCTACCTCCTGCTCTACGTTGGTCTCTTTAGCATACCAGTGTACCGGGTCGCTTTCTGCCAGTCCCATGGTGTAAGATGCCTGCACGTCAAAGTTGGAGATGCTGAAACCCAGGGTTCCTGTTACACCCATGGTACTTCCTCCGTAGGTGAAGGCAACGCCAGCATAGATGCCGCTCTTCTTGATGTAGGTGAGCGGCTTGAGCTTGATGGTATCGTTGAGCTCGCCGTCGTGAGGAATATCATAAGTGCGGGTGATGCTTCGGTAACCTTCGTGTTTATAGGTGATTTCGTTCTTGCCGATAGGCAGTTTGGCGAAACCGTTCTCCGAGAGCAGCTTGGTGTCGCTGTACATACCTACCTGCTTAGGAGTGGTGAGTACGGTGAGGGAGCCGGTGTATGGGATAGGGGCTTTCACCTCTACGGTCTTGTCGCTCTTGCCTTCCACTTCGAAAGAGGTGGTCTGGCTCTCGCAGTTCTGCTTGCGGGTTTCCACTACGTAGGTACCTGCCTTCAGGCGCTGGTACCAGGAACCGATACCCACCTTCTTGCCATCAAAATAGATGTCTGCACCATCTGCCACGGTTACGTTCACGGTACCATAAAGCTCATTCTCATTTTTCATCTGCAGGGAGAGAAGCTTGTCTCCATCCTTGGTGATGTTGATGTTCTCATCATAGTACATGTTACCGTTGCGGGCGGTGATGTGGTGGATTCCGTAGGTAAGATAGACGGTTTGAGGGGACTTGCCCACATTCTCGTCATCTACGAAGATGCTCGAACCGGCTACGGAAGTCTCGATGGCAACATCCATACCCTCCAGGGTGAGTTGCATGGAGTAAGTGCGTGCGGCTTTGATTTCAGAAGGATAATAAAACTCGCAGGCACCGAACTTAGGATGGCGGATGGTGATTTTCTGAGCACGCTCAGGAACATAGACCCACCACTGACCCGTCTTGTGCTCGGTGGTTACAATACCGTAGGAACCACCATCGAAGGCGAGATCATCGAGATTGGTCTCGATTTTCAGCAAGGCAGCTGTCCTGCCGTTGTTGTCTTTCTTCAGAGTACCTTTGAGGTTGGCAGTCTGGTCGTACTGCTGATACTTGAAATCTCGTATCACCAGATTGTTTTGAGCCGACATTGCCACCGCTACAAAGGCGAAGAAGCAAAAGAGTAGAAGTCTTCTCATCATATAATCTGTGTTAGTTATTATTTTCATTTATTTTTGGGGACAAAATTACCTAAAAAATATGAAAATGTATTGGTTCAAATTGGTTCAATTTAAAAAGATTGTGAAGAAATGAGGGAAAAAAAGAATAAGAACCGAAAAAATGTGTATCTTTGCTACATTAAATAAGATATGAGATATGGTAGATAATTATAATCCAGAAGATTTCGAGCGCTTGAAGCAGGAAGTGGAAACCTTGGTGGGAAGATCCGTCAAGACACCTAAAGACTTTGAATTTCTCTCCCGCCAGATAGAGGGCTATACCCGGGAGACCATCTCGGTGAGTACCCTGAAGCGTATGTGGGGATATGTGGCTTCCAACTGCAATCCGAGCAAGTATAATCTCAATTTGCTTTCCCGCATGGTGGGCTATCCTGATTGGGCTTCCTTTGTAGGTGGGCAGGAGGGATTGGCTTCCAGCCGCTTCTTTGTGAAGAGTAAGCTCATAGCGGATGCCCTGCAGAAAGGGGAACAGGTGAGATTGACCTGGTGCCCGGGCAGAGTGCTTACCATCATGTACAAGGGCAATGATACCTTCGAGGTTGTGGATAGCATCAACAGCAAGCTGGCAAAGGGTGATACCTTCACCTGTCCGCAGTTTGTTGAGGATTAGCCGCTTTATCTTTCCAACCTCAGCCATCCCGGCATCCCGCTCTGCAACTATGTAGCAGGTCAGAATGGAGGAATCAAGTGGAATCTGGGGGGGTGATTCTGGACCTTCCTGAAACATAAAGACAAAAAGCAAAAAGCTTGGAATCACGAATGCGATTCCAAGCTTTTTGCTTTAAATTCATTGGGGGTTAGCCTCATGCAGCTAATTTCATAGAGGGTTAAGCCTCATGCTGTCTTACACCCATACGAGCCTCCACTACGTTCACCACGTAGTCGCCGAGTTTCTCGCATTCCTGGATGATATCCATATACATGGTACCGATGGCGTAGGTATAGAGATGGTTGTTTACATCGTTGATGTTCTGGCTCTTCAACTGATTGCGATAGTTGTTGATTTCGTTCTCGATGTTGAAAGAGAGGTTGGCATCGTTGTCTCCCTTATGACCTACGAGGGTGATGTTCATCTGGGTAAGGGCATTGTCGGTAAGTTCCATCATCTGATGCATGTGCTCATACTGTGAAGTGATGAAGTCTTCCTTGCCCTTGAAACGGCGGTTCAGCGTGCGTGCGATGTTGAAGCAGCTGTCACCGATACTCTCGATTTCAGAAATCTCACGGAGCATGGCACGAATCTTTGCCTTGGTATCGTCAGAAAGATGAGAATCGCTCACCTGGTCGAGATACTTGGCAATCTCTATCTCCATGCTGTCAGAGATGCCCTCGTATTTCTCGATGCGGCTATAGAGTTTTACAAACTTTTCTTCATTGGTCTCGCCAAGAAGCGTCTTCACCATGCCGAACATGCGCTGGATGCGCTCGGCAAAACAATGGATTTCCTTCTGTGCCTCCAAGACAGAGATTTCCGGTGTCTTCATGATACCGCTCTGGATAAAGCGCAGGCGGAAATCGTCTTCATCGGTATTCTTCTTAGGACGGATAATCTTGCATACCAGCTTCTCTATCTGTGGAATGAACCAAACCAGGATAAAGGTGTTGGATAGGTTAAAGGTGGTATGGAAGGCGGCAAGCACAAAGGATAGCTTGGCGGCATTGGCTACGAAATGAGGATCGGTCTTCTCCATCATGTCGTCATAACCTACCCAGCCGCAAACCAGATGGATGAACGGGCGGAATACGCAGAGTATCCAAAGCACACCAAAGATGTTGAATACCATGTGCGCCATCGCCGCTCTCCGGGCCTGGGTGTTGGCGGTGAGCGCTGCCACGTTGGAGGTTACGGTTGTACCGATATTCTCACCCATCACAAGCGCAATACCCTGATAGATAGGCAATACGCCGGTAGAGCAGAGTATCATCGTAATCGCCATGACGGCTGCCGAACTCTGCACGCACATAGTGAGTATACTACCGATAATCAGGAAGGTGATGGTAGTCTGGAAACTGTGAGGATCGAAACTTGCAAAGAATTCAAGAACCGGCTGATTATGAGCCAGATCCATGTCGATACCGGTTTGGCGTAAAGTACCCAAACCGAGAAACATAAAGGATATACCGAAGATGAAGTCGCCGATAATCTTGCGTTTCTTGCTGTAAATCAGGATGATGGCGATGAAGAATGCCGGCCATACAAAATCTGTGATGTTAAACGAGAAACCGGCACTCATGATCCATGCGGTGAGCGTGGTTCCGATGTTGGCGCCCATGATAACGGAGATAGCCTGGGCTAGAGTAAGGAGACCAGCATTAACGAATGATACGGTCATCACCGTTGTGGCTGTAGAAGACTGCACCGCTGCGGTGATGAGCATACCCGAGAGGATGCCCGTCAAACGATTGGTGGTCATGGTTCCTAACACATGGCGGAGCTGTGGTCCTGCCATCTTCTGCAAACTGTCGCTCATGGTCTTCATACCGAACATCAGTAGGGCGAGTGCTCCAATAAGCTTAAAAAATATCCAAATCGACATATAATAACTTAATTAATGTTGTCAAATACATCAAGTTTCCGAATTTCTTCGTAACTTTACACTCTGTAGGCGTCTCTCTTCTAAAAAGAGTAAGCCGATGCTCAAAAAGCACCTTCGGGGGCTTCGAGAGCGGGTAGATTAGTTTAATTTTGTAACATAGTTTTAATACAAATGAAACAAGTAATTCAAATCCGTTGCAAAAATAATAAAAAATCTCAGAAAGTAGAAATCGGAAGCACACTTTTTGATATTTTTTCAGCATTTGATCTCAAAATGACCCACGGACCGGTGTCTGCAAGGGTAAATAACAAGGTTGAAGGCATGCATTATCGTGTTTATAATTCTAAAGATGTAGAATTCCTTGATATGACTTCTTCATCCGGTTCGCGTGCATATACCCGTACCCTCTTCTTTGTTCTCTGCAAGGCGGTACAGGACATTTATCCTGCTACAGATGTGGTGATTGATATCCCCGTATCGAATGGTTTCTACGTAGATATTCGCCTGGGCAGACCTGTTGTTGATGAAGATGTGAACATCATCCGCCGTCGCATGCAGGAGATTATCGATGCCAGGATGCCGATACGCCGCTTCACCGTGCCTACCGAAGAGGCTGTTGCGCTGTTCCAGGAGAAAGGGGATGTTGAGAAGGTGAAACTGCTCAAGACATCGGGCGCTATCTATACTACCTATTATAAAATAGGTGATTATGTAGATTATTACTACGGCACGCTGCTCACCAATACCTCGCAGCTCTATCTCTTCGGGCTGGAGAAATATTATGATGGCATGCTCCTGCGCATTCCTTCGCTCAAGAACCCGGATGTGCTGGGCGAAATGACCCGGCAGGACAAGATGTTTGAGATATTCAAGGAGCATCATCGCTGGCAGAGTATCCTGGGCATCAGGACTGTAGGCGATTTTAACCAGGCGATAGATGCCAATTATTCTACCGGCATCATCAATATCAGCGAGGCGCTGCAGGAGAAGAAGATTGCCAAGATTGCTGAGGAGATTGCCAGCCGCAAGGGCGTGAAACTGGTGCTGCTGGCAGGTCCTTCTTCTTCGGGCAAGACCACTTCGTGCAAGCGTCTGAGCATACAGCTTGCCGTAAACGGATTGAAACCGCTCCAGATTTCGCTCGATGATTATTTCGTAGATAGGGAGAAAACGCCGAAGGATGCTTCGGGCGAATATGATTATGAGAGCATCTATGCCCTGGATCTCGATTTGATCAACGAGCAGTTCAACGCTCTCTTCCGTGGTGAGGAGGTAGAATTGCCGAAGTATGATTTCCAGAGCGGAAAGAGTAAAAAGAGCGGCAACAAGCTGAAGATGAACGATAACAATGTGCTGGTGGTAGAGGGCATTCATGCATTGAACCCTGAACTGACGGCCCACATCCCACAGGAGCAGATATTCAGAGTATATGCTTCGGCGCTGACCACGATTCTTCTGGACAATCACAATTATATCCCGACAACAGACAACCGTTTGCTTCGCCGCATCATCCGCGATTACAAGTATCGGGGTGTCTCTGCCCAGGAAACCATTCATCGCTGGCCTTCGGTAAGGGCGGGTGAGAACAAGTGGATATTCCCGTTTCAGGAGAATGCCGATGCGATGCTCAATACGGCGATGCTTTATGAGCTGGCTGTGATTAAGACGCTGCTGCAGCAGGTTCCGGAGAATTGCGAGGAATATGCTGAGGCTTACCGGTTGCTTAAGTTCCTGAAATACTTCAAGGGTATACCTTATAATAATCTGCCGCCTACTTCGCTTCTGCGAGAGTTCCTGGGGGGCAGCTCGTTCCATTATTAAAGGTTTTATCTTTCGAAGATAAGTTGGCTGTTTGAGTAGGACAGCCAACTGGCAGAAGCCGGACAGCCGACTAGCGCCTTATCCGCTAGTCGGCTGTTTGTCTTTAACAGTCCTCGGAAATGGGTTTATCAGATTTCCTTTTAAGCGTCAGATTTTCTTTTTTATGCGATAGACGAAAAACTCTTCACTCTTCACCAAATGCTCCGAACCCCCTGTGTTTATCGGCATTCCGAGGGGTGAAGAGTGCTCGGGCACTCTTCACCCACTCTTCACCACTCTTCA
>ERZ780212.390-NODE-390-length-44957-cov-2.481003_pt1 | contig 44957 bp, 54 predicted proteins | sample MGYA00511364_ERZ780212 | MGnify/ENA primary metagenome ERZ780212 (study PRJEB29588, sample SAMEA2147991) | human gut metagenome | biome: human gut; feature: human-associated habitat; material: faeces | place: Denmark | collected 2008/2010 ... | reverse complement strand
CCTAAGCAGGCAAATTCCTTTATTTTAGAGTTCAACAGTAGTCAGGAATGGATCACCTGGATACTGAGTCTTTAAGAACACAAAACCATCCGACTCTACTTCACTCTTCCCAAATTTGTAATCAGGGAAAGTTACATTTTTGTACGCTGTAAGAACTTGCTCAGCAAGTTCTTGCTCTACCTTTTCGTAGTTAACGCTATAACCATTAGCGTCATCGTCTAAAATTACAGACCTCCAGTTATTTCCATCCCAGTAATTGTAGGCTAAGGCTTCTGTGTAAACCTCGTTTTCATCACGCCAGTTTTCGACAAACTCCTTGATGGAGTTGTCATCGCTCTCAACAAAATCTTCCCAAGATTTATTTTCTACCTCAAAACCGGCCGTCTGCAGGTCATTTAAAAATCTTTCCCGTAATTCAGTGCAATAACTATTCTCTAAGCAATAATCCTCGGCATTTTCTTTGCCGATCTTTTGTCCAAACTTGTCATAGCACTCCGATAGGCGAGTCGTTTCAAACTTATTTTCTTCGATAATATACATTATATTATCTTCTTCATTTCTTTTCAGTACGATTAAATCCATAGTTTATTTGTTTGTGTTTTTAAATTCATTATAAACCTGATTCAGATCAAACTGTCTTAAACAGCTTGCATCCTGTCCCTCATATTCACCGTAAACTCCAAATACAACCCCTTTGTAGAGCATAAAAGTAACATTAAAGTTATTTTCTCCATTACTTTCGAAATTTTCCACTTCGGTAGATTCTGCCATTTTTAATACGTCTCCATCCTTATCCTGTACAAACGGGCGTTTTTCAATACCCAAATCCTGATACATGTTTTCAGGAAACATAGTGTAGTTTTCCAAAATTTCAGCAACCTTATTACTAATTTCTATTTTTTCGTTGTTTACGAAAACTGCCTTACCTGTTTTGTAGTTATAAATTTTCATAGCCTTATTTTTTAAAATCATGTATTATTATTTCGATACAAATATAACACATATATCAATATTACACAAGAAAAAACAAAAATATTTTTCACTTACGTATTGAAAAAATATAAAATTCTTTCCGGATATACATTATTTATCTATCTTTGTCGATAATATTAAATATAACATATATGCTAAGAGTAAAAGAGATTGCAAAGGAGAAAGGAATAACCATGCAGGTGTTAGCCAAACGGATGGGAATAACACAGCCTGGTTTATCTATGCTGCTGAACCGGAATCTTACATTACAAAAGTTATACGAAATAGCTAAGGCTTTAGATGTACCGGTTCCTGAGTTATTTAAAGAAGAAAGTAGTAGTATCCGTATTACCTGTCCGCATTGCGGGAAGTCTGTAACTTTAAAAGTAGGATAACGGGGATCAACCTCGTTATTCTATTTCGTTTGCCTCTTTTATAAATGTCTCTATCCGCTCCAACTTTTCCCGAATGGAAGCATTGAAGAATCTGCTCTTGTTCTTAATGTCTTTTACTCTATTTATTAAGTCGAGATCGACATTAACGTAGTCTTGGTTGATTTTTATGGCTAGCTCTAGGAAGTGCGCCACTGTGTTCTTTCAAAAATATTCTCTGAATGCGTTATTTGGATTTATTAGAAATAATCGCTATTTTTGTTTTGTTGTTATGTAGCAACACACACTAATCTGAACGGCTGGCATGAAACAAAAAGTAATTCATGATAAAGTTGATATTTCTTTAGTCTTGCCTAATGAGGGACAGATAAACGATATACCGCAAAATCCGAGGCGCATTGACAAAGAGAAATTCAAGGAACTATGCAAATCCATAAAGGCTCTTCCCGAACTGACAGAAGCCCGTGAAATCATCGTCTACCCTCTCAACGGAAATTATATTGCCTTGGGTGGTAATATGCGCCTAAATGCTTATTCTGAATTAGGATGGGAAAAAGTGCCTGTATGTATTCTTCCAGAGGACATGCCTACAAAGAAACTCCGTGAAATAGTGATTCAAGATAACAATTCATTCGGTGAAACTGATTGGGATATGATAGCCAATGAATGGGATATGGAAGAATTGGACGATTGGGGATTTGATGTATGGCAAGAGCCGAAGAAAAAAAGCAAAGATCCGAAAAAGGATGAGGAAGAAGAGGATGAAAATGCCGATTACTATGCGATGATGTTGGGCGATCGGATTTATGACAGCAATAATGAATTTGACATACCCAACCTAAAGATTGACGGACAGCCCAAAAGCGGTCTTCTTTTGCCTTTCTCTGGATGGGGAAGTGATAAAAGAGCGAAGAAAGGCATATCCACCTATCATTTTTATGTGGAAGATTATCGGTTTGAAGCGATATGGAAGAATCCTAACGAGGTACTGAATAGCGGATGTACGGATTTGGTAGAGCCCAACTTGTCTCTATTCGATACAACCCCTATCGCCTACGGTTTACAACAAATATATAAAAAGAGGTGGATTGCCAGATATTGGCAGGAATGCGGCGCCAATATTTATGCAGACTTGAATGTTTCAAGAAAATTTCAGAAATACAACCGCCTGGGAATCCCGGACGGATATAACGCATTCTTTGTGCGAGGATATGCCGACAGGGAAGAGTATCTGAAAGAAGAAATCCAAATCGCCCGTGAAATATCAGGGAAAGACATCCCGAATATTATGGTTTACGGCGGAGGTGATAAAATAAAGGAGCTTTGTATACTGAACAATGTGATTTATGTGGAACAATTTATGGCTAACAGAGTAAATAAAGGAGGTAAAAATGGCGAAAAACAAGCGGTGGGGTTAGAAGTGATAGTTCATCAAGTAGCAGAGGGAAAACAATAAAACAAAGGGAAGGATTTAAAACATATAATACAAAAGATGGAATTATTGAGGTTCCAGAACTTCATATAGACATTCATGGTAAACCTGTTGGTACTATAGAATGGAAATTATGGGAAAAAAACGACAAAAAAAGACTGTATGGAAAGGTATATTATCCTCATTCAAAGCCTGTTGATATTGGATACTACGACTTAAAAAATAATAAATCTTTTTTTAGTAGTCGTCCCGTTGCTGTTGCAAGGTCAGTAGAAATGGATATTAAGATATATAAAAAAGCAAAGAGATGACAATAAAGAAATAAACTACGGCAAAGATATCTAGAGCCCTCACCGATAGCACAATAACACAATTAATGTCCAACAAGGACATCCCGACCCGTGCTTCTAGATGAATAATTATTGAAAACGGCGAAAAAACGGCGAAAAATGGCAAAATTTGAGAAAGGAAATAAAAAAGGATATAAAACACTTTTTACAAGTGACAATCAGCCTGTAAATCGTGGCAGAAAACCCAAGCTATACACCATCGCTAAAAAGAAATACAACATATCCCACGAGGAATATAAAGATGTTATTGCCTATCTGATGCAATGCACCAAGAAAGAGATAAACAGCATCGCAGAAGATGAAAACACGCCTATTTGGATTGTAAACGTGTGCCGGGCATTATACAAAGATTCCGGACGTGGAGAGGTCAAGACCTTAAACGACATCACAGAACGCATATTTGGAAAGATTCCAAATACAACAGAGATAACCGGTAAGGACGGGAAAGACTTAATCCCCAAAATCGACATTGAGATTATCGACAAAAGGAAGGATGTAGAACATGAAGATACAGACTACTAAAATATTCTCCATTGTTGATAATGCCATTAATCAGTTTGATATTGTAGACGGGCAGAAAAAGCGCAAATATACCACGATATCGGCGCAAGGCTCCAGCCGTTCGAGTAAGACATACAACATTCTTATAAGACTTATCACCTATTTATTACAGAATCCTGGTTTAAGATTATCTATCGTCAGAAAGACGTTGCCGGCATTAAAGGCGACCGTATTTGTGGATTTCAAGGAGATAATGCGGAACATGGGAATATATGATGAGAAAGGATGTATGAACAAGACAGACTTCATCTATACATTCCCAAACGGTTCATGGATTGATTTTTTCTCTACGGATGATGAGCAGAAGATAAGAGGACGTAAGCGAGATATACTATTTGTGAATGAAGCTAACGAAATATCATTCATTGAATGGCAGCAGCTTAAGATGAGAACGACAAAGTTTGCCATCATTGACTATAATCCATCTTTCTCTGACGACCATTGGCTTTGTGAAATAAATAGAGACCCACGCACCTACCATTTCATCACTACATACAAGGATAACCCATTTCTAGAACAAACAATCATCGATGAAATAGAGAGCTTACAATATAAGAATGAATCCCTATGGAGGGTTTACGGGCTTGGATTGCAATGCCAAGTAGAGGGGCTTGTTTTCCCTAAATACACGTTAGTTGATTCAATACCAGATTATTGCAAGAAGCGCGGATACGCTAACGACTTCGGATATACTCATGACCCTACAGCTATAGTGGATGTTGGTTTGCTTGACAATAAGCTATACATAGATGAAATATGCTATAAGACGCACATGTTAGCCGGCGACATAATAGAAGAGTTCAAAGGCGTGCCGAAGATGAGAGTTATTTCCGAAAGTGCAGATCCTCGACTGATTCAAGAAATATATAATGCTGGAATAAACATCTACCCTGTTGAGAAGTTCAAAGGTAGTGTGATGGCCGGCATTCAAAAAATGCAAGAATACGAGATATGTATTACTCGCAGAAGTTCGAATGTAATAAAGGAGTTTAATAATTATACCTACTTGCAAGACAAGGCTGGAAAATGGCTAAATGAACCGATTGACAAGTTCAACCATGCCATTGACGCAGTAAGATATTGGGTGCTTGCTGAAATATTAGGACATATTTACGACCGGAAAGTATTTTACGACAAAGATGAGTTTGATATTGATATATTATAACTGAAAATCACTATATTTGCATTGTCTTGTGATGTTACAAGGCACCCAAAACAGAACGGCAAGCCATGAATCTATTATCTACTTTTTTCAATTCGGCATCAAACACTATTCAGAATGCTATAGGGATTAATCGGACTGTTGAAGAATTGATCCGGGATAGGGACATTTCAAAGGTCATTTCTTTGTTACAAAACAGGGACGAAGAGGTAAACGAGGCTATTTTAGAGTACAATCCAGATACGCATAAGATTATGCGTAAACAAGACAAAATTAGAATCGGGAGACCTCCTAAAGTCCTCGCAAAACTATCAGCTCCCTATCAGCAAATCATAAATGAAATAGAACTGACATTCATGTATGGGAACCCTCCGACATGGCAGCAGGATTCAGACGGAGCGGATAGAGCTTTCCAAGTTTATTCCGATGTACTGAAAAACACGCGATGGAACACCACACAGAGGGAGTTTAAGAGATTAGCCGGCGCGGAAACAGAGGCGGCAAAATTGTACTATGTTTACAAAAATGATGCTGGAGAGAAAAAGGTTGGTGTTAAAGTCCTCGCAAAAAGCAAAGGGGATGAATTAAGGCCGCTCTTCGACCAATACGACAACATGCTTTCTTTCGGGCATGGATGTTACCTGTTGGAGGGGGTAAAAACGGTTTACCACTTCGATATATACTACCCGACTATTATTTACCGATGCAAAAAAACAAATGGAGCTTGGGAAGTTGTAGCAGAAAAAAACGAGATAGGTAAAATCCCTGTTGTCTATGTCACACAAAACAAGGCTTGGTACGGCATTCAGCCTTTAATAGATAGAATCGAGGCACTCCGTTCCCGCGTATCCGATGTAAACGATTATGTTGCCGACCCGATACTGGTTATGTCTGCTGACGTTGCCGAATCTTTAAAGAGCAAAAAAGACACGGCAGGATTGCCGGACACTGAAAAAGCAGGAGGCGGTAAAGTGGTCGGCGTACCGAGCAAAGACAGCAAATTTGACTATCTTTCCGTAGATACGGCTGTCGATTTGAAAAGAGAAGAGATTAAAGACCTCGAAAAGTGTATCTATATGCTATCTATGACGCCGGACTTATCATTTGACGCACTTGTAGCAGCAGGCGCACCGACAGGCAGGGCGTTAAAAAGGGCTATGGCATTAGGCTACATGAAGAGGGCGAAGAATATGGAGATATACTACATTGCACATGAGCGAGAAGCAAGCATTATAAAGGCGATTATCGGGAATGTGCTTGACGTATCTTTAAAGTCAGTAGTTGAAAATCTTTCGGTTTCATGCCAGCTTTCCGAACCATTCCAGGACGACGTAAGCGAAAAGATAGCAGACATTATTAATCTTTACAGCTCCGAGCTGATAAGCCGGAAAACCGCACTTACGTTGATTGACTATATCAACGACCCGAGCGTCGAGCTTGACAAGATCCTGACAGAATTAAAGGAAAGACGCGAGCAACAGATAGAAACACAAGGCTCTTTGTTAGGAGAATTTCAACGGGCCCCAAAAAATGAAGAAGAAGAGGAGTAATTTATACCGGTTTTGGCTTCATATCCTTTCCGTGTTCAGAAATTCGTATCTTGAAGACTATCCAGATGGCAAAACAAAGAGAAGAGAAAGAAGAAAGAAAAGATGAAGACAGACGATTTAACACTCGAGCAGTTATATAACCTGTTGCTCGAATTAGACGCCCAAACGGCATCCCGCTTGAAGCGTTTGTATTCCGAATTTTCAAGCGAGATAGCAAATATTCCGGGTATTAAATCGTATCTATCCGGTAAAAAGTTGAAATCTTTCTCTGATATTAACGGAATAAAAGGCATCGACGGGAAAATAGACAAACTTATCGATGAAATATACTCTATTGTCACATCGGCCCAAGAAACGGCATGGAGAATTGGTGAAAAAGTCACGGAAGCGCTTGTATTAAGCAAGATTTCTACAGAATTAGCCGATAATTTGCGGAAATCCGGATTGTTTAAGCACCGGAATAAGGCGATGGATGCCTTTAAATTCAATAAAGATAAATTTGACATATCCACAAGAGTATGGAAAGACGGGATAAAGGCACAAATTGAAGAATCCGTACAACTTGCCGTGTCAAACGGAGAATCGGCGCAAAAATTAAGCAAAGATTTAAGGGAATATCTACAAGAACCGAAAAAGCTATTCCGCCGCGTAAGAGACAAGGAAACCGGAGAATTGAAGCTAAGCAAAGCGGCGAAGCAATATCACCCCGGGCAAGGCGTATATCGGTCTTCCTACATGAACGCAAGAAGACTTGCAGCAACAGAAATAAACAATTCTTACCGGATGGCTGAATGGGAAAGTTATCAAAACAATCCGGTAATTGTAGGCTTTCAAATCAGATTATCGAACAACCACACGCTAAAGAACCCGAAAACAGGAAAGCCGGAGCCATTTATTGATATATGCGACTATGCACAAGGCAGGTACCCAAAAGATTTCGTATGGTACGGATGGCATCCGCATTGCCGATGTATCATGACGCCGATATTCGCTACACAAGAAGACATTGCCGCTATGACGCAAGCGATATTAGACGGCAAAGAACCGACAACGGTAAAACCAAAGATGATAACCGACATACCAGATAAGTTCATCAAGTGGTCACAAACTCATAAAAAACAAATATCGGGATGGAGTGCCCTACCCTACTACGTCACAAATAATCCTAAATATGCGGAAAAGTATTTCATTTATCCAAAGGTGTTCAAATATTTGTAATTTTTATTTGGATTAAATAAAAATAATGTGTACATTTGCAATACTATCAGGTGTATGATGATGTACACTACCAATTAAAATAACGGAATTACTAACAGAAAAGGCAAGCGCCTGATAGTTGTATTTATACTATCGGACGTTTGCCTTTTTTTATTCATCACGAATGAAAACAAAAATCTTATCTCAACTGAAAACTAAGTATTCCAACTTAGGGTTTGGCGAAAAAGCTTTTGACGGGGTGGCTGATTACTTATCTAAAACCGTCACAGAAGAATCACAAATCGAGGCAGCAATCGCAGGGGTTGAACCCTTGCTGAAAGCATTTCAGGGCGATGTAGACAAGATAAGGACGGAGAAATCCGAACTACAAAAGCAGTACGACGAGCTGAAAGCCAAGCAGGACAAAGGGGGCGATCCTGAAAAGAAAGAAGAACCCAAACCGGACGATATGAAAGCCATGATTGCGGCGGCAGTTGCCGAAGCGGTCAAACCTTTTCAAGAGGAAATCCAATCTTACAAAAAAGACAAGGCAGATACCGACCGGAACACTTTTATCTCTTCCGAAGCCAAAAGGCTGGGTATCGACGAATCAGACTTGAAGTATCTCAACGTGCCGGCAGAACTTGATAACGCTGGGATTACGTCACATCTAACCGCCTATAAACAGCACATGGTAGACAAAGGCATTCCAGAAAGAGGTGGTTTTCCGCAAAACAAAGGCGAAATCACTCAAGAGCAAGCCAAGGAAATTGCGGATAGTTTATTAATCTAAAATCAGAAGGATATGACAGTAGTAAATTTAGTGAATGAGCCACAAGGAGTCATTACCGGTAACGACAATATCGTTATCGTGAATCACTTTGATGGCATCCGTGGCGGTCGCTCGCTTGACTTGACAGGATACACGGAGAAATTTGTAAAAGCCGGACACATTCTTGTTGAAACGTCAGACGGCAAGATTCAGCCTCTGCCTGTCAGCGAGGAAGCATATACCCCACTTGACGATGAATCAGTGTCGAAGTATTGTGGGATTCTCGTAGCAACCATCCCGGCAAGCAAACCGTTTGCCGCTATCATGACGCGAGGCACCATCAACCCAAAAGCAGCACCATACACCATGAGTGCCGAGCTTATCGCCGCATTGAAGACCGCATTACCGTTAATCGATTATCAGGAGGACTAAGACATGGAAAAATCACTTTACTTTGATTTGATTCAGAAAAACTTCCCGAAGCTGATTTTGGCTATTGTGGAAAAACTGAACGACAAGAATCAGACGCAGCTGTCTTATATGTTCAAGCAGTTGCTTAAAACGGATTATTCCGTAGATGGCCGTTGGGCATCCCTTACGGGACAATATACGCGGGTTGCCGCCGATGTGGTTGCAATGGATTCACCGCTTCCGTTGAAAAAGCGTGATTCGTTGGAGAAAGCAAGCGGAGAACTTCCAAAGATGGGCATGGAATTGTTCCTTAACGAAAAGCAGATGACGGACATTGATACGTTACTCGCACAGGGATTTGATGAAAAAACCATCATCGCCAAAATCTTCGAGGACACTCCGCGCGTGATTGCCGGTATCTGGGAGCGTATCGAATTGATGTTCTTGCAAGGCCTGTCTACCGGTGTGGCATTGGCAGATACAGACAATGTAGGCACCGGTGTACGTGTGGATTACGGATACCTTACCGCAAATAAATTCGGCGTCAAAGTCGTTTGGGAAGGGAATACGTCCACATCAAATCCTATTGATGACATCCAGAAAGTTGTCAATAAGGCACGGGAAGACGGCAATGTTATCATCGGAGCTTATGCCGACCAAGCGTGGTTTGACAACTTCAACGCATCTGACCAAGTACGCCAGCAGTTCGCATTCTTGCAGGGATTTGTCGGCACGAGTATTCCCGTACTTGACAATACACAGGCAAACCGTGTGATGTCAAGCAGATTCAACTTCTCTGTCACCAAGATTGACCGTACTATCAAGACAGAAAAGAACGGAGTACAGACAAACAACACACCGTGGAAGAAGGGAACGATTGTATTTGTCTGCGACCGTCAGCTAGGTTCCTTGGTATGGTCGCGTCTCGCAGAAATGAATCACCCAGTACAGGGAGTGAACTATCAGACGGTAGACCAGTATTTGCTTGTTTCCAAGTACCGGGAAAATCGTCCTTCTCTGCGTGAATATACCACCTCGCAGGCTCGTGTCGTTCCGGTAATCGCGAACGTTGATAGAATCTATATAATGGATACCACAACTGTACAGGTATGAAAGTAAGGATTTTATCGGATTTTAGAGACAAATACGACTATTCCCGGTTATACAAATCCGGGGATGTCGTAAAGTTCCAAAACGAACGGGCGAAGGAACTTGTAAAGCTTGGTTTGGCTGAACTATTAAAGGAGAAGGAGGAAGAAATCGAAGATAAGGAAGAATCTCCGGCAAGAGGAAGAAAAGCCAAGGACATTTAATTTGATGTAATATGACCTACAAGGAATACATAACCACTACATTATCCAAATTCTACATATCTCCGGAAGAGATTGATGTAATAATACTGAATCAGAATATTACGCCGGATGAAGATGTAGACCCTAAGATTGCCAAAATGGCGATGTACAAGGAGTTTTCACAAATCATTCCGGTAGCGAATATGAGCGAGGGTGGAGCATCCACATCATGGGACATGGAGAGTGTTTTGTTATGGTATTCCTTGTTAGCGTCTGAACTCGGAGAACCGGACATGACAAAGGAAGATAACACGATTAAGGACTATTCAGCGTATTATTGATGTACAATTATCCGGACAAAATAGAGTTATCAACGTCAAGCTCAGGAGGAACACCTGGTTCGATTGACTATGATGGGAACGGAGACCCGATATTCGGAGGTGGAGACAGTGGAGGAGGAGAAGACGGTGGAGGGTTTGAATTTTTGTCCGATTGCCGCATTGAGGAGAACAACTCATATTCGCTTAGCGGGACTTACATCTATTCTTTCAATGTCTACTTGCCTAAATCTTTTGATGCTGGAAAGCTGCCTAAAAAAGGGGCAACAATAAGATTGACAAAGAAAGATAAGACCGTGAACGGAGTGGAGGCTACAGTAATCGATAGCCGATCGACAAAATTTAACTACGTGATAAAGACATGAAAAGCGGATTATCATATAGTAAAAACGAGTTTAATCAAGTTCTTGGCATACTTGATGAATCAATTGGCCGTGTGGAAGAGGCAATAAAATTCACATTGAAAACCGTTGTCGGGGGAAAGGCTGTAGCTCATGCGAAATCATACGGAAATTTCACAGACCGGACAGGTAATTTGCGCAGTTCAATCGGTTATGTGCTGGCAAAAGACGGTGATATTATTGATGTAGGAGGATTTGAATCTATTTCAGGTCCGGAGGGAAACAATGGAGAAGGTATAAGTGAGGGGAAAAAATACGCGGAAGAGCTTGGAAAGTCTTCCGGCTCAGGATACACACTTATCATCGTTGCCGGAATGAATTACGCAGAGTATGTCGAAGCAAAGGGATATAATGTCTTGACTGAAACCGAATTGTATTTAGTAAGCCAGATAAATGACGTTATCGACAGGATATTAAAACAAGCAGGATTCAAGAAATGAAAAAGAGCGAGTTGGAAACGGAAGTATATAATCTTCTGAAAAACTCTAATTTAAGAGTTTTCAAGGAAGATACACGCGACCCTAATTATAGGGGAGAATACATCGAAATCCTCCCGCTTGAATTTGGCGAAGAAAGATTGTTCAATTCTTCTATCGTAAACGTCAATATCCATATCCCCGATGTACAAGGCATAAAGAACTCCAGACGGCTTGATAGTGCTTACAACGAGATAAGGCCGATATTCCGAAGAGATAAAGACGCAACAGGTCAGTATTACACGAATTACAGTGGATTCCAGTTTTCCATTGTGTCAAGCAAGGATTACAAGGAAGACAACGGTACGCATTTCAGAAATTTAAGAGTAAAAGTAACTTATTTAAATCTATAATTATGGCAGATAGAGTTGTATATGGCATTAAAAGCCTAAAGTTTATGCCGGCAGTTACAACCGGAGAAAATGCCGGTTCTTTTCCGGACTTTTCCGAGGCATTAGCATCGTTATACGACATGAAAATGATTGTTCCCGATTCATTCAACATGAATCAGGAAGATCCGGAAAAATTGGATGTTGAATGGGAAGAGGTGGAAGACATTGCTATGAGCATACGGACGCGAAAAGGCACACGCTCATTTACGGTGTCTACGAATGATATGTCGGAAGAGGCATTTAAATATTTCCTTGGGTGGCAAAAGCCGACAGGAGGAAGTGACTCGAACAAAGACTGGGAAGTTGAGCCGGTTTCTTTCATGTTACCTCCGCAGGCTGTGGAATTGGAAACCATGCCAGCCGATAAATATCCCGGTATTATCCGGCAGTGGGCAAAAGTTGAAGTCGTTGTAAAAGAAACCGGTGTTGTGGGAAAATCCGGGTTGTCTAACCTCGAATTGACCTGTACCATCATGGCGAATTTCAATAAAGACAACAAGCAGATTCCGGGTTCGAGAAGAAAACAGGTGGTTTCCGCCTAATTACTAATGAGGGGGAAATAAATCCCCCTCTAATTTTATAGACATGGAAACATTAGAGCAACAAGTAGCAAAAGAAATAAATGAAAAGGACACGGTAATACATATTGGAGGCGAGGAACTGAAAGTAAAACCGCTCACACTCGGTCAGATTATTGATATATCAGCGGAGATAGCAGAGCTAAAAGGCATTTCGGAGGAAGACCAAGGGAAGGACGTGCTGACGGTAATGTTAGACCACCTTGACGATCTCGAAGTGCAATTGAACATCGCCCTTATCGTATTATATAGAAATGAAGAGGACAGGGTAGAGAACAAGAAGTTTATCCGTAACAATCTCGATGAAAAGGCAATAACCGAATTGCAGGAGTTGTATGTGGAACGCCTGAACTCTCCTTTTTTTTTGACCAATATAATTTTCCTTCAAGGTTTGAATCTGACGAAGAAGACAAAAACGACAGTCCTTGGGCAATAATATTCGGCGCCATGAAAGGCCTAGGGTTAAGCTATCATGAAGTGTTGCATGAAATAAGCTGGCTAAACATCCAAATGTTATTAAAGTGCCAACCCTCCTACTCCACCGATAAAGACAAACCGAAACAAGTATACGCAAGTCAAATATTTTAAATTATGGCAGACGGACAAATGAATATACGTGTCAATGTTGATTTGAACGACATGAGGCGCAAGGCGGAAGAATACCGGAAAGAAGTAACAAAGATGGGTGTGATAACCGATGAATCCGGAAATGTTATCAGCACGGCATGGATGCGAATGAAACAAGCTGCTACGGCATATCTTGGAATGGACATAGTAAAAAGAATAGCTATGACACGTGGCGAGTTTCAGCAATTGGAAGTTGCATTTAAAACTCTTTTAGGAGCAGAAGAACCCGCCCTAAACCTTATGAATCAATTAGTCGAAACAGCCGCTACAACACCTTTTGATTTAAAAGGAGTAGCAGACGGTGCAAGGCAGTTGCTTGCATACGGATTTGCTGCTGATGAAATAAACGATACTCTTATAAGATTAGGAAATGTAGCTGCCGGTCTTGGATTGCCGCTTGAACGTTTAACATACCTATATGGAACAACGGCTGTAGAAGGTCGATTGTATGCAAGAGATATATTACAATTCCAGTCGTCTGGTATACCTGTCCTTCAAGAGCTTTCCAAGATGTATGGAAAGACTACAGGCGAAATAAATGACATGGTGACGGCCGGAAAAATTGGGTTTGATGACATTAAAAAAGTATTTGAGGGAATGACAAACGAGGGGGGTAAATTCTATGCCTTGATAGAGGGTCAATCAAAAACAATCATAGGTCAAATATCAAATCTTGGTGATGCGATAGATATGATGTTTAACGAAATCGGACGGGCGAATGAAGGTATTATTTCCGATGCAATTTCTGGAGCTTCATATCTTGTTGAAAATTACGAAAAAGTATTAAGTATATTAAAGGTACTTGTTGCTACCTACGGAACATACAAAGCCTCATTGATAGCCGTAGCTGCTGCGCAACGTGTATCCGTTACGATTCAAAATATCTCTGCATGGATTTCCCTTGCTAAAGCGATCCGGACGGCAAAAGATGCCCAGATTGCTTTCAATCTTGCTACAAAGGCAAATCCTTACGTTTTATTGGCTACAGTCCTAATTGGTGTTGGTACAGCCTTATATCAGTTCACAAAGAAAACAGATGCTGCAACTGATGCTCTAAAGAAATTCAATGAAGAAAGTAAAAAAAATGCAGATGATACAGCTACATTTATAACTATTACAAGGGACGAGAACCAATCCATTGCTGCGCGACAACTTGCATTAGATAGTTTAAGAAAAATGTATCCAGGTTATTTTGATAACATGAATTTGGAGGCTTTAAAGGTGATAAATCTGACAGAATTAAATAATCAACTTGCAAAAGCGACCAGAGAACGATCAAAAGCACAAGCTGAAGAAAGTATAAAAGAAACAGAAAAAAGTATTAATTCAATTAAACAGCAAATTGACTTTCTAAATAAAAATGCCGTACAGGGGCGTGGTGAAAGATTAATCAGAGCCAATAAGCAACTTCAAGAATTACAAGACAAGTTGGCCGGACAGCATTCTATATTGAATAAAGTAAATTCTGATATAAAAGCCCAGGAAGACGCCGAACGCCGGGCAAAAGAAGAAGCGGAAGCACATGCAATATCTGTAGAAAAAACCGTAAAATGGTATGAAGAACAAATAAAAGCCCTCAAGGAAGCTCAGGAAACATCAACAACAAATAAACAATTCAATGACTATCAAAGACAGATAGACCAGCTTACAAAAGAAAAAGAAACTATAACCGGAGCTTCTAAAGCTACCCAAAAAGCAGAGGAAGAAAGAATCAAAACAATCAAGCAAATTGATGAAGAACTTCTCTTTCTCCGTAAGCAAAACCAGCAAGCCCAAATCGACCTTATGCAGGAAGGTACAGAAAAAGAACTTGCACAAATCCGGTTAGACTATCAGGAAAAGATTGCTGAAATTAAAAAACTTGCTGACGATTGGGCGGCAAAACAAGGCGGAACACTCACGACTGAGCAAACAGTGCAAATTTCTACGTCTTATTCTACTGTAAAGCGAAAAAGAGAACAAGACGAATCTGATGTGTACAAAAAACAGACCGATGAATTAAACGAACTTTTAAAACAATATCAGTCATACCAGCAACAACGCCTTGATATAGAAAGAAAATATAATAAAGATATTGAAAAGCTACAAGAAGAACTTGCAAAAACAACAGAAGAAAGCGAAAGAAACAGGCTTGAAGAATCCATCCGGGTAGCAAAAGAAAAAAAGAAAACCGAATTATCCGGACTTGACCTTGAACAATTTCAAAAAGAAATCGACTGGTCATCTGTATTCGGTAATCTTGACAAATTATCTACTGATGCTTTAAAAAAACTCCGGGACAAAATAAAGGAATACCTTTCTACGGTAGATGATTCTATTAGTAAAGAAGATTTTAAAACTGTTGTTGATGCCTTTGAAAACCTTGACGCAACTATTACAAACAGAGAGCCTCTTGAAGAATTAGTAAGCGGATATAGAGATTACAGAAAAGCAGTAGAGGAGGTTACAAAGGCAAAAAAAGAGATGGATAAAGCTGACAATCCAGAGGCAAAAGAAAGAGCTGTAAAAAATCTTTCCGCTGCTGAGAAGAAAAGAGCTGAATCCCTTAGTAAAATAACACAATCCGTTAATGCAATAGGACAACAGGGTCAGCAAGTAATTTCTGCCGGGAATGATCTTGTAAATATGCTTACTAATTTAGGCATTGAAATCCCTGAATCTATTTCTGGAGCATTAAGCGGATTGGGACAGGTAGTGGATGGATTAGCAGAAATTGATATAACCAAGCCAATGAGTGCTGTAACTGGTGTAATTCATACATTAGCAGGCGTTACAAAAACGATTGGCAGTATATTCGGGTTAGGATCAGATAACGGAGTAGCACAATATAAGGCGTTAAGAGAACAACTAGAGGCTATAAATGATCTATACAAAAAAATCATTGATAAATCAAAGGAAAAAATTGTATTTGGAGGTGGATTTGCATCGGTAGAGGCAGCGAAAGAAGCTAACGAAGCGCTAGAAAAGCAAATAGAAAATTATAGAAGATTAGCGGAAGTAGGAGGTAAAGCAGGATCAAGTGCAGGCTCACATAGTTATGCTTACCGGGCCAACGAAAGGCTTAAGAAATCATGGAATGATATTTCAAGGTCTATAGGACAAAATATTTCCAGTGTACAACAAATGTATGAATTATCCGGGGAACAGTTAGAGATTATACGAAGAGATTTCCCCGAAGCGTGGAGTAAAATACCTTCTGAAATAACTGAAAATTTAGATGCAATCATTGACTGCAACGATGAAGCCAAGGAACTTGCTAACACATTGCAAGAAGCACTAACTGGCATATCATTCGATAGTTTTTATAATGGATTTATTGATTCACTTTCGGATATGGATGCTTCATTTGAAGATATGTGTGATGACTTTGAAGGATATTTGCGAAAATCGATTATAGCCGGTCTAATCGCAAGTCAGTACAAGGGAAGAATTGAAAATCTGTATAAAAGTTGGACAGAAGCAGCAGAAAGCGAAAATAAGATTACTGCAAAAGAGGCAGAAAAATTGAGGGATGATTATCAAGATATAATCCAAGATATGATTAAAGACCGGGATAATTTGGCTAAAACTTTTAATTGGGAAAGTTCTCCGGAAGAATTAAAACGCCAAACCGGCACCATATCCGAAACAATTACGGAGAAAACTGCAAATGAATCAATGGGAATATGGAGAGGTTCCTACGATACATTAAAGGCTATCAGCCAGCAGACAACGATATTTCATGAAACATACAAGTCTACAATGGCCACATGTAACTCCATACTGAATACGATAGCGAGGAATACCGGAGAAACGGCGAATAATACTTCCGTCTTGTCTGATATGCACAACACATTGAAAAACATGGACGGAAGACTACGAACAATTGAAAGTGAATCAAGTAAAAGATACGCAAGATGACGGATTTTTATTTTGAATAATTCTAAATAATAATTATATTTGCATCAGTATGTGATGACACATACCACCCAACACCGGACGGCATGGCAGAATATTATATTAATAATACTCCTATTTCCCAATTCGGGATAATTCCAACAAAATCAAATGGCAATATTGCCATTTCTGGATGCTTCAATCTTCCGAAAAGAAAAGGGACTACTTACTACGATTGGGTTACAGACAACAGCGTGGAGCCTTATGTGGAGAGTGAAGATATGGATTTTGACAGCCGGGATATTTCAATAACAGGAAATATCGTGTCTGATTCTGACTCTTCTCTTCCTTTAATAAATGATTTCATGAACGAGTTGCCGGAGTTATTTACGTTGTCATGCAAATGGGGAAGCTGGAGTGTAAAATGCAAAAGTACGACCATCGAAACCTTTACAAAATCGGCTTGCAAAATAACGATTAAATTCATAGAACCTCTTGTTAATTTATCTGGGACACTCCCCTCTCCCACCGAAAACGGGGAGATTGACGGATACAAATGGACTTCTTTCGGATTATATCTGAAAGAAATATCAAACTATCAGGGAATCGGTGCGCCAAAATCGTTGAGCACAACCCAAAATCCGTCTTATTCACTTTATTCAAAAGGAGGGCAAGAGAAGACGGAGATAACCGTTTCCGGTATGATAATAGCTGAAAATACAGAGCAATTCAAGGAGAGAATCAAATCATTATATGCCCTATTTGGGAAAGCCGGAATAAGAACTATCAATTACAGAGAAAGAGAGATTAAATGTTTTTGCACGAATGGATTTTCTGTACAAAACGTTTTTTCTATCGGGAAAGTATACGCTGATTTCAGTTGCAAATTAATCGTAATATCGAATGAAAGGATATAGCATATATAGAGATAATACCGTTATTTACGAATTTGTCGTTGATGATACCATCTCGAAGTCATTAAGCGGAAATAAATATGTTTCGTTCACTATTTCGTCAAAGAATGATCTTGACTTAAAGATAGGCGACTATGTTTTAGTCGGGAATGAAAAGTACGAGATTTTCGAGCCTATTGATATAGAGGAAAGTAACGGAGTGTTTACCTATCCGCTTACGTTCTATTTTCAAGGATATAAGCTGAACAATTCCATCATAACGGACGAAGGAGCGACAACATTTGCCTACCATGGAGAGGTCAGCGACTTCATGACATTGCTGATTGATTCCTTGAACGAGGACTATCCGGAATTTACCCTTGGAACCATTCAGAACGGAAGTATCCTTGATTTGAGTTTTGATAATAGTAATTGTATGGCCGCGCTTCAAACGGTATGCGAGAATGCCAAAATGGAGTGGGATATTACGGGCACTATCATAACCGTAAAGAGCAGAATCGGGGAAGAGACTGACCATGTATTTGAATATGGGAGGAACAAAGGTAGCTATTCAGTAAAACTCGCAAAGGTCGCAAACGCTTCCATTACCACACGAATGATAGGTAAAGGAGGTACATTAAATCTGCCTGCCGACTATGTTTCTCCGGATAGCCCCAAGCGGTTGAATCTGGGCAACGAAGTACTTGAAAAGAACGTAAACAAATACGGCAAAATTACGGGTGTATATACCAATGAAAACATCTATCCCCGCCTGATTAACAAGACGGTGTTAGGTGTAACGATACCGGATAATATTGAAGAAGCCGGAAGCTGGAAGATAAAACTCGATATTCCTTTCAACTTATCTGATTATTATGCAGACAACGAGGTTCCGGTTGTAAAATTTCAGACAGGAGATTTAACCGGGTTGGACTTTGAGATAGTGGAAAACAGCTGGAACAATACCGACAAGACGCTTTCAATTATCGTAAAAGAGGAAGAAGACGGGTATTATCTTCCGAATGCAAACAGACAGCCACGTGTCGGAGACGTGTTTGTCCTCCTTAACATCAATATGCCGCAATCTTACATAGATGAAGCAACACAGGAATTGAGGGAGGCAACACAAAATGAGCTGAACAAAAAGTGTGAACCGCAATACGCCCCGTCTCTATCAGTTCAAAAACACTATATCAAGAAGAAAGGAATATCACTGAATATCGGTGATGGAATTACCGTAAAAATAGGCAGGCGGAATATCACGACAAGAATTATCGGTACTACTGAAACAAGCGATGATATAAGGGTTGAATTGGGTGACCAGATGCTTTATACCTACGACACTAAGGTAAATAATACAATAGAGCAGATACAATTCACCTTAAAGCAGCTTATCAATATAGATGATATAAAAAGGCTCTTCTATAACCTTATCAATGCGTGGTATCCGAAGTGGTTCAATCAAAAGTTACATAAAGACGCGGACGTTGAATTTAATTCTGTGAAAGCGGCTGAATTAGTCCAATCCGACAATTTCTCATCCAAGAATTTCACCTCCGGAGCGCTTGGTAGCGGACACAGAATAAAAGACGGGAATGCTGAGTTTCAGAATCTGACGGTAAGGGGTCAGCTCAGCGTGTTTGAGTTTCTGATACAGCAGGTAAAGGCAATCGGCGGGAAGTTCTGTGTCTCTCCGGCAGCTATAAAGACGGGAAGTGTAGAGGAGACAGAGAATGGGTACAAGTGCTTTTTCTATACTGACAGCGGGACGATAATAAATCCTTTCGTAGTGGGCGACCAAGCTTTTCATCAAGTTTTTGACGGGCAGAAAATGAAGAGATATTGGCGTCTTGTCACGGAGGTAGGCGCGGATTACTTTGTCTTGTCAAAAACGGATTGTGAGGCGAATAGCGGTATCCCGGAGGCTGATGAAGAAATAGTATTATTAGGAAACCGGACAGACATAAACCGCCAATCCGCGATAATGATTTCGGCGCATGACAACAATTCGCCTTACATTGCTTTCTATGCTGGGATAAACTCCTATTCTTTTGAAGGGAAAGAACCGATGCGGACGGGTAATTTGAATGGCATAGTGGATGAAGATTTCGGGCAGTTGACAGGATTCGGATTGTATTGTCAGAACGTTTACATGAAAGGGGTGTTCAGACTGATGTCCGGCAAAACGGTGGAAGAGTCCATCGGAGACGTGCAGAGTAATCTGGACAACCTACAAGTAGGAGAAACCAACCTTCTTGACAATAGTAACAAGGGATGGAAGAATACTGGTTATCCAATAGCGACCATTTACTTAGGAGACTATAAACCCAAACAAGGAGAAGAATGTACAATTGTTATTAAAGGCAAATTAGGGGCGAATAAAACAAGCTGGGGTGTTTACAATTCTGGAGGGAATGTTGTATTGGCTAGTTTTTATCCTGGTGGTCCCGATACAGATTATATTGCTTTGAAAACTTTTAAATGGACGTTAGGGACGCCTGCTGTTGATAATACATTTATTCGGATATATCCAATTCCTAATAGTGTATCCGTTGAATCTGAAATAGAGTGGGTAAAACTAGTATTAGGCAATAAAACTTCGCTATTGTGGACCCCCTCTATCAATGATCAGAGGCAGATTGCAATAGATGAAGCGGGAAAGGCTGTTGATGGGATACAGGTAGGAGGAGTAAATATATTAATCGGTAGTACAACCGGAACTGGGTGGACAGGATATACGGAACATAAAGATACAGAGTTTTCAATAAAGGACGCCTCTACGAGAGAAAGTTATATCCGTAGTGCGATGATAACAATACCTGGGAATAAAGAAATTGTTGTTTCTTTTTACGCAAAACATACAGGTCATCAAAATTATTTTGATTTTTATATTCTTCCTGCTTCTTATCCTGAAATTGATGCATTATTAACTAGTTCATATCAGTCAGGCACGGATTGGACATACAATGAATTTAAATTTACTACACCTTCGGACTGGGGAGAAGGGACACTAGTTCATTTAAGGATTGATCACAATGGTATGTCGGATGGTTCCGAATTTATTATCTCTGTAAAAGATGTACAAATTGAATATGGAAACAAAGCGACAACTTATTCTGTCCCTGAATCTGATAGAAAGGAAATAGCAAAACAGCAAGGGCTAGAAGGCGGACAGGAAGCAGTAAATGGATTACAGATCGGTTCCCAGAACCTTATATCCAAGAAAATGATGTTGAAGTGGAATGAGAAGAACAAGGATATTGCAGTTTGGGGGCAGGATGAAGATGGCATTTATTTAGCTGTAAATCAAAAATTATTATACAATTCGATAGCAGAAGGAACTGAGCAAAAAGACATTTTTAACAGCGCAATCCAATTCAAACAAAATACACAGAATGTCCTATCTTTCGAATATAAATCGGGGAGAAAAATTATTTCTCCTGTTATCAGTTTCCGTATTTGTTATACAGATGGAAGTTACGAGAATGTAAATTTAAGTGGTTCCGATACTACAAAAACACGTACTGATTACATAACAGATTCTAGCAAAACGGTTGACAGGATATCTTTAAATAATTCCATTACGGATGAAAACGTATTGATCTACAACATCTCCCTAATCGAAGGCAATAAACCCCTGCAAGGCTTTCCAGTAGCAGAAGAAGATCAGACCGGAGCAAATAATGTGAATCTGGCAGATGGTACGAAGGAGTTTACTGTCACGGCAGCAACAGGAGATAATTCAGCTTATAAAGCATTACCTGCACGGATAAAACCCAACACGATATATTATGTACAGGCTAAAAATATAGAAAATTTAAATGGGAATCCGACGACATATTCTTTCCGGCTTTACAACGAAGCTTCGTTGGAACCTTTATCTTTAAGTATCAAAAATTTTGATAAAAATGGCGGAATTCTGATAACTAAAAATGATTTCGAAGAACAGGATGCCTCTTTATTGTGTTATGCTGGTGTTTATGGTTCAACTTCTGGTAACTCTGTAAAATTCACCGAAGTGATGCTAGTCGAAGGCTTTCTTCCCGCCCCTGTTTGGACTCCTTCTTTCTCCGAGCAGCAAGCAGAAATAAAAACGATAACGGAAACCCTGACCGAAATTAAAGCCGAAAACGGAGAAATAAGTTTAAGGGTTAACGAAGTTTCTGAGAGAGTGGAAGAGGCTAAACAAGAGGCAATTGATGAAGCAAAAGAATACACAACTATTCAAACATATCGTGAAACAGAGATCGACTTAAGGGCTGAAAAGTGGGATCAGGACACATATTATCCGGTAACTATTAAACTACCAATAAATGATACAAGGATAGAAGTTACTACGGAATTGGGTGATGCAAAACCAAAATGGTCAACACATGAATATGGTTTTTCAATGAACTGTGTATGGCGTAGTAACAGGAGTGGATGGGAGGCAAATGTTGTTAATAGAATAATTGAGGTTTTCGAATATAACTTTACCAAGGAAATACCCGATACTACCCCAGTGCAATATATACTCCCTGCCGGCAGTATTGGGCAACTAACCAGTAGTAGCGAAGAACTTATTTATCTTCGTGGAGGTGGTAGGTACCAATTTAAAATCGGGAACAATTGTGTAGCAGTAGTACACGATAGTCGTTATACGGCTCCAGATGGGTCATCTGTTGCTCCTGCTGCTTCGGTAATCAGGCCTGTTCTTACGAATGCAACAAAGAAAGAACTTAATGCTGAAATAGATATAACAAAAGGATTGATCGAAAATAAAGTATCTCTAGATGTCTATAATGAAAATGATCAATTAATAAAATCAGATATTAGCAATTTACAAGTTAGTTACAACCAAATTTCTTCTACAGTATCTAAAATTATAAATGGTACCCAAGAAATATCTGGTGTTGTAACACAAAGTAATTTCGTTACAATTTTTTCTTCAAATAAAAATGCATTAGGGCAAGAAGTTATTGAATCTATTAATATTGGCGGAGGAGGCGTTACAATTGATGCACGTAGGATTAATCTTAATGGAGCTATTAGTGCAAACGGGAATGTTCAGATTACAACAGATGGGAAACTTATTGCAGTTAACGGACAGTTTACAGGAAAAATTACAGCGACAGAAGGAGAAATTGCCGGACTGAAATTAAGCAACAATGGATTGAGATCATATGATTTCAATGCGAGTGCAAAAGTAGGTTCTTGTTATGCTAAAAATGGTTTTTCTGTATATGCATCAAACTCCGGCATACTAGTCCCTTCAACTGGTATGTTACAAGCCGGAATAATAACAGCAATAGGAACTCAAGCAAGTATAACCGGATTAGAGATAATAGCCAAAAATACTTCCGGTGATGCAACACTATCAGAAATAACAGCATTAAAATTAAGGGCCATAGACTATGTTGATGATAGTATAAAGATGGCTCCAACTGCGGCTTTAATAGTTGAAAATGGAGTATCGATATTTAGAGATGCTGTTGAAATTGCTGGAAAGTCTACATTTAAAAATAAGATCTATCTTAATTTAGCCAATATACCCTATATTTCAGGGGCTTCGAATTATTACCTATGCATAAATAGATCAACCGGACAATTAAGTTACAGGTAAATTATAAAAAACATGGAAATTAACTATTTTATTTCAGCAAAAGCAACGGCAACGGTACAGAATATAAATGTATCGCTGAGTGCAGAGTATCAAAAAGAGCAAGCACCGGAAGTTATCTCCGTAGTAGCAAACGGATACTTGGACGACGGGAAGAAATTCATGAATGCAACCCTTAAATACAATCCTAAGTCCGAGGATTTCAATTCGATTAACGGATCAAATGTTGACTTGGGTATTATTCAGGAAATTGTTCCGCTAATTACGGAATTTTATAGAAAGATTACTGAAACATTCACTAACTACTAACAAAATGAAATATAGATTCGACGCAAAAAATGTATTTGCAATTGATTTATTGGGTAATAATTATATTCAATTGCTGGAAGAGAATCAAAATAAAGGCATTCATCAACTTATCGGGAATGCTGTTTATGTATGCACAAATACGATTGAAATGCATGAGATTGCAAAAAAGATATTCAACGGGGAAGCGGTGGATATGAATGAAAATGAGACAGAATTATTCAAAGCCTCAATAATGGATTCAACCTGGCATGTTTTTATTAAAAACGCTATTATCTCTGCAATCAGAAACAAATAAAAAAAGAGGCCGCCCTCGCGACCTCTATAAATATTTCCCAAGCAACCCCAAGCCAATCTTATATTGTAAGTTTACAAAGTTTTTTTGAGAATACAAAAGAATAATTTAGAAATATAAAATAACATGAACAAAGAGGAATGGAGACGGTTAATAACCGAAACACTGAAAGAAACAGGCTTGTACTCTGACAATGCAAGAGATCTTATCATGGGGACGTTTGCTCAGGAAAGCAATTTTAAGTACACCCGGCAAATTGGCGGTGGTCCGGCTTTAGGATATGGGCAGATGGAGCCGAAAACCTTCAATGATATTGTGGTTAATTTTCTCCGGCATAAACCGGAACTAATGGGGAAAGTAATGAAAGCATCCAGTGTTGTAACTTTGGAGCCTGAAATGCTTGTAGATAACAAAAAGCTGATGATCTGTATGACCCGCATACATTATTTGCGTGTAAAGGAGGCATTACCTTCGAATAAGGATGTTTGGGCGATGGGTGAATACTGGAAACAATATTACAATACGCCATTAGGCAGAGGGACCGTTAAGGAGTTTGTCGAGAACTATAAAAAATATTGTTTATAACAATGTTTCGGGAGGGGATAGAAGTACCACATTTAAATTAAGATTATGAGTGAAAGAAACACAATTTCGGCAATGGTATCAGTATCCATGAGTGGTTTTATGGATTTTATCGAACCTTTAAAATGGTTCATGTTGCTTGCACTGATATTAATTATCGTAGACCTGAGGTTTGGGATAGCGGCATCCAAGAAAAGGGGTGAAAGAATCCGGTTTTCACGGGCTGGGAGAAGGACTATCAACAAAATGGTAGATTACTTATGCTGGATTCTTCTTGCCGGAGCTATAGGGAAGACATTTGGAGAACCTTTTGACATTCCGCTGCTTCCTTCTATTGTCCTGTTGGTCATATACGGGTTTGAGATAAATTCCTGTTATGGGAATTACTTTGAAGCTCACGGTCGGCATGTAAAGGTCGATATTTTTAAATTTTTCAGGCGGAAGTCTGGTATTATTGACATAGAAGAAAAAACAGAAAAATGAGGATAATAATTATACTGATAGCCCTTTCTATATTCTCCTGCCGGAGTATTCAGTACGTGCCGGTAGAGACAGTAAAGACAGAGAAAGAATACATTGACAAGATAAAGCGGGATAGTATCTATGTACGCGACAGTGTATTTGTTCTTGTTAAAGGCGATACAGTTTTCAGGGACAAATATCATATTGTGTATCGTGATAGGCTTATGCATGATACGGTAAATATAAGCAAAACAGATAGCATCGCGGTCCCCTATCCGGTTGAAGTTGTAAAAAACAAAGTACCAAGCATTATGTGGTGGCTTATCATTTTACTGGCAGCATTCAGTATACCGTCAGTATTAAAGATTATCCGGTTTATCCGGGGCAAAATATAAAAAGAAGCCCCACTTCAAAAATATAGCGTACCACCACTACATCCTGTCTGTAAGACTTCTTTCGGGGAGTTTTACGGACAGGATTTTTATTGGTTGCACTTTTTTGAGAAAAATTTATGAAAAAATTACAAAGGCCGAGTACGATGGTGCGTAACAAACAGGTTATCAGCATATATGAAGAATTAAAAAATTCAGAAAAATATTCAGATTTTTTCCATTTGCTTCCACGCTCTTTCATATACGATAAAATAAAGGAACAGACCGGGCTGTGTCACAAGACAATTGCTGACATACTAAATCACCGCGAAAAAGAAGAGTGAATATGCCCGGATACTACCGAGCAATTAATTATGAAAAAACAATTTCTAATTGTTTCAATAAATCTTCGAATTTGTCTGCATAGTATAATGGTTGTGTTTCTTTGGGATTCGACGGGTTAATCTGGTTCTCTCCAAAACCGGCAGCTTTTTCAGTTAAAGATTTGAAATACTTAATTTTACCATTTGATGATGGACGTTGAAGCTCTTTTATGAAACCGGCCCCTATCATCTTTTGGTTAAATTCCCTGGTACTAATTTGTACGCCGTGTTGTTGTAGCAAGACTGTGGGAGCCAACAACTGGCCTTTAGAATGCGTGTAATCCGGTGTAGGTAACCCTAACGGATCTCCGACCTGTTTAAGCATGAATAAAGTAGATGAATCATTTAGGTTAAGTATTTCTCTCACACCTTTGACCCATTCAAGGGAAGTTTTTATTCTTGTAGGGGTTGGATTCAAACTTATATTTTCTGCTGCCTTATGGAATACTTTCCGATATACTTCAAATACCGGACGTACTTTTTTGACTATAAAATATTCAAGACATGATACTGAAATAAAATAGTCTATTTTAGGATTTGGGTTAATCCATTGAGAATCAGGTTGCGGATTTTGCCGGAGCGATACGAAATCTTCCTTCTCAATAAAATCTCTTCTTAATGCCTCAACTGCGTCGGATTTCTTTGTGTAAACCAATGGCCAAACATCTTCCAAGTTTACCGGAAATTCTTCTTTTGATTTTGCTAACTTTAGAACAGCCTTGAAATAATCTTTAACTTCATTTTCGCTACTTTGTTTTGTTAATTGTATTGTTTTCATATCTTTGAATGTTTTTTGCAAAGACTGGGACGGCCAAATCACAAGTCAATGCAGTTAAAAGGAAAGGGCAAAGGAATGACTGTCTAATGTGAGAGCTTGCAGTTACTCCGATGCCCTTATTTTAGTTAATTGGCATATCAAATACCTGCTTTAAAACATTTTCGGGATAGGTTTTGACTTTCCCGAATCGCGGATCTGGTATTTCCTCCTTTTCTTTGATAAGTTTTTCCTTCAAAATCACAGATCTCATTGCTCCGAATCTTGCAACTTGCAATTGCTCTTCTGGGGATAGTTTTCGGTACGGCCGCATTTCACGGATATGTACGTTTTTATCATATCCATGATGTCTGATTATTAAATCTTCATTGAATGTGATTATGCCGGAATATAATACATCTCTCTTTGATAGTTCACTACATACTTTGTCATATATCTTTTCAGGAACGCAGTAGTAGAAGTATTTTATAATTCCGGCCGATTCATGGTGATGCTTTTTCTTGAAGTCGGCAATAAAATCTGAGAAACTACGCTTTATCTCTATTTCCGTTAAGTATCCTGATTTTGATAAGACTAGCATATCACACTCATGCCCGATATGAAATTTACTTCCCCATCCATTTACATTGAAAGCGACGATATTTCGGATAAAATTAAAGCTATCGGATTTGGCCAATGCGACCTCTATTTCATATAAACTTCTTTCTGTATTCATCATTGCTTTTACTACCTTATTGAATGTTTGTATATTTATAGCATTTTATCGGATGAAACTTACCGTCTATTTCGTCTCCTACATTGATAACTTTCCGCATGCTATCTGTTTGAACAGATAAAAAACGAGAAATCAAATTATCAAACATATATATATTTTTACCGTCTGAAACTTGATTTATGCCTTTCCTGAAATAAACAATACGATGAGATTTGTTTGAGACAGCATATACAAATACAGGTTTACCTATCCCATCCGGATTTTGAAGTTCTTTATGCTGCTTAAAACATATATGTTCTACTATTTTCTTGAAATTATCTTCACTTTCATCATGTGATTCCATTTTAATCGTCCTGAATTTGACATACACTTTACTCCCTCTTTCTGTAAGGTCCACTTTGTCCATAATATCATGAACAAAAGGGATCTCGTGGATTAGAATTATATAAATTTTCATGTCTATGAAATAAAGATTGGTCTTTCATAAATTTGGCTCTATGAATTCAACATTGTATTTTTCACAGTAGTATTCAAAAGGTTTTTTACTGAAAGGGAATATGGTCATTGGGCCTATAAAATATCCGTCACAGTGTGTTATTTCGTTATATTTCTTTTCTGCTGTTTTGCGTATTTTATGCTCAGTCCCATACCCTGATTTATGCAAAAAAAATACAGTTATTTTTTCTCCTTTATCAAGCAACTCCTTGAGCCGCTTGTAGTCTTTACTGGTTTTGTAGGGGATCATTTCAATCTATTAATTTAAATTCATACACAAATACCCACGGGTTGGATTCCCATGTGCCTTCCCCGGAAATTTTGTCTATTAATAAAGCAAAGGCTTCGCGGGGAGTAGTAAATGGATATTGACCGATATATCCGATATTTGAAGTAAATCCATATTGTACACCTTTTAAATGTTCCTCTATACCTTCTCTTAAACAATCTTCATCCGAAATATCCTGCAATCTCTCCACACGCACGTTGGTGATGCGGATGCGGTGGGGCATTAGGTCGGCACGGACAAACATTTTGTTAGTCCATCCTGCACTTGTAGCACCTACTTTGTTCGCTATAATATCCCATCTTGGAATGCCATTTTCAAATCCACCACAATCTTTATAGTTCTGCGCCACAGCAACGACCTCGCCGAGCTTGTATTTGGCATATTTGGAGTTTCGAATGTCTATGAAGTCGCCAAAGTTATTTTCACAAACCAAAGTATCATCGTCAATGTCCCACATTAGGGTGAAAAATTCTTGCGGAATAATCCTGCGCGTCACAGTCTTTCGACCTTCCAATACTGCTTGTGTTAAGCCGTATTTATCGTTGAACATTATCTTTTTCATACATTAAATTTTAGAGAGGGGCATTACACCCCCTCTGTTAGTTATACCAATTCTTTTTGTTTTAGAAATTTGTTTACAAAATAGATTTGCCCCTTCCCTGTCACATAAGTAGTAAACACTGTAAAAGGTGTTTCTCCCGGATTAGATATAGGCCTTTCAGATACCCAAAATAGGTCTCTTTCAGATGATGCCTGTGTGGGGGTATAGTAAGTAGCATACTTGTTTTTGGATTTACTCCAGCGTTTATGTCTTATCAGATATTTCTTTTCAACAAACCAATCATATAATCGTTGGGCCCCGATCGGAATCCCGTTTTGTGTGATAATTTTTGCAAGATCACGTACAAGTATGTTTGTATTACTTACTTTTACACTTTCCGTGAATACTACACACGGTTTTGTTTCTTCTATTATTTTAATTTTTTCAGCTTCGAGTTGTTTTAACTTTTCGTCTTTCTTCTTAATAGTTTCTTGTGCTACTAAAATGGCACGAGCCATAATAATTTCAGGTGTATCGTCTTCAGAAGATACTATATAACCTCCATTTTTACGAATAGATGGAAGCACTTCACTTGTTACCCATTTTTTGACTTTTTTTGCTTTTTCTATTTTTGAAGACAGAACAAGTGAATAAAAACCAGATTCTGTAATTACAACCATATTCCTGTTTTGGCTGCCGTCGTGAATGGCGACGGTAGCTTTATCTTCTTCATCAACATGGTTAGCAATTGCATCTCTTGGATTTGCATATCCGAGCATTGTTGCAACATCATTTGCAACAAATAAAGGCTCGTTATTTTCGTTTGCTACTGTACGGATTTCACCGAACTGTTCGTTTTTAAATATCTGAATATTATTTCCCATTGTTAATTCAATTTAGTTTTATCCAATATTACAAATCCCATATCGGGTGTTATGAGAATCCAATCGGGAATTATCCCCAAATTAGCAGCTAGAATTGATTGCTTCATGTCGGGATTTTTAGTGAACATATCTTTGATATTCCTATATCCATTACACCTTGCAAAATTGTCGTCAAATTTTATTCTGACAGAATTATCAAAATAATCATGACGAAAAGTACATGGTATCCCATTATACTTCTTTTGAACAATACGGTAATCAGCGTACTGTTCTATAATTTCATAATCATCCATGGTGGGTTATTTTTCTTCGGTTAATATCTGCTTCATTCTGTCAACGAGATACGACACTTTCGCATAGAACCGGCAAACACACCTCAAAGCGTATTCAAGATCCGGTTCATCATGATTAAATTCGACAAGGTTGGACACCTCGATAATTGCTTCGTCGCCTCTTAGTGTTGAAGAGATTTCCAATAGTTCTTCGACGTTGATTGAAGAGATAGTTACAGTAGTTTGAGCCGTTTCGTGGGCATAACGTGCTTCATCAATACCTTGTACCGATGTTAGCAAATTCTTTTCCGTGATAGACATTATCCCTAAGAATTTGATATGTTTGGATAGAAATAAAAAACGGTTCCATCCTTTCCCGCTGTCTATCACCTAAGAGGGCTGTGGGTGCATTAACACTCCACACGGGGGTAATGAAACCGTATATCGATTTAAGGCATAAAAAATGCCCGCAGTTTTGGCGGACTTACCGCCCTCTTAGTATGATAGACACTACAAACATACGGCATTTTTCCGACAAATCAAAATCATTCTGCATAGGGATTATTTTTTAACGATTCAACACAAATAATCTTCATATATCACTTTCAGGCCATGTCCGCAATAAGGCAGGATTTTGTTTAGTAGTTCTTTATCCATTATTCTATTAATTTAAATTCAGGAATAATTTCTTATATTTGCCATGTGCAAAGAGTTGCGCATATTGTTTTGTAATTGTTGTAGTTGAGTTTAGTACTTACCGAAAAGACCAAAATAAAAATACAGATACTAAGCTCGTTAGACTACGTATATACGTGTCTGCGAGTTTATTTCTGTAAGGGTATTGGTCTACCTCGGTAAGAATAGATAAAGCAGACACGTTTTTTTGTGGTGTCTGTTGTAGTGGAGTTGGCAAGGACGTCATCATGTAGGTGGCGTCCATTTTTATGTGATAAATTAACAATCAGGAATGATACTCAAATTTTTATCAATAGGTTCCCCTTTAAATAATATTTCTCTATTCATGATTTTGTTTTTAAATACCGTTTCCTGACTCCTTTGTACTGTGTGCTTTCAATAATCACAGTACGTGATTTTTCATATTGTTTTTCCAGTTCTTTCATTTGTTTCAAAGCTTCTGTCGCGTTCTCCCTTTCATGTTTCTGGTTTTCGGAAGAATACCAGTTCTGATCTATCGATCCATATTTGTCCATAGCACACACCAATAATTTTTTAATTTATGTTTTTACATACTCCGTTGAACACCGTATCATCAATATCCATATCCAGCTGAGAGGGGAATGTCTTGATGTAATTGAAGAATTTGAAAAGCTTTACATCATCGGTGCCACATCTGTCAATGATAAGCTTTAAGGTCTGATACAGCATATCCGAATCCTTACCGAAAAACTCCTGAGTTTCTTCGCTGCAATTCCGGACATATCTTTTCAGGTTCCGGCAATGGGAAAGAAGGAGGTTGAACTCGCGTTTAGCCTCGTGTTTAAATTCGCAATTCTCACTTTTTAGCTTTTCATTAGCCTCGATAAAGCAACTTTCAATAATATCTACTAATACGAAAGATAAGTTGCTTAGTATGTTTGCCTGGTTTTTACTTGTTTTCATTTTCTCCTGGATTCTCCTGTTAATTCAATTTCATTAAACATTTGCCTTAGCCGGTCACCAACCATTTTGCCGTAATATTCTTCACTTTTGAGCGTTTCAAGCTTGAAATTTGCAATTGCGAAAGTTGGTGCGCCCGAGTCATATCTATCTTGTAGCACTCTCGACATAGGCTGAATGACAGTTCCATAAACATTCACCTCCTTTTGCTCTCGTCCTAGTTCGTCAATGATAAGTGGACCGAATTTGTATTCAGTAATCTCTGTGTCGTTTTTTTCCTTTCTGAAAGAATCTACAATCTGAGAGCTTTTTACAAATCTCATTTCTTGTGAAGTTACATGGCCAAACTGCTTAATGTAGTAGTTGTATGTGCTGCACACGGCACGCATAAGCAATGTTTTACCTGATCCATACTTCCCGTTGAGCAATATTCCCTTCGATAAACTGCCACCAAATGACTTATCGCCTGAAAGGTATTTGTATAGCTCATGTATAGCATTTTCATTGTTTCGGTCTATGGAAAACAATATTTCTTCACCACGCCTTGCCAGAATGTTAGTTCCATGTGCCACTACAATCGTTTTAAACTGATCATAGTTCAAAGATAATTTCGGATATGATGTTTTCCTTTGTCCGACTATTTTACTCCATTCCTGGCGCATTTTTTCAATATGGGCGTCAATCAAAATCTGATTGCTTATAGTCTGGGGTTCGCTTTTGTTTTGTTGTGGTTCCATTCGATTCACCATCAAAGATTAATTCATCGTTCCATGATTTGCCATTTAGGAAAGTGTCCGGATTCTTCCTGTACTTTTTATTCGGCTGTGCAAGCTTGTATTGTGGGATATAACTCATAGCTAATTCCCGCTCTGCGTCGGAAAGTTTTAGCCATTTTTTGATGAGTAAATCCTTTTTGCCGACCTTTTTGTCGTACAGTTCCCAAAAATCTTCAAAAGAATAGTTCGGCTCTTTTTCTTTTTTGGCGGAACTTTTTTCTTTTTCTTCTTGGTGGATTTTAGGATAATTATCATAAAACTGATTTCCTAAATCGTCATACACTTCCCCCGATGGGGGACTATAGGGGGTATTATATTCCCTATCCATTTCCCCTTCCCTTGCCCGTGGCGGGTACTCGGTGTGTACCCGTTGGGTCCCCGTTGGGTGTTCGTAATTGTCTATTTCTTTGGAGCTTATTTCCTCTGGTATGATGAAATTCGGGTATCTGGCATCAAATTTTTGATGGCTACGGAATGTGCGGATAATGTAATAACTTTCGCTCTTATACGTAATAGGTATTAACATCCGGGCATTCACTAAGGCATCAATCCATTTTTGTACCTCTGAAACTCGCAAATCTTCATCATACGGGAATATAGCCGATTTAAGGAGTGCCGGGTTTCCCCTTATCACTCCCATGTCATCAGCTTGATTCCACATTCCAATATAGAACAATCGGCACGCCCTTGGTAGTCTGGCTATCTTTTCATCTTCCCAAAATGATGGTTTGATTGTTCTTATTCTTGCCATATTTATTTTTTGTATTCAGAATCTTTTACAATCGGGCTTCCCCAATTATCTTCTAGTTCGCATATATTTTCATCCGGTACTGCATCCACTTTTACAATCCGGGTGAATACATATAGTTTCCCCACAAAGTGGGCATGCGTATGTTTTATAACCTCCATAACATTCTGCATTTATTTCTGGTATGCTTGAATCAAATAAATTATTACATCTTATACACTTCATGTTTTTTTATTTTGATTTAACTTTAGTAGATTTTCTACTTCCCCGATGGCTTTGAAAATCTGATAAACGAGTTGAGGTACCATGGAATTACCATAAGCTTTTATGGATTCTGCTCTATGCTTAGAAAAGGTAATTCCAGATAATTGGGAGGGAAGCCCATCATCTCCGCAGCAAACCGGGGATTGAGATGGGAAGTTTTCCCAGCATGATGAGCAATTAAATGATTTAATTGTGAATTCCTGGTTTTCCCCTTGTTGCATACCTTCAGGCCTTGCGTTTGAACAGTTGGCAATAGTTTCCCCTCCGTGTGCAATAAACCAGATTCTGTCCCTTCTATGCGGCGCACCGACGGCACAAGCCGGTATAATAATCGGCTGGACGGAATAACCGATACTTTCGAGGTCGTTGCAGATTCTGTCAACAATAAATTGCTGACGCATTTCCGTCTCCAGGTAACTTTCTCCTTCGAGATCCGTGTAACTTCCCACTTTAATTTCATCACCGGGGAGTACCATGCTTGTGATTCCAGCAACGTTTTCACCAATAAACCAATTGGGTCGGATTTCGTCAACTCCCCTAAGCACTTCCGGCCAGAGGTAGCGGTCATCTTCCGCTCCTTTTCTTGATCCGGCACAGGAGAATGGCTGGCAGTTGTGGACTGCGATTCCGTAAACATTGTATGAATGTTCTTCATTTACAGATAGATTAAAAACTTCGTTTGATTCTTTTTCTCTTCTTATAGATTTTATATTGCACCACACAAATCCATCCTCGTAGAAACCATATTTTTCACAGTTGGATATGGTAACGCAATATTGCGGTCTCTCGTTGACCTCCCGCCCCTCAATGACACAAACCCTGTTGCACATTTTGCGGCTTATGCTTCTTTTAATTGAACTAAGGTAGAATTGAAACTAGTATCTTCGCTTGCTCCTATCGTAAAAAGGATGGCTTTTAATTGAACTAAGGTAGAATTGAAACACTAATCCGAATTTCCACGGTTGGTAGTAGATACATTCCCGGCAGTCGGAATAGGTTGTTGACAGCTGGGAAATGATCGGTTTTGCTTGTTTGGGTTTCGGGGTGCGGGGCATAGGTTAATCTTCCGGGAAAAAATTTTCAAATGAGGGATGAGAATACCAGTTAGTAATAATTCCTGTTTCGTCTATTTTTAAATTCACATAATCTCCATATTCATTTCTTGGCGGTAACAGTTGATTAGGTACATAGTCGACTTCTATTTTTGCAATATCTTTGTGGTTCGCGTCTAATAGATAATAAGACCCTTCATCACATACTTTCATGTAAAATGATCCCGTTTTGCCTTGAGGCCAATCAATTATTTTGCCTAAATCAATATCAATTAATGCATCCCACCAATCACCATCCCGTAATGGAAAATCATATGGCATATCTTCATCATTATACCTTACCGGAAGATGAACTTTGACATATTTGATGTCAATTTCTTGTTCTATTTTTACTGTTGTTTTCATGCTGATTCTTTATTAAAAAACTTGATAATTATTAACTGAAACGACAAAATTGTTTGAACTTTCATTCAATCATCCCAATCTAAAAGGGTAAATCATTGTCATCTTCTGTTTCGGAGGAGTAATCATTTGGTCCGGATTGCCTTTCTGTTTGCTGGTTTTGCTTTTCTCCGGAAGAACAGAACACGAGTTTATCAGCCCAGATAGTTGTGTCCGGGATGGCTTCACCTGTGTTTTTACTGACATAAGTAGAAAAGTAGGGATTGCCACGTACCCAAATCTTTTTCCCCTTTGTAAGGTATGCAGTCAACTTACCTTCGCTGTCGTATTTCATTACCCGAAGCCATGTTGTCTTGTCTTCCCCGTCTGATGTTTTTTCTGTTACACCGATTGAAAAGGAAGCGTATGCCTTGCCGCCTATTGTTTTCTGCTCGGCATCCTTGCCGATGTACCCTATTGCTTGTAGTTCTATCATTTTAATATAGTTTTATAAAAATTTCATTTAAAAACCGATAATATTAGCTTATCAATAGTTCATTTGATATTTATGTTCTTTATTAATAAGTCAAACTCTGATTCCTGTTCAATAGCTTCATTAATCCCTCCAGTTATTATATTCGATATTTCCCGTTTATATTGGATTATTTTATAGATATCTTCGTCTATTGTGTTTTTCCCAAGAAAATAGATGCAGTTTACGGAATCTTTCTGCCCGATACGATGGCATCGATCCTCACACTGGTCTGTATCAGCGGCTGTCCACGGAAGCTCCACAAATATCACATTAGAGGATGCAGTAAGCGTCAATCCGACCCCGGCCGCTTTAATGGAACAGACAATCAACTTTACAGATGGATCGTTTTGAAAGGCGTCGATATTTTTCTGCCGTGTTATCATGTCGTCGTTTCCAGTGATTGTTACTGCATCAGGGAATGCCTGTGTAAGGAATCCGGCGATTTCCTTCTGATGGATGAATACGACTATTTTTTCATCGGATTCCAGCATGTCATTGATATAATCCCTTACTGCATTTAATTTTCCCCTTGCGGAGATGTTTTTAAGGACGCCGATTCTTATCATCGTTTCACCGCGCATCGACCTTCTGACTTGCTCGTCGGTTGCTGCCCGGTATTCTTTCAGATAATCGGCAAGGTCTGAAAGTGCCGCATTATATTCGCTTTGGTTGTCTATTTCACAAGGAACAACGGTTCTGATTTTATCGGGCAATTCTTTCAATACCTCTTTTTTGTTCCGGCTGTAAAAACAGGTCGTATTGAGTTTGTAGTTCAATTCTTCCATGTTGTCATTGAATCCGTATTCAGCTACAAACTTTGTGTATCCTCCGAATTTGTCCACCTGGTTAATGATTGCAAGCATGGAGGCGAGATCTTTTGCCTTGTTCACTACCGGGGTCCCGGAAATAGCGAATATTACCTCCTTTCCGGACGTTAATCCCTTGGTGAACTTGCTTTGTTGGGACGAAGGGTCTTTTATCCGGTGGGCCTCGTCAATTATGACAGATTTAAACAGGTTGATGTTTGGAGTAAAAATAACATCTTTAAGTTTAAAAGCGTGTCCCGGTTTGGTGATAATGTTCTGTACAAAGTATTTTTTAAGGCTTTCGTAGTTGCAGATGAATACATCGTTTTTTACACTTTCCCCGAATAATGATTTTCCGGAAGCAAACAAATGCCACGTGTTGATGTTGGTATTGTTCAATATGCATGCTTTCTTATCTGTCCACATGTGCCATTCCCTTTGCCAATTTATCTTTAGAGAAGAGGGGCAGATAACCAAACAAGGAAAAGCATTCAAAGCAAGCACGGAAGCAATCGCCTGGCAGGTTTTCCCAAGTCCCATCTTATCACCGATGATTGTTCGTTTGTGAATGATGTTATAGGCGACACCCTGTTTCTGATAGGGATATAATTCCATTTTTAAGGGAATGTCTTGTGTCAGTTCCGGAAGTTTCGGTATTTCCCAATCCGCTTTCGCATGTTCCTTGGTAAATACGAAGCCGTACTTTTGTCCGAACATATAGACTTGCGGGGCGTATATTTTGGGAAAGAAAAATGATTTCCTTCTTGGGTCATATTCGGCACCCGGACACACTTCCATCAGTTTCTTTATTGCCCATGTGAGATTCCGGTTGTATTCAAACGTAATCTCGAAGCTGTCGTTAGATTCCTTTATCCTCATGTAGTTGTTTTACTTTTTGTGTGTATAGGTCGATTAAAACTTTATAATCAAAGTCGGACAGGCTGGAGTGTTGGTGTTTGAGGATTTCGAGTTCCTCTATAACTCCCTGTCCGTATTTCCTTATTAAGCCTTTCGTGTATCCGATGATGTTGCCCTCGTCAAAACGGTTGCAGCTCCGGCATTGTGCGTTGCAGTTCTTTTCGTTGAAGCGGGTAGCCATGTGCCGTCTGTTTACAAAATGCCCACAATCAGCTTCTTTCCACGAGACTATTTTACCGCATGATATACAAACCGTATATCCTTGCTGATTTGCATCCCGGATGCGGATATACTCTGAAAAGATGCGGTCTAATTTTGCTTTAAGGTTGGGATTTTTCTTTACAACGACCTTGTTGTCAAACAGGGGTTGTCTCTTGGGCTTGCGTTTTATGTATGCCATAATGTTGATTTTTGTGGACAGGGCAGGATTCGAACCTGCATGAGTGGAGTTTTTTCAAGACTTGCACTTGATATTTTATTATAATCACGTCGCGGTGACATTCAGCATTACCCGTTACATTTCCTTCGGCTAGTTCAGTTCATTTTACGATAACCTTCTTTCAACCACTCTATAAGGAATTAACTTTAGCGTCTACCAATTCCGCCACCTGTCCGTTTGCCCGAAAAACCGGGCAAATTTTAGATTTCAATAATCACGATATCGGGGGCGATTTCACGAATCAAATTCAATTGTTCGTCAATCACTCTGTTTTTGTATTCTCCGATTGCTTCATTTGCACCGGCAGAAACAAGCGATAGTGAAACATCCCGGCCATCCACATCTGCGTAAATCTCAACTCCAATTTCTTCACAAGCGAATCCTTTGAAAAGAGGGATGTTCAACTTGAACGACTTCGGCAGATTGGAATCAACGACTTGCGAGTAGTTATCCGTTTTGCTTCCATTCTCTTCTTTGCTCCTTTCAATGTCTTGATTTACTTTTGCCTTAAAATTCTTTAGTGTAGATACGAGAGACATATTTTGTGCCTTATCCTTAAAGAAGGCACGGTGCATTTTGAAGAATTGGGATAATTTAATGGGGTCCCATTTTTTATCGGTGTTGATACCAAACTCCATCATTTCTTTTGATGGTTGCAATACACCGGAAACTTCGTTTCTGTAATAATCATTCTCCTTGTCAATAAGTGAGATTTGCATGCAATCACGATTTACGGTAATATTCGCATGTTTTTGGTCGATCAATTCGACACGTTTTTCAATCCATTTTAATGGACTATCTATTGTACCTAAAATTTTTACTGGTATAGGTTCCCTTGTTGGAAGTTGTTCAGCCGCTATACCTTTACGTAATACAATTTCAATAGGTGTGCCGTTGTAGTCTTTAGGTACAACTACGTTAATTCTGTTTCCGTTTTGTTCAGTCATCTGTTCCTGTTTTTCGGTTAATACTAAATACTGTTTTCTGCATTTCCTGCGGCATTATAGGGCGTGAATAAACCAGCTCTCCAAGTTGGTTGTAATATCCAGCCATTTTTTCTTCGTGATAGAGGATTTTTACACACTTTTCACTTGGGATGAATTTCGACCCCGTCTTAATATTTTCGAGCAGTTCGGATTTCTCTTCCGTTAAAGGTTTGAGCCGGTCTTTAAAATCGCTTAATACCTCTTTCTTTTCTTCCTCGATGTCATTGATTTTGATTGATGCTTCTGCGAGAAGTTCTTTCTTTTGTGCCAATTCTTCGGGTGAAAAACGGTGAGTATATCCGATTTCTTCTATTGCATCGGCGTTGTCTTGCAAGAATTGCCAACGTTTGTCTTCAGGGACGTCTTGTCCTAAGAATTTTTCCATTTCCTAATATTTTAATTGTAATAATAATTTATTTAGTCCTCTTCCGTCTTTGATAGTTGAACCAGTTGCCCAACCGGAATAAGGGAAGAATTTTATAGTATGTCCTTTATACTGGAAGTTGATTTCATGGTCAGAAACCTTATTGACTTCAAATCCAAGTTTTTGAATTTGTTGTATGGCGTATTCTATTCGTTTAGGTTCCAGCCTGTTTTGTCGTTCGGTATCTAACCTTGTCATTTTCCAAATTTTTAATTGCTTTATCTATTTTCCTTATCTTCTCTCTCGATTGGATGGAATCGGGAGGTAATCTGGATTTTAAGTCTGATAGCCATCGGATAATATCTTCGGCGGTTTTGTTGGGTATTGTTTCCATATTTCAATCATGTATTCCTAAATCACAATCGCCCCACTGATCATCATCTGCCCCGTCATAACTATATGGATATTTAGGTATGTAATTGTTCGTCCATTCTATTCTCCGCTTATTATTAATAGCTACGCGGTGGGGATCATATCCAGGCTTGGATTTTTCTCTTTTTTTTTGCGGCGCAACTTTTACTACAACAAAGCCCCCAGCCACGTTTTAGGTTTCGTGGGTCAGCTTCATATACTCGTCCGCAATAATCACATTCCCGTTTCATTTCTGACTGATTCCGTTTGAGGTTCTCATTTCTTCTTTTGCCATACTTACTACCGTCCGGAGCCAATCTAACTGATGGGTGGCAGCACGGTTTAGGCGTTCGATTGTGTTTACCAATAGATTTTCACGCTGACAGGATGCTTCTACAAGTTGCTTTAGAACCGATGCAGGGCAACCAGCTTGTTTCCCGAGGTTGTAAACGATGCTTTCTGATAGTGCCTTGTCCTGATAAAACCTTGCATCTGCAAGCATCTTCCCGGTGCGGGCGATATATACCGAAAGCTCGTTTCCTCTCTCTATGGCTAAATTTGCATCCTCTGGCGGTAAGGTGGATAGATAAGCTTCTATATCTTCCACCTCTTTTTCTAAATCTTCTATGGGTGTGATTGTCATGCTGTCTTTTTTAAGTCACCGAACATAGTCCAGTATTTAAATGCGAGTTCCATACACTTGTGCCGGCCTGATTCCCATAGTTCATCCCCCCGTTTGATGAATACCTTAAAGATGCGGAAGTTTTCTTTGGAAATACCAATCAAAACATCTTTGTCAGAACCGGCGATGTTCATGTAAAAGAATCTCTGCCGGTCGTAGTCGAATTGCCTTACAGCGGATTCAAATTGTTCCTGTGTCGTCGCGGAGGTGCTTTTTATATCGCCTCCCCATCCCATTGACGGCATCCACAAGTCCCATTTACATCGGACGGGCAGTGTAAAAGGGATGTCGTAGTCGAATTTCTGACAGGGATTAATCATGACTTTCTGTGTGTCTGATAGTGGAAGTATCCGGCTGGCAAACTCATCGCGCATGAATGTCTTTTTCATTTCTTCTGCTTTTTTGAAATCACCTTCTGTCATTTGTTCGCCGGCACAAGTCAGTTTGAAATAGTCGACTTTTTTCGGTTCTGTAATCATATGATCGATTAGGTTCCCAAATTTTGCATGAACGGGGTCGATTTCCATTCCTCCGTAGAGCTGTCTTTTTAATTCAGACAGGTCGGAGTTGGATATTTCCGACCTGTCATAGTATGGGTCTTTCATTTTGCCGTAACGACTTCTTTGTAAGTAATAAAGTTTGACGTGATGATTTCTCCATCCTTGTTTGCGATATCCTCGCAGAATTTCTTCATCTGTGCGATGGATTTCTTTTCAATCTTTTCGTTCGGGAGATTCTTTCCTTCACGCTCGAACCAGAACATGAATATCTGTCCGTATCCGGCAGGATTGCTTACTTCGATGGAAAGCGTTTTCTTTACATTCGCCGCAGGGGCAGAATAATTTTGGTCGAATAGGGTATTGAGGAATGCTTCAGTTTTCTCTGCCTCGATGGATGTCTGTTGTTTCTGTGTGAAGTTCAACAGTTCTTGTCTTTTTTCTTCCGCTTCCCGTTTTGCCCTTTCTTCCGCTTCTTTCGCAAGCCGTTCTTTTTCCGCGGCATTTGCTTGCGCGATCTCTAACAATTCTTGTTTCTTTGAATCAACGCGATCAAGGTAGTACCGGATTTTTTCGGTGATTTTTTCATTGTATTCCAGTTCATTTTTGGCAGATTTGGAAGAAGCTATTTCTTCATAGATTGCGATCTCTTCTTCTTTTGTAATGTAATTCCTGTATGGATATGAGAAAGTGGCCGGTTTGTATTCGGATGAGAAGTTTTTCAATTCATCTTTTTTTAGCTCGCAGTTTTGCAGCGTGATGGAGTTGAATATTTCTTCAAGCGAATCGTATGCAAGGCTTAATGTGTTTACCAGGTCGTTGGTAAAGGCTTGTTTGAAATAAGCACGCATTTCGATGCGCTCCTGTTCTGTGGCAGCCTTGATACGCCGAGACTCTTCCTCTTTTGCGGCGATTTCCGCGATATGCCGGGCAAATGCGTTTCTGAAATTTTGTATTGCCTGTATTTCTTCCCCTGTTTTCAGTTCGTTTTCCAGTTCGGTGAAATGTTTCCGGATTTGGTCGAATGCCTGTGTGATTGGTTTCCGGCGGTCGGTCATGGCCGAAATGGTCTTGCTTATCTTTCCGAGGAATGTTTTACACTCTTCGTCTAGGAACCGGACTTCCGGAGTGTCTGAGATAGGGGTGTTTTCTATTTTAGCGAGCAGGATTTTTGCGACTTCTTTTGCTTTTTCATTACTTGCAATGTTTTGCGCAATGATGTCTTTGGCCTGTAATAATGCTTCCTGTGTTGTTGAGAGTGCTGTTGTTTCCATAATTAAAAGGGTTCTTCTGGGTTTTCTACTATGTTTACACCGCCCTGTTGCTTGGCGATTTCCTGTACATCTGTCTCTTCGGCTTCTTCTTCGGTTTCTTTTTGCGGGACTTGGTTGTATACTGGCTCATCCAACCCATAGTCGGAGGCCTGGACTTGTTCGTCTTGCTGTAAAGCGGAGAATTGTCCTAACCTTAATTTCGGAAATGTCTTGAAAGCGTGCTTGATTACTTTCGCTTCAAGGAATCCGGTGTCGATTTGACCTTCATTTGAATGGTAGAGGGCATTGGCGTCTCCATATACATTCCCGTCTTTGTCTTTCCGTTGATTTTTCTTTAAGGAATATCCTTTCAGACGGTCGATGTCTTCTGGAAGCATCCAAAAGAAGTCAAAGGAACGATCGGGGCGGGTCAACTTGATAAAAGCTCCGATGATTGTTTTGCTTTGCCGTGGAATGGCTGCCGAATAGACTACCACTTTCTGTCCGGTTTCGTTTACCTTGGGCTTAAATTCATCCCCCTCGAATACGATTACAGGACGGTCGGCATATAATAGCTGTCCGGCTTGGATTCTTAAATCGAGCTCTCCATATGGAGAAATTTCAATGGACATCCGTTGTTCCCATGTTTGTTTTTCTTTTGTTCCTACATTCACGGAACCGGGGATGATGTAAATAAGGGGCCGGGATGCGTTTTCAAGGGTAAGTCCCATGCTTGCGATGTCAAGGAGCACTCCATATGTGGAGAAACCTGTACATTTTGCTAGGTTTGGGGAGGCTTGTATGATTCTCTGTAGGTTGTATTTTTCTTTTTCAAAGAATAATTCGCCCTGCTCAGAGTTGTGGATGTTATTGTAGAGTGTAACGAATCGCTCTCTTACTCTCGTATCCTCTAAAATCTGAAACGGAGACATGGATTTAAGCTCCGTGATCGTCAGCTTTTTTGTTTCTGAATTATTTTCCATACTTTTGTTTTGTCGTTTGAAATGTGACGGGTAAGAGGAATCGAACCTCTTTCTAAGTACTCCAGTACAACCCGTTGCTGGCTTAATGCGCCTTTGACACGCGACTTCCGCCACTACCGGAGTATTGCCCGGTAGTTCACCAGCCCGCAGCGACAAACTGCGTGTTTGTTATTGTCTGTCAACATGTCAAAGAGCTTAGAGTTTTTTGTAAGGCCGTTCTGATTGGCATCGTGGCGGCCTTACTTTATTTCTTTATCCAGATCCAGCTGGAGACGGTGTACCCTTTCCCAGTTTTTAGAATCAACCGGGTTACTTCTGTCGAAGTAAGGGAACAGTGCTGAACAATACTGATGGATGTAGCACAGCAGGCGATACTTTTCATTTCGTTCGTGTCTGCATTCCTCTTGTAGCTTGGATACTTTCTTCTGGATAGAGATGATTTCTTTTTCTAATTTACTTTGGGATTTGGTCTGTGAAGTGGGTACACTTTGTACCTTTACTTCAAATTTTTCAGTGGTGTTTGGCATTTGACAACTAAAAATTTGATTAATAATTTTTTGGACAAAAGAAGAAGCGGGGCCTCTCCAAATGTCGCCAAACACCCATAACCTCAAAGAATTATGTGTCAGAGAAACTCCGCTATATTGCGAATTTTTCGATATGTATAAACACAACATACCGAGGTTATAAATGTTTGGTACTGCAAACATGGCAAATTCCTCTGAATTAACCAAGATTTTCGACCAAATATTTTCTAAATTCCGCAACATTTTTCTTCAATTTATTATTAATCAATTACTTTTTGAGCCTACTATCCGGTTCGAACGGATGACCTTCGGAGTACAAAACCGATGCTCTACCAACTGAGCTAAGTAGGCAGGTTGCCGGGGTAGTCCAAGATATTGCTACAGTTACAGCGGACTGCCCCGGACGGTTAATTGTTGTTTATAATGGCACTCTGTACTTTTACCAGCTCTTTGTACCTTAATAGTTCCTGTTTAAGGGTTTCACATTCCTTAAAATATTTTGTCCAAGACGCATTGGCTGCACTAAGCTGCTTTTTAAGATCTTCAATTTCTTTATCCTTTTTGTCACTTACATTTACATTTGCATTGTCGTTCATAACTTTTCCCTTTTAAAATTTTGCCTTTCGTGCTATCTCCCGACAGGACTAGGGCTACAATGTACTTTATATGTCACTTAAAAAAAAAGGTCCGGTGTGAAATGGAGATGTTGTGGTGTAAAGAAAAGAATGTCACCGGACCAAAGAACTCACGACATATTTTTATACAGGTTCCGCACCCTGTTCCCCCTTACTTTCACCCGGGGCGGTGTTAGGTTTGCTTTGTTTAAGCCGGACTAAACCTTGCTAAATTCCTCCGCCATTACGTATCTTTATCCCAGCTCCGATTGTTCCGATATGGTTCTGTCTGCTTCTTCTCCGGCCACATCGCCCAACCCAAAATACCGGACATTATTGCGAAAGGAAGACTATGGTACTGCCCTCCGTAAATACTGCATCCTAATATTCCAAGGGCAAGAAGAAAGGCTAATATTGAAAAAGTTCTCATAGTTTATCAATTATTTTATATGCTTCAATGACTTCACGGGTTTTTACCCGCCATTTCTGATTACCATTCCCCTTATCAGGATTAATCAACTTCATTTTGATTGCTTGCTCCAGTTTTTTCCGACTGCCCAAATGCCTAATTGCTTTTCAGCAGGCTTTGATACTCCCCGCAAGACGTCATAAGCACAATTACCAGTAAAAATCCCCAAAATTTCTTCATAAACGGAACGTTTTTTTTTCATCATGCAAAGATAGAGGAAAAAACAAAAAGTAAAAAGTAAAAGGTAAAAACTTTTCTGAGCTTCATTACTTTCAAGTATTTTTAATATTTACTCTCCACTTTTCACTAACCCTTCATACGCATTCTTCTTCCTACTCTAAGTAATTATACGTATTATGGTACATCTATAATCGGCAAAACGAAAAGTACAATTTTTGAAAACAAATTGTACAAATTTTAAAGCTAGGTCTCTCCGGTACCGTTAAAAATAAAAAATTCGGTACCGGAATCTGAATTTAATATCCGATCGCAAGCCAATAACAATTTTTAGAGCTTTTACCGTACTGGTAAATGGTAACACTTGTTCTACTTTTTGCATTTACAAAAGCGATATAATCCGACTCTGTATTGTCTGCAATTGTTAATTGGACGTTCAGGCAATTGTTTGCAAAAGCGATTGGGAAATTAATAGTTCGAGATGAATTACCTTGTAAAGTTAAATATCCCCACTGAATTGTCAATCCTCCGATTTTTGCGTAGCCATTTGTACTCGTATTCATCTGGACAGAAGCCATACCATTTCGCCTTTTCCGCATCTGTAACATGACGTGTAGAAGAGTTATCTGGATGCACATAATTATTAGCCCCGGTTTCGATTCCGTTTAACTTCGTACGTTCCGCAGCTGTCATCATTACTTTGGTTGCAGAGTCCGATATCATGTCAGCGGAATGGGTCGATGGATGTACATACTTATTAGCTCCGGTTTCAACTCCGTTTAACTTCGAGCGTTCCGCATCGGTCATAAACCGATGG
>ERZ780212.389-NODE-389-length-44991-cov-4.556547_pt1 | contig 44991 bp, 49 predicted proteins | sample MGYA00511364_ERZ780212 | MGnify/ENA primary metagenome ERZ780212 (study PRJEB29588, sample SAMEA2147991) | human gut metagenome | biome: human gut; feature: human-associated habitat; material: faeces | place: Denmark | collected 2008/2010 ... | reverse complement strand
CGTATTGTTTCGCTATCCGTACCCGTTTGTCGCATTTTCGGGCATGGTTACGAACAAGTAACGTTGCGGCGTCAGGATTTGGCTTCGGCAGGGATTGTAATGGCTTCACGAATTATCGCCACTTCAACTAAAACCCTTGTAACTCAATTCTATCACTATAACTTTCCGCATTTCACTTTTTTGTAGTAACTTTGTACCTAAAATTAATCTATATTGTTACATCAAAATTATGGTAGTTTTTTCAGAAGACCACATTCAGGAAACGCGTAGAAGAGGAAGAATAGAAGTAATATGCGGTTCTATGTTCTCAGGTAAAACCGAGGAACTAATCCGCCGTTTAAAAAGAGCGAAATTTGCCCGTCAACGGGTTGAAATATTCAAACCGGCCATGGACACACGCTATTCAGAAGAAGAAGTCGTATCACATGACAGTAATTCCATTGCATCCACCCCCATCGATTCTTCTGCCAGTATCCTACTTTTCTCATCAGACAAAGACGTAGTGGGAATAGACGAAGCTCAATTTTTTGATGAAGGCCTGGTTGATGTTTGCAACCAGTTGGCCGACAATGGCATACGAGTCATTGTAGCAGGATTGGACATGGATTTTAAAAGAATTCCTTTTGGTCCTATTCCTGCCCTGCTGGCTATCGCTGATGAAGTAACCAAAGTTCACGCCATTTGCGTGAAATGTGGAAATCTAGCCTATGCCACTCATCGAATCACCAAAAGTGACAAGCGGGTTTTATTGGGAGAAAAGGCTGATTATGAACCGCTTTGCCGAGCCTGCTATATGGAGTCCTTGAAAGAAGAAACTGAAAATAAATAACATATGCTTTATGCTGCAGAAAAAAATAACATTCGACAGTTTTATCCGTGGAATATTGACAGCGGTTGTCATTATCGGCATTCTATACTTAGTAAATCAGCTTAGCGGAGTGCTACTCCCCTTTTTCGTGGCATGGCTTATTGCTTATCTTATCTACCCGATGGTTATTTTCTTCCAGCATAAACTGCGTCTGAAGAATCGGGTTATCTCCATATTTGTTGTTTTATTAGTATTATTATCCATTATCACACTAGCATTTATCGGACTTGTTCCACCTATCATTGAAGAATTCGGCAAGCTGAAAGAGCTGCTTACCGAATACTTTATCGAAGGTTCCAAGCAAGCAGCTATTCCCGGCACTGTGGCCAATTTCATAAAAGAACATATAGATATGCTGAAAATACATGAAGCACTGAACGAAAACAACTTCGCAAATACTATGCGTAATGTGCTTCCACAAGTATGGGCCTTGTTGACCCAATCCGTCAATATTGTGGTCAGCGTATTTACCTCATTCATTATCCTGCTTTATACCTTCTTTATTTTATTGGATTATGAAGCCATTGCGCGAGGATGGATTAAACTGGTTCCTATCAAACACCGTGAAATGACAATACGCATTGTTACTGATGTGCAAGATGGAATGAACAAATATTTTCGCGGCCAGGCATTTGTTGCCTTTTGTGTAGGAATTCTATTCAGTATAGGTTTCCTTATTATTGACTTCCCATTAGCTATCGGTTTCGGTTTATTTATCGGACTTCTCAATATGGTACCTTATCTTCAGCTCATCGCTTTCATCCCCACCGTCTTATTGGCACTACTGAAAGCAGCGGATACAGGAGAGAATTTCTGGTGGATATTATTTTGCGCTTTTTTGGTATTCTGTATCGTGCAAATCATACAAGATGGCCTAATTGTACCAAAGGTTATGGGAAAAATTACAGGTTTGAATCCTGCCATCATCCTATTATCTCTCTCTGTTTGGGGAGCGTTAATGGGAATTGTAGGAATGATTATTGCTCTACCTTGTACCAGTTTAATGCTCTCTTATTATCAAAGGTATATACGAATAAAAGAAAAAGAATTTTCCGAAAGTACAAAAACGACTGACAATCAACAAATAAGCAATACCAAAGAGAAATAATTCAAAAAAAACAGGTAATATATTTGCATGTTTCATTTAAAAAGTCTACCTTTGCACTCGCAATTCGGAAGAATAGCAATAACAAAGGATTGATTCGCTAGCTCAGCAGGTAGAGCACAACACTTTTAATGTTGGGGTCTTGGGTTCGAGCCCCAAGCGGATCACGAAAAACAAAAGAAAAATCAAGCAAATCCCTGATAATCAGATATTATCAGGGATTTCTTTTTTCTTGCAGGTAGCAAAAAATAGCCGTTTCAAGCATATTATCGGTGGATAAATCGTGGGACTAAAATTTAATTCTAAAAAGTCCCACGATTTTTCATCTTTCTCACTGATTCATAGTGTTTTGCATGGTCTTACTTTGGAAGAGAATACATAGTTTTGTAACTTTAAAAACGATGTAAAAATGGCTAGAAAATCATTTTCTGTTTTGTTCTTTATCAAAAAAGCCAAGTTATTAAAGAACGGAGAAGCACCTGTGTGCATGAGAATCACTGTAAACGGCTGTATGGTAGATATTTCTATCAAAAGAAGCTGTCCTGTAAACCTATGGAATCAAGCAAAAGAGAATTCAAAAGGCAAAGACCGTATGTCGGTGGAACTGAACCACTACTTAGAAATCACACGTTCGCACGTACACCAAATTTATAGAGAATTGGAAACTTCCGGTAAGGTTATCACTGTTGATCTTGTGAGAAAGTTGTTTTATGGTGTGGACGAAGATAACAAAACGCTATTGCAGGTATTCAGGGAGCATAACGAACAAAGCCGTAAGCTGATCGGCAAAGACTTCGTAAGCAAAACTGTTCAACGGTATGAAACCACTACCCGATATTTGGAAGAATTCATTAAGAAAGAATATCAGCTATCGGATATTGCTCTGAATAACTTGGAAGCTAACTTTATTTCTAAGTTCGATGCTTTCTTGAAGATTGAAAAGGGTTGTGCGCAGAACTCAGCTATCACCCGTCTAAAGAACTTGAAGAAGATTATTCGTATTGCTTTAGAAAACGACTGGATAAAAAAAGATCCGTTTGCTTACTACCGTTTCAAACTGGAAGAAACCGATCCTGAATTTCTGACAATGGACGAGATTAAAATCATTCTCGCTAAAGAGTTCACCATTAAACGAGTAGAACAGGTACGAGACGTTTTCATTTTTTGCGTTTTTACATTTGTTGCACTGACTAATGTATACTTGATTATCAACAAATTGCAAACTAACAATAGAGGTATAGGTAATGGTTTAGAAACCACTTGTCTTCATCATTTTGCATGATTCCCAATCATTTCAAATAGCTCAATGCGAAGATAATACTATTTTGAAAATTAACCAAATTCTGATAATCAAAATCATACAAATTCAGCGAATTACGGACTATGATTGCTCAAACTTATACTTTAATCCATACTCTTCCAGCTTGCTGTACAGCGTAGTACGTCCTATTCCAAGCAGTTCGGCGGCAACCTTGCGGTTTCCGTTCGCCTGCTTCAATGCACGCAAAACCCGTTCCTTGTCTTCCGCATCGTTGCGAAGGGCGAAGCTGACGGATGAGTTAGGTTTCGTCACGGCAAGCCCCAGATGCTCTTTCGTGACAACTCCCGTCTGAGCCTGCAACACTGCACCCATGATTTTCTGCCGAAGCTCGCGCACGTTGCCCGGCCATGAATGGGTCAGCAACGCTTTTCGTGCTTCGGAACTGAATCCACCAACCTTGCATTCCAATTCATTGTTGGCAATCTCACGGAAGAACTCCGCCAGCGGCATGATGTCCTCCTTACAGTCACGCAACGGCGGAACTGTTATCTCGAAATCGTGCAGACGGTACAACAAGTCTTGACGGAAACGCTTTTCATTGACCGCCTTTTCCAGATTCTCGTTGGTAGCAGCGATGATACGGACATTGAAACTTCTATCCGTCTTATCACCAACGGGACGGTATCGCCGCTCCTGTATGGCTCGAAGTAGCATTTGCTGTGTTTCCGGTGCGAGGTTGCCTACCTCATCCAAGAACAGCGTACCGCCTTCCGCCTCATGGAAATAACCTTTCTTGGCACTGTCCGCACCAGTGAACGCCCCTTTGACGTGTCCGAAGAATGCCGACGGCGCAAGCTCTTTGGTGAGTGAACCGCAGTCCACAGCCACGAATGGCTTGCCGGAACGTTTGCTTTTATCATGCAGATGGTGGGCGATATGCTCCTTGCCCGTGCCGTTCTCTCCGAATATCAGTACGCTCATGTCGGTAGGGGCTACCAGCCTTATCCGGTGCATGATTTTCTGAAAGGCGGAACCGTCACGGGCAAACACGGGCATACGGCTTCGCCCGATATTCCGTTCTTTCAGTATGGTACGGAGCAGAGGCACGAGTTTGTCCTCCACGAGTTGTTTGGGTATGTAGTCCAGCGAACCGAGTTTCATGCTTTCAACTGCCGTATGCACTTCGGCATAGTCGGTCATGATGATGAACAGCTGCGTCATACCCTCCTTGCGCATCCAACGCAACAGGTCGATGCCGTCACCATCGGGTAAGCGCAGGTCAGAAACCACTATGTCCCCGTCAGCGGCTTGTTGCAGAAGTTTCCTTGCTGTCGAGAGGTGGAAAGCCTGCACGGTACGGAATCCCTCACGTACCAGCAGGTTGCAGACAAACTCGCAATACACGATGTTGTCCTCCACCACGATTATTTTTGTCTTATCCATTGTTGTATTTCTTCCTTTCTTTTTTTGCCAGCCGGATTATCTCCGAACCCTTAATCAATACGGCAGTCACGGCTTTGTTCAGTGCTTCATAATCAGGAACGGCACTCCCATGAAGCAATCCATAAAGTTCCCTCAACGGTTGGTCGGCACGAAGTATCTCCCACGAACTGCGCAGGTGGTGTGTAAGGGCGTCCAGTTCTTGAAAGTCTTTCCGTTGTTCCGCATCCCTGATTGCCTGCATTTCCTTTCCGGTTTCCGTTATCAGCTTCTCCAGCATGACAGATTCATTGCCGTAGGATAATAGGGAGGTGAAATCCGGTTTTTCGGTTTGCTCCATTTTCATGGCGCATTTATCTGACACCTCCATCAGCTCCGATATGGAGAACGGTTTGAGTAGGCAATCGGAAAATCCACGTTCTAAAAGTTCCTCCTTGCTGCAACTGCCTGAAGCGGTTGTCACGACAACCGGAATCGTCTTTGCATTGCCCACATTGGAAGCACGCAGAAGTTCCAATAATTCAAAGCCGCTTATCTCCGGCATATTCAGGTCAGTAAGTAATAGACTGTATTTCTTTTTCCTTATCATTTCTATCAGTTCCGCAGCATCGGTGCAGGTGTCACAGTGTATTCCTTCCTGTGCATACATTTCTTTCAGCATCAGAAGCAAAACTTCGTCATTATCTATGGCAATTACATCATGATATGCTTCATTGTAACGAACGGAATTTGAATCGAACTGTTCCGGCAGTTCCTCGGCTGTCTGCATGGGGATTTCCACCGTGAAACGGCTACCTTTGCCTTTATCGCTCTCCAGCCGGATTGTGCCGCCGAGCATCGACACGATACGCTGAACAATGGAAAGACCTAATCCGAAGCCATCCTTTGCGGCAGCGTTTGACAGACGTTCAAACGCCCCGAATACCCGTTGCTGTTCCTCTTCGGTCATACCTGTACCCGTATCTTCGACGATAAGTTTCAGCAGACCGTTATCATAATCTGCCCGCAAAGAAACACTGCCGTTCTCCGTGAACTTGATGGCGTTTGACAGCAGGTTGTTGCCGATTTGCAGGATACGTTCCTTATCGGTCAGGATGATTGCATCCGTCTGATTGGTTATGGTAAGAGCCAGTCCCTTGTTCATGGCGATGGGCGTAAACTCCGTTTCAAGAATGTGCGTGATTGCCGAAATCCGGCAAGGAGAAATGTTTGGCTGTTCCTTGCCGTTGTCCAGCCGGAAGAAACTCAGTAGCGTGTTAAGCATTTTACGCATACGTTCAGAAGATTGCCGGATATTACGGACATATTGCTCTTTTTTATCCGCATCATTGCCTTTTTCCATCAACGCAATATAACCGATTATTGCGGTTAAAGGTGTGCGCAGCTCATGGGTGATGGTATGCACCGCTTTCTTGCGGGAGGCTATCAGTGCCTCATTCTGTTCAACTGATTTTTGGAGTTGTCCGATTAAATCTGTTGTTTCCTGTTTATATCGCTTGATGCGGACGGCATTTCGATGGATGATGATATAAGAAATGACCAACAGCAATAAAACGAATCCTGTCAAGCCGCCAATCTGAAAGAATGACCGTTCCCGCATGGAGGCTATTTCCGCTTCTCGTTTCTGTAAGTCTGCTTGTACTTTCCTGTCTATTGGGCGAATCAAACCTTGTAATTGTCTGTTAAGTTCTGCATTCCGTGTAGCAAGACTATCGGCGTGTTCCGACAAACGGCGGCTTTGTGCCTGTTGTTCGGCTATCATATTCCGGTTAAGGGAACGGAGCATCGTGGTAGTCACAGTTGGTTTCGCTTTTTCCTTTTTGCCGAAGATGCCCAAGAATCCTTTCCGTTTAGGTTTCTTGGGCTGTTCTTGGACACTCTTTTGCACGATTACGGGAACTTGATGGGTTATCTTATCGTTTATGGTTTGTTGCTGTTCAAGTACCTGCACGATTTGGCACATCTGCCGTTCCTTGTCTTCGAGAAGATGGCGTACACTGTCTATGCGCTCTGACGGATAGGTCATTTTGAAACGGCAGAGCATACTGTCCATTGCCATACGCCGGACATGGTAGTGTTCCACATCTGTATCATTCCAATCCAATATCGTTTCACCCAATAGGAAAAACTCTATCAGTTGAATATGGATGTTGTTTATGTCTTTTCGGAATTCGTCTATTTGTCGATTCTTAAACTCTATTTTTTCTAATTTATTCCATTCGCTACACCATATATAAATTACAGTGAAGTTTAAAAGAGCAATAATTGTATACCCTGTTATTACAACAGACTTCCAATGTTTTATAAAAAAATGTCGCATCATTTATATTTTCTTGTTTGCTCTTCTAACAACTTATAAGATTCTTGCACGTGTAGTTTGATTTCCTCGTCCGGCATGTCGTCGTTGAACCGAATGCTGATCCAGTGGCGGGGACTCATGTTGTAGGGCGCATCCACCGCATTGTAACGGGCTTTCAATTCGTCAATCATGTCGGTGGCGCATTTAATGGTACAGGTATCGAATTTATCAATATCGAAAAAACAGAAAATCTTGCCTCCCACATAGAATGCCAATATGGATTGTGCGGCACGAAATGCCTGAAATGGCATCTTCTCGCTACTGCCGGGCAATGAAAGACAAAATTCCCTGAATTCTTCTATGTTCATCCTTGTGATTCCTTGTAATACTATACGATTTCTTTTGCCGGACTGAAATCCTTATCCATCGGACGAATGAACGACCATGTGGAATGAATCACACGCCATACTCCATCCTCTTCTTTCTGATAGACTTCGATACAATTGTACTCCATATCTATCAACGTGGTTTTGGCAAATAGCTGATAAGTCAGCACTACCATGTCCTGCCCGATCTGTATGCGGGGATTGCGGAAGTCGTAACTTTCGGCAAAGAGTTTGCCGTCGATTGTTTTCAAAAACTCCACAATGGTGGCGTAGTCATCAACGCGCTCCGTCACGGCTCCGTCAAAGTAAGTGAAGCTGCGTTCGGACCAAAGCTGTTCATAGCCGGAAGTGTCGCCGTTGAACCATTTGTCGAGGGCGGCTCTTTCCAGTCCGATGATGTGTTCGGCAAGTGTTTTTTCCTCTTCGTTCTTGTACTGCCATGCAGTTGAATTGTTCAATTTTTCCATTTTTTCTGATTTTTATTTGTTTATTGTTGATTTTTACCGAGTATTTTTCCGACTTCGTTTTTTATAACTTCCTCGTGGTGAAAATATGCGCTGTAATTGACGTTTTCGGCATCACAATAGGCACGGATAGCACAATCATTGGCGATGAGTTCCGCGCGGTCTCCTTTGGAATAGATGCGTTCGTAAGTCGGATACAGATGCGGATAATGTTCCTCCACATAACGCATGATAACGGGTTTGTAACTGCCGCGCAGATTCAGATCCTCGAACCAGTATTCACTGATGAAGTTGCGGCTCTGCTCGATAATCGCCAGCCAATCGGTAATACCTATGAAGATGGGGGACATGAAGAGGATGGTGTAAATACCTTCGTCGTGGAATGTGCGTAAGGTGTCGAGCCGTTCTCGGATGGTGCTGCCTTTGTCCATATCTCGGCGGAAGTTCTCATCAAGCGTGTTTACCGACATGGCGATGCTCAGGTGCTTCATGCGTTTAAGCAAATCCATGTCACGCAGAATAAGTTTGTTTTTGGTGGAGATTTGAAGATGGCAGTCGCTGCCGACCAGTTGCTCCAGAATGGAACGAGTGATGCCGTATTTAGCTTCATACGGATTGTAACAATCCGTAGCAGTACTCATAAAGACGTTTTTGCCTGCGATTTTACGCAGGTCTATTTTCCTGTCGCACCGCTTCACGTCGATGAAATCGCCCCATGCTTCCGGATGGTTGGTGAAACGCTTCATGAATGACGCATAGCAATATTTGCAGGCGTGCGGGCATCCGACGTAAGGGTTGATGGCATAGCGGCCGATTTTCGATGTCGTCAGTAAATCTTTCGTTTGTTTTTCTGAAATAACCATAATGCACTCGTCTTGATTTCGAGTGCAAAGTTATGAAGGTCAGGGCAGATGGACATTGCACAAACAATGCGGAAAATTTCACTTTTGCGGACTGTTGATGCTTTGCCGGTATTGCAAGGGCGTCATATCGGCATGTTTGCGAAAGAAACGGACGAAATGGGAGGCGGAATCGAAATGCAGCCATTCCGCAATTTCGTTTACACTCAGTATCGTATAAGACAACAGCCGTTTGGCTTCCGCAAACAGTTTTTGATGGATGTATGATTTGACGGTCGTGCCGAGCGATTGTTTGACGATTTTATTCAGGTAATTGGGCGTGATACACAGTTTGTCCGCATAATATTCCACCTCGTGCCGCATCATGTATTCTGCCTCGACTGCGTGTATGAATCCATTGATGTAACGGCTGGTGGAAATGTCGTTCATCGGTTGTCCTCTGTTTTCCACTTTTTCAGCACGGTTGAGCAGCACAAGTGCTTCATACAGCATCGCGCGAAGAATATGCTGGTCTTTGTTACGGGTGTCGTTGATTTCGGATTTCATTTGCTCCAACAAACGGTAGAAACGTTCGTTCAACTGTTCATCGAGCGATAGGAACGGTGAGGTGCGATTGGATTGCAAATAACCGAAGCGTTCAAGAAAATGCGGGTCGTTGAAGAACGAGAGTAGAAACGGTTCCTCGAAGATCAGCACCAACCCTTTGAGTTTCGGATCGGGTTGCCAGTGCCATATCTCTCCGGGACGCGAACAGATGACATCCTTCGCTTGAACGAGCCGGGTATGTTCGTTTACCGTTACCTCTTCCCGTCCGTCAGTAATGAGTATGATGCAGTAAAACGTTTCACGATGTACAGGATTTCGGCGAATTCCTGTCTTGATATAGTCAAGGTCGAGAACATCAATCAGAAGTTCGGTTCCGTATTTCCGTTTATGAAATTTATATAGTTTTATTTTCTTCATTTGCAGAATTAATTTGGATGCAAAGATACCGATTTTGATGCATTTTACAAAATAATATATTGTTATTCAGTGATTTGATGTATTTTAAATATTGCGAAAAAATAAGAGGACAACTAACGGTCTTAGTCGCCCTCTTGATTCTCAAATTTCTAATTAAAGGATTCTTTCAAATATTATGTTTTTGAAGGAGGTTTTTCATTCTATAATTTAACTCCCTTAATTTTTCCTGTGTTATTAAATTTAAAATCTTGTAGACCGACAATAATATGGTCAGCAATGAATTTGCTCGACGGGCTGCGTATCTGCGGAGCATCTTCGGTGGGTTGTAGTGGCATGTTCTGTACACCTTCCGCATCTGGTTTGACTTCCTGTCCATCCTTTTCTTTTTCGGCGACTTCGGGCGTGGGCGGTGCAAACTCCAACTGTATCTTGCGGTCGAGTGCGGCAAGTTCGGACTTCAACTGTTTCAACTCATCCTCCTTGTGACACAGACACCGTAGGTTTACAAGGCTTCCCGACTTTGGAGGGTAAGCCCAGCCCCCTGCAGGGGCAAGTGCTTTTCGTGGCTGCTCAAAACGTTTTGGGCGGCTGAAAAGACATCTTGCTGTGTTCATGTGAACACTAAAATCCGTCTGTGACGGATTGGGCAGATATCATTCAAATTCAGGGCGGAACCACCTGATTTAATCGAACAATGATTTAAAAGATGAAAGACCTGAATACATGAAAACCGAGAAATTCAAATACTTGCCAAAAGGATTTATCGAATAGCTGCCAAACCGGATATTGAAGAAAATAAACCAATGCTTGTCCGACAATTTGGTGATACATTGATTCAATGATTTCATGACGTAATGTTGTCACTCTCCAAACAACCAAAACTTTGTTTCACCACACAACTATATAGAGAACTATTAAATAATCGGATTATGAAATAGCCAGCCTTTCCGTTGGATTAGCATTCATGCGAAAAGAGCCGTTTCTGTATGATGTCCACGGACAATGGCTGCCGTATCAGCGCAATACGCTGCCACTTTCAGAGAAACCATTGTCGGATAACGTATTATGTGTTCCTTTGCGGTAAAAGGAACAATAACATCAAAAGAAAAGTATATGGAAATCGTATCAATCGAAAGAAAGACTTTTGAGGCGATGGTCACCACGTTCGACCGTTTCGTCAGCCGCATGGATGCAATCTGCCGGCGGCATGGAGAAAAGACAATGAGCGAGTGGATGGACAATCAGGACGTGTGCCGGATGCTCAACATCAGTCCCCGCACGTTACAGACCCTGCGGGATAACGGCACGCTGGCTTACTCGCAGATAAACCACAAGACATATTACCGTCCAGAAGATGTGCAGCGTATAGTCTCCGTTGTGGAGGACAGGCGAAAAGAAGCGAAATTCAAAGGCAGGACTATTTAATCATTAAGTATAGTAATCACACTAAATCCAATGTTTATGAATGAACTGATTAACAAGGACAGCGAGTGGATAATCCACTTCATGGGCAGTCTTGACCGTCTGCTTGACGGCTTCGAGCATCTGACCGCCAATTACCGCCCGACATTGGGCGGTGAACGTTTCTTCACCGACAAGGAGGTGTCGGCACGGCTGAAAGTGAGCCGCCGGACACTTCAGGACTACCGTAACGAAGGGCGCATAGCCTATATCCAGTTGGGCGGTAAAATCCTCTACCGTGAATCCGACATCGAAAGGATGCTTGCTGACGGCTACCGCTCTGCCTATCGGCTGACAGGTACATGATTTTCTTGAAGGAGCGCAGTTTGCCGGATGCCCTATAATTGCGGAGCAATGGACTTCCGACAAAAGAAAAAAGGAACGGCTTACGGATGAAGCACCAATATCCTGCTTCGTCTGTAAGCCGTTCCTCTATATTCTCTGATTTTCCGTCAGTCGCTTGTTTCCGTTGCCGGATGCCTTTTTAAGCGTGTGGCAGGCAGTGGCAAGGTTTTCGGGCTGAATACGCTCAAACAGGTTTGAGGAAGATTCTGCCCGAAACGGCTCTGCCGCCCGACCTTGCCAATGCCTTCAAAGCCATACGCTACCTTTGCATCCGTGCATCGGGAACGAGTGGCTGACGGAAGAATATAATTTTAGCGACATTTTATCGAGTTGAAAAATACTCTTCTCTTTGTCGATAAATTTTATCCATTAAATATTTGAACATCCGATGATCTAACTCTCCCCCACAATTCATCATGATTTCCTCTGTATCACGCATTAACTTTGTATATTCTCGATCAGCTTGTTCTATATCCATTTTCAAAGAAGAAATTTTATCTAATTTATTAACAATTCGTTCATACTCAATAGCTGCAATTGAGCTACGCCTAGATATACCTTTTCGCCCCTCGTGTACCATCATTTCCATCATCATTTTCAGGTCATTCATTTGTGAACGCATAACATCTAAAGCAAGTACTTCTTTATTAGAATTGTCAAGATTGGGTATAATAGCAGGAGAACTTAAGGCCATTAACTTTACAATAGAATTTATATTTCCAGAATCTCCTTCTGCCGCTTTAGTTGCTTCAATGGCTTCTTGTAGACTTTTTTGGCTTTCCAGAACTTCATGATATTTCATCTCTTTTGAATATTCAAGATATCTCAAAGGAGCAATATCAAATATTTTAGGAGTGCCTTTCTCTTGTATTAATACAACAGGCTTATCAAATGCCTGTCGTATTCCCAATTCAAACAATACATTAGGATTACGTGTACTTAAATCACAAACAGCTATCGGAGCATCTATAAGCTTTTTCAGTATATCTAAATGGATAAAGTTTGTTTCCTTTACTTCATCTGCCCTTATTGCGGTAAACTCTGTTTTATCTATTGCTGGTTTTATAATATCGTCATAGACATGAGCAAAATGTCCTTTTTCATACCCATCACAATCAGCAATAGGCATGATTACAAAACAATTTTTATTTTCTCCTTTTGACATATCGTATTGAATTAGAATGCAAATATAGAAAATTCCTTTGAGAATGTATTATAAAACAAGTCTTTATATAACTCTATAGCTACAAGAACTAAAAATAAAGATTTAGCAAGCCATATCATAAAGTTTTGTTATCATGGCATTTTATTTTCTTTTCAGTTGCTTGTTTCTGTTGCTAAATGCTTTTCAAACGTATGGCTTGCCGCTGCCGTCAAAGCCATGCGCTACCTTTACATCCGTGCATCGGAAACGAGTGGCTGACGGAATAAACCTTAATTATAACATCGGTTGTTACTATTATCATAAGAAACAAACAATGTAATCGGTGTTTCTTTCATGGTTAAATTCATTTTACTGATTATAAACCGCCTGAACAAGATACTCTCTTTACTGCATATCCTGAATGCAACTGCTATAACCATTTCAATATCATAAATGTCATAACTGATACCGTCCGGTTGGCTGATATACTTCATCGTGTCAAGTTCGTTCAGTTCCTTGTTCTTGTAGATGGTATGAATCGCCTTGCGGACATCACATGAGAATACTCCGAACAAGTCGGCAATCTCAAATTTGGTCATCCATATGGGTACGGTCGGCATAGTGACCGTACCCGTTTCACTGATTGTTATTATTCCTCTATTCATTGTCACTTGATTTTAGTTTCATCATTTGATGCACACTCCTTTTTCCAACCGCTGTAATTTCCGCATTTGAACACTCTCGACGGCATACCGTCATCAGGCAACGCATATTTGCCCTTGGTATTTTCAGACAGGGTTTCCAAATCCCTGCTCACTTTGTGGTTGGTTATCTCGGCATATATCTGAGTGGTGCGTATGGAATAATGCCCCATCATCTTACTGATGGTCTCTATCGGAACACCGTTGCTCAGGCAAATAAGGGTCGCGAAACTGTGCCTCGCCTGATAGAATGTCAAATGGCATCCCAGATTGCACTGTTCGGCTATGATTTTAAGGCTGCGGCACAGATTGCAGGTCTGCGGAACGTAAAACAATCTTCCGTCCTTACCTTCCCCTTTGTATTTTTCGATAATGCGAAGGGGTATGTCAAGAAGTTTGATATGGCACTCCGCCTTGGTCTTCTGCCGTGCAATGTGAATCCATTTGGAACCGTCTTCTTTCGTGATGATATTGTCTTCTGTCAGGTTTGCCAGATCAGCCCTGCCGATGCCCGTGAACACCGAAAAGACAAACAGGTCACGGGTATGGCATAAGCGGTAAGTCGGCAGTCGGGCATTGAGCAGCTTTTCAAACTGTTCCCTGTTCAGGTGGCGGTGGTTCACCGGCACTTTCTCAATCTTATGTCCGGCAAACGGGTCACGTTTCAATATATGTTTCTTCAACGCCAGCCGGGTCATCTTGTGCAGCAGGATAAGATAGTCATTGTAGGCAGAAACCTTCAACTGCAATACGGTCGAGAAATAGAATGTGAAGTCGGTCATGAACTTCATCGTCAGCGAGCGTAACGGAATATCCTCCAAATCATACTTGAATTTCAAAAAGTTGGATATATGCTTGCGAGTGGTAAGATAACGGACGTAGGAATGTCTTGTCCGGTCAATGCCCACACGTTTGGCATATTCCTCGTTATGCTCGTCAAACAAGGAAAGCAGCGTTTCCTTGACGTCTGATTTTCCCGTGACGGCATTCTTGATGATTTCAGCCGAGACGAAGCCGTAAGAATCCACGTTCTTTTTGTAAGCGGACTTCGCTTTTTCCTCCAATGCCTCCAACAATGAGTTCAGCCTGTTCAACTCGTTTCTTTTTTCGCCGGTGATGTTTCCTCTCTTGCGTCCGTCCGCGAATGCCTTTCCCTTCTTTGCATCCCATAAGTCAGATTCAATTTCCAGTCCGGTGGAATACTGGCTCACCTTCCCGTCAAGGGTGACACGTCCCATAACCGGGCATCTGCCGTTTTTCTTTACTTTCTGACGGTTGATGTAGAACAACAGTTTGAATGTGCTTCGCATGGCTTACCCTTCCATTATTTTGGTTATATACTCCCTTTGCTTCATGCTCGGATTGACTCTCCGTTGGCTGTAATCTTTCAGAATCGGTGACGGGGCGGTGTCAATGTCCGACAAGGAGAACCTGCCGCTGATAATACCATTCAGGCAATCCACGTCCCTATCAATTTTATCCTGCGTGACTTTCGCATACCGCTGTGTGGTAGTGATATGCCGATGCCCCATGATTTTGCTGACGGTTTCTATCGGAATTCCCTGTGACAAACAAATTATACTTCCGAAGGTATGCCGGGCCTGATGGAATGAGATCGGACGGTTGATGCCGCACATCACGGACATCTTTTTCAGATGCCTGTTCATGCTCTCTTTGGTCAGCATCGGAAGCAGTTTTCCGTTGCTGTCCATACCCTTGTACTTTTCGACGATTTTCAACGGTATCTCCATCAGCCGCACACATTCGGGTGTGCCTGTCTTTTGCCTTTCCGTGTGAATCCACAGGCTTCCGTCATCCGCCCTCACCAGATTGGCGGCTGTCAGACTCCTCATGTCGCAATAGCAGATACCCGTCCAGCACGAGAACAGGAACATATCCCTCGTGAAATTACGGTTGGGGGTGTCATAGGTAGTGTTCGCAAACCTGTCAAGCTCGTCTTCCGTCAGGTACATCTGTTTGAAGACAGGTTTCTGCGGGGCATAGCCTTTGAACGGGCTGAAAGGGATGATGCCGCGGAACACGGCAAGCATCATCACGCTTTTCAGGCGGTTGATATGTCCGAGGATGGTTCTGGGCATGAAACGCCTTGTCGTGCGCATATACATATCAAACGCTTCGATAAAGTTTTCATCCAGCTGCTTGACAGGCATATCCGACACATGGTATCTCTCTTTCAGGAACTCACCGAGTATCCGGCAGGTGTTCCGGTACTGGTAGAACGTGCTTGCCGCCCTGTTCACCCCTACACGCAGGGCATAGTCGCTGTTATGCTCCGCATAGAGCTTCATGATGGTATCCTGTGTTTCAGCCTGACCTTGAAACACGTTTCTGACTTCCTCTGCTGTCACGACATCCTGCATGTCGGAAAGCTCGTTGAACCGCTTTTGCAACAATAGCAGTACCCGTTCAATCTCCCTGTTTGCCATTGTCGCCACCTTGCTTTTGCCCGTGCAGCGTTGGGCTGTGGCGTTCCACAACCGCACATTGATTTTGAACTTGCACGCAAATTGTGCGATGGAATTGGCCTTTCCCTTGATGGATATTCTGCCCATGAGTGGAGAAAAGCCGTCCTTGTCCTGTCCGCCGCGCTTGATGTAGAGCAGCACTTTCATTTCTGTTTTCATGCGTTACTTTTTTGATTGCAATTTTACTCATACTTCGCCAGTCGAATGATATGAGAATCAGGCAGAACGGCGCAATCAAAACCGGACGGGCTAAATCTGCCGGAAATGAGGATGTTTCCCGGATGGAAAGTCATCCTCTCTGACTGTTTAACCCTTGATTGACTGCATCTGAATGAAATGAAAACAGGTAATGACTTGGTAGCTGAACAGGTTCGTTATTCCACCTGTCTTTGCTGTTTACCCAACTGTGCAAACCAACGCAATTTTGCTGTATTACAACGCATTGACGTTTGTTTGCTATATTCCTCTATTGGTCGCATTGATAGTTTTCTATCGTTTCACCGGTTTGGCGTTCAGCGATGTGAAAGACTTATCACCGGAACACTTGGTAAAAGACAATAAAGGGGAACTTTGGATAAGAAAGAACCGCCAAAAGACCAAAATCATGTGTAACATTCCGGTGCTACCTGTAGCAGCTTCCATACTTGATAAATATAAGGATGTGGCAGAGTGTACCGGAAAACTTTTACCTGTATTGTGTAATCAACGCATGAACAGTTATTTGAAAGAAATTGCCGATGTGTGCGGAATTCATAAAAATCTTAGCACTCATACGGCCAGACATAGCTATGCCACTTCCGTGTGCCTTGCAAATGGCGTAAGTATGGAAAATGTAGCCAAGATGTTAGGTCATGCAGATACCAGCGTGACGAAACACTACGCACGGGTACTGGATCAGAATATTCTAAAGGATATGCAGAAAGTGAATAGCTGCTTGTCGGAATTGGCTATATAAATAAGGCAGTAGCCAATATAGAAAAAAGGATTGGGAATAATGAACTTCATTTTCTCAACCCTTTTCTTTTAAAGTAAGTTTTCCAGAACCCAATATGAAGCATTGACAAAGGTAATTTCCGTATTTAGCCTGTTCAAGTCCAAGCCTTCGGTTTAGATAAAAATCTTCCTCTCATTGCATTTCGAGCGTATTTTTATCTAAAGACTTGCACAGACTAAATACTTCACTGGAAAAGTCAATGATTCAAATTAAATTCCGAAAAACAATGTTTTTGTGAGTGGCAGATTATTCTTTCCAACTTTCAAAATAATGCTTTTGGAGCAGTTTATCAATATCACTTTGCCGATAGATGATTTTACCTTTTATCTGGATAAAGGGGATTAAGCCTGTATCTCGCCATTCTTGCAGGGTTCGCAGGCTGACATTCAGTTTTTTAGAAACCTCATGATTGGAAAGAAAACGTTCTCCGTTCAGGTGGGGCTTATAGTGCTTGACAATTGATTCAATACCGCTTAGCATTGAGTCGAGCGAAGAAATAAATTCTTTGACTTGTGGTGTATCTTTATTTATTAATTCCATGATTGAAAGATTGTTTTATTGAAATATTGATTTTAAGATGGCTAGATAGCGAATCAGTTAGAGATTAACTGGTCGATTGATTAGTTACGCAGATAGTCACCCAATGACGAAAGGTTTAGCACATCTTTCGCTGGATCATAATCTATGTAAATCCGTTTAGGAGCAGGAGCAATAAAATACTGGCTACCGTCTTTCTGTATTTCATAAGTAGAGGGTGAAGCCTGTTTGGTGGTTTCCGATACATATATAATAGAAAGAAGATACTCTTTGTCGTTCCGATAGATGATAACCGTAGGATTCAGATTAACACTTTCCCATGTGCCGACAATGGAAAACAAGTTGAAGGACGGATAATATTCTTTAGTTCTTTTCATAAGGCTTGATTTGTTTGGGTGACTGATTTTGTGTTTCACTGTCCGCAATAATTCTTTCAATATCGGAAGACTTATAATAAATCTTGCTCCCTATTTGAGAATAAGCCAGTCGCCCACTACTTCGGTAATATTGCAGCGTTCGCTTGCTCAAGCCTAACAACAGGCACACTTCCTGACTATCCAGCCAGTTTTCTACTTTTTGAGTATGACTGCTGCACAAACTCTCTATCCGTTTGGCAAACTCCGTGAAGCTCTCGCAGACATACGAAAATGTTCTTTTTTCGATGGTTACTACTTCCATACATTTAATTTTTAATGGTTAATAAAACGTGTTGATTCTATTTTCATCGGCAAATGAAAGAAGAATCAAGAGCCGTTTTCTAAACTGTCCGAGAGTGGTATAAAAAGACTGTTTATGGCAAAATGACACATGAATAATTTATTAGTCATAATACTCTTGCGGCACAACTATCAAAATGAATCCGAGTTAATTAATGGCGACAAGCTAAATAGATAAAAGGTAGAATGACAGAAAAGAGAAGTTTTATATGATACATTTTTAGCATATTCGATTAATCATTACTAAAATGGGAATCATGAAAAGATTAAAGTAGTTTTTACACATGATTTATAACCTGCGTATTAACAATAGCCATGGAAAGAGGTCAGAATAAGAATAACAAGAGGATACAGTAGAGGCAATACACGTACTTATGACTATGGTTTGGCGTGAAGTGGCTCTGCTGATAGTTACATACCCTTTTTTGTATCCCTACAAATAGGGATTGTTTTATAGAAAATACCCATTTGTATGGATTGTTTTATTTTTGAAATACAACGTACTTTGTATTCTAATAACAGGAACTACGTTCTGACCTATGCAAACAACAAAAGAATATACACATAAATTATTGTTGGAAACAGCAAGGAGAGCCTTTTTCAAGAAGGGCTTTAAGGCTGTGTCTATGCGTGAAATATCCAAATTGTCGGGTATCGGTCTGAGCAACATCTACAATTATTATCCTTGTAAGGACGATTTGTTGGCTGACGTGTTGCATCCGCTTTTGGAGGCGATGAACAGTATGCTGGAAGATCATAATCGCCCGGAGGCCTTTTCTTTGGATGTCTTTACCTCCGAAGAATATCATCGCTCATCCATGAAGGAGGTAATGAACATCGTAAGACGGTATCGTGAAGAATTTAAGTTACTTTTTTCATCTATCCAAGACTCTCGTTTCAATGATTATTGGGAACAATGGATTAAAAGAAGTACAGTAATGGGTATAGAATATATGGAAGGTATGAAAAAGCTCTACCCTGATCTGCATACCGATATTTCTCTATTCTTTATGCACTTCACCTGCTCATGGTGGGTTAATATGATGAAAGAGGTGGTGCAACATGAAGAGCTTTCCAGTGAAGAAATTGAATGTTTTATTGGTGAGTATATCCGCTTTAGCACAGGAGGCTGGAAAAGGCTCATGAATGTAAAAATAGAAAGATGAAAACAAATAGAAACATCCACACATCCTCCTGCCTACAATGCAACCCTTGTGGAAGCGGTTGTACAATTGTGGACAATCGGATTTCTTTCGTATTCGATTCGGAAAAGAAGCACTTTAGCCATCTTCTGTTCGACCCGACACCCGTTGCTTGCATGGGCAGATGCGGCAGGTCTTGTCAAGCAGGATTTCGCTTGGTGCAGGAGGCTAAATACCGCACCACTTCGGTAGAACAACTAAAAACAATCAATATATGAGTATCACCAACATCATCTGTAACGGCGAAATAACGCTTGTGCAAGGAGTAAACGGACTTTTCCTCTGCGAGGAATCGTGGGTAACACAAAGCAGAAAATCCGCTCTGCCCAGAGAGGCTTTGAACAAAGAGACTATTAGAATTAAAAAAGAATGCATCGATATTGAACGTCCAGAGACTGATTTTCCAGACTTAACTTAGTAACAGATGTATGAAACATCCCATTTTTAATAATAATAATTCATCGTATCAAGCGAGTCGCCTGCAAAGAGCGACTCGCTTTGTTTTTGAACAAAATAGATTTTCGTTCTCTTTTGAAGTACTAACTCCCAATCTGTCATAGCCATGTCACAACAAGTATTTGTTCCATTTCTTCTGACACTGTTTGCCGGTATATCCACCGGCATAGGCAGTGCCATTGCTTTTTTCGCCAAACGCACCAACACGTCGTTTCTTTCTCTATCGCTGGGCTTTTCGGCGGGAGTCATGATTTATGTATCGTTTGTCGAACTGTTTACCTCTTCTGTGCAAACACTTGTGGAGATGCACGGCAAATCAGAAGGAACGTTTTATGCCACGCTCTCTTTCTTCGGGGGTATCGTGTTGATATTGCTCATCGACAAGCTAATTCCTCGCTACGAGAATCCGCATGAAATGCACCGGGTGGAAGAAATGAGTGAAAAAGCGAAAATACAATTAGACGTGAAGCCCAAATTGCTACGTGTTGGCATGGTAACAGCCTTGGTGCTGGCTATCCACAATTTCCCGGAGGGTATGGTTACGTTTCTTGCTGCCCTAAAGGATGTGAACATTGCCATACCCATTGCCATCGCCATTGCCATACACAACATACCGGAGGGTATTTCGGTATCCGTTCCTGTTTTTTACGCTACAGGCAACCGCAAGAAAGCCTTTTGGTTCTCGTTTTTGTCTGGATTGGCAGAGCCGGTGGGAGCCGTCATAGGCTATCTCGTGCTGGCTCCGTTCCTCGACGACAATGTGTTCGGCATCATCTTCGGCATGATTGCTGGCATCATGGTATTTATCTCGCTCGATGAGCTGTTACCCGCAGCTGAAGAATACGGTAAGCACCACCATGCCATCTACGGTTTGGTGGTAGGCATGGCGGTCATGGCACTAAGCCTGCTGATGCTGGGTTAGCAAGAAGAAGTAATATAGAAACAATAAATAAAAAACAGAAAAAGATATGCATACATCTCACACTTACCACTGTCATGAGCACGATGCTCACAAAGAGCATACTCACGGGCGTATATTTTTTAGGTATCGCGCACAGCAAATAATAGACATATCATATTAGTAAGAAAAGACTTAAAAACAAAGAATAATTATGAGCATAATAAAAAACATCTTTCAAAACTTCCGCAAACCCAAGAATAGCTTTATGGGCAGGTGCATTGTGAAAATGATGAACCAAGGGCATAACCGGATTTCTCTTTGGTGCATTGACAACTTCGTAAAACTTTCCGGTGGCGAAACGGTGCTCGATATCGGTTGTGGCGGTGGGCAAAACGTAGCTAATTTCATCAAACGAACTCATGGATTAGTTTGCGGCATGGATTATTCACCCACGTGCGTGGACATTGCGAGTCGCAAGAACAAGGCGGCTATCAGTCAGGGACGAGCATCTATAGTAGAGGCGAATGTTTCAAACATTCCTTTTGACGATAACCGCTTCGATATTGTAACCGCTTTCGAAACTATCTACTTTTGGAATGATATAGTGGAAAACTTCAAGGAAGTATTGCGTGTATTGAAACCCGAAGGAAGGTTCTACATCTGCAACGAGGCATGCAGCGAGGAAGGCAATGAAAAGTGGGTGAGGAATATCGACCTGCGCATTTACTCACCCATAGAAATACAAAGAATGCTGGAACAAGCGGGATTTATAAATGTGACCTACGACATCTCGCCGGAGAGCCAATCGCAACGAATATGCGTGCAAGCGACAAAACAACCGATGATGAAACCAATAGACAGATGAGCATCAATAAATATACCCCGATACATCGGGTTCTGACTACCTATCCGCAGTTGATTCATCGACTGGTGAAACGAGACAGTCGTTATGTTTCTTTAATCAATCCTGTATCAACTTGTACGTTGGGGCATTGCACTACTATTGAGAGCATTGCCTTTACAGTAGGAGACGATATGGAGACTCTTCTCACATACCTCAAAGGAGAAATGGAACGAGAAGATATACAGTTCAAATATTGAAAATTACTACTAATAACTGCCCGAAAGGGCACAAAACAATATCGATTTATGCTTATACTTTATAACAAAGCAGCCCGCAAAAATCTTTCCAAGCCGAAGGAAGCTGCCAAATGGTATCCCGTGCTACGTTCTACGGGTATGTTGAAAGAACGTGAAGTGCCCAAACTCATTGCTGACAAAACGACACTCAACCCCAAAGAGGCGATCGCCAGAATAGAGTTTAAGGATGTTGAGGTACTTACACAAAAAGTAACCGAAGGAAACTCTTCAGGTACAACTCCTATAGTCGTTTCCACGCCGGAAGCTCCCGATCCCAGCATTTAAGGAGAAACCAACAATCATATAAATAAACAATGAAACAGAAAGTACTATTTTCTCTATTGATACTGATGCTCATGAGCATCAGTGTATCCGCCCAAACAGGTGGGGGGCGGATTGCGGGCGTGGTCATCGACAACACTGACGAAGATCCACTGCCCGGAGCAACCCTCTTTATTGAGGAACTGAAAAAGGGCGATGTAACCAACAAATATGGCGAGTTCTCTTTTTCAGACATTCCTTTCGGTACTTATACATTCACCGTGAAGTTTATGGGCTATCAAACAGCAGTCCAAAAAGTAACCGTAAGTAAAGAGAATGTAAAGAAAACTATTATCCGCCTGAAAGCCGAAGTCAAATCGCTGGACGAAGTGGTGGTGATGGGCAAAAGTGAAGCCCGCAAGATTCGGGAGCAAGCCATGCCGGTAACGGTTTACAGTATGAGCCAGTTACAAGGTACAGTAAATAGCGTAGAAGATATTCTGACTAAGACCGTAGGCGTAACCATTCGTTCGCAGGGAGCAGTAGGCAGTGCCTCGCGTATCTCTGTTCGCGGCTTGGAAGGCAAGCGTATTGGATTCTTTATAGACGAAGTACCGATGAACGATAATTCCGATTTCATCGACATCAACGATATACCCATCGACATGATTGACCGCATTGAAATATATAAAGGTGTGGTTCCAGCCAAGTTCGGTGGATCTGCCGTGGGGGGTGCTGTAAATATCGTGATTAAAGAGTATCCACCTCGTTACTTGGATGCTTCGTATTCGTTCGGTAGCTTCAATACACATAAAGCAAGTAGCGTCTTCAAGCGGAATCTGGTCAAACAAGGAATAGAGTTGGGGGCAGCGTTGTTATACACCCATTCTGATAATGACTATCGTATGGAATTGCCTCAGAACAAAGGTAAGTTCATAAAACGCGACCATGACAAATTCAACCAATCGGGGGGAGGGATATCGATGAAAGCCCGTAAATGGTGGTTCGATCAGATGGAGTTTGAACTTGAATTTATCCGAAACAGCAAGCAGATACAAGGCGTGGTAGAGAACATACGCTCTGCCGAAAGTAGTGCCGGAGCTTACAACTTCGCCATTGATTTACAGAAAGACAATTTCCTACTCAATGGACTTGACTTCAGTAGCGGCACGGGCTATGCCTATTCTCAATACAACTTTGTGGATACAGCTAGGCTTCGCTACGACTGGGATATGAATCCTTATCCGCCTGTTTCGGCTTACGGAGGAGAAATAGGAGTTTTACCCTCTGACATGAAAATGCGTAAGCATACCGTGGGAAATAAGACCAATCTCAATTACATCATCAATGACCGGCACTCCATCAACCTCAACTCATTATTCAAATGGGCATTGGGGAAGCCCTCCGATCCGTTGTTGGATAAAGCGGTGGGGCGACAGATAAACTTCGACTCACACATGACGAGCTGGGTATTAGGCTTGGGTTACGACTATAAATCCCCCAATGACAAATTCCTCAACTCGCTGACGGGTAAGTATTATTACTATTCCATGAATACGAAAATAGGAGATGTTTGGAATTCCGTACCCAAAGAAGTGGATATGCAGCAGCACGATTGGGGTGTAAGTGAAGCCTTGCGCTACCGCTTCACCAAAGAGTTGTTGGGGAAAGCCTCCGTAAGCTATGATGTACGACTACCGACAGATGCCGAACTCATTGGCGACGGCTTCCTTATTGCTCCTTCGGGCGACTTGAAACCCGAAAGAGGAACTAACGCTAACATCGGATTGATGTACGATAAAAAGATTGGTTCCGGATTGTTGCAGGTGGAGGTAAACGGATTCTTCTCTTACCTGCAAGATATGATACGCTATACGCGCAACTTCGTGCAGGGCAGATACACTAATTTCGGTGAGATGCGTACCTTCGGTGTAGAGGCAGAAGTCAAAGCAGATGTTACACGCTGGCTTTACGGATATGTAAATGCCACGTTTCAAGACCTTCGCGATACACGTAAGTACGAACCAACGAGTAACGTTCTCAATCCGTCGAAGGGATTGCGTATGCCTAATATTCCCTATTTCTTAGCAAATGCGGGGGTAGAGTTTCACAAAGAGAATCTCTTCGGAGGGAAAGGTCAGAATGTAAGACTATTTACCGATGCTTCATTCGTAGAAGAGTATTTCTTCGATTTCGAAGTAAGTCAATATCAAGAGAAACGCATTCCGCGCTCTTTCAAGCTCGACTTGGGATTAGAATACTCCATCATGAACGGTGGGCTTACCTTCTCGGCAAAAGCATCCAACCTTACGAATGCCCGCCTGTTCAGCGAGTTTAATTACCCGCTTCCCGGCAGAGCCTTTACCGCACGTATCAGGTACGTGCTGAAATAAAGCTAATCACAATTCAATATATTATTCAACAATAAAATAAAAAGTAAAATGAAAAAGAGAATCAACGGAGTATTACTCCTCCTAATGAGTATCACTATGCTGTTTTCAGCTTGTAGCAAAGACCCGGAAACGAAACCAATCACGACCGATCCGGAAGTAAAAGTTGGCGATATACTTGTTTACACCATGCTTATGAATCCCGGTGGACAGACCGGGTCAGGTTGGATGCAGTTAGCAGATGGAGTGTCTCCCAAGAAACTGACAAACAAAAATGCCGTGCAAGTCGGTTACGGAATGATGCCAGTGTGCAACGGTAATGATGTGTACACTTTTCCTGCGTTCGGAGCACAAGGTGATGAAAATGTAGTAACAAAATGGGGGCGTTCGGGAACTAAACTCACCAAAACGGCAACCATGCCTATTCCCCTTAATTCTGTTCCAAGACACATCTCTTTTGTTAATGCAACAAAAGCCTATCTGATATCACTTATCGGCAAGTTATTTATATTCAACCCTCAAACGATGGAACTAACTGGTGAGATTGATCTGTCCTCTTACGCTGCACCGGGATTGGCCGTACCGATGTTTGGATCTCCGTTTGTGCATAATGGACGTTTGTATGTAACACTGAATCAGACAGACATGACATTCCAACCGGCTACCGAACCTCAGATAGAACTCGCGGTAATCAACACTCAAACGGACAAGGTGGAGCGTGTCATCTATGAAAAGGCGAGTGGTATCGGTATCGGGGCTTATACCTATGGGCAACAAACCTTTATCGATGAAAAAGGCGATATGTATCTGATGTGCACGGGCGCATACGGCATGAATCCTAAGTACAAGACCGGTATCTTGCGCATCAAGAAAGGCGAAACCGAATTTGACCCTACCTATAATTGGGTGTTGAACGATCAAACAATCGAAGGCGAATCGGGCAAAACCGTTTGGCTGCTTCAATCACAATACGCCGGCAACGGAAAAATGTATGCCACGATGGATATTCCTTCTTATTGGGCAAACCCAACATCTCCCAACTGGTTCACGGATAAATCGCTCATCAGTGTAGAGATGGATATTTACAATAAAACGGTAAAAAAACTTTCGATACCGATGACGTCAAGCTTTGGAGGAGCAGTGGAGAAATACAAGAATCTTATCGTGTTTGCTATTAATGGCAGAAATGATGTGGGCTTTTATACGCATAATCCTGCAACCGGCGAAACAAGCTCGGATGCCGTAGTAAAGGTAGATGGAGCTCCTGCATATTTCCATTGGTTTGAAAACTAAGTAATAATCAATCACTCAGAAGAGGCAAAGGTGAGAGTTGAATTATCGGCCTTTCCTTTGCTCTCATTTTTTAGCCCAAACATTTATTAATCTTGTTTCTCCATTCAGAAATGGCTATTCAAGGGTTTCAATATCACACACAATAAATAAAATTTCGTATGCCAATAAACGATTTCATTCAATTTCACTTCGGTTGGCTCAATGCATGGATACCTTCGTTTGCATTGGTGCTGATACAACTTTTGTATATGATTCTTTACCGAGAAGGTGGCAAACGTGCCGTAGATACATCTTGGTATACCTCTAAGGACAAGCGGTACGCCACTTTAAGCTTTGTGTTTCAGGGAACATTGCTTTTGGTGTCGCTCTTTGTCCCTCTCCGCATAGGTACACCGCTATTCACGGTGGGGTGCGTCTTGTTTGCCTTTGCACTTGTCGGATTTATGGCAGCCTTTCATGCTTATGCCTCTACGCCTAAAGGAGAAACTGTCGTACGAGGCGTTTACCGCCTGTCGCGCAATCCGATGTACTTCTTCTATGAAGTGGGAGCATTGGCGGTTTGCATTGCCTCGGCATCGTTGTGGTTGCTGCCTGCCACAATTCCTTTGATCCTCGTCACGCATGGCGTTATCTTGGGTGAAGAGCGATACTGCATGACCACTTATGGGGAAGACTATGCGCGGTACAAAGCGAGAACTCCCAGATACTTCTTACTCAAATAGCAACCTTATGAACAATCTCTCTCAAATACTCAATTCCGCCACGATGGGGCAGCCCCGTCGCTTGCGTCCGCTGATAGGCTGGACGGTTGCGGAGTACTTTTTTCGTGGCGCACCGTATGGGGCAATGCTGCTCGTGGTGTGGGAGGTATTCAAACCTCTGCAAAATCCCGGCACACCGCTCAACCTCGTGAACATAGGTTGGGCGTGCCTAATGCTCCTAATTTCTCTCGTTTGCCTTTGGCTCATTAGCAAAAAGGCATACCTTGTAGCCTATAAAGACGGCTACGACATTTGTTGCGATGGTCGTTTGGAAGTGGTCAATCACCTGCGCCAACTGCCGATGAGTTTCTTCAATAGTCGTGATCCCGGCGACATCGGGGCATACATTGTCAGCGACTATAACAACGTGGAGATGCTCACTACTCACCTTATCGGTCAGTTCTTTGGCGGGCTGGCGATGCCCATCGTCGCTTTGGTTTCGCTCTCATTCTTCAACTGGCAATTAGCTTTGGCGGCAGCAGCTGTCATTCCATTGGCATACCCCATGATGTGGCTCACCAATCACTTTGTGGCAACCTTGGGCAAGAGGCATCAAAAAATAAAGACCAATGCCGCTTCGCGCATGATCGAGTATATACAAGGTATCCGCCTGATTAAGGCTTTCAACCTGAGCGGCAATAAGTTTGAACGCTTGGAACGAGCTTTCCGTGATCTAAAGCGGGAGAGCATCCGTTTGGAAGCGGCTCCCGCACCCAGCATCACGCTGGCTTCCACTCTGCTCAATGGCGGCCTGGTTCTTATTATGCTACTTGGCTTCTCGATGTTGTTAAATGCCAAAGTCTCCATGCCCGTTTACATCATGTTCCTGCTGGCAGGATCGGCTATCTATGCCCCACTCATCAACGCCTTGACCTTTATCGCCCTCATCAACTACATGAAGCTGGGAGCCGAACGCATTGATGCTCTTTGCAAAACGCCCGTACTTCCGGAGGGTATAATAGAAGATGTTGTCAACTCAGAGATAGAGTTCCGTCACGTCAGCTTCAGCTATAATGCCGATATTCCCGTACTTCGGGATGTATCGCTTACCATTCCCGAAAAGGAACTGACCGCTTTTGTGGGACCATCGGGTTCGGGCAAAACGACATTGACACGACTCATTGCCCGTTTCTGGGATGTAAGCGAGGGGGAAATCCTATTTGGCGGACGAAACATCAAAGACTACACCGTGCATACACTGATGCAACAAGTTTCCATCGTCTTTCAGGATGTGTATCTCTTCAACGATACCATTTATAACAACATCCGCGTGGGACGTGAGACAGCTACCCGCGAAGAGATAGAAGTTGCCGCACGCAAGGCGCAATGCCACAACTTCATCACCGCTATGCCTGATGGCTACGAAACGATGGTGGGTGAAGGAGGTAGCACACTATCCGGTGGAGAGAAACAGCGTATCTCTATTGCCCGTGCCATTTTGAAAGATGCGCCCATCGTGTTGCTTGACGAGGCAACCGCTTCGCTCGATCCCGAAAACGAGGTTCACATCCAAGATGCTATCAACGACTTGGTGAAAGAAAAGACTGTAGTCATCATCGCTCATCGCTTGGGCACGGTGATAGGTGCCAATAATATTGTAGTGATAGACCAAGGACGGGTGGTGCAGCAAGGCAAGCATCAAGCTCTTTTGGCAGAGGAAGGACTGTATCGCAATCTTTGGGAGGAACAACAACGGGTAAAAGGATGGAAGTTCAAACAATCGAATAAACAGTAAGGCTATGGATACAAATAAACGCAAGACCGGGCTGGCACGGTTGATAGAAATAGCCGGCACTAAACGTCGGCTGCTCATCGGGGCGATGTTGTTGGCAGTTATCACCGCCATCGTGCAGTTTGTGCCGATCATAGCGGTGTACAATATTCTCATCGAGTTGGCAGAGCATGCGCTTGATCCCTCATTAATTGACAAGGCATACATCTGGCTGTGGAGCTATATCGCCTTGGGAGCTTTCTTCGCTTTCGGAGTGCTCACGTTTGCTTCCCTCATGCTCTCGCACATTGCCGCTTTCAACATTCTGTATGAAATACGAATGCAGCTAGTACAAAAAATGGTTCGTTTGCCCTTGGGGTTCTTTTCCCGCCGGGCTTCGGGAGAACTGAAGAAAATAATGAGCGACGACGTGGAGCGCATCGAACTGTTTATTGCCCACCATATCCCTGACATCGTAACTGCCCTACTTTTTCCGCTGATTCTCGTCAGCTATATGTTTGCCGTAGACTGGCGGTTGGCTATCGTAGTATTGGCTGTGCTGGCGATGGCATTCTATGTGATGGGAAGAATGTACACCGGCAAAAAAATCCGGGAGGTTTCCAAACGGTATGTGGAGACCTTAGGCAGAATGAATGCTAGTATTGTGGAATATATTCGCGGTATTCAGGTGGTGAAGACCTTCACCGAATCGACTAATGCCTATCGCAAACTCAATGACGACATCAAGGAGTACCGCAAATTTGCCAACGAGGTAAACGTACAATACCAACCCACATATGTAGGTTTCCTTACCATACTCTCTTCGGCACTGCTCTTCATCATTCCCGTGGCAGTGTGGCTGTTTGTGGGGAGTGCCTCGTATGCCACTTTCGTGCCGGTGCTACTCATGTTCCTGTTTTTCGGCGTGGCTGTTTTCTTTCCCGTGCTTAAACTCTTGTGGATAGGCAGCTTTCTGAATCAGAACAACATGGGTGTACAGAAGATTGATGACATTCTCTATATGGACGAAATCGAAGAGCCTGACATTCCCCGACACCCCAAAGACGCTTCAGTGGAATTTCGCAACGTCTCTTTTGCCTACGACACCACGCCGATACTCAAAGCGATATCTTTCATCTCCCATCCCGGTACGATAACTGCATTAGTCGGTCCTTCGGGAGCCGGTAAAAGTACCGTTGCTATGCTTGCCGCCCGCTTTTGGGACGTTCAAAGCGGAGAAATCTTAATAGGAGGAGTGCCAGTCAAAGAGATTCCCACTTCGGTGTTGATGGACAACGTCGCTTTTGTCTTTCAGGATAATATGCTCTTCTTCGATACCATCGAGGAGAATATCCGTATGGGTAACAAGACTGCAACCTTTGAGGAAGTGGCACGGGCTGCCTGTGCCGCTCAATGCCATGAGTTTATAGAATCCTTGCCCAATGGTTATCAGACATTGGTAGGCGAAGGAGGCATCTACCTCTCTGGTGGTGAAGCACAACGCATAGCCTTGGCTCGCGCCATATTAAAAGACTCCCCTATTATCTTGCTGGACGAAGCCACCGCCTTTGCCGACCCCGAAAACGAAGGTAAGATTCTGGCAGCATTCTCTCATCTCATCAAAGGAAAGACGGTATTGGTCATCGCTCACCGATTGTCTACAATCACCAATGCCGACCGAATTCTGTATGTAGATAAGGGTGTGATAGCCGAGCAGGGAACACATGAGCAGCTACTTGCTCTTAAAGGAGAATACGCTCGTATGTGGGAAACCTACAACCGAGCAAAGAGGTGGACGATTGGTGGAAAAAATAACCGTAAATTATAAATACAACAAAATATAACCGGTATGAAAAAACTCATTCAAACCGCTGGCTACGGGAGAATTGTATCAACGCAATCCTCAGCAAAGCAACGCAATTTATCAATATGTAAATGTATTAATTATGAAAGACTTATCAGATTTGAGATTTTTCCGACTATTATCGGAACACTCACAGAAAGAGTTTGCCGTAAATGATTTTACGGCCGCATTGCAAGAACTTGCCAATCACTTAGTAAGTATTGCTATAAAGGAACAGGACTACGCTGTATTATTACGTTACTTCTCTTTTGGACTAAACAGGCTCAAGTCGTATCGAGTACAATTTGAGCAGGGGGAAAAACGCCTTGTCATTGCTTATTGATGAAGCGATAGGACTTGTAAATACGGAAATCCGCATACTCAATATGCAAATTAAATATCCGGTTCAATTCCAAAACCGGAAGAATAAACTTCCACTCTCGCCGCTCTACCTTACAGACGAAACCTATCTTATTGAGATTATGGAGATAGTTAGTGGATTGTTCCTATCTAAAAGAGTGGTAACGCGCAGTGGTACAGAAGCACCACTTACAGAAATCGGAAGAGCCTTTGAATACCTTTTCAATATTAAATTGGGCGATGTGCATAAGAAGCATGAAAGTGTCGTTAGTCGTAAACCATCAAAAATAACCGAATTTTTAGATACGCTTCGTAAAGCCATTAATGAAGAAAGCAAAAAGAAAGGCTATCTATAAATCAACTATTTAACAACTATTTATAGGGGTGTACCAGTGGTACACCCCTAACTTATTTTCATCCATTTGCCGAACTTTGCTTCATCAATCGATTGAAACCAATAATGTTAAACTTAAAAATGAAGCAAAATGTATATAGACAACGAAAACTTCGACAAGTGGATGGAACGGCTATCAAAAAAGCTCTCCGAAATCGGACAAGACCTAAAATCCCTTATCAATACCGACAAGATATTAGATCCTAGCGACAAGATATTGGATAATCAGGATTTAGCTTTCCTGCTGAAAGTATCTTTCCGAACCCTGCAACGCTATCGGGCAAGTGGCAAACTTCCTTACTTTATGATAAGTCATAAAACCTATTATCGTGCTGCTGATATTCGGGTATTTATTCAAGAAAATGCCGACTGTAAAACATACGAACGGTTCAAAAAGGAAAACCAACTCGATAAGCAAACTGAGGCAAACCAAGGTGGGTAATATTACCGCCTGATGAAAAGCTATCGCTCCCCATTTAGCAGAAACGGCCTCACCTTGTGGCTCGGCTCGTTTCGCTAAATGAAGCAAGAGGGAACTGGACAAGTCCTGTTCTTCCTTCTTGCCCTGCGGGGCAAAGCCTTCGGCTTTAGCGGTTTAAGTGAAACCGCTGTAATGACACCTGTAATAATCAATTTTAGTTTATTGCTTATTATCAGGTGATTAATAGAGCGAATTTCTATAAAATTGTAATTACTCATGCAAAATAACAGCAGGAAAACCATATTCACCACCGTTTCCATAGACAAGGAAACGGGCGGCTTAGGAGAAAAGATATGTAAACACTATTCGCTGAAAAAGGCGGAAGTAGTGAAACTGGCTTTTCGGTATATCGACAAGGCAAATATCAATCCCGCCGATGCCCCCGAATCGGTCAAAGCCGAACTTGCCAAAATCAACAAACGGCAGGATGCTATTATACGTTTTATCCGTAACTACGAGGAAAAGGAACTTAACCCGATGATACGGGCGACCAATTCGATAGCCGTCCGCTTCGATAGTATTGTGAAAGCATTGGAAACACTTGTTCTTTCGCAGTTGGAGAAGAACCAAGAGAAACACAATGCCGTGCTGCAAAGAATCAGTGACAAATTCGGCGAACATGCCGACGTGATAAACAGTCAGGGTAAACATATCGGCGCGTTAAAAGAGACGCAGAAAAAAGACAATGCAAAACTTTTGAAGTTGATTAGCCTTTATGCGGAGTTGGCAGCTTGCGGAGTGATGGACGGCAAGCGCAAAGAGAGCCTGAAAGCCGAGATAACGAACCTGATAAACGAATAGCAAACAATGAACATCGATTTCCCGCCACCGTCCAACGGAGTGTATAACAATGCAGGCAGCAGCCGACAGTTAGCCAACTATTGCGAGCATGAAGATTTGCAACGGATGGAGCAGGGAATCTATACCGAAGGCTTTTTCAACCTTACGGATGATAATGTCTATAAATCCCATGTGATTAAAGACATTGACGGGAATATCGGGCAACTCTTAAAGACTGATGCCAAGTTTTACGCCGTTCACGTCAGCCCGTCCGAAAAGGAACTGCAAGCGATGGGAAGCACGGAACAGGAACAAGCCGAAGCCATGAAGCGGTATATCCGCGAAGTGTTCATTCCCGAATATGCCAAGAATTTCAATAAAGGATTATCAGCCGAAAACATCAAATTTTACGGCAAAATCCATTTCGACCGAAACTGTTCCGACAACCGTCTGAATATACACTGCCATTTGATTGTGAGCCGTAAAGACCAATCGAACAAAGTCAAGATAAGCCCGCTTACCAATCATCGAAACACCCAAAAAGGCGTTATTACAGGCGGTTTTGACCGTATCGCCTTATTTGAGAACGTGGAGAAAGGTTTTGATAATCTATTCGGTTATAATCGGCAACTACCCGAAACTTTTGAATACTGCAACACTATGAAGAACGGCACTGTCACGGATAAACTATGGATGCAGGAACGGGAACTGAAAGCCCCCGAACAAGATTTTGCTGGTGAAAAGAAAAAAATTGTCTATGTTCAAACAGATGAAAATATAAAAACACAAATAAATAAAAATGTAAAAACGTTTTCAAATATTCCAACCAATACGCAAACAGATGAAAGCGGTTTATCTTCTTTATTTTCCATACTTCCATCGGCTGCGGATGTCAATCCAATGGATGAGCAACAACCGCTGAAACCCAAGAAAAAGAAGAAACGGAGACCAAGATTAAGCTGATAAAATATTAGATTTATATTGTGCCAAAAGTTATTTCCCGTCCAACTTCGGTTATTTCCCGCTCATGGCTTCCCTGCCCGTTTTGGAGGGCGGAAGCCCTGCGAGAATAACCGATTGTCCGAGAATAACTTTTGCCAGTTTAACGGCGGCATAGCCGCTTTTATTAATACAGTTTATTTTTGATACTAAAATCTAAAGATGCAAATATATATTGTGTACAACAGTTCTATGGCTGAAACAATTATAATAAGTAACGACAATATGGTGACCTGACCATATTTCTTTTCTGCTTTATTTAAATGCTCAGATAAATTTACTTCAAACATACCGTATGACTGCTTGCGAGCGATTTCTTTCATAAAATGCTCAATATAAATCAGCATTGAAAGAGAACAAAATGGCAACAACAATATCAGACTATTAAATTCTTTATTTATCTGACATAAAGCAAAATATCCTGTAATAAAAATTGTATTGAACATGAACAACTTATCATGCAACCTATCGAAATATTTTAACACATATCTTTTGGAATCGTATTCCAATTGTTCTATTTTACGTGAAAGGCGTTCCAAAGACTTCTCCGCTTCTTCGATTATTTTATCTCCATCAAGATTATCCATATTATTCATTATATCTTAGAATTATCGTTTATTATCGGCATATCTATTGTTTTGGTTAAACCCTCTAAAGGCTTTCGGGAGCTTTCTTCTTCGTAAATAAGAGATGAAAGATAGATTAATGCAGACCTCGTAAGTTTCAGAATTTTAAATGCTTTATCATAAAAATCAAGCCTTTCAATTTCATATGTTTCCGGTGATTCGTTCCAACAAATATTTTTCCCTTCAACAATTTTAAATGATTTATGCTCCATAAAATTTCTCATTATCGCTATTTCCTTCGCTTCCGGTTCTATTGGTGAATCTACTCCTTCGTCCAAATCCTTGCTCAACCAAAATAAGCCCTGCAAAGCCAAATTTTGAGAGGTAAACATTTCCTCATTTATCGGATTATTCCTATTTCCTCTTTTATGCCATATATTTCTAAAAGAAACTCGATTTTTATCAATTCCCAAGTTTAAATATATATTCATAAGATAGGCTATCTTATCAAAAATAGAATAGCAAACGCGAAAGGATATTTTTATTTTTTCAATGGAAATGGCATAGACCGGACAATCAAAAGCAGTATAAAGGACAACATCTCTGTCTGAATAATGAGGTTTGTCAGTATTTACGCCTTCATAGAACAGAAACCTTGCTGAAACAAATTCCTGCTTCATTTGATTATACATCGATTGGCATATTGGTTTTTCTTCTCTTTTCAAGACCATTGTTGGAGTATGCAGAATATCGTGTGCAACAACATTTTGGGCTATAACATCATTTAGTGGATTTAGAAATAATACATTATCAATGCACCACTGTCTATAGTCAATTTCATCCGTTGATAATCCATGAAAGAAATCGTCATATTGCTTGAAATCATTCAAGTCTTTTAATGGATACCTTGTGGCAATGTGTTCCGCCAAACTATTAAACCCTGAACGGGCTTCTTCGTAAACATCTTTTTTATCACATGCTTCCAGTAAATGCTTTCGGGCATATTGCAAAAATATAAATTGATGTACCCCGTCAAAAACTTCCCTTGCATATCGGTATAATCCAAAACCCTTATTCCCCAAAGCCATGCCAAAATTGGGATTTATCAAAAGTGCTTTATTGAAATAGTCCTGCGCTTCTGAGAAACGCCCGATATGGTCAAAAGCACATCCCAGATTAGTTAGGATTTGACAAACATTAATATCTTCTCTTTTGCCAATGAGTTGCAAAGCACAACGTAAATGATATACTTGTTTTTCAAACTCTTTGGAACTAATGGGAACTTCGTAAGAGTTTAGATATTTTAGTTGTAATACATAACTCCAACCATTTGCCAAAAAATAATGAAATGTACTTTTTTGCTCATCATTGAAACGCTGCAAATCCACGTCCACAGATAGATTTAAACCGTTTTTTATAGATACAAGGTCATTTATACTTCTGGATTTCTCAAAAATATTGGCAAAATTATTTAGTATCTCATTAGGCGAATATGTATTTATATTAGTAGGGGTTATATTCATGTTTATTTGTAGATTTATGTTATTTTACTTTTCCTATCTCGTCGATTATTCGACCTATATCGTTCCCTTCTTCCTCAATCCACTCATCAGTTTTTATGAGGTTTTGTAGTATTGCCAGTTGTTCAGAAGAATATAGGTTAGCGGTTAATGATGATAATTCTGTAGTTTTATCCCATTCGCTACGGTGATAATCTTCTGTATCTTTGATTCGTTCGGGTTTACCGTTGGGATTTAGAAGTTGTAACGAAGAGGCTTTGTCCTTAATCATTTCAACCCGATGATAAATCCGCTCATAAATTTGTAATCCCATCAAGTCCCAATCACACAGGTAATATATCGGATATTCAATTTTCGGTAAATTTTCAATCGGCAAGGTATTATTGCCGCCAACGTGCCATAATTCAACATTCCTTTTTGGGGCAATGTCAAGGGTAAGAAAATAACGATTTTCACATAGGATTATACATGTTGGATTTTTGCATGGAACACGATAAATCCACTGACCTTCGTTCTGGGGAAACTTATCTATCCCTATTATTTTTAACACAGCATCTTCCAATGCAGAACCCTTTTCAATATGTTTGGCCGATTTGAAGAACGATTTTGAAATTCCTTTTCGTCCGTCTTTTCCTGCCTCTATTTTACTTCGCATTTCGGATAATAGTGTTTGCCCACTATCGACCAAGACATTCTCACATTGCTTGATGTTCATTAGGCTCTTGATTTCAAATTCCGAAAATGGAGTGTGGGGCGTCAAAATCTGATTTTCCGACAGAAAGGAATAATACTTGTGAAATAGACCTTCTATATTTTCCCGCTCATATTCATCGTCGAATTTACTGTATGGCTCTATGGTTTTAGTTGAACCGATTTTCTTCTTAATATACCCTTCTCGTTTTAGATATTTGAAGTATGGGCGTTCCTGTACTTTCAAATTGGTTTTGCGTTCGTGGTATAATTGATACAGCGCTTTAAACTCAGGCCATGTTAATTGTTTATTTATCATATCTTCTGAATTTCATCGGCATTACTAAATATAGCAAAAGTACTCACTCGTTCTTTCCGCTTTTTACTGCCGTTGAGGATGTATAAATATTGTTCACCGTCCCTGAAATCATCAAGGGGATTGATTGACATTGATATTAGCTGATAATCTTTGGCTTCGGCAATTCGTTCAAGTAAATCGAAATTACTACCAATTCCTTCAGCCTCGTCAATAGGCATAAAACGTAATCCACTGTGTTGTCTCCCCTTTTCTTTTTTCTCAACTAAGGAAAGACGGGCAACGCATAACATGGCAGTAACGGCATAGGTCTGACCTGCGCTCCCGACATTCTTTTCTCCATCATCCGACTCCATTTCGAATTTTATATCAAAATAGTTCTTGGGATTTAATAAGTCTTCTATTTTCGCATTCTTGAATCCACCACATTTTTCAAAAGCTGTAGCCATCATGTCAGGAATATCAATTTTTTCTCTTAATGCTGCAAATAAATCTTGATGAATGCTTTCTTGTTTTATCGAATCATTAAGCTTTTCCAAAAACATATCAATCCAATCGATTGGATAAATTAAAGAAAACGGACAAGTAAGACTTAACTTAAATCCTTGTGATATTTCTTTATCCGAGCCTTTAAAATAGGCTCCAATCTCATACATTTTTGCAACATAATCGCTGACAGCATCTCTAACATCCTGAAAAATTTCCTTGAGCAAATTCAGTTTCCGATTTCCGATATGGATATGTGTGTCATTTAACTGTTTGAGAAAGTCTAACATTTGCTGTAAAGCATCTGTCTCATTTGACGTCAATTGTTTTGCGGGAATCTCATTAACAACTTCTCTTGTTAATGCCAAATAATCTTCAGACCCCATGAATCGTTGATACATTTTTTCGCTTAAAAACTCGATAACAATATCATCATATGCTTGCTTATAAGCATTCCTTGCTGAATAGAATAATTGTTCTTTTTCTTCGGGTTTGGCTACAATATTAATTTTTAAGTTTATCTGTTGGTCTGACTGTGCTTGATAATCTAACTTTGCCTGATGATAAAGGCTGTCTTCTTCTTGAATCTTAGTTTTCAGAACTTTTATTTCTTCTTTGCAACTGTGTTTTTTCTTTAGATTATCATTTAGTTCTGAGCGAAGATTTAATATGCTTGTCGTATCTAAATCCTCAGGGATTTGTATATAAGTTGAAAATAATTGTCGAAATCGAGTTGCTCTATTTTGTTTATATATAAGCAGTCTGTTTGCTTTTTCTTGAAGTTGTCTGATAGCGGTTTGAACTTCAAGAAAAGAGAAATTCTTTGAGAATTCTATTTGGCAGGCTTGTTGTATATCTTTTTTTACTTGCTCTTGCTCCGTTTCTCCCTTTATTTTCAGGATTTTGGCAGCATCAAGTTCCGATTTGGTTTGCTTAATGTCTTCTCCATTAAAATGGACTTTCAACAATTCATCTAATTGTGTGGCAGTAATATCTAAATTTTCATCAATGATATATGCTGATATTTCATCTCTACGAACAAAAGCGTTAACTGCATTCTCGCCATGTTTAGACGCCACTTTTTGCATAGCCTCTATAGTTTCTTTCTCTTCTCTTAATGAATTGATGATTTCTGCTGCATCTTTGTATTTTTCGTTGAAGTATCCCGTAATTTCGTCACTATTCTTCGTTGTGAAAAATCGTTCGGGTATGTAAGGTACAAATCTCCTAATGCTGCCCCAATCAACCCAAAAACCATTCGGATTGCTTTCTTTTTCCCCGATTTCCAAGTTGCCAAAAAAAGTTTCCGGATTTGGTATATATTGTGTATTCTTTTCAATACTTGCAGGTTTCTCAATAAGTATCATATCTAAGTTGAACAAGACACTTTCTTCCTCATGTGATAATGATGGTTTGTTCTGTATTGTCCAATATGCTAAAGATTTAGTATTGGTGACATCTGAAAAGTCCTTTAAAGTAGTAAGTCTCTTTATTTCGGTGTTGATTTCTTCTGTTCTCTTCTTGTAAAAAGCAGAGCCATCAACTGCTCCTCTCGCCCAAGGAGATTTTGTCCATTCTTCATATAACTTTTGCTTCATCAATTCATCACCCAAATTTTTCAAGTGTTCCTTTTCAGCCTTCTCACTCAATTGTTTTGAGTGCCTATCTCGTAATTTTTCGCATGTTTTATAAGCATCAAGTAATTTTTCTACTTTTTGCACTTGAATGTACTGTTCGTCGAGTTTGGGGTATTTCTGAAATGCAACGGACTCTTTAGTCAGATACGCTGTTATATTTTCTTGAGCATTTTCAATGATGGATAATTTATCTGCTAAAAGATTTACGTTTTTCCGTTGCTCCTCAGCTTCTGCTGAAAATAAACGCAAAAAGGAATTGGCTACTTTATGATTGATACTTTTTATGTCATACTGAAGCTGAATACATTTTTCTTCTGCCGTATTCTTGTTTTGATAATGAAATATGGTTTTTGTTTTCAAATAGTCTTCCTGTGCTGCATCCCGTGCTTGTTTTAAATCGAAAAGACGTTTGAACTTTTCGTATTTGATTCGCACTTTTTCTAATGTGTCTTTATTTTCTTTGTGGTCTCTTAATTCTTGTGCTATATCTGCAAGTTGTTCGTCAAAACGAACTTTGATGATATTTTCCCTATCGTCATTAAGGAAAAACTCTTTCAACCATTTCGAATTGTTTTTAAATCCTTTACTACGAGAAAATGCGCGAATGATTTGTGCAAAATTCTTTAAGTTTCCTTCTGTCTTCAGGTCAATGGGAAGGATTTTGTTTTGTTCAAGTAATTCATGATATTTATTCAAAGACAGTTTTGCAGCATAAGCCTGTTTATTTTCTTTCATCCTTTCAGGAAGATTAGTTATATCTATAATCTCGTCACCCAACATAAAATCTTTTGATATAAGAGGTGAAGAAAGAGGCTCAAATACGTCTAATCCTATATTTGCTTGAATAATAAAAGGGTCAATGGAAGTAGTTGATATGTACATCCCGATGACAATAAATTTGTCCGTATCTATTGCAATGTTTAGAAATACATATCCATATCGTTCAATGATTAACTTTCTTGCTTCCCGCTCTGAACTTGAATCTGTGGCAGATTTAAATTCCCTTTCTCCGACTAATATCAGTTGTAACACATCTGCAATAATAGATTTTCCGACACCGCTGTCACCTGCAAAATCTGTCCGAAACGGATGAAAACGATAATCTGAATTATAATGATTACGAATGCCTACTGTTGAAAGGCTATATATACGAGGAAATTTTTTATTACTCATTGCTAATCGGTGTATTGATGATGTAGTTTTCAAACATATTCAGTAAACGATTGAGAGACGGCATGATTTCAAAAGTTTCCGTGCTTTTGTCTATCATAATCCAACATAAATCGTTGAATTTTTTAAGCGCTTTGTCCATCTCATCTTCAATAGATTTTAGCTCATAATCCGTTTCTTCTGTATCTTCCGATTTTGCAAATAGCCGTAATAAGTGCGGTTTATATTCTTCATACTCCGACAATACTTGTACTTTAAAATCTTGGATTAGTATACGGCTTTCTGCTCTTGGTTCAAGAACATACATGCGAATTAATAGAAAGGCTATGATTAGATGCGATTCCGCAAGATATTCACGATTTTCTACAGGAATATTACCCCGTTGGTAGTATCCGTTTCCATCTTTGAAGAAATCAATGAAAAAGTATTCTAAATCACCTTCGCCCTCACGATTCAAATGGATATCAAACAAATTGTCATAATAAGATTTTAGTTTGTCGTAATATTTTCCGACAAAAGCAAACTGCTTACCCTGTGAAGGACATTTTTGAATATGTTTTCCACTTTTCAAAGCATAATCGACATCTGCAAATATTGATATTGCTTCTTGTGTCGTTAAAAATGCATAGCCTACATTTTCTTGTAAATAATCGTCTTCCATATTTTTATCATTGGATATTCGGGGATGCCAACTATTTCAGTTGAAATAGATATCCCGAATGAATTAATGTCACGGTAATATTTAGACATGGTTTTGTGAGCTAACTTCACACAAATACGGATATTCCCATTTTCTTTTTTGAGCACTTCATAAAAGAAAGCAGAAAAATCAACTTCTTGATATGCTTTTAGTCGATTTTCCAAATCAAGCATATAAAGGTTAATCCTTTTTTGAATTTCAATCCTTTCTTTTTCCAATAAAAAGCGATTCTCTGTTTCAGTGGCGTTGGTTACGGGAATTTTTGATTTCGCTGTTTTGAACCGACTAAGGGAAGCTCCATCAAAATTTTCTTTAACGATAATAAACCTTGGTTGCTGAGTATAACGTATCGGGATACTTGGTATGCCATCAGGGAAACGGATTTTGCCTTTTTCCAAAGTGCTTTTTTCAAGTAGTTGATTAAAGAAGCGTTTGAACCGAATGTAGAAATCGTGCCTATTGATATTTCTGATATATTCATTTAGTCGAGGTTTAACGCTGTCTATACGCTTGCTGATGATTTTCAGATTACCTCGAACTTCCTGAAAGAAGGATAGCACATTTGCCCGTTGTCTGTTCAGAAGAATATCTTCTGTAATGATATTACTCTTCAATAGCTTGTTTTGAATATCGTGCGCTCCACTAAAGGCATTATTCAACTCTTCTGTTTTGGAACGAATATCTTCCAATGTGTTAACTATTGATTTTAAAGCATTCAAATCGTAAGCATGCTCATTTGATATCTGTCGTCTGAAATCAATGACTAATCGGTCAATTTGGATATATAGGGTATTAATTTGTGTATCTACTCTTTGGCTATAGCTTTCGAATGTAGTAGAGTACCACTCTGTGAAGGATTGTTCGCTAAAGGTGTTAGAAAGGTATAAAAACTCTTTTTGTAGCTGAGTGGGATTGAATGTCTCTTCAAGAATATTTTCAATCAGTTTGCACCACTTTTTGGTAAAAGGTTTGAGACGGTATAGCCGATTCTTTTCATCGCGCCATAAAAAATACTTTTGAAAATACTTGACTATATTATTAAACTGTATTTTCTGATTGGTTTTCAAATCATATCGGATCTCCCTCAACGATTTGATGATTTCTTCTTCTGAAAACTCTTTCCCAATGTCTCCGTCCTTTTGTTTCTGATACAGATGAAACAGCACCAATCCTTCCTGCTTAAGAGGAATAAGATTTTCATATTCTTTTTCTATTTCATTGTATAGATTGAATAAGGACATAACTTTAACAATACAAAAAAGTTAACCTTATTGCCAAACATTGGTTGTTTTAGCATTATAAAGATTAACCTTACATTTAAATTTAGTTTTTATTTTCTCAATATGCATCAAATCGGCATCTGAGTATACACCGATATACACACTCCATAATTTGTCTTGTGCCTTCTTCCCTTGATTAGCCGCGATGTTTATGGCTTCTATGATATGTGTATCATTGTCGCCAAAGTTGAAACCAAATGTTATTAATGAGCCTTTTATCGAAGAAAACTTATCAAAGCAAAACGACAGGTATTTGTTATGCATAATGTGCGTAAGTTTTTCATTTGCATTGCCTGCTGTCACAAAAATGGGATATTCTTTCTTTTCCATTCTTGCTTTAATGTTATCTAATAAGTAGTCACCGTTATATTCTTCTTTGATTATATCTATTCCTGTATCAAATAGAGGAAGCGCACCATGCAAATAAAATACGGATTGGCTATCCTTATTTTTACCCCAACGAAGTTCAGAATATTCCGGTTCATAATCCGGAACATACTCATCTCCTAATGGGTTTTCGACTTCTCTTCCAAAGCCATCTCCTGCATTTTTACAAGTGTTGCGCATTAATACCCAATAAAGAAGCAAGTCATAATTCGACGAAAAAACATATCCGTCATTAACTAAGTAATCTTCTAAAAAAGTACAGCAAGCGGCATTTTTTTCTTCAGGTATCTTAAACACATGTTCAGGGTGCATTGCTTTAACAGCATCAATCAAGCTATTTTTCAGGGTTTCACTTGTATGCTTGATTTTATCAATCAGTTCTTTGTCTGCATTGAAAACTTGAGCAACATTAGCGAAAAGGTCTAATTGCTGCATGATTATCTCAAAGTTCTTTGTATTTATGCTGTTGAATAGCTGTTTCAATAATTCATCTTCCGAGTTTTCTATAAATGCACTAAGCGCATTATATGAGAATATTTTGGCATCATAAGCCATACTGAATCCATTTCCCAACAGCAAATGCTTAGCCCTTCCTTTTTTGCGTAGGGATTGAACAACCTCTTGATAGGTTTGAAGTTCTTCAACTTTCATACTTCAACTTTTTTCCAATGATGTTTGGGAACAAAACAAGGCAATTTACTCAAAATAATATCCTGAGGTAAGCCCCACATGATTTCATATGTATTTTCTCCAACTTGGGAATTAGCTTCCTTTGCTTCTAATTCCATATCTATGGGGACATTCACAAATATAGTATAGTAAGGACTGGTAGATTGGTCATAACTTTTAAGTTTTGGGTCTATGGCAACAAGCTTGTCAAATAACCCTTCAACATTTAACTTCTTATCTACACTAATAGGAATTGAACAATAAGAATTGCCCTTGCTGTCCACAAGGTGACTTTTAATAATGCTATCTGCTAACTTAATCTTTATCATGATATTTTCTTTAAGATTTCTACTTCAAACTTTCGTTAATGGCAAAGTTAGCAAATCTTTTAACATTGTCACTAACTTTTTCATTTTAAGAATGAAATCTATGGTATTAATACTAGGAATTAGTTGTTTTGCTTCACCATTCACAATAAACAAGCTGTTTTTATTCGAATAAAGTTGCTTATGACATCTCTGTTACCACTACTTCAGCAGTTGCAAAATAGCAGGGCAAAGTCTTTTTTGTTTTATCGACAAAACAAAAACAGCTTATTTTCGTCTTATCGACAGAACAAGAATACCCCTAACTAATCCTGATATTTTGTTTTGTTTCTAAAATGCATTATATTTGCAGCATAATAGAAACAAAATCAAGAAATGACATTTTTGGAATTTAAGAATCAGCTATTCGATTTGGCATGCTTCAATATCTATCAGGTATATGCATGGCAATCGGATTTTGACCGTAATAGCCTTACTCGCTGGGTGAAGAAAGGATATCTTATCCGGTTACGGCAGGGATACTTTGCTTTCTCTGAATATAAGAGCAAACCGGATTATTTCCTTTATTTTGCCAACAGGATTTACCGTCCGTCCTATATCAGCTTGCATACAGCATTGTCGTTCTATGGGATGATACCGGAAGCGGTGGTACAGATTACCAGTGTGACAACCCTAAAAACAGCATCTTTCGTCAATGACTTCGGCGAATACTCTTATAAGAACGTCAAAGAAAACCTGATGTTCGGGTACGAGTTGAAGCCAATGGCAGACAATCATACCATACAGTTTGCCACACCCGAGAAGGCATTACTTGATTTGCTGTATCTTTATCCGTTCTATGATAGTGAGCAGGAATTGGAAGAATTGCGCTTGGATGAAGATTACCTGCACGATGATTTAAACAAGGATTTACTGATGGACTACTGCGACATGTTTCAAAGCAAGGCACTTGATCATCGTGTAAAGTTACTTCTTAAAACTTACGATTTATGATACAGATTGAACAGATAAGAAATTATTTTCCGGTTCAAATCCGTGGAAATTCGGGGTTCGATAAGCACATACTAAAAGAGTATTTACAGTTGATGATTCTGGATTACCTTTCTTCTACGCCAAACATCCAAAAGATGGCTTTTATCGGTGGGACAAACCTGCGTTTAGTAAAAGGGATAGACCGGTTTTCTGAAGATTTGGATTTTGACTGCAAAAACCTGTCGAAAGACGAGTTTATTGAAATGACAAACGGCGTAATTCAGTTTCTGGAACGTTCAGGATTACGCGTGGAGGCAAAAGATAAAAAAAATCCAAAGCTAACAGCCTTCCGGCGTAATATTCATTTTCCTGAACTGTTATTCGATTTGGGATTGAGCGGACATAAGGAAGAACGCTTTTTGATAAAGGTCGAAAGCCAATACCAAGGAATTGCTTATCCCCCTGTTATCACAAATATCAAAGGGTACGGATTCTTTTTCCCGTTTCCCGTTCCTTCTGATGGTGTATTGTGCAGTATGAAAATTGCCGCCATGTTAGCCCGCGCCAAAGGACGTGATTTTTACGACCTGATGTTTTTGCTTTCGCAGTCAAAACCCGATTACGATTTTCTTTCAAAGCGTTGCGGAGTACATAATTTGCAGGAGTTCAAACAGGCAGCAGGCGAATTGCTGAAAACAGTCGATTTGAAGAAGAAGCAAAAGGATTTTGAGCACTTGCTTTTCAATAAAGCGAATAGTGAGAAGATTTTGAGGTTTGGGGATTTCGTTAATTCGCTTACAGAATAATTCGATGCGAAATGCACATTTCGGAAATGACCGTTTCGGAACAATGGAAAGGCAAATTAAACAGCCGTAAATTTTACCGCCATAAAAATTACCTTCTATTTCTGTTATGCCCTATTTTTGCTGCACAAGAGAAGTAAAAAGACTAATTATTTCAACTTTTCGGTCAAACAATGGATTAATTTAATATTCTTTCTTAACTTTGCAGTAACAATCGTGTTAAATCACGGGCAAAACGATGAGAAATAATCGTGTGCTAAATCGTGTGGATTTTCCGATGAAAGAAAAGATAAGTCGGTGATTGTCAATGGTGATACGTAAAGCGTTCACTTTCTGGTGGAAACAAATGCATATTACCCCTAATTTTGTAGATTTAAAGAAAGTACTTATCTTTGCTTTCAGTATTCTCCATGAGCAAACTATCGCAAAAGCACGTAGCAAATTAGTGGGTTAAATCATGGGATATG
>ERZ780212.383-NODE-383-length-45356-cov-30.445619_pt1 | contig 45356 bp, 40 predicted proteins | sample MGYA00511364_ERZ780212 | MGnify/ENA primary metagenome ERZ780212 (study PRJEB29588, sample SAMEA2147991) | human gut metagenome | biome: human gut; feature: human-associated habitat; material: faeces | place: Denmark | collected 2008/2010 ... | reverse complement strand
ACGCTTTGACGAGTTTTCCGCGGAAGGCCAGACGCGAGCCGACATTCGTGCTCGCATACGTAGCATCGTTACTCGCACTCGCATCCGACACACCGCCATTCGCGTTCGCATTGTAGCACCCGCGATAGACCGCACGGCCTGATGAGGTTGAAATGTAATACTTGTCGCAATAGTATGTCGATGAAGATCCGTTCACACTTCCGACTGAAACAACGTCCATGAATTTGCCGTGTGCCACAGCTGTCGTCCACTGGTCACTGCTGGTGCGTCCTTTGACAAAACGTGTCGTTCCGTCCGGCATCCAGATGCGCCATTTCCCGCTGTTGCCGCTGTCGTTCGGCAAATCCACCCCGTCCATCATATCATACTTGTGGCCGTAAATGTCCTCATACCCAAGGCAACATATATTGTTTACCTGTATTACGGACGGTTCACCGTATTCATCATTTGTCTTATACCAGGCATATTGGGGAATTACACCATCGCCGAGCGAATAGGTCGCGTTCGGGTCGATCTGGCTGGCTTCCTCATAACCGATGGTATCTGTCATACCATAAGATGCTGTTCCTCCGGTTGTGCGGTTGTTCGTGTGCTGTCCTGCGCCGCACTGTTCCTGACTGTCGCGGCGGCCGTATTTCGCGTAGAACAGATTCGCGATTCGCGAATGCATCAGCGCGTCAATCTGCTGCATGCCTCTTTGCTGACTGTAGTAATGGAAATCTGACCATCCAAGACTTGCGGCGGTACTGCTGCCGGTGATACAGGCACGGAGCTTCATGCCGACGATACTACTGCCGACAACGGCACATAGGTGTTCATCGTTGGCAACCCAGTCCGGTTCCATATCCTCTATCTTATCACTGTTGCTCAAAACCACACAGTCAAATTCTGCCGTGTTCAGGATTGAAAAATACAGGAAGGCTGCCCCTTCCGGCACATCGCAGACCAGATACATGCCCGCCTCAAACTTGCTGCTCAAGGTGGGGACGATAATGGAACTGATAATGGTTCCGTCGGAACGGACGAACAGTGAGCCGACAAGGTTAGTGCCTGGCACGCTTGGAAAACGGACACGCTTATGTCCAGAAACGTCAACCTTACATACGGAATAGGTGCTGTCGGTGCTGTAGGAGCTCTCCAGCGTATCCTTGCCTGTCATAATCTTACGCCCTGACTGCCACCCTCCACTGCCTTTGATGTCCTCAAGGGTCAACACGTCCACGTCCGGACATTCCGGCATATCTTCGGGACCGTTGGAACTGTAACAGCTGTAATGTTTTCCGCCAAGATAGTCATTGATGCCCTTGCTCCAGAAGAACGGTTCGTACATCATCCAATCACCTTCGGTTCCGTCCAACTTAGCTGGAGTTCCGTCCGCATACTTGTTGCTGTCCGCGTCATCCAGGGGATAATAGGTCATTTCGCCGTCCGTATTATTCACGGCGGTATCTGTATTTGCAATGTTCACCTGACGGGAGGTCGGCATCTTTGTAACTTTTGCCAGGACACGGTGACGATGGCCCAATATGGCTGTAATATGACCGCTCGGAACATAAGTATTGCCGTATTTATATCCGGTTTCATTGTCGAGGTTACTGATATTGGCATCGTCGGCCACGTCGTCATCGAACTCTATCATCGTATATTCCGGCTGCCTTATGTTCAGTTCATCAAAACGTTCTGTGTACTTGTTGAATGTATCGTCGTCCAGATACTTTGTCAAACGGTATGTGCCAACGAGTTTACAGCGTGAGTTCGTGGTATTTCCGCTTGCGTCGATACCGCCGAGCCCGGCATCATACCATTGCTTGAGGTCACTTCCGTCACCTTCAAGCTCAACGCCTGTAATACGGACGTATTTCAGTGCTCCCCCCAAGGCGAACAGTTCCTTAAATGCGGACAGGCCGTTAATAAGAGCACAGTTCTCAATCCACAAGCCGGTAAGGTTGGCCTTGCCCTCAAAAGTGATGGAATTCCATTTCAGGTACTGCATAGAGCGCAGGATCAATGTCTGGAAATTGGCCGGAATGCGCAGTTTGTTGAGGACGGCACCTTCAGCAAAGGTGATTGTCGCCAGTTTTGTGCATCCGGACGCGTTCACTTCTTCCAGACGGTTACATCCGGACAGGTCAAGGCTCGGAAGGTTGGTGTAGTTAACCACCTCCAGCTTGCGCAACATCGGTATCTTCGTACCAAGAACCAGCTCTGTCAGCGCGTATGTCTTTGCGCTGCTTCCCAGTATAAGCTCCTCAAGAACCGGGAGTGTAGGAAGACTCATGTCCGTAAAGCCACCCCACGCGGACAGGTCCAGCGTCTTCATCCATTCGCCTCCGTACAAGTGGAAGATAGTTCCGATGTTGGCCGTCTGCTCATAAGTATAACTCCATTGCTGGTCCTTCTTAACGGCATCATGTGTCATGGTGTCACTTTCGCGTCTGAACTCGAAGTAGAAGTCACGTGCAGGAGTAGCCTTGACGGTCGCACCGGCGGCACTGTTGCCCTTGAACGAGATATCGGTGGCCGTATATTGTCCGGCACTGTATCTCGCGTCAAAAAGCCCCATACGGTTGCTTACCCACCAGTGACGATGTGACTGTCTGCTTCCCTGCATGGCTTCCAGGTAGGAATATTTCACGTTTTCTATCGAGCCGTCCTGGTTGACCTCAACTCCGATGGTCTTGGGCTCCACGTATTTGTTCAGCGCATCAAGGTTATATATGCGTTCGCAGAACTTCGCGCTCTGCTCGTCGTCGAACATGGCGAAAATGGTACTGTTGCTCATACGCTCCCTGATTCGTTTATAGGCTGCCGCCAGTTCGTCCGGGAACTGCTCGCGCAGGTTCTTCCAGAGGACGCTGTCATGTCCGGCATAGGCATACACAGTCTTGTCTTCCGTTGATAGCTCTGGGTCGGTCGTGTTCTCGTCCACATCCCAGGAATATTTCAGACGGCCGTCGTTGCGCACGCCGAGGATGGTATCGCAGTCGTAGAATATCATGTAGGCCAGCGTCTTGTCCTTGTCAGGGTCATACCAGAAGGCCATCATCATGTTCTTTACACGCTGGTCGACGCACCCCATGATATCCGTGAACATATAATAGTCACACAGGTAGTCGACATCGAACCAGTCGGCAAGCTCCGCCTTGAACTTTGCGCCGTTGTCCTTCGTACTCTTTACCCACTTAACCAATGGCTCGAGGTATTTTGGCTTCCGGGTTCCAGCCTCGTACTCCGCGTTGATGTCGTCATCATCCGGGTAGCGCGCTTCGAACACCTTGAGCCAGTTCGGGGTACCGTCGTCACCTTTGGTGTCGAAATCATCATCCAGGAACATACCCATCGGGTAGTCGTTGTTCAGGAACTCCCAGCACTCGGTCGGATTGACACCGCCGAACTTCTCGGTCACCCATGCCTGGTCGTGATATCCGGGTATTTCACAAAAGCCAAATACGGCTTCTGTTGACTTGTCGTTATTGAAATTGAACTTTCCTAAGAATTGTGGGGTTTCGTCCAGAGTACCGCGGTAGAACAGATAACAGGGTTCGCCGTCGATGGTTGTGCGGACATCATATTCATATTCCCCGGAGCAATGGGCCTGTGCCGGGGTAAGCTCACCAGCGGCCGTCAGGATGTTCTGTACCAGCTTGGCCATACCGGTATTATGCGAGCTGGAACTTTCGGCAAAGTCAGCTTTGAGACAGAAGCAGTCAACCGGGGCAGCTTCCTTATTAGACTTACCTGCAGGACGGAAGGAGTATTTGGCTGTTTCCTGTAATGTGCCTCCCACGCCTTGCTCGTCACAGCCCAGGTACAGGTCACCGGCCACCTTGGATGCGTTTTTGAAATAAATGCGGTAGTTCTTTATCGGATAAGCAAGGGATGAAGTACCCTGAAGGCGGATGCAGCCTCCAACACAACGGAAATTCAATGCCTGGTTACCCTTAACAACACAAAGCATTTCGGTAACGTCATACTTCGGGTCTTTGTCATTGTTGACCGCCGCCTGGAGCACTGTCGGTACTCCGTTGTCCTCACGACCGGTAATGATGATGTATCTCATTCCGTCTGGCACGCTGTCTACCGTCACGTTGCCATTCTCATCTATCACGTCATTGCTCTCGTATAGGGCCAGCATATCGTCTGCGCTGTCCTGGTCAATCATATAGGTCTCCAGAACTTGCGAATCGCTCAGATAGGTATCGTATGCGCGGACGAGGTAGACATCTGTTGTCGCACCGTCTGAACCGAGTTCTATATATGCCGGGCTCGCCTGGTATATGCTGTCGGATGTTGCCCTCTGAACGGAACCGGACATGATGCCGTTGATATACAGGTACACCATCTCCGTGTTCTGCTTCTCATAGTCGCTTGACCCCTCAGTGCTCTTAGGGAAGCTCACGAAAGCCACCTCATAGATTTCACCTGCCGCCATCTTCATTGAAAGCGTGCTGTTTCCCTTTGTGGTCATCCTTGCTTCCTGCGCGGTGATCACAAAACCGGTACCGGATGCGTCCACACACTTGATGACTTCCGCGTCCTCATCTACAACCTCACTGACCTTGTATTTCACTACGAAAGCTACGGCATTGGTGACATTTTGTTCCGGCTGTTCCAACGGCCTGTGCCGGATGGTGGCCCTTGCCGTATCCGTCAGGCGCAAAGCCTCGCCAGTCCAGCCGTCACCGCCCCACTTGAAGCCCTCGAACACAGTTAGAATGCCGTTATAACTCCATTCTTCGCGGTTGACGTCGCTGTTGCTTCTGCCCTGGGCTGTCAGCTTGAGTGTCATGCCGTCTGTCGGCTCGCTGATGTTCAGGTCGCTCTTGGACGCGATAAGACGGAAATTGTAGGTAGTCACGCCGACCACGATACGGCATTGCTGTTCGCCGTATTCCGAGGCCCGCAGCGTCAGATTCTGTACCGTAAAAGGAACGGAAGCGGATGATGCCAGTGTGTCACCGACATAGACATCCGCCCTTGTCGGGGTCTCTCGCGGGTTGTAGGCTGCATACTGGAGCGTATAACTGTCGTACTGTTTGGCCTGAATATAGGGCGTTGTCCCTTTTTCTATGACCGTACCGTCTGCATAGTCGAACCTTGCAGACACTACAGGGGTATTGTTCCCGGCTTCACGGATGCCTACGGCAAAAAGGATGCTGTTTGACTTGATGATGCTGCCGTCCGTCAACTCCAACTCTACCACAAGCTGTACAGTGTGGGTTCCATGAGCCAGATTGGTTGTAGCAATGCTGAAGCTGCCGTTGGCTGTGGAGCTGGTGATGCTCCGGTCCTCTGTGTCGGTACCGTCCACATAACAGCGCAGGGTCTTCGTTCCGGCACCACTCAGGGCGTATGGGATAGACAGCGTCTGTCCGCGTGTTACGGCAGTGGAAATGCTGTAGGAACTGCTAAGGGTGAGCTGCACCACGTTGATGCTCCAGGTCACCTGGGCGACTTGCATCTCCGCGCCTTCGCCGACTTCCACACGTACACGCACCGTGTTGGTGCCCACGCCCATGTATTTCGTAACATCCACCGTATTGGTACTTCCTGCAGATATGTTTCCGGTTAAAGTATTGGAGTTCGCTCCCTGTGTAACGGTAACCGTCACACGTGCCGGATTTCCCGTACTTTCTCCGGTAGTAGTGTCTGTCTGGTCGTATGTATAGGTCAGTTTCACTTCATCACCGTACTTCACTGTCTTGTTCGGGGTGATACGTGTCAGCACGACCTTTGTCGTGGCAACGGTTCCGCCGCCACCACCGGTGAACATATCACTGGTACTTATAACCTCCCCGGCTTCATTAAGGAGACTCAGGGAATAGGCTTTGTCCGAACCCTCGCCGATTTCATTCAGCTGGAGGGCGGTTCCGTAGGTAGAAGCCTTCTCGTTCATTTTGGCAGCCACCGCTTTTCCGCTCACCGGGTTGGTGGAATTCTCGTTAACTGCCTGGTCTACTTCAACTACAGGTATATCAAGGCTTACCTCGCCCTGTTCATTGGGCGTAAGGTCTGAACTTGTGGTGCCTTTCGTCACACGTATTTTCTTGATTGCATCACCGCCGCCGTAACGGTTCCAGGCTGACGGTGTCAGGAAAGACGAAATGTCCGTTCCTTCAAAACGGTAGTCGAGCCATTTCCCGGCTGACGCTTCAAAGGTTATCACCATGCCGGGCTTACTGTCATCATCGATATCGGCATCGGCAAGAGCGGCCACAGCGGTATCCTTTGTGTAATAGCCGGAGCCGAGAGGGTGTAGCTGTGTAACATTGTAGAAACCGCTGCCGGAACCGCCACCGCTGGCCTTGACAAGTGTGTTTTCCTCATCACTCCAAACATATACAGTTTCACCATACAGATATAGTTTGTCTTTCAATATGCTACTCCTCGTATCATCAAGATACATGTCCGCACCCAGCCAATTATTATAGAATATTGACATTGTCATACTGCCGGCAAAATACGCAAAAACACCTTTGCTCTTGACAAAAGCGACTCTACCGTCATTCCCTGAGTATGACATCAATTCAATTTTTGCGTCTTCGACAACCATGTCAAATCTGGCTGTAGCCCCCTTCATTGCAGCCTTTGCCGTATCTTCGTATGAGGCTGCTGCTTCCTGAGCCACCGCTGCAGCAGCATTTGCCTTGCTTGCAGATTCGTTTGCAGTGGCTGCCGCTGAATTGGCCGCATTCTTGGCTTCTTCGGCGGTTTGTGCGGCCTTGTTGGCAGTCTGTGCGGCTTCTTCTGCTTTGGTCGCTGCATCGGTTGCCGACTTCTGTAATAATGAAACTGGTACTGATACAAGCTCATTTCCCTTAACGGCAGGAAGTGAGTTGACACCGTTTAGCGATGTTACCTCTTCCAGTTCCTGCACGCCCTGGCTCTCTGCCTTGATTGCGTTGAGAACCTGCTGTATATCTTCTTGTGACATTGCCATAATTATTTCTCCTTTTTATGAATTGTTTTGTATGGGAAAAATTTATAAGTTTTTCTTTCCGCACTTTTAACGGCTTCTTTTGATGCCTTCTTGAAAAGTTCTATTCTGGCATTGAAAATTGAGTCCGCCTTTTGAAAAGAATCTGTAAGCCTTTTGTCTGTATTGCATGTTGCAACCACAAGTACAACCATTATCGTATCTGTTACCATACTATTCAACGTTATCTTGTTCTTTGTCTATCTGTTCGAATAACCCGTCAATAAAATTGGGGGCGCACATTCTTTCTGCGACTTCCTTTATTAACCTAATTTCATCCGGGGAATACTCTGTCTCTCCATCACTTTGGTAAATTTTCATTGCCAAAGCATGGGCACGGATACCGTTCACATTTAGGTAAATCAGATTTGCGAAACTTTCCCTTGCATCGCCGATTTGCCTATTCTTCTTATCTATCCCTGTCGGGACCGAAAACCGTTGAAAATTCAATTTTACCATATTATTCTAACTTGAATGATTTAATATCTGATATCTGAACCCGTCAATTTTAGTGATAAGCACAATGATGGAATCACCCGGTGCCATCTCATAATCCTGACTGGTTTCGTTGTGATTGTATATCCCTTTAAGTATGATGTTCTTTGAACCGGTACGCACACGAAAAACAACAATTGCTGCGAAATCATTAGGAAGAGAGGACATACCGAACTGTCTTGCGACGCTGCTTTCCGTGGGCAACGATACCTCAGTCTTAGCATAGTTTGGATCATTGTAATACAACAGGATGATGTTGTTCTGCGAAAAGTCCACGGTATAAGTGTCGCCTGTAAAATTCAGTATCTTTGCCTTTGTGGTAATGAACGCCGGAGCCATCAGTGCAGCGTCAGAATAGATACCGTAATTCTTCGTGCCACCGCTAACGTTTATGAATAATCCGTAATTTGCTTGGTCGAATCCGTATGCGCCATAAGTATTCGCAGCTTCATTTACAATTCGTCCAGCAGCGGTAAATGCTCCACCTGCAGTACCAGGTATTACGTCATTACCAAACATTACATAACCATTAGATCCACCCACACGTATGAAGTCATCATATATGGCCAGTGGACCGCCTCCGCCCGATGCAGAGGCTGCAGAGCCGATACGTCCATTTGCTATCTCAAACCCACCAATACGGCCAACGTTAGCTTCAAACGAACCGTCCGCGAGAATCTTGAAATAACTGTTGGCAGTTACAACTCCCTCAAGGCTGATACTTGATGCTTTTATTTTCACCCCTTCGGCACCGGCACCGACAAAAGACTTCAGATTGCCATCCTCATCTATTGCAAAAAGTCCGGCAGTGTCCTTTTTAGTTATCAAACCGGCACCTGAAATAAGCTGACCGTTTTCATCAAATAAGCCAGATGATATTAGGTTCATGTCGGCCTTTGTAACTATCTGGGAGCTTTCAATAATGTTGCCGTCCTTGTCAAAGTTGGCAGCTGCTATCTTTACCAGCTTCTCAGACTGTTCGAACAGCGTTTTGTATTTGTATGCCAAGGCTTCTGCACGGTCGGTACTCAACACCAGCATGTACAGGTATATTTCACCCGTGAAGGACAGTTTGAAGTCGCCTGTTCCATTCCATAATCCGGAGTGATTGAATATCTGGTATCCGTCCGTAACGTCAAGTTCGCCATCGTAGGAAAACTCGTTGAAATTCTCGAAACCGGATTTATCCAGTCCTTCGAACTTGATGATCATCCGTCCGGCTTTTGCTACGCGATAGAAGAAACTCAAATATACGGCTTCCGGTTTTTTCTGTCCCTCATCATTTATATCGTTGTAGTCGGGAATAAAGCGAAAGTTCTCATGCTTCTGGAGGATATATTTGTTCCGGATAAATACAGTAGTACGTCCGTCATCGGTCTTGACGGTGGCGTAATTGGTCTTATCGGACAAAGGTGCTCCGTTCGCCCAAATCCACTTGCTGCCCAGCAGGAAGAAGGTCGCCTCGTTCTCGGTATCCCATTTGTTCATTCCATTTCCGAATGACGCGTTGTCCAGGTAACTCTTATCTTCCGTGAAGTCTTTTCGCAAACCTTCTACGGCAGCTTCTATTTTTCCTTCAGTTATTTCAAAACGAGTCAGGATGTCCTCGCCGGTAGTCAGAACGAACGTCCCCATCAGGTACACATTATCACCATACAACCCGTTACCGTGCGGCTGATTGTCTGCAGGGAACCGGCTGTCGCTGATTCCGTCCAGATTACCAAGGCGAACGCGCAGACAGTCATTGAAGTTCTTGGCACACACACCGTCCAGTACGTCCACACGCGGCTGTCCGTCCTCGGTGGCCGCAATGGAGATGAGGTTCTGGCGAAGCCGGTTCTGCGTGTTGCCCATCAACACACATTCGTCGCCTTCTTTCGGCTCCACACCGCCGAACTCGCTCACGGGTACAGTGATGCTATTCCCGTCCGAGGCGGACACTTCGACCCAGTAACCGCGTAAGGATGCGCCGGTGAACTCCGCGCAGCGCATCAGGTCGTGATCTACGAATTCATTGTCCTGCTCGAATGTGATTTTATAGTTGTCTCCATCCTTCGCTACAGTCTTTATTTTACCGCTGGCCGCACTGACGACAAATTGACCGCCAATGCTGCGCACCTTCTGGATGAGCAGTTCCAGGGCTACCAGCGTCTGTCTGATGGTCACCTTGTCGATGGTCAGGTTGCTTAGCCCCGTCAGTGCGTCCATCCATAACTGCCAACCCTCTCCAGTCATACCGTCCACGAATTTCAATGAGCGCAGCAATTCACGGATGACTGCGGTCAGCCATTCGGCATTACCGTCACCGTCCACCGTTGCACCGCTTTCTCCGGCTTCATACTTGCCGAAGTCGGCGCCCTTCAGGAAACGTATCTTTTCTTGTGCGGTATCCTCGCGTAGCCTGCTCAGTGCTTCCTTCAATGTCCTGCGTGCCGAGAACACATTGTTGTCGGTTGGGTAAGTGTTATCCCAGCTGCGTATCAGATCTGGGAAGCTCCCGGACATGGCAGTCTTGACATAATTCTTCGCATCGGTGATGCTGTCGCTTATGGCTTCCATTGTTCCGGTGCTTGTCGCATCACTTATCTCGATATCCATCTGCGAAGGCAGGTTCACTTTTCGTGTGACCTTTGTAATGCGGCTGTTTCGGAAACCCGTTTCCGGAAAGTATTTGCTACTTTCCAGACGGACACGACGACCGATGTACAGGTCTATTCCGTGTTCCTCGATATAGACATGGTCCGTAGGTGATTTGTAACAGCTTACATCAATGGCGTGTTCCTCATTATATTTGTCAACTGCCTGCTTGAACTCCTGCTCCGCCAGTGGATAATACTCATCCGGCATGCGTATATTCCAAAGGATATATTTGTCTCCGACTTTAGGTATCAGGGTGTCATTCGGAAGCTGAGTGTCATCATCATACGGCCAGATGGTTATGATTTCAAATTCGCGCGTATCACTATTGAAGTTAACCTCAAAATAATATGTGCCGTTTTCTTCATCACCAAGACCAGCCAGTTCACTGCCTTCCTGGAATGACACACGTTTTACTTTACCGCCGATTTCATAATCGTTCGGATCGAATCCCATGCTGTCATCACGGAAATAATATATTTTGAATGGGTTACCGTCCTCGCCTGTAACCTGTTCACTTCTCACACCGGTTACAGTACCAATGCGCTTCGGATAAATATCTGCGAAAGCGTCAGCCTCGTAATGATGCCATATACCATATTTTTCAACATTGACATCAATATGCTTTTCACCGTTCGGAAGTTGGAGGCGTGAATGTCCGTATCGCTCCGGATCTATATTCCGGCTGCTTCCTATCGGATATAAACGGGTGTAAAACTTTACATTGTCCGCCATGTCACATTCCAGGGAAGTCAGCCCCTTGCCGTAAGCCAGTGTCACTTCCTCCCCATGCTCACACCGGCACACATTGACGGTCTGCCCCTCACACCACCATTCAGCACGGTTTCCGGCTTTCTCTGCCACCTCTTTCAGTGCCTCGTCACAGTATTTACCTTCATAGTCGATAACGATGTTTTCCGTGCCTTCCACCGTTCCGACTTTCCAGTCGGTGGTATTGTTCATCCCGTTGTTGATGCTCTTCACAATCAGGGCGACATGTTCTCTTGGTGGGGCGGTCAAAGTAAAAACCGGCTCATCGTCCCCGTCAGTATCATTCAATACGAGAAAACGCTTCAGAAGGCTTTCGATTCCGTACAGCTTGACATCATACTTCCACTCAACGGTTGATAGCTGCTCCGGCTTGTATTGCTCCATGAGCCAGTAGCGTTCGCCCTGGAATTCTGTGTAATCATTCACCTCAAGCGCAATATGCTCGTACAAGGTAAAAGACAGGGTGAGGATATTGTCGCCCTGTATCTCCTTGACCTGTGTACTGTTGTCATCTGCTGCTATCTGTGCCTTTGCAATGCCGTCACTTCCGTATATTGTTATCATATTCTAATGCCGTTTTAATGTCGTTATAATTGGGGCTGCGGTTCGCGGAAAGTCACGTAAAACCTGCTGGCCTGTTTCCCCTCCTTCCAAAGGTATGTCAGGGGTTCGTAGTCGCTCGATTCTTTGTAGAATACATGCAATGTCATATCAAGGTCAGGAAAAAAAATATCCAGCCATCCGTCATCCCCTTGTTTAAGGTATGAGATAAATTCTCGGTATTGCGAGAGCCAGGTTTTCCGTGTGTCTGCGTACATGGCGAAGTAGAGCTTTACATCACGAGCCTGGTTTTTCACGTTCAAAACTGACGAATATCTTTCTCCGTTCTCTTCGCGAATATCTACCGCTACGTGTGTCTTGGTTTTGGACGGGGCCATAATAGCCTTCAGGTTGTTCCTGTCGCCACGTTTTTTCTCCACCAGGAAGGCACCAAATACCTTCCAAATATCCGTTCCGTTCACTAACACCTTATTTCCGAGTATATTATCCATTGCCATTGTTACTTCATTTTAAGTCCATCGCGAATAATTTTCTTAATATCCTCCTTTATATCAGCAAGATGTCTTGCACTATTTCCTGTGTTTTCCTCAATGCGACTGAGATGGTCGAGAGCAGTTCCCATTTGCGAAGAAACATCTTGTATCTGTTCGTCCATACTGGCCCAATGCATAAGTCCGGAAGTGAACATACCCTCCAGTTTTGTACTCTGCTCTTGGTTCATAGCATTGAAACTCCCCGACTTGCCAGTCTGTGTCGTGCCGTCGCTGTCTGAGTTGATGAACCCAGCCTGGATCATCGCATCTCGCCAATCTACACCTTTTTCCGCTATCGCCTCATTCATCTTTCGTATCGCCTCAATCTCATCCTCGTCCAAACCATCCGGAGCCGCATCTGCAATGTAGTCGTATAATGCCTTGATGTCCTCCTGCAGCACCTCGTTTACGAATGCTTCCGTTAGTGCATCCGATATCGTACTGTTGATGAAGTCTGCAAAATCCTCTGTCGTACTCTCAGCATCTTTCAGCATCTCTTTGTACTTGTTAAGGAAACCGTCCCATGTGTATCCCGTTAACTTCTCGTTCAGCGCACCTGTCAGTTCTTCCAATGTTCCAGCACGTTCAATATATTCGTCCACTTCATCTTTTGGGTTTTTATGTCCATCGCCACTGAACAACTGCTGCCACTCTGCAGGATTACTGTCACGGAGTAGCTTCATCTGCTCTGGTGTTAAGTTCCACAAATCACCCGTGTTGTCAACTGTTATGTTGATTCCATTTCGCCGAAGTGTTTCCGTGAAAGCGTCCCAGCCGGCCCAGTCGCTTCCAGGAGAATGAGAATTGAAACTCTTTTTGCCTCCGAGCCCGAGAAATCCATAACCTGTATTGGTCCATGCCGATGCTAAATTCTTTATTATCTCGCGTTGGTTATTTTCCCATTCCAACTCTGCTTCACGTGCATCGTTGTAGTAGTCTATACTTTCCTTGTTCGTTGTATCACCTTTGCCAATGCGTTCGGTCAATCCATCAATACTTTCTTTCAAATATTCGTTGCTCTCCGTCAGGCGGTTCACAGTCTCCATGACTTCCTTGTCGTTGCCACCGAGCCACGAACCCAGCCCTCCAAAAGTCAGCGTGTCGAGGATATTCCCGACACCATTGACAACAGACTGCAGAGGCTTGGTTATGATGCCACCGCTGAAAATGTCGTCAAGAACACCGCCGACGGAACCGAGAACAGTGTCTATAAGGTTCGACACAATACCGCCAACTCCATCCTTCGCCAGCATGTCCAGTACGCCGAGGATGGCTGATATGATTTCACCAGCAAGCCCGGAGTCTCCCAACGCAGCCGTAAGGGTGTTGGCAGCTTCACTGTCTTTCCCAAGCAATGATTGGAATCCTTTTGCAAGGGCGTTGCCTGCCTTTTCAGTCACCTTTCCTCCGAATAGCTTGTCAAGTTGCATTGTACCATTTCCAATGCCCTGCAGGCTATCGGAAGAAAGCCCGCGCAGTCCGGCGGCGAGATTCTCGAACATGCTCTTGGCCTTCAATGCGGATGAATTCAGGTTTGATGTTGCGCCTTGTACCTGCGAGCCAAAGGCATTGACCTGTTCGGATGCGTCCATATATGCTGCCTTTGTTTCATCAACTGCTACCTGCGTGGCCTGTATCATGCCGCTGTTTCCGCTACGGACGGCGGCGTCATGCGCTTTTTGAGCGTTTACATAATCCGCCTCGGCTTTCCGAGCGGCTTCAACTGCTGCCGTATATTCCTGCATGGCCGACTGGTAGGTCTTTATGTCATCTGAGACATGTTTGAATATGTCACTGTCCCAAACGGCATTTGACTGCTCCAGCCTGTTGATGAGCTCATACAGCGTTTTCTGTTCGTCTATGTCCGACTGCTTGAATGCATCGCTTTGTGCAATGGCCTTCAGCCTATCGATAGTCGGCTTGAGCTGCTCCTTGAACATCGTGCCGAACTCTCCGAAAACACTTCCCCAATCTATATCCTGCCTTATGGCATTGATCTCGATCTGTTGCAACAAGCGGTCTCTTTCGGCGGTGAGGGACAAACGTTCCCCATTTGTCTGAGCCTTATTTATCTTTTCTGCATATTCTTCGGCAATGGCGAGTTTCTTCTGTTGGTACGTGCCGTACTCTTTCAGATAGTCGCGCATAGTCCTTACCTCGGCAAGGTAAACTTCGTTTGTCCGCCGTTGCTGCTCCTTGGCCGCGTTATCACGCGCTGTCTGCAAAGCGTCCTGTTGTTGCCGCGTAAGGCCGTTTGTAAGTCCAGGAGTCCCTGCCTCCTTATTCTTTTTCCTGAACTCGTCTTCCTGACGGTTAATTTCGTCAAGCCTCTTCTTATAGTCGTTGTCAATTTCCCTAAGTTTCTTTTCTGTGCCTTCCTGCATCAGGGAGATTTCGTCGTCTTGATTCTTCCGTTGTAATTCAAGGAGATCATTATTCATTTCTTCCATGGCAGCCTTTCGCTTCCCGACGACATTTTTGTCTGTTGTATCGATTTTTTCTTTTTGGGCATCGTATGTCTTTAACCCCAGACTGTCATATACCGCCTGTTCAGCTTCTGTTTGTTGCTTTATGCCTTCCGTGGCCCTGCTAACAATACTATCAAGCTGGCTCCTTGCCTCTTCATTGTTTTTTTTCAGGCGGTTTGCAGCCTCCCGACTGCGTTGGGCATTTATCTTTGCAGCACCAGAAGCTGTCAAAACGTAAGCCTGTACCGCATTATTGGAAAAGTTTTTATAATCAATACCTTCAGTCAGATTTGCCAATTCTGACAACTTGAAATCTTTTTGCCCGAAAGTGGAGTAAGACTGTCTGTCTTTAGCTATGGTATAGTATCCGCCACCGGCCACAGTAGACTTATTGTATTCCGTCTGTTTAATATATCTTTGTGTGGCATCTGTTATCTCCTGCTCGTAGGCGGCGGCCTTTGCCCTTGCCACAAGTGCGTTGACGACAGCATCAGTGTTTTTTACAAATAGGTTTTCTGCGTCTGTGACACCGTTTACCGAGAATCCGAGTTCGTGGAATGCGTCCTGGTTGTCAGTGATGAACTTCTTTTTCGCGTTCATATTGTCGCCCAGGGCATTGTATTCACGGACCAGCCGTTGGTACGCGGCAATATTCTCGCCGGCAGTCGTGGCGACGCTGTTGCGCCAATCCTCGTTCAGCTTACTGATATATGCGTTGAATTTCTCCTGCGCCTTGCGCGTATTTTCCAGCGCATCCTTTGCGGTAAACAGACCTTTCACCCAGTCAACGATTTCGTCACCGTACATCACAAGTAGCATGATGCCTGTCGTCAGGGCCGTCTGCCAAGAAAACAACGAGGAGAGCACCTGTTTCCATACGGGCGTGGCTTTCTGGCCGCTGGCCGTCAGGGCCTCGTACTCCTTGCGGGCACGGGCCAGCTCGTCAGTGAACACCGGCAGGTTGTTCGAGATGGCCAGGAAGAACATCTGCGGGCCCATGGCCAGTGAGGGCATCTCCCGGGCTATCTGTTGGATACTTGCATGAAGACCGTTATACTGTTTTACGGCCTGTTCAGTACCACGAGGAATGGTATCTGTATTTTCTGCCGTTTCGTCCAATGCCTTCAATTGAGTCTGCAACTCCTTTATCTTTGCTTCCACTTGTTCTATGGCTGCAATGTTCTTGCTTTGGTCAAGATCTGGATTTGCCTCTTCACCTGCCTTTTTCATAGCCGCAAGCTGTACGTTGAGTGCACCGATAGCAGTGTCAAGGATACGCACACGTTCTGCCGTACTGGTGGCCTTGTCCATCAGCATATCCAAATTGCGTTGCATTCCTTCAAGACCCGTACTAAAGCGATCTTTCAATAATATCTCTATTTCTACCGGTTTTGTTGCCATTTATTTCTTTAAGTTGCTTTGGAAAAATCCTATAATATCTTTTGCTTCATCATAAGCGCTCTTATCCTCTTTCTTCTTACGTACATAGCGTGGGGCATCTGCAAGCATCATTATAAGAGTCTGGTAATTCATGCCTTCCAGAATGTAATCTACACTCCATCCTGTTGCACTGGCTACCTGCCAGACAAATCCGAAGGGGCTATGGGAGGGCTCGTAGACCGTCTTTAACTCCCCATCTTTTTTTGGCTCAGTCTCAGCTTCATCGGATTCGTCCTCTCTGCTGATCTGATAATACTCATAAAAGGGTCAGTACCTAAAAGCATCACGAAGTTCTGCATCGCCGCCTCCATATAGGCTGGCTCCATGAATTGGCGCACCCACCATGCAGTCAGTCCCACAAAAAGATGTCTGCTCCACCAGCCACGGCACAGGGTGTAGGCAATCATTCTACTCACAGCCTTACCATGTACGGCAATGAAGGACATCTCTTCGTCCTTGGTGAACTTCTTCATTTCAGCCGCAGACACGCCCAAAGATATATAAACCTTTGACAGTCGTATCAGTCCCCCCAGACGAGGACGACGCATTACTATACGTAGCTTCAACGGCTTCTTTCTGAATGGTATTCGTACTTCTTTTAAGGGGACGGACACGCCCCTGTCTAACAAGGCGGCCGCCCCCTCATGCTGAATAATACGATCTGTATCCTTATCCATACGTTAATCTTCTGCTGTGTCGTTGATTTCGTATGGTGCCGTATCCGGTTCTTCCGGCTTGTTCACCTTGAGCTGGCATTCCAGCTTAGACACTTCGGTCAGCGTCAGCTTGCCGCCTAAGTTGGCCATGATTGTACCATTAGGTATAGTCATGGTCTGGCCGCTCACGAACTTGATTTTCCACGGACCGCGCAATTCCACAAGGTCTGTCGGTGCTTTCCAGCCGGTATAGTTTCCTGTTGATCCGACCAACGTGCCACCCTGAACAGCCTGAATATTCTCATAATCCAACTGGATAAGGTTGAATGTCGGTGCTATAGTCGCGTTCTTGTTGGCTAACGTAAGAACCGGGGCATCCGGAACTTGTTCGGCTTCCACATCCGTACTCTCAGGCTTCGTGCCTCCCCAGTCCCAGCTGCCCTTTTCGATATAACCGATTTCCTTTTCATTGAATGTTACCACGGCAATGCCGTATATGAATTTTTTATTTGCCATCTTTCTTCTGTTTTAGAATGATATATATTGCTGTTGCTGTAAAAATGCTCAATAGTACGCCTATCCCGAATCCGCAGAAAAACGTTTTAACGGGATTCGAACGCTGTTTTACTTCCGTTTCGTACAGACTGGCCATTTCCTCGTAAGCCTTCTGATATGATGCGGACTTCTTTTCGTAGTACTCTACCAGAATTTGCAGACTGTCACAACTGGCATATACAGTAATTACGTCTTTGTTACGGCTCACCGAAACATTGGCCTGGCCGCTCTTTCCGCTGTACGATGCCATTGGGGGGAGCTTCATCAGGCTGTCAGCCTGTATCTCCAGCTTCACCTCCGATTTCGGTACCGTTTCCGTCCGTATCAGGCGGACTTCGCTGTCCAGACTGTCCGTCATCGTCCGTAACGCTTCCATCCGGGTTTCCTGTTGCGTTGTCTTTCGGGTGCTCGCGCATCCCACGCAGCACAGGGCAATCATCATGATGCTTGCAACTGTTAGCAGTATCGATAGCCTTGCGAAGACGGGCCATTTCACGTTTGGTGGCTTGCAGATCTTTCCGTGTCGCATTGAGTTCATCTTTTAATGGTTCGACAATATTGTTTACAAGTATTCGGGTGGCATGCTCAGCGTTGTCAATACGCACTGTTTCGGCTTCCGCCTGTGCCTTCTCAGCATCCGCGTTGGCCTGTTTGACTTTTGCCTTGAGTGTCACAATGCCAATCACGGTTGCCAGGAGGGTGCCACCCAGTACGAAATTGATAATTTCACTGAGCTCCATTTTTATAACATTTTACTGTTTGATACCTATTGATTTTAACCACTTTGGCACATCAAAACTCGGACATGCCTTTGCCGCAAGCTGATTGTGCCCGACAATGCGGATATCAGGAAAGCGTTTGTGAAAGTCCTTCACGTATGCTTCCATTGCTTTCAACTGTTCGGATGTACGGGTGTCTTTAGGCGTCTTACCGTCCTTTGCGACACCTCCTGCATAAACCACATGACGTGACACGGAATTATATCCGGCAACCCCATTGGTTATTTCCCAGTTGTCAACATTCGCATCCTCGTTATTATCAACAAGACGTTCTACCGTTCCATCAAGATGTATCATATCCGTATAGCCTACCTGTTTCCAGCCACGCCCGCCCTTGCTTACCGGGCCGGTGTGCCATGCTCGTATCTCATCAGAAGTTACTTCACGGCCTTCTGGCGTGGCTGTACAGTGTAAGACTAAATATTTCAATTTCCTCATTGTTATTCAGCTTTATATCCACTGGTCATAACAACACCTGCGTCTGCTTTCTTAAACATGCAGATAAAGTAATGACGGAAGTTTATTTTGTTACGCTGATATTCCGGATCTGTCTCTGCTGCGCTGTAGTACATCTTTGTCGAGCCGGTAGCTTTGAACACGCGCTGCGTATAGAAGGCAAACGAACACTGGAATTCTCCAGTCTCTGCAGTTGCTCCAACAGTCTTCTTGTTGCCGGATGTATCATACAGAGGGTTATTACCAAATTCATAAATGTCAAAGCCATACAAACGACCAATTTTTCCTTCTGTTTGGTTTATATTGTATTGCTCCTTGAATTTCTGGTCTGCCATCAACAAGTCATTTACATGGTCACTGCACAATACCAGGCGGCGTCTGTCAGCAGGAACTTTAAGGTCATCCAATGATGCTTTCATTCGAACCAAATCCGATGGGGTAAGACGTAAACGTCCTGTTTCCTCGACACGTTCCCCCGTAGTGACCAGTACTGGAGTCTTAGTTGTATTTTTTGAAGCGCACAATGCGTGAGCTGCCTTGGCAAACTTTGCATCATTGATGGCATTTGAATGGCTTTCTTTTACTCTCGACATTTTGTCATAGCTGATAGCATACAGCTCATCGTCCGTAATAGGGGTTACCTTGGTCTGGAACTTATCCAGTTCAATGGCTATATCACTGTCGTCCAATGCCTGTAATGGGATGGGATATGTCGTATTGTTGACAAGGACATCCGGGTCTACACCGACATCTACAAGATGAATGACATCATTGTTCACCAAAGAGGAACTATCAGGGATTCCGTCAAGCCATGTTCCCTCCAGCAGACCTCGTAATGCTTTCACCATTTCACCGGTCCAAATTTCCTTATACACTCCGGCACGAAGCACGCCCGACGGCATTGCGTCACCAAACAGAGCGGCTACTGCATTCATACCGACCGCACCTGTGACAGGAGAAACTCCGGCAGCTACCGCCAGCATGCCGCCTGTCAGACAGTTGAACAGGACGGCAGCCAGCAACATAAAAGTTTTCTTTTTCATTGTTTTTTTGTTTTATAGGGTTTTACATTCAGATTTCACACTCCATGCCATACTCGGCCTTATACAGTCGTTTGTATTCTTCCGGCTGTTTCTCGCGCATTTCTTCAAGTTTATCCGACGGTACTTCACTCAATTTCTTATAAGTGGCCGTCGTTACAGTTGATGCGCCTCCCTGATGTCCGATTACTGCGCTCAGCTTTACTTGCGGTGACATGGCTTCAAAGGTCTTTTCCAGGTCTTCCACACCGACCTTTTTGCCCAGTTCCACAAACTGCTCTTTCTTGTCTGCCCCGATTCGCTTCTCTGCGATGGCTTTTTCTACAACCGATGTAATACGGCCAAGTTGCAAGGTCTCATTTTCTTTTCGCAGTTTCTCTTCATTATCCTTGGAGGCCTTAAGTTCAGCAATTTTTGTACTGATAGCCGTCTCGTCCGCCGTTTCCGGCAAGCCCAACTGCAGGGCAATAATTTTCTGATCCATGTCTTTTGATTTTTGAGGTTTATTGTTCAACAATGGAAGGAGGCATTCACCATCCTTACCGAGATTTATCACTGTACCATTCTTTTTCAGGACAATGGCGTCATCATTGGAACCTATGTCCACCAATGAAACTTCAAACAGCTTGCTTTTTGTTACGGTCGGCCGGGTCTGTCCTTGCACCAGATGCTCATCTGCATCACTCAGTTCAAGAATGTCTATACCGACACTTACCATGCGCAGACTCCCGAACTCATACTGTTTCTTGCAACGTTTCGACAGTTCGGTGGCTTCATCAAACACCAGTTCCCCGGTAACCTCGCCATCCTCCACTTTCAGGTCTTTTACAAAACCTATGACATTGCCGCGCTCATGCATGTACAGCAATACAGGGTTGCGCTGGTATTGTTCCACATTCATACCTTCAGTCAGTACACGGGAACCGTAGCTGTTCAGGCTGTCATTTGATATTCGTACTCTTTTACCATTCATTTTGCTTTCGCTTTTTGCGTTTTACGCTGCAATATTACAGAGCAAAAGACTGGCCGCCAAAAAAGTGTGAAATGGTTGCACACTTCTATGCAACCGTTTCCTATCTTTTTTGTAGTCAGCCTGGAACAATGCAATTTTGCTGTAAAATACAGCACGTATTCAACATTTTACAAGATATGAAGAAAGCAGACATTGAAAAGAAAAAGTCGCTCGGAAGGGCCCTATACCTTTCCGGGATGGAACAGACTGAGATTGCCGACAAGATAGGTGTCTCACGTGTCACCGTTTCCAAATGGTGCTCAGCTGAGGGCTGGAAGGAAGCGAGAGCGGCAAAAAGCATCACCCGACCGGAACTGGTCAACAAATTATTGTTGACTATTGATACACTTATCGAACAGGTGAATGAGTCCAAAGATGCCAGCCTTATTGCCGGTCTTGGGGACAAGCTGGCCAAATTGTCATCAGTAATTGAAAAGCTCGATAAGAAGGCCAACGTCGTTGATGCCATTGAAGTTTTCATGGCCTTTTCCAAATGGCTTGAACACAGGGCTCAGACAGACCCGGAACTTACTCCGGACCTCATCAAGGCCATCAACAAGTATCAGGACAAGTATATAGTCGAAAGCATGGGCGCAAGTCTGGGGAGGTAATTTATGGCTACTCAAGCGGAAATAAAACAAAGGTATGCGGAATGGCAGGAGCATTGTAAGCACATCCAGTCCATCACCGATACAGCACTGCTGGCAAAAGAAACACCGGTTGAAAAAGACAAACGCATCAGACGTTTGCAGAAGGATTATGCCGCCTTCTGTGAATATTACTTTCCGCATTTTCTCCAGTTGCGCGATAAGGTAACCGGTGAAGTCATCCGTACAATACACAACGCTCCGTTCCATAACACGGCTGCTACCAAGGTGAAGAATACCCCGAATCTGAAAGCCGTATTCAAATGGCCGAGAGGTCATGCAAAGTCCACACACTTTGACATATTCATGCCACTATGGTTGATGTTCCAACCCAAACGGCTCATCAACTTCATGGTCGTGGTTGGTAAAAGCGAGGACAGTGCTATTCGTCTGCTCTCTGACATACAGGCAGAACTGGAATTCAACAATCGTATCCTTGCTGACTTCGGGGAGCAAAAAAGTGTGGGCGACTGGCAGGAAGGCGAATTCACATCACAGTCCGGTGTGAAGTTCCTTGCCTGCGGACGTGGGCAATCACCTCGTGGTCTGCGTGAACGTGAAGCGCGTCCGGACTATATTGTAATCGACGACCTTGACGATGACGAACTTTGCCGCAACGAGAAACGTGTCAAGGACCTCACGGATTGGGTAAAGGAAGCCCTATTCGGTGCGTTGGATGTAGGACGTGGCCGTTTCATTATGGTAGGGAACCTCATATCCAAGACCTCCGTACTGGCCAATATTGCCTCCACCAAAGGCGTATATGTGTCCGAAATAAAAGCCGTGGACAGGGATGGCAATCCAGTATGGAAAGAGAAATGGACAAAAGAAGAGGCGCAGGAATACCGTGATTTCGTGGGCTACCGGGCATGGGAGAAAGAAATGATGCACAACCCAATCAAGGACGGCACCATATTCCGCCACGACTGGATACGTTTCAAGAAGGTGCTGCCACTCGAAAAGTATGACCAACTTGTGTGCTACACCGACCCCTCGTTCAAGTCCACCACGGCCAACGACTACAAGGCATCGCGCCTGTGGGGAAAGACCGGTTCCGAACTCCACCTTATTGACTGTTATGTGCGACAGGACACCGTGACCGGAATGGTGCGGTGGCTCTATGACCTGTACGAGCGCACACGCGACAAGGCAGCCGTCCTCTTCTTCATGGAGGCGAACTTCATGCAGGACATCATACTGGACGAGTTCACCGAGGAGGGCAAGCGCCGAGGCTACCAGTTACCCATCATGCCGGATATGCGTAAGAAGCCAGAGAAGCTACAGCGAATTGAGGCTATTTCGCCTTTGTGGGAGCGTGGTTTCGTTTGGTACAACGAAGCATTAAAGGACACCCCGGATATGCAAGTCGGCATAGAGCAGACTCTTGCCCTGGAACGTGGTAGCCGTGTACATGATGATGCTCCAGATGCAGATGAAGGAGCCATTTGGATTCTTCAAAAGCATACAAGACAACAGATTTATAAACCGAGGCTTGGATTAAGACGCCATTCCTCTAAAAACAGTTGGTGATATGTTCAAATTGATAAAAGATTGTTTGTTCGCCTGGAAATACAGGCGTGCTGTAAAAAGGGCAGTAGAACTTTCAAAACTATTCGGCATGAAGTTTTATGTAATTTATCTGAATGGTCGGCTGAAAGTCGTTCCTAAAAAAACCATTAAGGAACTTGTGGCACGTCGCCGCTTTCGCAAGGGAATAACCGTACAGGATATTGAAAGACATGCTCTGTTCGTAACGCATTGAAAGGAGGTATCTATGTTCATTACAGATAATGATTATAAAGTGGTCATCGGAGAAAATGCCTTGAAGGTTGTTTCACAAGTCAGTACTGAGAACCGTACCAATGCCGAAATGGAGGCACAGGAGGAAATATCTGGCTATTTGCGCCCGAAATATGATTGCACGGCCATATTCTCTGCTGAGGGGAATGCACGCAATAAACTCGTAATTATGTACTGCTGTGATATCGCACTTTATCACATGTCGGCTTCATTGCCGCAAAAGATGGGTATGGAGATACGCAAAGAGCGTTATGAGCGGGCCATTAAATGGCTTGAAGGAGTGCAGTCTGGAAAAATCATCCCGAATTTGCCGGTCGCTTTGGACGAAGAAGGGCAGCCGGTAAGTGGTACTTTTATCTACGGCTGTCAGAAAAAACAACGTTATAACTGGTAGAATTATGGGAATATTGAAAGATATCAGACAATACTTTACAGGCAATAATAGTCATGTGCTGCATACAAAATATGGGGACTTAAACCTTGCAAAAGAAGGTGATCGTAGAAAAATAAAAAAGATAGTGGTCGACCTTCAACGAACCACTGATGCATTGACACGTAAAGATATTCAGGATTGGCGTAACGCGTGGCAAATGGCCATAAATGTGGACAGTCCTAACCGTCAGCCACTTTATGACATTTACCGTGACGTGGACGCAGATTTGCACCTGTCTGGATGTATCGATCAGCGCAAGGGTTTTGTTATGTCGCGGTCTTTCAAGATTGTGGGTCCAGACGGAACTGAATCAGAAGAAGCAGCCCATTATTTCAGGCAAGCATGGTTCCGCCAGCTGATGAAGTTGTCGCTTGACTCTGTCTATTGGGGGCACTCGCTAATCGAATTGGGAGAGGTCGTTACTGACGGAGACGGGTGTATATGTTACGACGGAGTAAAACTCATTCCGCGTAAACATGTAATACCTGAATACGGCAGGGTTATAACTGACCTTGGACAGGATTGGACGACCGGAATTGAATACCGTAAGCATCCGTTTACAGACTGGCTAATCGAAGCTGGAGAGCCTGACGACCTCGGCAAATTCCTTAAGGCGGCCACTCAGACCATACCGAAAAAGAATGCATTGGCGTTCTGGGACACATTTGCCGAAATATTCGGTATGCCTATGCGTATAGCAAAGACTACTACACGCGATGAGAAAGAACTTGCCAAGATGGAAAAGATGATGGACAGTATGGGCGCGAGCCTTTGGGGAGTATTCCAGGAAGGCACTGAAATCGAGGTTGTGGAAAGTACCAAGGGAGATGCCTTTAATGTGTATGACAAGCGTGTAGACAGGGCGAACTCCGAACTTTCCAAGCTCATCATCGGCCAGACTATGACAATCGAGGACGGCTCCAGTCTGTCCCAGTCGCAGACACATCTCGAAGTATTCGAGAACCTTGTTGACGATGACCGCACCATGCTGGCCAACATCGTGAATAATCAGCTCATACCACGTATGGTAAAGCATGGGTTTCCGATTAAAGGACTACGCTTTGAATGGGACGATTCAGTGGACTACACCCCGGAGCAACAGGTATCCTTCGAAACGATGGTGGCAGATCGTTATGAGGTTGACCCGAAATACTTTGCCGAAAAATATAATATGCCGGTAGGTGAAAGACGTAATTCCGAGACTGCCCTTATTGGAAAGAAGGGTAAAGAAGAAGATGATGACAAGAACCGGCAAAAAAATGCACGGCCTTTTTTCGATTAAGCCCCGATGATTATTCGGGGCTGCACAGCCGCTATTCCATTTTGCTTGGAAGCAGTTCGCATCTGTCTGCCGATGGCGATATCCCATCAGAGCTTAAGGAAAAGCTCAAATCAGCTTTTCAAGGAATGATGCGTGCTCTTTATAAAGAAGAAGGGGCATCGCTTCGCATCGGCATTCTGGCAGAACCGGCAGCACAGGAATTCATTGGTCTGCACGCAGACACATTGAACAACTCTTTCCAGCAAGTGGAAATGTCTGACATCATGAGGAAAAGACTCAGCCGGTCTAATTATGTCTTTTCGGGCATGAAGGCTTTTCATGAACTCAACGAGTCGTTCCCGTCCTTATTGGATGAGAACGGCAATAGAAAGACATTCGAACGCTTCTTGAAAGACGTGCAAAGCATTGATGACACTTACAATTCCAATTACCTTCGTTCGGAATACAATTTCGTACAGTCCTCTGCTGAAATGGCTGCCAAGTGGGAATCTTTTATGCAAGATGGGGACCGATACTATTTGCAGTACCGCACGGCTAATGATGGAAAGGTTCGTCCGGAACATGCCTTATTGCATGGTATTACCTTGCCTATCACAGACTCGTTCTGGGAAGAATACTACCCGCCAAACGGATGGAATTGCCGTTGTACTGTAGTCCAGGTTCGCAAGTCGCGTTATCCGGCTACACCGCACGATGAGGCAATGGCACTCGGAGAGGAAGCCCTGCAGTATGATACGAAAGGGATGTTTCGTTTCAATCCCGGAAAACAGGAAAAATCCGTACCGGACTACAATCCGTACACTATCAGCCGATGCCGGGACTGCGATATAGCCAAAGGAAAGGCTAAACTTTCCAAGTCGTTCATACCTGACAACGAGCTGTGCCAGGCATGTCAGTTATTGCAGAAGTGCGTGGCGGACAAAACTAAATCGGAAAGGGCAATAGAGAGGATGCACTACCTTCATACGATGGAACCTTTGCTTAAGAAGTCCGTAACACTTAAAACCGAAAATCGGAATATCCGGGTTGGATTCACTATTTATGGCAACAAGCATCTGTTCAGTGATACCTTCGGACGTTCGTCTGTTTTGACGAAGGATGACCTCGCCAAACTTGACAAGGTGTTGGCGGTTGCTGAATTCATTGAATCGTCACCATTGACACACCAGCGTAACGATGGAATTGAGCGGTTCTTCTATTATGAAGCAATCGTCAGGGGTAAAAAAATAAGGTTGAACGTAGCAAAAAAGGTGTGGAAACAAAAAAGCGGATATATACAGGAAAGCTACTTCTTATATTCCGTTAACGACATAGAAAAATAAAAAAGCACTTCAGGCGGAGCTTAGGACTAAAATGCCAGGTTTCCATTCCTTCAGTGCTTGGATTGCAAATATACAAACAATTTATCAAAACAAATTCATTATGAACAAAATTATCTCTTTTTTGAAAGAAAGTAACAGATGGAAACATCTTGTTGGAGGATTTCTGGTTGGATTATGTGCATGCTCTACATTCGGGGCCGTATATTCCGCGGTAGTAGCAGCGTCATGTCTCGAATTGAAAGACAAACTTCATGGTAGTCTTTGGGATTGGGTTGACTGGTTTATTACTCTAATTGGAGGTATTGCAGCAGCATTAATTTGGCTACTGTTTTGACAAAAAAGCCCCACAAAACGGATATCCGTCTGTGGGGCTTTTAAGTTACTATAAGGATTTGATCATCACACACTGGTATACCTCAATATATTCCACAATATCTTCATGATTATGGTTGGTGTCGCTTTCCACCAGGTCAAACTCCTTAAAGGTCTCACCCTCCATACAGCTAAGGGATTCGTGTATTTCCTCAAGCAGGTCGAACACTTCCAGGCTTTCTTCCTTGAACGGGCTGTCGTCACTCATACTGCCAGCCCAGTCAGTTACTACGTGCAAAGCGATTTCCGGCTCCGCACGATATTCTACTCCCGGCAAGATGGCGTTCCACCTGATTGGCCGGAACTCTACGAACACCGCTGGCCGTGCCCAATTCTCCTCCTGCTCGATGAATTCTACATTATGGTTCCATAAATCAATGTGCTTAATGGCACCGCCTCCGACCTCTTTCAGACGGTCGCACAGCATTTGGTATACTTCCTTTCTCATTTCCTTTCTATGCTAAAATCCATATCAAAATAATCGTTCAGATTCTCTTCAATTATCTCCCGCACAATACGCTCAACTTCAGGCCCTGTACCGAGGAATCTTCGCCGAGGTATGCGAATGGTAGTCCCGGCACGTTTGAGGGCCATAAAACGCCAGAAATCGGCCTCTGTGGAAAGCTGACGCGTCTTCTTGTCATTCCGCCGCTCACCATTTTTTTTTCGTCCGAAACTTCCAGTGGCCTCATAGTATTTGTGCCAGAAGAAACGCTTCATTTTCTCCGTCACTACTATCTCTCCTCCATCATTGTGGATGGCCGCATACGGCAAGTCGGTATAGAACGTTATGCTGTCATCTGTTGTACGACTCCGTACACTACGCCGGAGTGTGCCTGTATCCACCAGTATCGTACCGCCCGGACGTGTCGGGCTTTTCCTTCGTGCCCAGGCATCATTAAAAAAAGCCTGACGTTCGAAGTTCCTGTCAAACTCATCGCCAAGCTCCACCCGGATATCAGATAAAATCCGGCGTATAATACTCTTTGTGTTCTTATCCATTCCGTTCGTTATCTACTTAAAATATATCTGGGTATCTTCTGGCATTTCATTTTTTGGGTTGGCGGAGGCCTTCAATATGTTATAAAAAGTCCTCTCGCTGATACCATACACAGGATATATGTGCCTTCGCCATATCTCCCTGTTCGGGACACCTTTCTTGACGTAAAGGTCATATATCCTGTTGATGTCAGCGACACGTTTCTGATAACTTACACCATGTCGATTCCCCATAATTCGATACTGTCAGTCTATAACCTGTTCTACTTTTGGCTTATATGGACGGATGTCAAGCGTCATTTCGCAACTTACCGTCACACGACCACTTCCTTCACATTGCGGGCATGTTTCTTCCTTCCAGTGGATAAAATGCTTGGTTACAATTTTGCCCTTGCCGTGGCATTTACGGCAAAGGGCAATCTTTGGTTCTTTTGTTACATGATTTTTCATGCTGCGTCTTCTTTCTTTGGTTCTACATAAAAAGTCTCGTCTTGAGCTACCTGAATTCCACATTTAGCCATCTGCGGCAACATATCTTCCGTATCACGGTCAGCGAGCAGTTTGTCCTTGGCTATCTCCTCTGTCTGTCGCACATATCCGGGAAGGAACTCTTTTACCAGCTGTAATGCGCTCGCCCAGGTAAAGCCCTTCAGTGTTTTCAGTTTCGGAGTTCCGGTACGGAAACCTATCACGCCATGCGCCATCTCCAGACTTTTCTTCTTTGTAAACAGCTCTGCTTGGTTCTCTGTTGCATAGGCCTGTAATGTATCGAAGGCTTTTGTCTTTTCGTCTTCAAGCTCAGCAAGTTTTCCAGCATATTTCTCTCGGATTTTTGCACATTGGAGTTCAATTTCTGCTGTGATTTTTGAACTCTGTGCGTCTGCCTTAGCATAAACGGCAAATGCTTCGTCTGCCAATTCTCTTGTAACACCGGTGATAATCACCTTTTTTCCTCTTTTTGCCATAATCGTTTGTTTTAATGGTTTGAATTGTTTTATTCTTCTTCATAATTCTGCATCTCAGGTTCTGTATCAATCAAACAGGCCTCGTGTTGGGAGTATGCCCAATCCGCAAGTACATTAAAGAATTCTGCGGATTCCTCATTTCCCATATTCAAAGTCGCTTCTGTTGCCCATTTTTTCAATACATTCAATGCTTGCGTAGATTTCCTATTCATATCGTTTAACATTTTGGAGCGTTCGGGTCTATCAGGACATATCCTATACCGACCGCTGGTTTAACTTTCTGTTCTTGTCTTTCCCTCAATCCGCCTTTGCGCTGAATGCTGCGCAGCTTGACGGCAAGTTGTTCCAATTCCTCTGCGCTAATTTTCCCAAACGACTTTCCGGCTATCCTGGGATGTTTGCAGAAATCATTGATGCGTGCCCAATCAGAGGTATCAATACCCAACTTCTGCATCAGCTTCAGACAGACACTCCGGCGGTAACGTAATTCTTCGCGCATTTTCTGTTGCCACTCATCTTTCCCGGTTAATTTCTCCAAAGCATCACAACAGGTATTATATTCCTTTCGGGTCATTTCCCGTAAACTGTCCGTGCGATTACACGTGTACTGTAGTACAATGCTCTTTTTTAATTCTTCCCGGTCACCTCGATAAGACAACTTGTTGAACGACACATAAAACCGGGCAAAATTGTTTATTTCTTGTGCCATATTTCTCTATTTTGATGTTATCAAATAATCCATTCTCGACCATCCGCCTGATGCCGAAACGGTTAAAACCTTTTGAGAAAGAATTTCATCTGTAAATTCTGTTTTTACAATCTTATCTCCTCGGTACTCACAGTTTGGTGATCCAAATATATGTCCATAACTTTTTAAGCCTATATATCCCCATTCATTTCGTTTTAGAACGCAATCGATAAATTCGCCCACAGTGCATTCTTTATTCAAAGAGACAGTGTATGGGGTCGTTTCATCTCCAGATGTTTTTCCAGTTTGTATAAAAGAAAATTTCAACATACTATTATCATTTATTCAAACAATACCTTAATACCGCATGAACTGGCTACATCAAGTTCCAGCTTTGCACCTTTTGATAATTCCCAACCCTGCAGCATATAGATAAAATCACAACCGAGCAATAAGGCAATGTCTGCTCGCATGTGCTCTCTCCAGTGTGCCTCATTTGGCAATCCGTTCTTGAACGGATTTACCGGGCTGTAGCCTTTCAGACTCAAGAAACGTTCGGCCTGACCAAATGCCTGGCGACGTTCTTCCAAATCATAATGGGCAATAGCCCCGCTGATATAAACTTTCCCGTTTCCCATATCATTCTTGTTTTGATAAGTTGTTACTTGTTTGTATAATACCGTCTTCCCACACGACATAATAGCTTCCGGCTTCACCGATGGCGCGGCCTTGGCAATATGCCTTGTATCCGACTACACGTATTTTCATGTCGCATATATATTTCAGACGAACCGCACCAGCCCCCATTGGCTGACTTTTCTTTTCCTGGCTGATCCAGATAAAACATTTTTTCGGAAATTGTTCCATCAGCTCAACCGCATGGGGATAATCCCAATCTGCAACTTGGAATGAGTCAATAATGATAAACTTTGGAGATTTAGGCTTTTTCAACCTACTAACGAGTTCATCGTATGTATCATCTGTTGCCACCCGAAACTTGCCTTGTACTTCATTCATGCCCAGATACCCCATTCGCTTTTGAAAGCTCTGATTTACCTTTTCCTCATAGCTCATATACAATACCAGCCCATAATTGCACAGTTCCTTGGCAAGCTGCATCACGAATGAACTCTTACCGCTGGCACTGGCACCGCTAATGAACCAAGATGCGTTCTCTGCCGGGAATCCAAATGGGGCACTCCATTTCTCGCCCCACGGCAGCGTCACCCATTTCATGGCCGCTATTTCTTTTGGACTGTACGCACGTTTCATGACTTACTACTCTTTTTTCAATTTAGAAATGAATAAATCCGCCCATTTAACGGCGTTTTCTGCATCATTTTCGACAGAATTAAGAGAAGTTTTTACTCCATGTAAGAAAAGTTCCTTTGCTATCTCATATCGCCTTTTCTCCCAGTCTGTCTCGTTTGCTTTTTTCATTTCACGATGGATGCCGATAACAGCATCCATTGCCTGCATTTCTATTTTTGTCATCATACTGTTGCCATTTTTAGTTTCTCAATTTCTGTATAGACTCTCCTTAATCCACCCCGTGTCTTGCGTACAATCTGTGCGATATCTGCACCTTCAGGAGCGTTCACCTTTGCCACAATCCGTGCTTGAGTAGTCAGGAATGCCTCACGTTCTTTTCCGTCATCCGGGGTAACCTTGCTGTATCGGTCGCCATAACGACTAAGCATTTCGGTATATCCGACCTTCTTACATTCTATCGAACGGTTTATTTTTTCCTTCAGACCGTCCGCGCCCATCATATACCACGCACAGCATCGTTCGGTAGCATTCCACAAAGCCTTCAGCTCCAGGAAAGCCTCATACTGTAAGTCGCCAGCTTCATCCAGAATAATGAGTGGATTATCAATAGACCGGAGGTAATACACAAGATCCTCGTAAACATCAGTATAACGTCCCTTGCTGTCAACACCGAACTCGGTGGCAATTTTACGCACCAGCTTCAGCTTTGTTTTTACCTGTGAGCAGTCTATGTACACGGCGTTTTTGTGGTTCTGCACGTAATATCGCGCCGTGAACGTCTTGCCGATGTTCGGAATATCACAAAGGATGGCCGAGAGACTTGACTGCTGTGAAAACTCCAGCTGGGCGGTAATATACTCGAATGTGGCTGTCTTTGCAGCTTTCCATTCCATTTCACCACGCAGGTTCACGCCCAACCTGCGGGCAATTCCTATCCAGTTTGCATCACTAAGCACTTTATCGGTCTGCCCGTTTTTAACGGCACTGTACACCGAAGTGGTGATGCCAAGGGAGGCGGCATGTTTGGCGTCACTCGGATAATTGCCGCGATTGGCGGCAATCGCCTCCATAATTCGTTTTTTCTGCGCTTCTGTAATCATAATCTGACGCTGTTATAATGTTATTCTAAAAGTCTTCTAATGCTGTTCGGGTGTTGCTTACATCCGGTATCCACTCGTCCGGCTCGTTTATGTTCGCCACAGAGGGCAATTCGAGGCTTTCTGTTGGCTTTTCTTCTTCCGGCTGTACCTTCGCCACGCCAACCTTTTCAATGGCGTTGTCACGGACATATTTGCCGAAACTGCTGATTTTCTTTTGCTGTTCAACATAGTTCACCACATCTTCCTCTGTTTGTTCCGCAATTACACGGTTGTAAGTTTCAACCTTTTCTACTTTGTCTATAAACCGGTCCCCTTGGAAAATATATACATCCTGAGGTTGCCCGTTTTCGTCCGGTAAATAATAAGCAGTTACCTTGTAGTTGTTCGTTTCCAAACGTTCAAGAACGGAAGTATCACTGAGCCACCAGTCCTCATAAGCCACACGTACTGTGGAGTTGCGTCTGATGCTTGTCTCTACACGCTCGCCAATATAGCGGCTTAAGGTCAGTTTGTCATACTTGCGGAGTGTCGGGTTTATGTTTGCCACCAAAACATCCCAACGTGTCATACCAGGATATTTTTTCTGGTTTGGATGCAAGCTGTTATTCCATTCGGCATTGTCTTTCTTGTCATCTGCCACCAACTGCTCATAACTGAAATATGCGGCATCCTCGTAGGTGTCATTGTATTCGTCACTTACTTTCTTGCTTTCCACGCGCCACTTGCCTTTCCCGTAGAAACGGCCGATACCGGCATGGTTCTTATGGATGATGCTGCGTTTCTTGGCTCCATTCAAAGGCTCTGCATATTTTTCCTGAGAATTTTGCGGAGCGCAGAAATGGACGAAATTGAATGCTATACCGGCTTGTAAAAATCCCTCTTTATATTCACTCATCAAGTGGTTTTCAACCTCAATACCGGCCGGTATTCCCCAACCGTTTCGCTCGATGAGCCGGAACATGTCACGGAAACACTCTACGACAAGCATCTGGTCTTTCTTTCTTCCATAACTGGCTCCTATCACACATTGGCTTACCACATCATAGGCGTAGTATGCGTGTATGCGTTGCTTGGTGTCTTTCAGCTTGCGTGTTAAGTCCACGTCATCCATGGTTATCTGCGACAAGCTGAACTCTCCGTTATGACGATGTACGTGTGGCATCTGCTCGTGCATGAAAGTTGTATATCCGGAAAGGGCATGCTCAAGGAGCAGCTTGTTATTAGGCTTGTTCAGTACGTTGTTGATGGTGCTTTCGCTCAATGATTTGGGCTCTCCGTTCTTGTCTGTCCAATCGTCAGGATTGAACACCTCACCGGTATCATAATCCCAACACTCAAGCTCACCACAAACGAACGAAAGATACATCTCATGCACATTGGTGTTGAAAGGCTTGTTTTCCTGTGCGGCAAGGCTTAGAATCAGCCGTTCTGTCTTATAGTCAACCTTTCTTGCACACTGATTGCCGAATTTTCCGCTGATGAGGCACTCATAACCATATTGCTTGTATTCGTTTACTTTTTTCCTGAAACGAAGGGTACTTGCCGGTAGGTCATGCCCAAATTCTTCACGCAATGTTTCAATGGTCGTTGACATCATGTCCCAGTTGTATTTTTCGCCCATCAGCTTGCGGTAGTCACGGCTTCTGTTGTACAGCTTGATGCAGGTGTTCAGCACAGAGGCATTCACCGCATATTTCCGGGCAAGTTCCGCTGTTGCTTTGTCACTGTGTTGACTGGCAGCCCAGTTCGTAAAGAATACGACTGCAGCCTGGTCAAGTTCATAGTTCGATATGATCCAGCCACGCAACCGGACTTCATTGCCTCCAGGGTAGACCTCATCGACCTTTTCTTTGTAAGCGGTGGGCAGACTATCGACAGCAACTAAGGCATAACGTCCACGCCCCTTTCCAGAACGTACCACGTTGATACGTCCGCGTGCAGACAGTTGCTTGTAGTTTGGAAGGGTCATAATGCCGCCATCCACAAGCTCCCGCGCCGAAATGCATAGTTTGTTGCCGTAATATTCCATATCCGCCTCCTCTTATCTTAAAGTCATCGCCCAGTCTTGAATTCCTGGAATGTCCCTGATGTCACCTACATAATCATAATGGCGTACATTCTCGCCGTTGTGGAATACGTCGCAGCTGCCGTCAATAAGAGAGAACTCCAGCAATACTCCGTTTGGTAAGTATTGGCGCATATAGCGGTCTGCGTCAAACAGTGTCTCTACATCTGGTATAACTGTCATTACTATGCCACCGCGTTCCATCGCCAGCTTGCGGATGCGTTTGGCCAACTCCGTGTTGCCACGCTTCTCGTCAAAACGGATGGCGTTGTAAACAGTACGTTCCGTTACGCCAAACGCTTTCATGATAAATTCACGGTCTTCTTTTTTGATGTGGATGTACTTTTTCATATTCTTTCGTTTTTAATGATTTAATTCGTTATCTTTGTTGCGTTTTCAAAAATGTACAAGCTATGAAATATGTTATCCGAATACTGATTCCATCGTGCAGCGAACCCAACTATATCGAGAAATATAGGCGTAACCTAATAACGTTCTGCCGAATTGCTCAAATTCGCAAACCGGTACCGCAAAACTTGCCAACCGGGGATGCTTTCGTAATTGACCTAAAAGGTCTCTCCGAACATACACAACTTCTGTGGCTCCACATACTGTCCGACCTTGCGGCATTGAACCGCCATTATAGCGTCGAACTCTTGTCTCTACCAGACGACTGGCCACCTCAAGAGGTTTACTGATTGCTTCTTTCATATCTCACTCATTTTAGTTGTTAAACTTAGTAGGGCGCGGGGAATCGAACCCCGTCGGCTGTCTTCTATATTCGTTTTCGCTTTCCAACTTTCCGGCCGTGCCAGCCGCCCTTTCCAACCCGTCTTTCCGGGCTGTCAGTTATCCGGTCAATCCTTTTGCCTTGACCTACCTTGTATCTTTATGCCATTACCCCTGATTGTCCAGTCGCAATCGTATGGGCAACTTTCCACATAACCCCTAATTATGTCCTTTACATGTGTCAGCGTACACTTCCAAAATTCCCAGCGGCACACTCTGCCGTCCGTGGCAGTCAGCATCACCGCCCAGACATCATTCCTGCATATCGTCGTTTTCATTTTATATCCTCCCTTTAAGCTCGTTTAATCCTTAATATTCGTTATTCTCGACCTTTTTTAGTATATTTGGCCGCTCGTTCCTAATCGAACACGTTGCAAAGATACAGAATATTCTGCAATTACAAAAGAAATGGGAATAAAAAATACAGAAATATCTGCACGTATAGCAGAAATAATTGAAAGAGCAGGGGAAAGCCCCAACTCTTTTGCCAAGCGTTTGGGCTATTCACGTGCTCAAACCATTTATGATATACTCAGTGGGAAGTCAGCTCCGAGCTATGATTTCTTTAATCGATTTGCAAATACAGAATATTCTGCAAATATAAGCCTTCAATGGCTTCTTACTGGGAAAGGCGAAATGCTAAAAGATAAACACATAAATTACCAAAGACAGAAAGAATTAGCTTATCATGTTCCGGAAGGAAGTCATGAAGGAATTCCTCTTATTCCTGTTGAAGCTATGGCTGGTGCCCTTACAAGCGAGCGAACTGTATTAGAATATGAATGTGAACGATATGTCGTACCGGTATTCAAAGGTGCGGATTTTTTAATACCGGTTAAAGGATCATCCATGTATCCGAAATATTCTTCAGGAGACATCGTGGCTTGTCAACGCGTACCAATGTCAGACTTGTTCTTCCAGTGGAATAAGGTATACGTCATTGACACCAACCAAGGAGCATTGATCAAGAGGATAAAACCTGGAAGTACGCCAGATAAGGTTCTTATTGTATCAGATAACGAAAAATATGATCCTTTTGAGTTACCTATCTCTGCCATCCATGCAGTAGCACTTGTTATCGGGGTTATTCGTCTTGAGTAATTCGACGTGTATCCCTGTTACTCCAGATATATGGGTGTCCCCCCCCCCTCCTGATAGTCTAAGACACATAACAAAAGCTGGTTTTATGGGCTTTTAGAGGTAGTATAAATAGAAAACTTGTGGTTTTTATGGGGGGTGTATCGAAGTAAAAAACGCCCTCTTTAACATAATTATGGTATTTTACCTATATCCCGTAAGCCCCCATAAAACCCACTTTTGTAACCCTAAACTCAAAAAGGTGTAACCCTAAACTGTAACCCTTAATGTAACCCTAATGCCAAAACGGCCATTTTAGGCACAAAAAAAGGAGGTTCAACACCTCCCATAAAAGTATGCCAATAAAATGGCATTTTAATGGCTTTACAACGTTGTTGCAATCATTCCTTAGTAATAGCCCCAGAGCCACCCGAAATAAGCGTAGATTGCTTTATTATAGCCTTTTTCGTGCATACGGTACCATTCCCGGATAGCCCGGCATGAAGCAGATAATTCTTTGTTGCTCCTACCTGGTCAGCTGTCAGAACGGTATAAACGGCCGATATGCTACTGAAATACCAGTCTTTGCGTTTTGTGCCCTCTATGCTATGCAGAAGGTGTACATGTATCACTTTTGCCATATTATTACGTTTTACAGCTACAAATATACCAAATAATAGATATTTGGAATATATTTATATATATCATTTTTGACTTTGAGATAAAAAAAGGTATTCAGCCTCCCGGATCAATTTGCCCATCCGCATGTCTGCCTCCACGTAAGCCGTATGTAAGCCCATTATAATGATCCGTAAACTATCGAAGCCTCAACATACCCTAAAATTAAACCCAATGTAAGCCTATGTAAACGTTTCGTTTTAATCCGCCTTTCACACCGTTTTCGCGTAACTAACTGAAACACAAAACAATCAAGCCGTTTTCCGCCCAATCATCGTTATACACTTCGTTCTGTGCCCCATACAGCAACAAATGAATCCGATTTGCAATGGGAAAAATTTGCGGCTAATGCAGTAGAAGGCCAAAGTGTTGTAGATGAAGGAGCGAAGGGTGATGGTATGGTATTGCAAATTGCAGAAGAAGTCATTGGGAATACGGTTGTGATTAAGACTAATCAATACATGCAGCCCAATAGGCAATATCATGTGTTTGTATGTGTGGAATATCAGGGTGATGCAAGTGAAATGGCTAATAAAATTGTGGATAAAATAAGACAGCAAATTCCTGATGAAGAGCGGATTAAGATGGAATATCAATTCCAGCAGTTTGAGAAAAAAATTCAAGAAGAACTTGCTAAACAATCTAAGGGTAAATGATATGAATGCAGGCAGGATTGTTATGCTAATCTGTGTTTATCTACTTGTGCATGTTTACGGACATGCACAAGTAGATATTCAACAAATTAAATCTAGTTCTAATTATTGGTATGCTGAAGGGCAGGGAGCTACAATTGATGATGCTAGTCGGGATGCTTTATCGCAGATTATTAACCAGATTTCAGTAAGTGTATCATCCAAAACTCAGGAAGTAGATAATAGCGGACAGACAGCAGATGGCGTGAGTTATTCCAGTTATACCCAGGAGGGGAGTGTTAAGTCGTTTTCATTTGCTTCTTTGCAAAATGTGCATATGATGGTGCTGCATCCTGAACCTGGTGCCAGGGTGTTCCGTTGGGTAGAAAAAAATGAAGTTGACAAAATGTTCGAAAGACGTAAGAACAAAATCTTGGATTTTGTGGAAACTGGTAAATTGGCAGAACGAGATTTGCAAATAGATGATGCTCTTCGTAATTATTATTGGGCGTTGATGCTGGCCAGATCAAATCGCGATGCAGTATATGCCGATTTTAATGGTGAAAGTGTAAATTGTCTTGTTTTCTTACCAATAAAAATCAAATCGGTTTTGTCACATTTGAAGGTAAAAATAGAAGATTGTATAGAACGGGACAATCGCTATTATTTACAAGGAACTTTTATTTATGATGGTAAAGCTGTTTCAAGCCTTCAGTTGGATTATTTTGATGGGCAATCTTTCGTGGGGCCTTTGACTGTAAGAGATGGAGTGGCGGAGTTGGAATTATTGTCGTTGCCTGTAAATGAGAAAGTACAGGTTCGCTATGAATACAGTTTTCGTAAGCAAGGCGAGAATCTCGATACAGAGTTAAGAACTATTTTTTCTGAAATGAGTGCTCCTGTAATAGAAAATGCTTTTGTTGAGATTCCTGTGAAAGTAAATGCCCGGAAGGGTACTGTGAAGATGGCTAAGAAGTATGAGAAGGAGGGATTTACCTCTTCAATGGCTTTGGAACCCTCTGTTGCAGCTGTAGCAACGGAGACTATTCAGGTAAAAAAACGGATTGAGGTTGAAGGCGTAGAGGATGATGCTTCTTTCCAAGCGGCTATGAAGGCTGTGGAATCTGCTATTAAACAATGTAATCCAGAATGTGCATTTGCTTATTTTACGTCGGAAGGTTATAAACTTTTTGAACAACTTTTGAAGTATACGGGGCGAATTTCATTAGTTGGATCCAATCAGCAATATCATTTTGTACGGGCAAACGGGCAGGTCCTGGGGAAAGATTGTAAAGTGAAAATTCGCTTTAGTAATGGGCGGTCGTTTATGGAGAAACTTACGTTTCGATTTGATGAGAAAACTAAAAAAATTCAATCGCTGGCACTGGCGCTGACAAAAAAGGCCGAAGATGATATCTTCAATGCGGCTTCTACGTGGCCTGAAGTGTCTCGGTATACTATTTTGCAGTTTATGGAGGATTATCAGACTGCTTATTTATTGCAGCGTATAGATTATCTTGACAAGATATTTTCAGATGATGCTATCATCATAACCGGAACTATGCTGAAAACGGCACCTAAGGCACAGGTTGAAGGTTTGCCAGTTGATTTTGGAAAAAATGATATTCGTTATACGCGGTTGAACAAGAAGCAGTTTATAGAAAAGCTGCGTACGCATTTTAATGAACGAGAATATGTTCATCTGACTTTTGAAGATAATGTGACGCAGGTAATTAATGCTCCTAGTTTACCACCCGCAACAGCGTTTGTAATACAAATTCGTCAAATTTATAATTCTCCTGTATATTCAGATCAGGGATATTTGACACTTGTATTGGATGCATCCAAGGAACTGCCCATTATTCATGTCAGGATGTGGCAACCTGACAAATCAGATATGATGAGCATTGAAGAATTTATGAGTAAATTTAAGTTTTAAAAAAAGATGTATGGCATGAAAAGAAATATTTTGTTTTTCATAGTTGTGCTTATGGCCAATGTCATAGTTGGTCAGGAGGCTAATACGACTCAACTGGTGTTGCATTCTTTTAATGAATCAAGGTCTTTTGGTGGAATGGATAATTTGAGCGCTCATTTTATTGATGACTGGCCTAAAGATGTTAATGGAGATAAGGATTGTGCTTTGGTGAGAATTTCTTTTGAAAATATGCCGAAGGCTGATGCACAAATGGTAAACTTTGATTTTGGCTATAATGCTCCAATTCGTTCTCGGGTAAATCGGTTGGATGAGCAGAAAAGTGAAATTTGGGTTTTTGTAACTCCATCAAATGCTGCTTCCATGGAAGCTTCGCTGGAAGGATATGGGAAAAGTAATCGCTTGTCTGATTTGCGCTTGGAGCCCAAGCGTATTTATGATGTAGTGATGAAAAATAATAAAACTTTACCTATAACTATCATTACTCAGCCAGACAATGCAACTGTGTCTTTAGTTGATTTGAAAAAAAGTGCTACTACGCCTGCAACGATCAGTGGGGTTCCTTTAGGTACTCATAAACTCGTTATTAGTATTGATGGTCAAATGATTGCAGATACACTCATAGAGGTGTCTGATTATAGTACGATGTTTAAGTATGATTTTCGTAAAGATAAAGAAATTGAATTTGTAAGTGATCCGAGTGGTGCTGATTTGTATTTGAATGATGAATATGTCGGTAAAACTCCAATGAAACTTACTTTGAAATATGCTTCGTATCGCGTGGAAGCTCGGTTAAATGCAGATGAAACGGATGCAAGAGATTTTACTGTAAATGAACTGGTGGAGGATCGTATTGTATTGGAACCTATTGAGAAAAAAACATTTGAGGTTTTCGCAACCTATAATGGCAGTAAGGTTGATGCTGATTTGTATATTGATGGAGAATTGGAAAGACCCAGGCAATCATCATATCAATTGACCAAACCTGTAGGGAAAAAATATATCATGAATATGACGTATGGAGGAAACGGCAAGAAACGAACAATCCGCGTTTCGAGAAATATGGATGTTGAGCAAGAATTTAAGATTCCTGCAAGAAACTCGTTCGTATGGCCTTGGCAGAGAGAATATGATGCTTCCCCTGTGGGATTTTCTATGGGATATGTAACTAAGCAATGGGTGACAAGCGGTGAGGGAGCCAGATTGAAAGAAGATGTGTGGGGAAGAGAAAATAAGAGGTTGCATGGCCTTCAGGTGGGATTGCACTTTCAACCTTGTTTCAGTTGGGGATTGGGACTCTACTCTGGTTTGTTTTATGAATATTATATGTCTTGGAACGAAGAAATGAAAGAACAAGGATATATGGATCATTTCCAAGAACATTGTTTGTATATGCCAATCCATGCTTACTATCGCTTACCTTTTGCCAATAAGGTGGCTTTGGCTATTCATGGCGGTATTGGCCTTGATTATGGACTTTATGCTAGTTTCAGCTCTACTGAATATGAAAACTCTGAACCTTCAACTGAATATTATGGCTTGGATGGCTGGCCCAATCGTTTTAACGCATCGGCAGAAATTGGGGTTGGTTTTCGAGTAGGTAAAATTCAGGTGAATGCACAGTATTCAAAGGGATTAAGTGATCACAAGTTTTATTCTGATCAGGGAGAGTTTAAAACTATTCAAAACAAATTGTCACTAACTATTTCTTGGATGTTTAGTGGTAGTTCCTATTAAGCGAAGATGAAAAATATTATTTTTATATTGTTACTTGTCCTATCTTTCATTGAAGGAAGGGCACAAGGAAGCTTTGAGGAGTTTAAGAGCAAATTGAATAGTGAATATTCTGCGTTCAAGAGTGCTCATGAACAGGATTTCGAAAATTTTCGAAAACGCATAAATGAAGAATATGCTGCATTGCTGGAAAAAAGCTGGCGTGAGTTTAATGCGTTAAAGGGTGTACCTATTCCTGAAGAAGATGAATTGGTCCCTCCTGTCGTTTATCCTGAAGAGGATAAGGATGAAAATTTAGAAGACCGTCCATTGCCGTTTGATGAGGTGATACCTGTTGTTGAACCAGATCCCCAACCCACTCCAATTACTCCGATAGAGGAAAAACCGGAACCGATGGATACATGGTTTGATTTTACGTTTTTTAATACAAAGTTAAAGGTCCGGTTGGATAATAAGGGACAATTTGTTTTGCAACGCTGTGAAGAACGTGATATCGCTAAAGTATGGAATTATTTGGCTTCGGGTGTATATGATAATACTTTGTATGATTGTTTGGAAATTCGTTCACGCTATGAATTGTGTGATTGGGCTTATTTGTTAATGTTGAATGAATTGTCTCAATCTTGTTTTAAGGGTAGGCATAATGAAGCTGTTTTATTGACTGCTTTTTTGTATTGTCAGTCCGGGTACAAAATGAGGCTTGCCAGTGCCGGTGAACAATTATTTTTATTGTATGCTAGTAAACATATGATTTATGATAAACCATATTGGACGATTGACGGAGAAATGTTCTATCCTTTTAATTGTACTTTGGAACAGCTTTATATTTGTGATGCGGCTTTCCCAGAAGAAAAACCTCTTTCTTTGCAGATTCAGACAGAACAAAAAATCGGCGTTAAGAGCTCTGCTGTTAGGAAGTTGCAATCGGAGAAGTATGGCGATATGAAGGCTAACGTCGTAACTAATGAGAATTTATTGGCTTTTTTAAATTCTTATCCAACTTCAATTATTAATAATGATTTTGGAACGCGTTGGGCTATGTATGCCAATACTCCTTTGAGTAATCAGGCAAAGTCTACTTTATATCCATCATTGCAGAAGGCGATTCAAGGTAAGGGACAATTGGAAGCTGTAAATAGATTGCTGAACTTTGTTCAGACTGCTTTCGTTTATGAGTATGATGATAAAGTATGGGGGTACGATCGAGCTTTTTTTGCAGACGAAACCCTTTATTATCCATATTGTGATTGCGAAGACCGTTCAATTTTGTTTTCACGTTTAGTGAGAGATCTGTTGGAACTTGAAGTTGTATTAATCTATTATCCTGGTCATCTTGCAACTGCTGTACATTTTGATGATGTTGTGACAGGAGATTATGTGACTATAAATGGTAAGCGTTATGTGATATGTGATCCTACTTATATAGGGGCTCCTGTTGGGGCAACGATGCCTAAGATGGATAATACGAAAGCTAAAATTATTTTATTATCATGACTTGTTTTTTATATAATTTAAGCATGGAATAGTATATTCTTCTTGATTGCCGGAATATTTGTTAGTCGTTCGTATTGTGTTTAAAAACAGCTATGGATTATTTGTTCGTTTCCCGAATAAATCGTTTCTTTGTAGAAATATCCATACGTTTATGCAAGGAAGGGAAACGGAAAACGGTTTTTATCATTGTTCGGACGAATTTTATTCGCCGGCCGAAGGCTTTTCCCTCTCCGGAAAGATATTTAGTTCTTTGGAAAATGCGTTGTCCGTTGTCGGGTGGCGCATTTTTTTTTGTTCAGGCCACCGTTCAAAGCGGTTTAAAAGCGATTTAAAGACGATTTAAAACAACTTATAAAGAGAAACCATGAAGAATAATTTGAAGAAAGTGCTTGTCTTGGGTTCTGGCGCGCTCAAGATCGGCCAGGCCGGAGAGTTCGACTACTCCGGGTCGCAGGCGCTGAAAGCCTTGCGCGAAGAAGGCATCAGCTCCGTGCTGGTGAACCCCAACATCGCTACCATCCAGACTTCCGAAGGCATTGCCGACCAGGTGTACTTCCTGCCGGTGACCCCTTATTTTGTGGAACAGATCATCAAGAAGGAGCGTCCCGACGGCATCCTGCTGGCCTTCGGCGGACAGACGGCGCTCAACTGCGGCACGGAACTCTATCAGAAAGGCGTGCTCCAGCAGTATGGCGTGCGTGTCCTGGGTACCTCCGTGGAAGCCATCATGAACACCGAGGACCGCGACCTCTTCGTGAAGAAGCTCGACGAAATCCCGATGAAGACCCCCAAGAGCCACGCCGTGGAGAGCATGAAGGCCGCCCTCGAGGCTGCCCGCGAGATTGGCTATCCCGTCATGGTGCGTTCGGCCTACGCCCTGGGCGGGCAGGGCAGCGGCATCTGTCCCGACGAGGAATCGTTCCTGAAGCTGGCCGAGAGCTCGTTCACCTTCTCCAAGCAGATTCTTGTGGAAGAATCGCTCAAGGGCTGGAAGGAGATTGAGTTCGAGGTGATCCGCGACGCCAACGACCACTGCTTCACCGTGGCCAGCATGGAGAACTTCGACCCCCTGGGCATCCACACGGGCGAGAGCATCGTGGTGGCGCCCACCTGTTCGCTCACCGACGAGCAGGTAGAGACGCTGCAGGCCCTGTCGCGTCAGTGTGTCCGTCACCTGAACATCGTGGGCGAGTGCAACATCCAGTATGCCTTCAATGCCGAGACCAACGACTACCGCGTCATCGAGGTCAACGCCCGCCTGAGCCGTTCGTCGGCCCTGGCGTCCAAGGCCACCGGCTATCCGCTGGCTTTCGTGGCCGCCAAGATTGCCCTGGGCTACACGCTCGACCAGATTGGCGAGATGGGCACGCCCAACTCCGCCTACGTTGCTCCGCAGCTCGACTACCTCATCTGCAAGATACCCCGCTGGGACCTGACGAAGTTTGTCGGCGTGAGCCGCGAGATCGGTTCCAGCATGAAGTCCGTGGGCGAAATCATGTCCATCGGCCGCTCCTTCGAGGAGATTATCCAGAAGGGCCTGCGCATGATCGGCCAGGGCATGCACGGCTTTGTGGGCAATGAAGGCACCCGCTTCGACGACCTCGACCACGAGCTGTCCCATCCCACCGACCTGCGCATCTTCGCCATCGCCCAGGCGTTGGAGGAGGGCTATACCATCGACCGCATCTACGAGCTGACCAAGATCGATCCCTGGTTCCTGGGCAAGCTGAAGAACATCGTCGACTACAAGCACACGCTTTCCCAATATAATAAGGTGGAAGACCTGCCCGCCGACGTGCTGCGCCGGGCCAAGGTGCTGGGCTTCTCCGACTTCCAGATAGCCCGCTTCGTGCTCCATCCCACGGGCAACATGGAAAAGGAGAACCTCCAGGTGCGTGCCCGCCGCAAGGAGCTGGGCATCCTGCCGGCCGTGAAGCGCATCAACACCGTGGCCAGCGAGCATCCCGAGCTCACAAACTACCTCTACATGACCTACGCCGTCGAGGGCTACGACGTGAACTACTACAAGAACGAGAAGTCCGTCGTCGTGCTCGGTTCGGGCGCCTACCGCATCGGCTCCAGCGTGGAGTTCGACTGGTGCTCGGTCAACGCCGTCCAGACGGCCCGCAAGCTGGGCTACAAGTCCATCATGATCAACTACAACCCCGAGACCGTGTCCACCGACTACGACATGTGCGACCGCCTCTACTTCGACGAGCTGTCGTTCGAGCGCGTGCTCGATGTCATCGACCTCGAGCAGCCGCGCGGCGTCATCGTTTCCGTAGGCGGACAGATACCGAACAACCTGGCCATGAAGCTCTACCGCCAGTCGGTACCTGTGCTGGGCACGTCGCCCGTCTCCATCGACCGTGCCGAGAACCGCAACAAGTTCTCCCACATGCTCGACCAGCTGGGCATCGACCAGCCCGCCTGGCAGGAGCTGACCAGCCTCGAAGACGTCAAGGGCTTTGTCGCCAAGGTGGGCTATCCCGTCCTGGTGCGTCCGTCCTACGTCCTCTCGGGAGCGGCCATGAACGTCTGCTACGACGAAGACGAGCTGCAGGAGTTCCTCAAGATGGCCGCCGAGGTGTCCAAGGAATACCCCGTCGTCGTGTCGCAGTTCCTGCAGAACACCAAGGAGATCGAGTTCGACGCCGTGGCACAGAACGGTGAGATTGTCGAATATGCCATCTCCGAGCACGTCGAGTTTGCCGGCGTACACTCCGGCGACGCCACGCTGGTGTTCCCCGCCCAGAAGATCTACTTCGCCACGGCCCGCCGCATCAAGAAGATCAGCCGCCAGATAGCCAAGGAACTGAACATCTCCGGTCCGTTCAACATCCAGTACCTGGCCCGCAACAACGAGGTCAAGGTCATCGAGTGCAACCTCCGCGCCTCGCGTTCGTTCCCCTTCGTCAGCAAGGTGCTGAAGCGCAACTTCATCGAGACCGCCACCCGCATCATGCTCGACGCCCCCTATACCAAGCCCGACAAGTCGGCCTATGACATCGACTGGATCGGCGTGAAGGCCTCGCAGTTCTCCTTCTCGCGCCTGCACAAGGCCGACCCCGTGCTGGGTGTCGACATGTCGTCTACCGGCGAGGTGGGCTGCCTGGGCGACGACTTCTCCGAGGCCCTGCTCAACGCCCTGATTGCCACCGGCTTCAAGATTCCTTCTCCCGAGAAGGGCGTGATGTTCTCCAGCGGCGCCATGAAGTCCAAGGTCGACCTGCTCGACGCCAGCCGCATGCTCTACTCCAAGGGCTACAAGATTTATGCCACGGCCGGTACGGCTGCCTTCCTCAACGCCCACGGGGTAGACACCGTTCCGGTGTTCTGGCCCGACGAGCGTCCGCATGCCGAGAACAACGTGATGAAGATGATCTCCGAACACAAGTTCGACCTCATCGTCAACATCCCCAAGAACCACACCAAGCGCGAGCTGACCAACGGCTACCGGATCCGTCGCGGGGCCATCGACCACAACATCCCGTTGATCACCAACGCCCGCCTGGCCAGTGCCTTCATCGAGGCCTTCTGCACCATGAAGCTGGAGGATATCCAGATCAAGAGCTGGCAGGAGTACAAGTAAATGATGAACTTTCTGTAGAGGGTGTGTCAAAATGAAGTGAGGCTGTTCAACTCCCCTCCTTCCGGAAGGAGGGGTGCCCAAAGGGCGGGGTGGTAGGTTT
>ERZ780212.368-NODE-368-length-46500-cov-3.191194_pt1 | contig 46500 bp, 39 predicted proteins | sample MGYA00511364_ERZ780212 | MGnify/ENA primary metagenome ERZ780212 (study PRJEB29588, sample SAMEA2147991) | human gut metagenome | biome: human gut; feature: human-associated habitat; material: faeces | place: Denmark | collected 2008/2010 ... | reverse complement strand
ATTATATTATATATATTAATATATATAGATATATAGATAGTATATAAACTTTACTTTTTAAGGGGGTAAAAAGTAACCCCTTAAAAAAAAACTGAATAACTGAATACTGAATAAGATGCTGTGTTTTCTTCTCTTTAACTCTATGTTTTCTCTTATGAAAAAGTATGAGTTGCGGGGCGCAAAACGGCGAGTTAGATTGTTTAACAGGTTTCGGATTGAAAGCGTGCTGAAAATCGCACCTTATCACACGCTGATATTTGGTGGTATCGGGAAATTGGCGTATCTTTGCACTGTCGTTCAAAGAAAGGCTTGTGCACCCCGCCAAGTCAACATTCAACATTCAACATTAAACATTAAAACTAAAGATTATGGAACAGAAAGGAACATTGAAATATCGTAAAGTACAGCGCACACCTCAGACTGGTGAAAACGCAGGTAAGAAGAAGTGGTATGCTACTTCGGTAACCGACCAAAGCCCCCGGTGCATCACGCATCGGGGGCTTTTTTACTTTTTTACCTTTAAAAGCCTTTTTCCTTAAAAACTCCTTAAACTTTGCTTCTCTCTGCAATATTTTTAGTAACTTTGCACCCAAAAGTTAGTATACAAGATGAAAATAGGAATTATCGTTGCGATGGACAAGGAGTTCGCGCAACTCAAAACATTATTGACCGAATCGCAGGTTGAGAGAAAAAATTATAAAGACTTCGTTATCGGAAAGATAGGCAATAACGAGGTGGTGATGCAGCAATGCGGCATCGGTAAGGTGAACAGTACCATAGGTGCCGTGGAAATGATTGACAACTATCACCCTGACCTCGTCATCTCTTCAGGCGTGGCTGGAGGAGCTGATATCAACCTCAACGTGACTGAGGTGGTGGTGGCAACCAACTGCGTTTACCACGATGCCTACTGCGGCGAGGAATGCGAATTCGGACAGATTCTGGGCATGCCTGCTTCCTTCAAAACACCTAAGGAATATGTGGAGAAGGCACTCGCCATCAACAACCTGCCGGGCAATAGGCACCCGAAGATCCATGCCGGACAGATTGTGAGCGGCGAATGGTTCGTAGACAGCAAGGAGAAGATGCGTTCTATCCTGGAACACTTCCCTCAGGCGATGGCGGTGGATATGGAGAGCTGCTCTATCGCCCAGACCTGCCACATCTACAAGACGCCTTTCATCTCCTTCCGCATCATCAGCGATGTACCGCTGAAAGATACCAAAGCACAGCAGTATTTCGACTTCTGGGCTAAAATGGCTGAAGGCTCTTTCAATGTTACCAAGGCTTTCCTCGAAAGTCTGTAAACTGTAAATTATTAATTATCAAGATGAATAAGATTCCAAGTTTTACAATCAATCACAATAAGCTGCTCCGCGGCATCTACGTGAGCCGTAAGGACGAAGTAGGCGGAGAAGTCATCACAACATTCGATATCCGCATGAAGGTGCCTAACCAGGAGCCTTGTCTGCACAACGGTGCCATCCACACCATTGAGCACCTGGCTGCCACCTATCTGCGCAACGACGAGGAGTGGAAGGACCGCATCATCTACTGGGGACCGATGGGATGCCTCACGGGCAACTATCTCCTTATCAAGGGCGACCTGGAGAGCAAGGACATCGTGGAACTGATGAAGCGCACCTTTAAGTTTATCGCTGATTTCGAGGGTGAGATTCCGGGACAGGCGGCAAAGGACTGCGGCAACTACCTGCTCCACGACCTGCCTATGGCGAAATATGAAGCCAGAAAATATCTGGATGAGGTGCTCTGCTGCATCAGGGAAGAAAACCTCATCTACCCTACACAGGATTAGAAACAAAAAAATATGGCAAGCTTACCACTTAAGCTTGCCATATTTTTCTTTATACCAAAGTTGCCAGCCATTGACCAGATTCTGCCATACTACATAGGCACCCGGTGCTACGGCAGCAAGAGGATTCAGGAAGGTGAGGGTGAGCCAGATGCCCACTACCGTATTCTTCTGTCCCAACGCCTGACCGGCACTGATACTCGCACCGAAATGCCTACCTACCGCCTTGCCGATGGCAAACTGGAGGAGACATACCAGCAGCGGTACAAAGAGCAGCAGAAGCATCGTTACGCCCGATACCTCGGCATGGAGCATGTTGCGAACCGTTTCGCCCATCAGTATCGTGAGGTTGAAACACCACATATAAAAGCCCAAATCCTTTACATTCTTCACCTTATCCACCCATTTTGGCAGGAACCGGCGGCTCAGCAAGGCAAGCAGCAGAGGCACCACCAGCACGGTAGTGACATTGCGGAACACCATCGCACTCATCATGAGGAACGATACATCTGCCCCCTTCTCTACCATCGGGAAAAGACTCGGAATGATGACCATCGTAAAAATGTTGGCGATGACCGTATAGGTGGTCAGCGAACCGATACTGCCGCCCAACTTCTCCGTAACCACAGCCACGGCGCCGTAGGACAGATGAAACAGATGAAGGCACCCTCGAGAATCAGTTTGGTGCTGTAATCGGAGCCGAACTCGAAGATAAGCACCACCATCATCAATGCCAGCGAGGTACGGATGAGCTGGAGGATGAAATGCCACGCCTTAGGCTTCATCTCCTTGATTTCTATCTTACAGAAAGTAACATAGAGCAGGGAGAACAGCACCACCGGCATCAGACTTACCAACCTCGGACCACAATAATCGCCAATGGGCACCAGAAAGGGCACATTGGCGAATAACAGGTAGCCCAATGCTCCCATAACCAGGGAGCAGGGCAATGAAAACTTTCTAAAAAATCTCCACAAAAACATTTCTGTTTAGTCTTTGTTGCTGCGCTTGCGCTTCAGGTGATCGAGCTCGATCTTGCGCATACGCATGTTCTTTGGAGTTACCTCTACGTACTCGTCCTCACGGATATACTCCAGGCACTCCTCAAGACTCATCACGGTCTTAGGAATGACGCGGGCCTTATCGTCAGAACCGGAAGCACGCACGTTGGTAAGCTGCTTAGCCTTGGTTACGTTGACTACCAGGTCGTTGTCGTGAACATGCTCACCTACAACCTCACCGCCGTAAACCTCCTCACCCGGGTCGATGAAGAACTTACCACGATCCTGCAGCTTATCGATAGCGTAAGCAAAGGCTGTACCGGTTTCGAGCGCAATCATGCTACCGTTAGAACGGCGGCTGATTTCACCCTTGTATGGCTGATACTCCTTGAAGCGGTGAGCCATGATAGCCTCGCCCTGAGAAGCGGTAAGCACGTTGGTACGCAGACCGATGATACCACGTGATGGGATATCAAACTCGATGTCTACACGCTCGCCCATGTTCAGCATAGAGGTCATATCACCCTTGCGGCGGGTTACCATATCAATCATCTTAGAAGCAAACTCCTCTGGTACGTTGATGGTCAACTCCTCTACAGGCTCGCACTTCACACCGTCAATCTCCTTATAGATAACCTGAGGCTGACCGACCTGGAGCTCATAGCCCTCGCGGCGCATGGTCTCGATGAGGACAGAGAGATGGAGCACACCACGGCCTGATACAATCCACTTATCGGTAGAATCCTCGTAAGGCTGTACGCGGAGAGCGAGGTTCTTCTCGAGCTCCTTGTTCAAGCGCTCCTGGATATGGCGTGATGTACAGAACTTGCCTTCCTTACCGAAGAATGGTGAATCGTTGATGGTGAAGAGCATGCTCATGGTAGGCTCATCGACTGCGATTGGAGGCAGTGGCTCTGGGTTCTCGAAGTCGCAGATGGTATCACCAATCTCGAACTTCTCTAAGCCGATAACAGCACAGATATCGCCAGAATCTACATGATCGGTCTTCTTGTGGCCCATACCCTCGAAGGTGTGGAGTTCCTTGATCTTGGTCTTCTCCTGGGTTCCGTCGCGGTGGCAGATAGTAACGTTCATGCCGTCCTTCAATGTACCGCGATGTACACGACCTACGGCGATACGACCTGTATAAGAGCTGTAATCGAGTGATGTGATAAGGAGCTGTGGAGTACCCTCGAGCTGCTTAGGAGCTGGGATAACCTCAATTATCTTATCGAGCAGATAATCGATATTGTCTGTTGGATGATTATAGTCCTCGCCCATCCAGCCGTTCTTGGCAGAACCGTAAACTACAGGGAAGTCGAGCTGGTCTTCTGTAGCATCGAGGTCGCACATCAGGTCGAACACCATCTCGTACACCTCTTCAGGGCGACAGTTAGGCTTATCTACCTTATTAACAACGACGATAGGCTTCAGTCCGAGCTGCAATGCCTTCTGGAGCACGAAACGGGTCTGAGGCATCGGACCCTCGAAAGCATCGACGAGGAGGAGGCATCCGTCTGCCATGTTGAGCACGCGCTCAACCTCACCACCGAAGTCAGAGTGTCCAGGAGTATCGAGGATATTAATCTTAGTACCTTTCCAATTGATAGATACATTCTTTGAGAGAATGGTTATACCACGCTCGCGCTCCAAGTCGTTGGAATCGAGCACTTCGCCGCTGTTATCCTGGCCGTCGCGGAACAGTTTACCGGCGAGCATCATCTTGTCGACCAATGTAGTCTTACCATGGTCAACGTGTGCAATAACTGCAATGTTTCTAATGTCTTGCATTTTAATTTTTACCTTAAATACTTAAATTTGGGTGCAAAATTACAAAAAAATCCCGAAATGTTTGCATAATTCGGCAAAAAGTTGTATCTTTGCACCGCATTTTTAATGAAACCGCCGTGAGGAAGGTCATCAGATGCACAAAATTAAACATATTCATATTTTATTAAATTAAGTTTTTACAGCTATGTATTTAGACAAAGCAAAAAAAGAAGAGATCTTTAGCAAGTACGGAAAGTCTAACTCTGATACTGGTTCAGCTGAGAGCCAGATAGCATTGTTCTCATACCGTATTGCTCATTTGACGGAACATGTTAAGAAGAACCGTAAAGATTATACTACAACACGTGCGTTGACACAGCTTGTAGGAAAGCGTCGTGCATTGCTCGATTACTTGTATGATCGCGACATCAATCGCTATCGTGCTATCATCAAGGCTCTCGGTCTTCGTAAGTAATCAGCTTAGGCAGACACATTGCTTAACAGAACAGAATCCCATCGTTCGCAAGAGCGGTGGGATTCTTCTTTTTTCTCAGTTTAACACAAAAAAGCTTTCTCTCAACGGAGAGAAAGCTTTTTTGTTATTACAGTCTGCGTATCCATCAAGGATACTCTGATAATATAGACAGTCTGGGACGAAGAGGAAACCGGGATGCTGACAGAAACAGCACCTGCAGCCTTTTTCGCTGCCACCAGTTTTCCATCGAGGGTGTAAACCTCCACCTTATTTAATAGAGGCCCATTCACCTTGGATACAACGATCAATCCCCGGGCTGGAGAATAGATCTTCACGTCACTCTCGCCCATCTCAGCATTTTCAATACCTGTAGTACTGCGAGTCTGCGTCAGGAAGTATCTGCCGTGCTCGTTTGCCTGCACCTTCACTTCCTCGCCATCCTTTATCTCCTGATACTTCCGGGTGGCAGCATCATAGAGGTAAAGAGGAGAAGAGAGACGACCTGCTCCTTGAACATTTAAGCTCATCAGCTCAGACTTCTTAGCCACAATACCCAGCGGAACATAGTAGATTTCCGGCAGCGAGTTTACCATGACAGCCTGCGATGAAGCCACCGTATAAACAGCAGGTACATCCGACAACAAGTCATCTCCGAGCAATTCGGTATCCTCCCTGCCATCGAACTCTTGCGACGCATCAGCATTCAATATCAGATACGAAGAGCTCGCAGTCCCCTTGCCTACCTGCAATCTGATTCTGCTATTCTGCTCCTCACCCGCAATATCAACACCCTTGGTCACATCCTTATCCACCGTCATGTTTGTATCAAAGTGGATGGTAGGCTGAGCGTTTTTCGACTTGATGAAGAAAGCCTGCATAGGCGCTATTCTTCCATCCGTCTCACCATTCAATGTAATTGTATTGAATCCATTGGCCTCATTGTCATTCACAACCCAGTAAGATACATTGTCTTCTCCAAGAGCCGCCTTGTTTCTGGCATTGGCAAAGAAGCGTTTCATATCCAGCGTTGCCATATACGGGTTGTAGGTGAGATAATAATAATTACCATCATCTGCTCCCTGATGGGTATTTGCAGCCAGAGTTACATCTACAGCTCCAATGGCCCCTTCCTTGCTCGAAGGTTCTACCGAAGCAATGATGAGGTTGCCCTTGCCATCATCTGTCCTAACGATGTCATGCTTCAATCCCTCCAAGTTACCCGTTGACGGGTCGTAATAATCGTATGCCTTATCGTCCTTTGGCAATCTTACCAGTGCCTTTTCCGAAATGCCGGCAGGCGTATATTTATCACCCACCTTCACTGCAAAGCCGGTTAAGGAAGCATAGGAACCATCGGCATTGACCGTTGGCGAATAGACCATCGAAGCCGCATTATAAACATGACTCCAATATTGGGTATTCCAACCTATCGTACTTGGCACACTCACTGGAAGCGAACTGTAGTCGTAGGCATCATATTTGCCATCAGTGCTGTATTCTTTGGTATCGCTTCTATCCCAGGAACGCTGGTAGAACGGCATCTTGATGCGATTGTTAACAGCCGCATCAAAGGTGATAGGCTGGAAGGCTTCCGTCTCCTGGCGTCCCGTCTTCACAGGCACATACATATCGCCTGCTACCATATTCTTCAATGGCGAACCGAAGAGATACCAGCGGTTGTAACTCAGTTCCTGCTCTACCCATGCCTTGTTGTACACCAGATAGTGCTGGTTACGGACCTCTGCTCCCGGCTTGAAGTAGATCTGGTCGCAGGTATTTCCATAGAATTTCACGCAAGAATAGTTGCGCCCCGGATTGGTTGCGCCATAGCCCAACTTGCTTCCGTCATCCACCATCATATCATACTGGATGTAGTCGGTGGCGGTGGATGCACCATTATTCAGTTTGTTGAGAATACCATCACTACCCTTTTGCAGATAACCCAGGAGCGGATAATACCCATTATTATAATTAAGTATCGTTACCTTGGTAAACTTCATAGGCACGAATGCCTGCTGAGTCTTCAAGTCCTCATAGCCCGCTGTTTTTCCATATACAGGATAGGCATCGGCAGCCGACTTGTAAAGCTCTGTTTTGGTAGAACGACGCCAGTTGAGGTCGTTATTCCAGTTGTTGTTCATACCGCCATCGGCTGCAGGAGCCCAGGTAGCAAACTCCGGCACCACATAGATGCGGAAGAAGGTTGTACCCGGACAGCTCGTAACCTCGGTGCCAGTTGTGCCATTTTTCTGCATAAAGCTGAACGAGAGGTCATACCAATAGCCTTCGTGCAAGTATTGAGCATAATCATCGCAGACCTTCAGCTCAAGCGTACGCTGTTCCGTCTCCTTGTTGAGATGCCCCAAACTGTTAGCCGTAATCGTGAAGATGACTTTCTTTCCCAATACAGCGGCATTGTTCTTCCACATAGGGTCGTTGGTGCCGTCCATCAGCACGTGAATACCATCTTCCGTATTAAACTCAAAAGAAACAGAACCCGAAGAACCACTCAAAGATTCGGTACTGTTGATTGGTATCTGCAGACACTTCGTATTCTGCTGCATATCCTTGAGTTGCGGCAATCCGATGCGCACATTGCGCTGGTCGTTAGGATATTTTCCATCAACGAAACCAAGATTGATACGAGGTCCATCCTTCAGCACCCGGAATTTATATTCGATAGGATCAGGACAAATCTGGTAATCCACATTGTTGATGGTGATGATATTTCCGTTCTTGGTGATAGGCAACAAACAGAGTGTATGCGTACCAAACTCGAAAGTCTTCTTCAGCTGAGAGGTTGCAGCCAGAATCAATTTACCATTGTCGATATACTTTTTTATTTCTGCCTTATAATCTGTACTGATTCCCGAATTCTGCACAGCCCAAATATCAGTACCTGTACTATTCTTATCACGGAAAGCATGGAGAGCCTCCAGGAGGAGCTTAGTCTTATTGAACTCCTCCTTACTACCGATGAACCAATCATATTTCACACCAGTAATGGTGATACCTCCACCCACGTATGGGTCGGTGGTATGCAGGTCTGCATTCATGGTGACATCCGCATTCGTCCGGTCGCAGCTTACTCGATAATCAGCAATCACCTTACTCTCGGCATCACGAATCAACACCGTCTGCTTCAACATTTCAAACGGTTCACTATAGCTGGAGCAAACTACGTTTCGGTTTCCCCACATGCTGGCATCATCAGGCTTGTCAAAGTTTAGAGACACATAGAGTTTCTTACCTAACGGTAATTTGAAAGCCTTATCTACCAGTATATAATAGGTTTCACCATTCACTATCTCAGTTTCACCAGCCTGCAAGTCTTTCTGATAATAATGGAAATCACATTCTCCATATTTCTTTCCACCATTACCATAGTCAAGGTCAACCGGTTCACCCTTTTCATCCACGAAGCGATAGTAAACCTTACTCTTTCCAGCAGCATCTTTAAAGGCGCGAGATTGCAAGCTTTCATATACCGCACGTAATTTCAACTTCACGGAAGCAGCCGATGCTACATCATCGCACACAGGCTGATTCTGGATGACATCAACAATAGCACGCTTCTGATAAAAGCGGATATCATCAACGGCATAGTCGGCACCGCTTGTAGAAGGACAATAGTTATCCACCGTGACGAGGAATTTCTGAAATTTACGCAGATTCTCACTATCCCGCAAGGTAACCTTGGCATAAACCTGATACCACTTGCCGTACTTATAATTATTCACCACCGTCTTCATGTTGCAACTGGCAAAAGAATGGATTAAGTTTTCCTGCCTTGCCACTCGGTCGCCATTGTCACCATAAAGCTTGAACATAACCTGTGGAGGAGTAGCCCCATTAGCCGTCAGGTCTGCTATTGCCGCACTCACGATAAAGGTTGTGCCACTACACAGATTGGCAGTAAACTCGGCACTGGCAATCTCTCGGCTCTCATCCGAGGCATCCACATAAAGGAAATAGCCCGCCTGTTTACCGGTAGTCAATCCATAGGTTCTGTCATAGAGATTCATGTTGTTACTATACCACCACTTATATCCTTCGCTTGAAGTGGAGATACCGCTTACACCAGCAGTCTTGTAAACTCCATATTCACCATGAACCGGCGCATAATTATTAAACGACCATGAATCATTTACCAATTTCTTATAAACGAAACCATAATGGCGCAATTCCCATTTACTTGGATTAGGAGCTACATTGTTTTCTTTGGTTGGCGCATCGTATGTCATTCCATCCGACAGATTATCAAACGAAATCGGCTCGGTAACTTTTACATAATGATCTTCTATGTAAGAGAGGGTACGAGTAGGGGCACCGGTATTCAAATCATCAAAAAGCACCGGATATTCCTCAGTAAAACGACAGCTGAAGTTTGCCACAGGGCACCACTGGTTCCCCCTTGCTCCCAGATAAGCAACCACATTGAAGCGGCTCATCGTCTTGAATTTAGGAAGCTGCTGAGATGAACCCGGTCTTACCGTCGAACCTGTAGGTATATGAGTCCAATCCCTATCATTTAACTTAGAGGGACTGATTTTTACAAATCGCGGCTGACTTTCGGCATCAATATCACAATAATAAGTATTCGTCTCATCATAGACCCTCCACTTTACAGCAGTAGCCAGAGTAGGCGTAGTACCGAAATCACTCTCTTCAAACTTGTTCTCAGCCTGCTTACCCGACTGATAATAAATATGTTTATTGTTGAAAGCCTGATCGGTTAGCGGATAGAAATAATATCGTTTTACATTGTTGTAGTTCAAGCGAAGGTTGGCCTCGCTTTTTCCATTGTCAGTACTGTTAATACCAATAGTCACATCCTGATTATCCTCAAAAGTACGTGTACCCGTATGGGAATCAACAACAGCCTTTCTAAGCTGGTCGGCTATCCATGATGCCTTTCGGATAACAAACTTATATCGGATAGAAAGGGTTGGTTCGTGGTCGAAATCGGTTCCCCATCCCACCGTGATACCATCATGGTATCTACTCACATCACAGGCTATGGTGTCAGCCTCCCAGGAATCATAAGCCGAGCCAGATGGAGCAGAATAAGTTACACCCACCGAATTCTGATCAGGATTTCCCGGAAGGCAAAGTGCATATAATCCTTTTCCATTATCAAAGCGATAGAGTCGACGGCCCACCTTAGTTAAACGAGAAGACGCTGCATCAGTCTTCCAATCATACCAACGATAGTAACCTCTTGGTTCCAAGTTAGAACCACCACCGGTATAGCCGGCAAGAGGGAGTGTAAGGACCACTCCTTGCTGCCCCTTGGTAACATAATAATAATAAGTGAGTTCGTGACATTTCTGTGTACCATTCCAATTATAATCGCCTTTCTTGTTGGCGATACCTTCGTAATGGGTCAGCACGTCACCTGCCCACACAGTCATTGGCAGTAACCCGAAGATTACTGCCAGACTGATGCGAAATATGTAAAACTTAAATGCCTTCATAGCCAAAAGTCTTTGTATTTAATACTATTTTTTCAGTATTCTTTCCTGCACGTGTCAAGTCTAATTGATTCATTGTAAAGCGAACCTTGCGGGAGATGACAGGATTCATATCCAAGCCATTCTGTTCCTTCACCTTGATCTTCATTGTGTAAATGGAAGAACCCGTGCGGTTGCCCATTTCTCCTTCCAGGCGGTAAGCGGATGGAACCCAGGCTGGCGATCTATCGAAGATGTTTACACCATCAGCTCCCTGCGGCTTCTGCTCCTGCAGCTTCCAGCCATCTGAACCTGTTGCATCCGTTCCCATCTGCCATTCACTCACTGGCAGGGTCTGAGAACCAGTACGGCTCAACTTGATGACCTCGGGCTTGATATGAAACTCTCCATAATAACCGAAGTCAAGCGAAAGGTTTTCCCCATCATCCTTTACCTTCGGCAACACACCGATTGGCGAGAATGCCTCCACCGTCCATCTAATCTGGTAATCCTCCAGCTTGATAGGAATCTTCAGATAATCATTGCGCCGGATTTCATTCCATGATAGCATGGCATAACGATGGTTACTGGTAGTGCCCGTAGCCGCATCTACCGTAGTAAGCGAAAGGATAAAATACCGGTTGCCACCATCTGCTCCCTTATCTACCAAACTCTCATTCATATAGAAACAAGCCGTTTGCGTAGCTCTAGCCTCTATGGTCATACCATTGTTTTCGGCAGCCGTCAGCGTGATGGTTCCCTTTGCCACACCATCAGGTAAATTCACACCCTTCAATTCATTTGCCGAATCCACATTTGGCAAAAGCTTGATATTCTGATTACCATTCTGGGTAACATCCGAAAGGGTGATGGTCTTCAGATAGATGGCATGATCGGTAGCATTGGTAATGGAGAGCTGTACCTTGGCCACCATACGGATAACCTCCAGTTCGATGACTTGCTGATTATCAGTTATATTCACAATCTGCTTATTACTCATCGGATAACCGTTCTGCAAGTCAGGCTCCATCGACAGATGGAAGAGGTGACTGTTGCCATCTATCTGATAAGTCTTATCATCAAAATCAGTTGGCAGCAGATGCCCAACAGATTTGCTGGCATCCAACCCGATATCTTCAGGCTTGATATTGGCAAAAGAATAGAAGGTTGTCTCGCCCTTATTCAGCTCCACAAAGGCCTGGTCTTTCTCTACCTCAGTAACACCAGATTTCAAATCGGAAGTGATAATCTTCTCTATCTGTCCATTCTGTACCACCACCACAAACCAGCTTTTCATCATTTCTCCAGGCCAAGCTACGGTATCCGTCTCCCAACCCGCCCTGGTCAGAGAAGACCGGGAAGGCTGTGAAGTCTGGGAAGATAAGGCAGACAGCTGCAACATCACCCCTACCCGGTTCTCGGCATCAGCCTGACCGGGAAAGGAAGTTGCATCATCACCGGCAGAACAAGCCGCCAGCAAGCATACTGCCCAAATACATATATAATAGTATATCTTCTTTGCCATATTTATATTTTGAAAAGCCTAAGGCTTTTTCTATTTATTATTTTCTCGTTTTATAATTCACAATTACATCACAATCTCTTCGTGATCATGTACATTCCATTTCCTCACCGTCAACTTCACGAGATTCTGACCATTGCTGCCCTTATACACCTCGAAGGTATAATAATGGTCGCGCACAATATCATTGGTGGTTGTACCTTCCGTTCCTTGGTCTGTATAATCAATGAAACGCAGGGTATATTCCTTATCTTTGCCTGATGCATCCTGTTCAACGATTCCATTTCTTGCCAGTTTCAACTTGATGATACATTTATCCGCATTATCCTTACCTTTATTCTGGTATTCAGGCAGATAGATAGGAACATCATCTGTCATCGTGATACCACTGGTTTGTCTGGAATTGAAAAAGTGCGAAAACTCCTCATGGGTAAGTGATGCCGTCAGTTCACAATCTTTATATTTACCAGGCATACAATAGCCCTTATCATTATAGTTGGTAAGTTGCATACTATGTATGCTCCATCCATTTTTCTTCATATCGTTACTCAGATACACCTTTACCTTGGCTACCGCCCTCAGCAGGTCGATATCCGAGAAATCCTGAAGCTTGCCGGCAGCAAGTGTAAAGACAACTTTCTTGACACCCCACATCGGCAGATACTCAGGATTGGCTTCGTAACCAAACGCCTTTTGGGCAATGATTTCATCATTATACCCTTTCTGCAAGTCAGCCTCACTCATATCGAAATTGGCATAAACCACCATTTTTCCTTCAAAATGATTACCCACAAGCACCTTGTTGCTCACTGGCAAAGAGCCTGTCAACCGGTAGATATTACCGCCCACATGAATGAGCACCATGTTTTGCAGGACTCCAGCCATACGATGATTTGCATCATAGAAAACGACGTGGAATCTGTTAAAGTCGATATTGTTTTCCATCTCCGAATCGGGATTTTCCGTTCCGGCATCTCCTCTCGAAGAAAGCAGTCTGTTAGATGAGGCACCTGCTCTTGTGCTATTCTCATCCGTTCCTTTCAAACAGAGGGTTAACGTAATATTAGCTTCCGCTTCAGCCTCCACTCCGTCTATTTCTCTCTGGTCGCATGAGACCAAAGCAATACAGCCTAGCCAAGCCATCGATATTAATACGAGGAACCTAAGCAGTCCCCCAGCATATCTTATTCCTTTCATCTCACACATCATGATTAAATACAATAATTATTAATTACATATCAGTCTTGCTCAGCACCACTCTCCATGAATTGATGATGACTGAAGCAGCCTGCCATTTGTGGTTTTCGTCAATGAAGAATACAAGGTCGTAGGAATCCTGTCGATCCAGATATTCCTGATCGCTCATACTCTTGTTATAATTACCTTTTACCATCAGGGCATAATCTATCAATGGAATATTGATGATGCTTGCACCCGTTGACTTATTGTATACGCGCAGTCGCATATCGTGGCCTTTCACCAGCCGGTTGGTGGTCAACTCGGCGATGGCGCATGCCACTGATGTCTGCTCGCTGCTACCTGAACTGACACCGGCAGAAGCGGAGTAAGCAGACCAGGCGTTGTAGGTAAGCATTTCATCCTCCATCAGACTGTTGTCGTAATCCATCTTACCATTGTTATCGGTAATCTGGAAGATGAAGTCATCGGCACTGAGATTCACTACCGACAGGTTTTGCAAAACCACCTTGAAATGATTGGTGTTCTTGGTAAGCGAAACCTTGACGGTTCTCGTTCCCCCCTTCTCCATCTTTGTGAGATTGGCTTTTGCCAACTGTCCATGGAAGAGCGGAGTCAAATCATGGTCGACGATTCCCTTATCGGCACGGTTCACCGTAGCCTTGAGCACATCACAGGCTGAAGAGCCTATGCTTGCCTGCCCAAAAGTATAGGAGCCAGCATAACGCTCTTCGCCCTGTGCCCAAACGAGAAGATCATAGACACCAGGAGTCAGGTCGTCGATGTTCATACCCTCTTCGGCGATAATCTTCTCGGCAGCCTCGGTCTTGACATAAGCCAATTTTCCCTGCTGGTCGAAAGCATAAAGTGTGACGTTCTTCACCTCATGAGGGAAAGCGTCGGCAAACTTCATGTTCATATCGTAGATGAACTGCACCTTCAGATGAGTCTTCAGCAGTTCCTCACATCCCTCGTAGCTATCGTGCCAATAATCACAGGATGCGAGCAGCAAACCGAGGATGGTGCAGCAAGAGAGCATCATCAGCCTTCCCTTCTCTTTGATATCATTTATAATCTTCTTCATTTATATAAATCTTATTATTTCTTTTCTGTCTTGTCCAAATCTACCTGAGATGGTACTACACGCCAAGAGAGGACATTGATCTTTGCAGCAAGATAGGTCTTATCATTACTTGGTATTGCTGGAACGATAATCTTTTCAGGGTTATAAACAGGAGTACCAAATCCCTTGATAGAATTGAGAGATATTTGATAAGAGTGGTTACGAACAATACCATATGCTCCCAACTTACCTTTTTCGCCAAGGTGCTTGATAGTTGTATAATAGTATGCCATACCACCTTTTCTCACCTCTGCAGGGGTTCCCTGCAACATGTTGTACACACCGCTCTTGTCAGTTACCTCATTCCATACACCACCTTTCTGTTCGTACAAGGTAAGGTTTGGATTTTCCAACGTAGCAAAGACTTCGTAATCCTTAGCTTGAGTACCTGATGGAGCATCTGTTGTAAAGGTAATATCAGAAGGATCCAGATTTACATATTTATCTGGCCCACCAGCAGCAACAGGGACCTTCTTATAGTAACGCGAAATCTCCTTTACAAAGGTCTTCTTCAAATTATCTGTTCCCAAGAATTCCTGTCCCTTATATTCACAAATCTCGGCAGGCTGTAAACTACCATCAGCATCCTTGTATGCCAGACGAGCAGCAACCACGAATTTCGTCAAAGTATTATTATAAACATGAGCATCATCTATAACTTCCGTAGGTGTATTAGGCAATGTATAGACAGCATCACCCAATTTATGTGTATACTCAGAGAACTTATAATTTACAGGTTCATTTTTATCAGCACCTGTTCCACCAAAAGGAACACTGAGTGACCAGAAACTACGATGATAATCAGCACTTGACCATGGAGAGATACCAAGAATTTCATCTGTAAATTTCTGAGTATCAATCTGCTTAAACAACTCTGCCTTTCTATTTTCACTTGCCAATCCCCAGCCTACAATGTAAGCAAAGATAGTCTTTTGATCGGTAGTACCATCTTCTTTTGCCAGAGAAAGAACACCTACCTTAGTTTTCTGATTGTCCTTCATGCTGACGCCGTCAAAAATAACATCAGCTGTTTCTTTTTCAAAGTTAGTGCCGACAACATTAGCATTCACCTTGGCATTGACACGCTCTACATATACATTGACAGGGTGACTCTGTGCATCATCTGAAGAAGCATAGGTTTTTCCAGTCAACTGAGTTGTACAAAGGTCATTTCCTGCTTCCTCGTAAGTAGAGTTGCTCATCATGAAATGATCATTATCATAAAACTTGGTACCTTTCAATTCCTTGCGCATGACAGACCAACGCAAAGCTGCACCATTTTGTAATAATTCTGGATTAATGTCTGGATTGATAACTGTCAACATAGAGGCTGGAGCCACATGGTTCTCACCATTCAACACCAAAACTGTTTCAGTAATGCCCTCTACCGTTTGAGACTGGTCTCCCGGATTAACTTTGACTTCTCTATCAATATAATTCCCCTTACCATTCACATTATTGAGAATGTAAGGTGTACCATCGGCATTGAAGAAGTAGAAACGTACTTTCTTTATTTTATTTTCCACTCCTACGCCATCTTCATACGTCCCATTTTGGGAATCCGTATAGCGGGTTTGACGAGCATTGCCTGTTGGAGCATTGCCAACAGTCTTTAAATTCACAGCAATGTAAGAAGTTGAGCCTTCTGCATTCTCACCACCATTACCTCCGGTTATGTCATCACTGCTAGAACAGGATGCAATCGTCAGCATCAGTGCTGAAGCCAGCACTGATGAAAGCATCGTAAATTTCTTCATAATCCTATAGTTTTAATTTTACTTATAATTTCTTTTTCGTTCTATTGCATCATCATCATTTCATACGCCTTTCTTGCGGCATTGGCTTCCTTTGAATCGCCGGCTCTATCCAAATATGGCTTGGCAGCATCGGCATCTCCGTTGTTCAGACGGATAATGGCAGCATTCAGGTTTGCCGTTTCATCCTCCGGATACATGCGCACAGCCAGCTCCATCACCTCATTGAACTCCATGGAACCTACCTCATAGGTCTGGGCTACCATGAACAACTCGTTGAGCGACAACAGCTGCGGCCTGGTCTTCATGATCTGCTTTGCCTCTTCCACATCGAAAGGCTTAACCTTATAAGTAATGTGGTAGTCGCTATGGCGGAGAGCTGGATAGCAGAGGGTGAGCAGGGTGCGATACTGTGCAGGATATTGTTGCTTCAGCTTCGCATCACGAGCATCTGGATCCAGATTTTCATCCTGGGCTATGGCAAGAAGCTGCTCCTTTTTCTCCAAGTTGCTTGCCCGGATATACTCACGCAAACCGTCCCAATCCTCAGCGGTAGAAGATACCGCAAAGATGCTGTCAGGCAACTCTACCATCTTGCGGACATATTCTGTCAGGGTGATGGCACGATTCTTTGCCAGATACTCATTATGCTTATACGAACCTTCCGGCGAAGCAAAACCATGGATATTGATGCCCATCACCTGCAGGTTATTATCCGCCTTCAATGCCTTGATGGTGGTGATGATGCTATCCAACTGTTCCGGATTACGGCGATAATCGGCACGCAATTCTATCCTGTTGACCGGGAAGTCGATATAGGCACGCTTATCCAAATGGCGAATCTTCGGAGCTTCGGCTACTACTGCCTGCAACTGGAGCACCGGCTTCAATACGTTCTGCTTAGGCTGCTGAATGGTCTCGATGATCTGAGGAGCACCTGTTGAGCATTTTTCATCTGCCCTACCCGGAATCAAATAAATGAGGGAAAGAGCCACCTTGGTGGGTCCCACATAATTCTTATGGGCAGAGTTGAGTTTTTCACCACAGGTACCACATTCGAATTTATCGTATTTGGTATGGATATAGCCCAATCCGAGCGAAGCCTCGAAGTTCCAGTGCTTAGAAAGATTCCATTGCTTACCGGCTGTGATACCGCCTCCGGCATACCATCCTTCATAGCGATGGTTGCGCAATCCTTTCAATAACCCGAAAGGAAACTTCACGCCACCTACATTATACTGTCCTCCTAAAGCATGAGCACCGAGGAACCAACCATCGAAGTTCTGATTGAACCAGTAGCGATACTCAGGCATCACCATCCAATGACGAAGACTGGAATGGTCGCCGCCACTTTGCTTCCAAGGATTCAAGCCGAAGAAAACCTGAGTTGTATGCTTTTTGCCTACAGCCATCTCTAATCCCAAGTTAGGGGTAGCAGTAGCCAAATAAAGCATATTGGTCTTCAAGCCAACCTGCTTAGTCTGCCAGGTCTGCTGAGATGGTTTGGTTTGCTCGGCTTGGCGGGCTTGCATAGGCAGGATGCAAAAACACAACAATATAGCAACTGATATAAATCCACTAAATTTCATATATTATTATCTTAGAATACAATTTCTTATAATGTACTTATTTTTGGCCGCAAAATTAAAAAAAAAGAGGAAAATATATTATCAAAAACCGCAAAAACACGATTTGCAATTTTAGAAAACAGAAAAAAAAGCAAGGAAAAGATGATAGAAAAAAGAAAAAACGAACATAATGGGAGGGGAAAATTGTGTGTAAAACCAACTAAATATCAAAGAATTGCATTTTTAGAACATAAAAATTTCATTTTTAGGAAAATAATTTGTAACTTTGCAGGAGTATAACTGCAGGAGATACAAACAAAACATTTTTTCATTGCGCCTATCAGTAGTTATCAGTCAACTAAATATATAGAATTTACTTGAAAGAAAAAGATTATGAATGAGTTCTTAGAAGAAAACTTTTCGTATTTAGTAACGATGACCAGCATCATTTATTGCATGCTGGGATTTTTCCTTATATTCTTCAACACACCCCAAACCAGCATCTATGCGCCCTATCGAAAGTCAAAGAGATTACTGGCTACTGCCATGTTCATAATGAGTATAGATATATGGATCTGGCTTGCTAGCTTCAACGGAGTGTGGACATACTCATACGATTGGGAGGTGAGTTTAGATACCATCCTATTCTATCTCATCGGCATCTGCTTCTCCTTTTCCTTCAGTAATCTGATAAACCATCAATACATTTCCAAGCGACGCTGCAAAATCACAGCAATCAAGTTTGGCGCAACATCTTGCTTTGCCCTTTTTGCTATGCTCGACGCATTACAAGAGTACAGCCCCATACTGCAGATCATCGCCCTGTTAGGCATTGTGGAACTATGCTTCCAACATGTGTTCTATTTCCATAGAACCTATCTTCAGTACAACATAGAACTGGCCAACTATTTCTCCAGCGACCAAAGACATTTCCTGAAATGGCTGAACATCACTCATTGGCTGCTCTATATCCTTTTTGCCTTTGCAGTTATTTCCACCACATCAGGAGCAATCATCAACTGGCTCTTGCAGTTTTATATTGTAGCAGTGAATATCTATATCACCATCAACTTTATAAACCATGCCAGAGAATACGGAAACCTACAATTGGCTAGCGAGCGGGGCATCCATACAGATGAAAACAAATGCCCAAGTGCTCTTGATGCAAAAAAGGAAGAAAACGCCATAGCTGCCGGCAACAGCTATAAAAACAAAAGGAAAGAAGACTTCAGGAATATATTGCGCCCAAGATTGGCATTGTGGTTGAAAGAAAAGGCTTATACGCAAGAACAATTCACCATAGAAGAACTGGCAAGCCGACTACACACCAACAAAACATATCTATCAACCTTTATCAATGAAGAATATGGCATGAGTTTCAGTTCCTGGATTTCGAGCCTGCGAATAGAAGAAGCCAAGAGAATCATGGCAAATGATCCCCAACAAAAGCTCATTGACGTAGCTTACAAGGCAGGATTCTCTTCACTGGCCTATTTTTCAAGTGTATTTGCCAAGTCAGAAGGCATCTCACCCTCTGCCTGGTTAAGAGGATTCTCTCGAAATTCAGAAGGTGAACAATGAAACCGCAAGAAAAACTGCCGATTGAAGACGCTGCGAGAACGAAAGCCCGCAGCTTCTGCAATCTGCGAAATATTTAGCTTATTATCTGGAGAAGACAATAACTGAAGGGCATAATTCAGACGATAACGATTGATAAACTGCAATAAGGTCATATCACCGAAAGTATATTTCCTGATGCAATTTGCCAAGGTAGTACGATTAGAACACAAAGCCTTTGCCAAATCATCTATATGAAAATCAGGATTGGTAAAAGGAGTTTTCTCCTTCATATATAATGTTGCCTTGACAAATAATTCCTGCTCCGTACTCAATGCCTCAAGTGCCTCATCGCCCAAATTCTTACCCTGTACTTCGGAAAAGAGATGATCTGTACGAACGGCTTCAACCGAAGCCGAAGGATCTAAAAGATTCTGCAATTGCTGGCGCAGAGACTTGATGATACAAACCTGTCTCTTCACTGTTAAGCGCAAGCTAATTATATAAAATATCAAAAGGGCTAGTAGGACCAATGCCATAACCGCCCAGGAAATGAAGTGATAACTTTCGAACAACTGCATAATTTCTTTTTTAAAATCTCTATTTTAGTATCTCCTTCAGCGGTTTCATCACGAATTCACGCTCCTCCATCAACGGATGGGGAACCTTGAAATCGGGCTCATCTATCACCAAGTCATCTATCATCAGGATATCAATGTCGATGATGCGGTCCTGGTATTCGCCATCCACCGACTTCATAGTGCGCCCCATTTCGCTCTCTATGCGCTGCGTAGCCTCCAGCACCTGGCGCGGAGCCATCGTGGTGAGAACCAGCACACAGGCATTGATATAGTCGTTGGGCGATGAATAGCCCCAAGGCTTGGTTTCGTAAAGAGCAGACTGGCGCTCTACCACACCAATCTGCTCTCCTATCTTTTCAATTACCTCGCGAATGTTGCGCTTTCGGTTGCCCAAATTCGTACCGAGACTTAAATATACCTGATACATACTTATTCACACTTTTATAAAATTGTGGATAACTAAGCTAAAACCCAAAATATCAACAACTTCTATGTGTATATAAACTGTTTATACCACAGTTAATCTGGAAGCATCAACAAAGAATCACCATAGCAGCCAAACATATAGCCATTCTTCACAGCCATCTTGTATGCCTCGTAAACCAGGTCGTAACCGCCAAAGGCTGCAGTACTCATCATCAGGGTTGACTCCGGATGATAGAAATTGGCTACGGCACAGTCAGCAAGACCGAAATCGTATGGAGGGAAGATGAACTTGTTGGTCCATCCGTCGAATGCCTTCATCATACCATCGGTGCCTACAGCCGTTTCTGTTGCCTTCATCACACTGGTACCGATAGCGCAGACGCGATGGCCGGCAAGCTTGGTCTTGTTAACCAGATCGCATGCCTCCTGACTGATCATCATCTGCTCAGAATCCATCTTGTGCTTGGTAAGGTCCTCCACCTCAATATCGTGGAAGTTGCCCAAACCGCAATGCAGGGTGATATAAGCCTCGTTGATACCGTTGATTTCCATACGCTTCATCAGCTCGCGTGAGAAGTGAAGACCGGTAGCAGGAGCAGTAACAGCACCCTCTACCTCAGCGAAAACACACTGGAAATCGTCCATATCATCCTCTGTAGCGTGATGATCCTCACGTGCATCGATAACGTAGCGAGGAAGCGGAGCCTCGCCCAGAGCGAAGAGCGAACGCTTGAAAACATCATGATTGCCATCCTCATCATAGAGGAAACGGAGGGTACGTCCACGGCTGGTGGTATTGTCGATAACCTCGGCAACCATCTCGTTGACATCATCGAAGAAAAGCTTGTTGCCGATACGGATCTTGCGGGCAGGCTCTACCAATACGTCCCAAAGGCGCATCTCAGGATTGAGCTCACGGAGCAGGAACACCTCAATCTTGGCATCGGTCTTCTCCTTGGTACCATAAAGACGGGCTGGGAAAACCTTGGTATTGTTGAAGATGAAGGTATCGCCCTCTTCGAAGTAATTCACGATATCCTTGAACTGCAGGAATACTGGATTGCCATCGGCATCAACCATATCCTTGCCGTTTTCATCTTTCTTGTACATCTCGATGGTTTCTGACTTCTTGTGGAGAACCATGAGTCGGGACTCATCGCGGCGAGTAATCTCGAATGTACGTTCACCACTAGCCGTTTTTACCACGTGCTTTGCCTTATGTGGATAAAGTGCCACCTGATCTTTTGGCAACTTAAAGTTAAATTGTGATAGCTTCATGTTATATTTTTTATTACTTGGATGGCTGAAGGCTGTCTTCAAGAGGCTGCTCATCAAGCCATTCCTGGAAATGATCAAAACTGATGCAGTTTTCTACTGCAAAACTTCCTGCCTTGGTACGGCGGAGGGCGGTAAGGTATGCGCCACTATCGAGAGCCCTGCCGATATCACGGGCGAGGGAGCGGATGTAAGTGCCTTTGCCGCAAACCACACGGATGCTGGCGGTCTTCTCCTCATCGTTATAATCGGTGAGTTCTATCTCGTCTACACGCACGGTCTTCGGCTTGAGCTGAACCTCTTCGCCTGCCCGGCGCAAGGCATAAGAGCGGTCGCCATTCACCTTTACGGCGCTGTAGGTAGGCGGAACCTGCTGAATCTCGCCCACAAACTGCTTGAGCGTTTCCTCCACCAGCTGGCGGGTGATATGCTTTGTAGGATAGGTGTGATTCACGCTGTGTTCCTTATCGTAGCTGGCGGTAGTAGCACCGAGCTGCAGGGTAGCTGTATACTCCTTAGTATGGGTCTGCAGCTGTTCTATCTGCTTGGTACATTTACCGGTGCAGAGCACCAGCACGCCAGTGGCAAGGGGATCGAGCGTACCGGCATGTCCTATCTTCACCTTAAAACCGAGCTTCTTGCTGAGCAGATAGCGAACATGTGCCAGGGCTCCGAAACTCGACATTCGATAAGGCTTGTCGATGGCAATAATTTCTCCTTTTCTGAAATCCATATTTTATGTTTAGTCAACCATCTGCATATCTACACCGCAAAGACCGCAGATGATAATGATAAGTCCTACTACGATACGGTACCAGCCGAAAGCTGCAAAACCGTACTTGGTGACATAATTGATGAAAAACTTGATGGCGAGAATGGCAACGATGAATGCTACCACTGAGCCTAATATCAATGTGAACAGGTTGTTGCCCTGGGTGAGCAATGAGCCGCCGCCATGGCTGATGAGCTTATAAACCTCGAGACAGGTGGCGCCAAACATGGTTGGCACAGCCAGGAAGAATGAGAACTCGGCTGCTGCCTTGCGGGTAAGACGCTGGGACATACCACCTACGATGGTTGACATGGAGCGCGATACACCAGGAATCATCGCTATACACTGAATGAAACCGATAATCAGGGCACGCTTGTAAGTAAGCTTGGTCTGTTCGCTGCCTTTATTGAATATCTTATCGCAGAAGAGCATGAAAATACCGCCAATGACAAGCATCCAGCCCACCAGTTGTACATTACCAAGGTTTGACTCGATGAAATCATTGAAGGCAAGACCCAATACCACGGCAGGCACGGTACCTACAACCAGACGGGCATAGAAATCGAACATCGCCTTCAAATAGGTCTTCTCACCGGTCTTCACAGCCTCTGGATAGAAGAATCTCTTCCAATACAGACAGATGACAGAAAGGATGGCGCCAAACTGGATGATGACAGTAAAGGCGTTGACAAACTTATCCTGGATATCTACACCCAGCAAATTTTCTGCTATAATCATGTGGCCCGTACTGGATACAGGCAAGAACTCGGTCAGTCCCTCTACGATAGAGATAATGATAGTCTGAATAAAATCCATCTAATAATAATATGTATATTAATTATAAATTATTCATTGTCTTTCGGTTTATGTATCACCGCATAGATGATTGAAAGGAAACCTATCAATGTTACGGTTGGTGCTACAACGATGCGACGGGTACTGAAAATATCAGTATCGAAGGTATGCTCGTTAGAACCGGCGCCACTCATCAGCAGAAAACCGATGATGATAATCGCCATTCCGATGCCTAACAAGATAAAGTTCATCTTGTCGAATGCTAAATTCTTCTTATCCATTACTTTATATAAATTACAATTTACAGTTTATAGCAAACTTGCTATACGGCAAAGCTGCTATTAACTTTTAACTATTAACTTTGAACTATCAACTAAATCTTATAAAGGTCTCCCGCCTTCATCTTCAGGAACTTATTGACTGAGATGCAGGCGCAGAAGGCGGTGATGATGATACCGAAGAGGAAGACGGAGCCGCCGGTGATGGCAAGTTCCTGCCAGCCCAAAACATTCATCAGTTCCGGTTCGTGGAGCGACCATGCATAGAGACAACCGCCCAGAAAACCATCTGCCAGCAGGGCTGAAACAACACCCACAAGCACAGCCTTGCGCAGGAACGGACGGCGGATAAAGCCCCAGGATGCACCTACCAGCTTCATCGTATGGATGGAGAAACGGCGGGCATAGATGCCCAGACGCACCGTATTGTTAATCAGCGAGAACGAGATGAAGGTGAGCAGGGCTGCTACAATCAGCAATCCGATACTGATCTTTGCCAACGAATTGTTCACCTGTTCTATCAGGTCGTGCTGATAAGTAACCTCGGTAACACGCGGATATGCCTTCAGTTCCTTGGCAATCCACTTCAATGAATCATTGTTCGCGTAATCTGCCTTCGTCGTAATCTCTATGGAAGGCTGGAAAGGATTGACACCGGCAAACTCGCTCGGGTTGGTACCCAAATCGCGGGTAGCTTCTTTCAGTGCCTCTTCCTTGGTGATATAAGTCAGCGTATTGACATAAGGTCTTGCATTCAGGCGTTTACACATCTGCAATCCCTCCGGGTTAGTCATATCCTGTTCGAGCATCACCTGTACCACGAGATTCTCCTTCACATAGGAAGAGAGATTACGTCCCATGAGGACAGAGAAGATAACTAATCCCAACAAAATGAGCACCATAGCGGTACTGATACACAAAGTAATGACCTGCAATCCACGATGATTGCTAGGCTTATATTGTTTCTTTCTCATTTTTAAAAATCTTTACTAACTTAAAACCAAAAGGGCACAATGACCCAAATTGTCTGCAAAGATACGCATAAACGAAGAGATTACAAAATAAAATAGCATTTATTTACATTTATTCAATTAATTAATCGAACCACAGGCAAAAGTTAAGTTCAATTGAAAAAGGAAAAGGGCCAACCTCACGGCCAGCCCTTCACATAATAAGTAAAATTCAAATAGGTATGACTTGAATTTACTAAATGAAAATTTACTATTCGGGATGGTAAATCCCTTTATGTACATTCATTACATCTTAGTGATGACACCCTTCTCTGAACTCTCCAGGAACTGGATGATGTTCTGAATCTCCGGTCCATCTGGCACCTGATCCTTGATCTGGTTAATGGCATCGAAGAGGGATGTCTGACCATGGAATACCAGTCGGTAGGCATTAGCAATATGCTTGCGAACCTTCTCGGTAAGCTCGGCTGCTTCCATGATGATGGTGTTAGGACCTGCATACTTCACAGGCTTTCCACCGGCAATGATATAAGGAGGAATATCCTTAGAGAAGGTAGTACCTGCCTGAATCATCGCCAAGTCGCCTACTCTAGTCTTGGCGTTCTCTACTACAGATGTTGAGTAGATGACACCGTTACCAATCACGCAGTCGCCCGCAATCTTGGTACCATAACCGAATACGCTACCGTTGCCGATTACGGTATCGTGAGAGATATGGGCACCTTCCATCAGGAAGTTATTGTTGCCCAGAACGGTCTTGCCGCCCTTATGGGTACCACGGTTGATAACCACGTTCTCACGGATGGTATTGTTATCGCCGATTACTACCTCACTCTCCTCACCTGTAAAGTGGAAGTCCTGTGGGAGGGCAGCGATAACGGCTGCCTGGAACACCTTATTATTATTACCCATGCGAGTACCGTTCATGATGCTCACGAATGGATAGATGGTACAGTTGTCGCCGATGACCACATCGTCCTCGATATAGACGAATGGATATATCTTGCAGTTGTCTCCAATCTTAGCCTTTGGAGAAACCTCTGCCTTTGGACTTATTATACTAGCCATAACTATAAACTATTAATTATTAACTATAAACTACTTAGCTCCTCCACCCAATGCATAGTAGAGATTTACTACTGCCTGCATCTTGTTGAAGTCATCAGCTACCTTAGAAAGCTGTACGTTGAGGAGGGAAGACTGTGCCTGGATGATTTCAAGGTAAGAGCTGCCTGCAATACCCATCAATTCCTTGGTAGATTCTACATTCTTCTCGAGTACTTCTATTCGCTTCTGCTCTATCTTGCTCTTCTCATCAGAGTAGTTGTAGAGAACCAGCGCATTGCTCACCTCGCTACCAGCCTTCAGCACGGTATTCTGCCAGGTGTTGTAAGCCTGCTCATACTGCATTTTAGCCACCTTCAAACCGGCAATGATACGGCCGTTTTGGAAAATTGGCTGGGTAAGAGAACCTACAGCTGAGAGCAACCACTTACCAGGGTTCACGATGCCCATAGCAGCTGAATTGGTGAAGGCACCTGTACCGGAAATAGTGATAGATGGATAGAACTTGCTGCGGGCGGTCTCTACACCATAGAAGCACTGGGCAAGATTCATCTCGGCTGCGTGGACATCAGCACGGTTGTTGAGCAACTGGATGCCTACACCGGTTGAGAAATTAGATGGAAGACTCTGGTTATCCAACTTGCCACGGGCGATGCTATGTGCCTGATCGCCGATGAGCAGACTCAGAGAGTTCTCTGTCTCACGAATCTGGCGCAACAGATCGGTCTTCTGGGTCAACACAGAATAGTAGTTAGACTGAGCTGACTGGATGGCTGGTGTACGGTAACCCAATCTGAGATCGTGCATCTTCTGCATAGTCTCCCAAGTATCCTTGGTCAATCCTTCCATATTGTTAACCAACTCCACCTGCTTGTCGAGCATCAACAGAGTATAATACATGTTGGCGATGTTGGCGATGAGGTTGGTCTTGACAGATACCTGATAATCCTGCAACTGGAGCAGCGCCATCTGGGCACTGCGCTTCTGAGATAGCAGATTGCCGAAGAGGTCTACCATCCAGCTGGCTGTAACAGGCATCGTGTAAGTCTTGGTGGCAGCCTGACCATCCCAGGAAGCGATGGTTCCCTGAGGAGTGAAAGACAAGGCAGGCAGGAATGCCAACTTAGCACACTTCAGCTGCTCTTCTGCTATCTTCACGTTCAAAGCCGCATTGAGGAGGTTGACATTGTTGTTCAATCCCTTCTCGATGAGCGACTGAAGCTGAGGGTCGGTAAAGACACTGCGCCAAGGGATATTGGCGAAGGTAGTAGTATCCTTTACAGCCAAAGTATCTGTATCAGAAGCTACATCGCGAACGATACCGCTGGTCTTCACATCCGGACGCTCATATTTTCCGTAGAGAGTCTTGCAGCTGCTCAGAGAGAGCGCTGCGAGACCCAATATGATGATATTTAAATTCTTTTTCATTGTTTCCTTTGAAGTTACATTGCGTTATTACTTCTTCTCGATACCCTTCTTCTGATGAGCTGCGTTGGCATACTGCTCCAACTCGGCAGCTACCTCCTCGTTCAACTCATCCTCGAACTTCATTGGGGTCAACTTCTCCTGCAACCACTGGAAGACTGCGAAGAGAGCAGGAACCACGAAGATCTGACAGATTGTACCGAGCAACATACCACCTACGGCGGCAGCACCCAGGGTCTGGTTACCATTCTTACCTACACCTGATGCGAACATCAGAGGCAACAGACCGATAACCATCGCCAGTGAGGTCATCAGGATAGGACGGAGACGGGCACCGGCACCTAGGATAGCTGAGTACTTGATAGCCATACCCGTACGACGACGCTCAAGGGCGAACTGTACGATAAGGATGGCGTTCTTAGCCAACAGACCGATCAACATAATCAACGAAATCTGCATGTAGATATCGTTAGAGTGACCGAAGAGGTTGGTGAAGATGAACGCACCTGCCAAACCGAATGGGATAGACAATACTACTGACAGAGGCAAGATGTAACTCTCGTACTGGGCACTCAAGATGAGGTAAACGAATACGATACAGAGTGCGAAAATCAAACCTGTAGAGTTGCTGGACTCAGCCTCAGAACGGGTCAAACCAGAGTACTCATAGCCGTAACCCTCTGGCAATGTCTCCTTGGCAACCTCAGCAATCGCCTTCATACCGTCACCGGTAGAGTAACCGCTGTTAGGAGTTACAGATACATCCATAGAGGTAAACAGGTTGAATCGGGTGATGTTTGCTGGACCATAAACCTTCTTCAAGTTCACGAACTCGCTTACAGGAGACATGGTGCCATCAGCACAACGTACATAAATCTTGCTCAGATCGTCTGGACGCATACGACTCTCAGGTCCAGCCTGAATCATGACACGGTAGAGCTTACCGTAGGCATTGAAGTTAGATGCGTAGAGACCACCAAGATAACCCTGCATGACAGACAATACTGTTGATGGAGAGATGCCAGCCTGCTTGGTCTTGGCAACATCTACATCTACCATATACTGTGGATAGTTAGGGTTATACTGAGTCTGGGCGGTCTGAATCTCAGGACGCTTGTTCAACTCAGCCAGGAACTTCTTCACATTATCAAAGAACTTATTCAAGTCACCACCGGTCTTATCCTGCATAGTCATGGTAATACCATTCTGCATAGAGAAACCGGAAATCATAGGTGGAGCAAAGGCAAGCACCTGTGCATCCTTGATTGTAGCAGTCTGCTTGTAGATCATACCCAATACAGAGGTATACTCCATAGGGTTGACAAACAGCGCCTCGATACCGCCACCGGTACAAGCCTCCTTGATACGGTGGAAGAATCCACCCGGACGCTCCTCGAATGGCTTCAGCTTCACGATGATAGTACCCTGGTTAGAACCGGCACCACCGATAAAGCTATAACCCATGATGGCGTTACGGGTTGCGATGGCTGGGTTGCTAGCCAGCATCTTATCTACCTGCTTAACCACCTCTGCTGTACGTTCCTGAGAAGTACCAGGAGCTGTAGAGATACAAGCGAAGATAGTACCGGTATCCTCATCAGGCACCAGACCCGTCTTGGTTGTACCCATCAGGGCAACCAGACCTACGATGCTGACAGCCACGAGGCTACCAGCGATGATGCCATGATTGATAACCCACTTGACACCACCTTTATATTTATTGGTAATCTTATCAAACTGATAGTTGAATCCAGCGTGGAATCGGTCGATGAAAGACATCTTCTTCTCGTGACCCTCCTCGTGTGGCTTCAGCAACACGGCACAGAGTGCAGGAGACAAAGTCAACGCATTGATAGCCGAAATAACGATAGATACCGCCATGGTTACACCGAACTCACGGTAGAAGTAACCGGAAGTACCACCGATGAACGATACAGGAACGAACACGGCAGACATCACCAACGTAATAGAGATGATGGCGCTGGAAATTTCGTTCATCGCATCGATAGCTGCAGTAAGGGCACTCTTGTAACCCTGGTCGAGCTTGGCGTGAACCGCCTCGACCACCACAATGGCATCATCGACCACAATCGCAATAGCCAGCAGCAGGGCTGACAGCGTAAGCAGGTTGATGGAGAATCCGAAGATCCAGAGGAAGAGGAAGGTACCGACCAAAGCCACAGGCACGGCAATCATAGGAATCAGCGTAGAACGGAAGTCCTGCAAGAAGATATACACTACGATAAACACCAGTACCAGGGTGATGATCAAGGTGAAGATAACTTCCTCGATAGATGCGAACAAGAACTCAGTAACATCCATCAGGATAACATTCTTCAACCCAGGAGGATAACTCTTCTCCAGTTCATCAAGCGATTTCTTTACGTCGCTGGCAATCTGGGTAGCGTTGGAACCGGCAATCTGCTGAACCATACCCAGCACGGCAGGCTGACCATCATTGAGCAGGTTTACGTTATACTGCAAACCACCCAACTCAACCTTGGCAATTTCGCCCAAACGGAGCGTCTGACCGGAAGTATTGCTCTTGATAAGGATGTTCTCATACTCCATTGGAGTCTTCAAACGACCCTTGTAGCGCAAGGTATATTCATACTGCATATCAGAGCTTTCACCAAAGCTACCAGGGGCAGCCTCGATATTCTGCTCTGCCAAAGCCTGAGAAACATCAGAAGGAACCAGTCCGAACTCCTTCATCTTCTCTGGCTTCAACCAGATACGCATAGAGTAGTTACGGGTAGAAGGGCTCTGCACATCACCCACACCATTGATACGCTTCAACTGAGGAATGACGTTGATCAGGGCGTAGTTGGTAACAAACTGGTCGTCATAACGGCCATCGTCTGTAGTCAGAGCGAACATGATGACGTTAGAACTCTGACGCTTGGTTACAGTGACACCCACCCTGGTAACCTCGGCAGGCAGCAGAGACTGCGCCTGAGATACACGGTTCTGTACGTTGACCGCAGCCATATCTGGGTCGGAACCCTGCTTGAAGTAAACGGTGATCTGAGCAAGACCAGAGTTAGACGCGGAAGAGGTCATATAAGTCATGTTCTCCACACCGTTGATACTCTCCTCCAGCGGAGCAACGACAGAGTTCAACACCGTCTGGGCATCTGCACCCGTATAGGTAGCAGTTACCGAGATGGTAGGCGGCGCGATATTCGGATACTGCTCGATAGGCAGCGATACCAAGCCGATAATACCCAGCAAGACGAAGAAGATGGAAACCACCGTCGAAAGTACCGGGCGTTTTATAAAGTTTGTAAATGACATAATTTACTATTTTTCTTTATACCTTATTATATATTACTTCTTTCCGCCCATAGCAGTAGCGAAGGCATGAGCGTTATCCTGAGACTCAGCCAACTTGGCAGCCTCAGCAATCTTCTGATTGTAACGCTCCAGAGTGATAGGCTTGATCTGCTGACCATCGGTCAACTTGGTAATACCCTTCAAAACAATACGATCGCCTACATGAAGACCTGCAGTTACGATATAGTTCTTGCCATCATCCTGTGGATTTACCTTGATCTCAGAATACTTCACCTTGTTATCCTTGGTTACGATGTAAACGAAGATCTTATCCTGAACCTGAGAGCAAGCCTCCTGAGGGATAACGATAGCGCTGTTATGATCGTTAGGAACGACGATAGAACCTGCACCACCACTCTTCAGCAACTTCTCTGGGTTAGCGAAGTGAGCGATGAGAGAGATAGAACCGGAAGTAGCATCGATGACACCACTCATCTTAACCACCTTACCTGGGTGATTATAGATAGAACCGTCTGCCAACTGCAACTTAACAGCTGGGAACGCTGCGATGGCTGCCTGAACGCTACCATTGGTCTTAGACATGCTCAAGATCTGAGACTCAGAGAGTGAGAAGAATACCTCCATAGTGCTGATATTGGAAACGGTAGTAAGAGCCTGACCAGAAGCACTTACCAGAGCACCGACCTTGAAAGGAAGACTACCTACTACACCAGCAGAAGGACTGGTAACGGTACACCAAGCCAACTGCTCGCGGGCTGAAGCCAATGCTGCCTCTGCCTGAGCTACCTGAGCCTTAGCTGTTGCATAGCTGTTAGCTGCTGTAGAGAGTTCAAATTCACCGATAATCTTGCTATCATACAATTTTTTATTGTTCTGATAGGTCAACTTGGCTGTATTAGCCTGTGCCTTAGCTGTATTTACAGCGGCAGCTGCAGAACGGACAGCAGCCTGATAGGTCTCGCTATCAATAGAGAACAAAGCCTGACCTGCTGATACAGTCTGTCCCTCGTGTACAAAAACCTTAGTGATAAAACCAGAAACTTTAGGACGTACCTCTACATCCTGGATACCCTTGATGGTAGCAGGATAGGTAGTCTGCAATGCGGCGCTGGAAGTACCGATAGTAGCCACAGCGAACTCATCATCGCTGAAGTCAGGCAGACCGCCCTTCTTACTTCCACCACATGATGTCAACGCAGCAAGAACACAAACTGCTGCAACAAACAAAACGCTTTTAATTTTCATACCTATTTTTATATTATAAATTTATTATTTAATCTTTTATCTTCTCTTATCCAAAAGTCTTTTCGTCCTCTAGCGAAAACTTTTATGCGCCTTTAAGTTTTAAAAGCACTGCAAAAGTACTAATAATAAATGAATAACGGCTCGCAAGGAGCCGTTATTTAACAAAAATTATTCTCTATTTTGTGTTTTCTGCATTTACCAATCCCATCTCCTGAGCCTTCTTCATCAGAAGTTCCATCAACGGTTCACGCTCATTAGCCACCTTATTATCCAATACAGCATCCTTGAGATACTGCTTCAGGGTGCCTACCTCGCGGCAAGGGGTAAGATGGAACATCTCCATAATCTCATTACCATCGATGCATGGCTGGAGAAGTCGCTTATAATCACGTTCCTGCAGATCAACCAGTTTCTCGCGCACCATCTTGAAATTATCCAGAAAACGCTTCTTGCGCACCTGGTTCTTGCTGGTGATATCAGCCTCGCAGAGCGTCATCAGGTCGTTGATGTCATCACCGGCATCATTCAGCAGGCGGCGAACGGCACTGTCGGTAACCTCCTCATCAGCAATCACAATCGGACGCATGTGGAGTTCTACCAGCTTCTGCACATACTTCATCTTCGCATCCATCGGAAGTTTCATACGGCGGAAGATACCCGGAATCATCTTTGCACCTATTATATTATGACTGTGGAATGTCCAGCCGATATTGTTGTCCCAGCGCTTGCTCTTCGGTTTACCGATGTCGTGGAAGAGAGCAGCCCAGCGGAGCCAGAGGTTATCAGAATGCTTGCACACATTCTCGAGCACCTCCATCGTATGGTCGTAATTATTCTTATGTGCCCTGCCGTTACGGGTTTCCACCTTGTCCATCGCAATCAGTTCCGGAAGAATGAGATCGAGCAGACCTGTATCTTTCAGGTAATAGAAACCGCTGCTTGGGTGCTTGGAGAGCATAATCTTGTTCATCTCGTCGCAGATTCGCTCAGCACTGATAATCTTCAGGCGCTCGGCATTGCGGGAGAGCGCATCATAGGTCTCCTCCTCTATCTGGAAATTGAGTTGGGTAGCGAAACGCACGCAACGCATCATACGCAGCGGGTCATCAGAAAAAGTGATATCCGGGTCGAGCGGAGTGGCAATAATGCCATCTTCCATATCGTAGACGCCATCAAAAGGATCTACGAGTTCTCCAAAACGGTCTTTGTTCAGGCAGATAGCCATCGCATTGATGGTAAAGTCGCGGCGGTTCTGGTCATCCTCCAGCGTTCCATCTTCCACAATAGGCTTTCTGGAATCGTGCTGATAGCTCTCCTTACGGGCGCCAACAAACTCCACTTCTGTATCCTGATATTTCACTTGTGCTGTTCCGAAATTACGGAACACAGAGAGATGCGCCTTTCTTCCGAGCATCTTCTTCAAGGCAGAAGCAACCTCTATACCGCTACCAACCACAACGACATCAATATCATTGGAAGGTCGCTCCAGGAAGAGGTCACGCACATATCCACCTACTACATAACACTCCACAGACAGCCCATCTGCTGCCTCTGAAATCTTATGAAATATATCCTTATCCAGTATCTGTGCCAGTTCGGCATTGGTCAAATTTCTCATACTCTTTTTACTTTCGGGGTGCAAAGTTACAGCAAATCGAGCGAAAAACAAAATAAATCGCGATTTATTTTTTCTTCCGAGTGCAGCGTAACTTATCAAAAGTTACAGCAAATTAAGCGAAAAACAAAATAATTATTTGGCTATTTCATAATAAATGCGTAAATTTGCACCGAATTTCGAAATTATTATGGCAGATTTATTGAAAACAGAACAGCAGTTTAAGGATGTCATGAGTGAATGCAGGACATTATTTGAGAAGAAGCTTCATGATTATGGAGCCTCTTGGAGAATCTTGCGCCCTTCTTCTCTGACAGACCAGCTCTATATCAAGGCGAAGCGCATCCGCTCGCTCGAAATCAAGAAAGAATCTTTGGTTGGCGAAGGTATCCGTCCGGAATTCATTGCCCTTATCAATTATGGTATCATAGGACTCATCCAGCTCGAAAAGCCTTTTGTGGATGAGGTGGATATGACACCCGAAGAGGCTATAAAACTATACGACCTCCATGCAAAGGAGGCACTGGAACTGATGCTCAGGAAAAACCATGACTATGATGAAGCATGGCGCTCGATGAGAGTCAGCAGTTATACAGACTTCATCCTGACCAAGATTCAGCGCGTAAAGGAAATTGAAGACATCGCAGGCGCTACCCTCGTTTCTGAAGGTATTGATGCCAACTATATGGACATCATCAACTATGCCGTCTTCGGTGCCATCAAAATGAGCGAGAAGTAAAAATATAAAATGATGAAGAATAAGGCAACTCACATATTAACAAAGATAGCGGTCAATATTGGGCGACTTCTGATGGCAATAACCTTCATTTTCTCAGGATTTGTGAAGGGAATTGACCCATTAGGCACGCAATACAAGATAACCGACTATCTGGAGGCGCTGCACATCGACTGGATGTTCCCTTCATGGAGCACATTACTGATGTCTATCGTGCTGGCTATGTGCGAGTTTGCCATCGGTATCTTCCTGCTTCTTGCCATCCGCAGAAAACTGGTCAGCAAGATTGCGCTGCTCTTAATGAGCGTGATGACGCTGATTACCTTGTGGATTGTCATCGCAGACCCGGTGAAAGATTGCGGCTGTTTCGGTGATGCCGTCGTACTCACCAACATGGAGACGTTCGTCAAGAACCTCATCCTCCTTGCCATCGCTATCCTGCTATGGAAGAAACCGCTGGAAATGTCACAGTTGGTATCTAAACCAACCCAGTGGATTGCCATCAACTACACCTTTCTCTTCTCCATCGTGATGAGTATCTGGAGTCTGTGGTATCTGCCGCAATTCGACTTCCGTCCTTATCATATAGGTGTCAACATCGCCAAGGGCATGGAGATTCCGAAGGGAGCCAAGCAACCCAAGTTTGATACCACCTTCATCCTGGAGAAGAACGGAGAACGGAAGGAGTTTACGATAGACAACTATCCCGACTCCACCTGGACTTTCATCGACAGCAAGACGGTTCAGACCGAAGAAGGTTACGTACCTCCAATCCACGACTTCAGCATAGCTGATGCCAAGACGGGAGAAGACATTACCCAGGAAGTGACTCACGATAAAGGCTACACCTTCCTCCTGGTTTCGCCACATCTTGAATTTGCCGACGACAGCAACTTCGGCAATATCGATGAGATTTACGAATATGCCAACGACCATGGCTACCGTTTTCTCTGCCTCACGGCAAGTACGGAGAAAGCCATCAAGCACTGGCAGGACATAACAGGAGCGGAATATCCCTTCTATGTCACAGACGAGACTACGCTGAAGACGGTAATCCGCAGCAACCCAGGTCTTCTTCTGCTGAAGAACGGAACCATCATCCAGAAATGGAGCCACAACGATTTGCCTGACATGGCAGAGATTGGTGACAAGCCATTGGAGAAGACCGAGATAGGCAAGATGCCGGAAGTAAGTGCCGCCAAGAAGATAGCCGGCATCATCTCCTGGTTCATCATTCCGCTGGTACTCCTCACCATTGCCGACCGGCTCTGGGCTTGGGGCGCCTGGATCAGAAAGAAAGAGAATTCGAACAGAATATTATCAACTTTTAAAAAGAAAAGAAAAATGAGAAAGAAAATTGTAGCAGGTAACTGGAAAATGAACATGAACCTGCAGGACGGTGTTGCTCTCGCTAAGGAGATCAACGAGGCATTGGTAGCAGACAAACCAAACTGCGACGTAGTAATCTGTACTCCATTCATCCACTTGGCTTCTGTAGCTCAGGTTTTGGATTCAGAGATTGTAGGTCTTGGTGCAGAGAACTGCGCAGACAAGGCTAAGGGTGCTTTCACTGGTGAGGTTTCAGCAGAGATGGTAAAGAGCACAGGTGCTCAGTATGTTATCCTCGGTCACTCAGAGCGTCGTCAGTACTATGGCGAGACAGCTGAGATCCTGAAGGAGAAGGTAGAGTTGGCTTTGGCTAACGGTTTGAAGGTTATCTTCTGCTGCGGTGAGACTCTCGAGGAGCGTGAGGCTGAGAAGCAGAACGAGGTAGTAAAGGCTGAGTTGGAAGGTTCAGTATTCCACTTGAGCGCTGACGCTTGGAAGAACATCATCCTTGCTTACGAGCCAATCTGGGCTATCGGTACAGGTAAGACTGCTACTTCTGACCAGGCTGAAGAGATGTTGGCATACATCCGCTCTATCGTAGCAGAGAAGTATGGCAACGAGGCTGCTGAGGAGACATCAATCCTCTACGGTGGTAGCTGCAAGGCTAGCAACGCTCCTGAGCTCTTCGCTAAGCCAAACATCGACGGTGGTTTGATCGGTGGTGCTTCTTTGAAGGCTGCTGACTTCAAGGGTATCATCGACGCTTGGAAGAAGTAATCTCATAAGGATATTACATTTCCCGAAGGGATGCCTTCTTCGTGAAGCGCATCCCTTCATTCTTCATTACACCTTATTATATATTGAGAGAACCAAAAATAAGGTGCTGTTAAAAAAACAAGACGACAAACATAAAAGGAATAGTCATGAAACAATTCGTCACATTATTGATTATGATCCTCTGCTCAACATTCACAGCTAATGCGCAGAACTACCTGGACCATCTCAAAAAGAAGGAACCGGGAAAGGGTGTTGTAACCGTGAACCAAAGTAAGGCGATTGATGAACTGGTAAACGGCAAACAAGTGATTCCACAAGACGACAAGACTAAGACTACCCCACAGAAAAAAGAAAAAGAGCCTGAAACTCAGCACAAGCAGGGGTCTGATTCCCTGAAGAAGACTGAGCCACAGCATCATGAGGCAAACCGAGAGAATGCCCATGTGAACAATGCCCAAAAGGCAGAGAACAAAAAAGAAGAAACAGAGACACCTGTAGTGGATATGCGCAAGAAAGTGATGCGCAAGAGCTATAAGGTTACAGGATATAGAGTACAGGCTTTTGCTGGCGGCAATTCGCGTAACGACCGCCTGAAAGCAGAACAGACTGGCAATCAGCTGAAAGTTCATTTCCCTGAGCAGCCGGTTTATGTTCATTTCTACTCTCCAAGATGGATTTGCCGAATGGGCAACTTCCGCAGTTTAGCTGAAGCCCAGAAGATGCTTGCCAAGGTTCGTTCCCTGGGATACAGACAGGCATGCCTTGTAAAGGGACAGATTACGGTACAGTACTAGTTAATAGTTTATAGTTGATAGTTAACAGCTGATAGTTTACAGTTGATAGTTTACAGCATTTATGCCGTAGGTCTAACTATAAACTATTAATTATAAATTATAAACTTTTATGCCGTAGGCCTAACTATAAACTATTAATTGTAAATTATTGACTATTAATTAAGAATTATAAATTAAATAAGATGAATCCAGAAACAGAATTTCGCGAGGGATTGGACGAACTCGCAGAACACTATACTGAAGTATTAAAGCTCTTGGGAGAAGACCCTGAACGTGAAGGACTTGTAAAAACACCGATGCGAGTAGCCAAGGCTATGCAGATACTGACCCGTGGCTATACACAGGATGCACACAAGGTATTGACCGATGCCCTCTTTGAAGAGAAATACAACCAGATGGTCATCGTGAAAGATATTGATTTCTTCTCGATGTGCGAGCACCACATGCTTCCTTTCTATGGCAAGGTGCATGTAGCCTATATCCCGAACGGCAAGATTACAGGTCTGAGCAAGATTGCCCGTGTGGTTGATATCTACAGCCACCGTCTCCAGGTACAGGAGCGTCTTACCCAGCAGATTAAAGACTGTATTCAGGAAACATTGAATCCGCAGGGCGTAATGGTAGTGATAGAAGCCAAGCACATGTGCATGCAGATGCGAGGTGTAGAGAAACAGAATTCCATTACCACCACCAGCGACTACAGCGGAGTTTTCAATTCACTGAACACCCGCCAGGAGTTTATGAGTCTGCTGAGAGGAGAAAGTAAAAGAATCTAATATATAGTTAATAGTCTACAGTTGATAGTTTATAGAGCATTCTTGCCATCAACAGTAAACTATTAACTCTTAACTATAAACTATAAAAAAATGAAGTTTATATCTTGGAATGTAAATGGCCTGCGCGCTTGCGTGGGCAAGGACTTCGAGAACCAGTTTAAGGAACTCGATGCCGACTTCTTCTGCCTGCAGGAAACAAAGATGCAGGAGGGACAGCTCAACCTTCAGTTTGAGGGCTACGAGAGTTATTGGAACTACGCTGAGAAAAAAGGATACTCCGGTACAGCTATCTATACCAAGCACAAGCCATTAAACGTAAGTTATGGTATGGGCGTAGAGGAACATGATCATGAAGGCAGAATCATCACGCTGGAATATGACCTGTTCTATCTCGTTACCTGCTACACCCCAAATTCGCAGACAGAGCTCAAGCGCCTGGATTATCGCATGACTTGGGAAGACGATTTCCGCAAGTTCCTGAAATCTCTTGACGCCAAGAAACCTGTTATCATCTGCGGCGATCTGAATGTAGCACACGAAGAGATAGATATCAAGAATCCGAAGACCAACCGCCGTAATGCCGGTTTCACCGATGAGGAGCGCGAAAAGATGACCGTTCTTCTGAATGATGGCTTCACCGACAGCTTCCGTTATCTCCATCCTGATGAGGTAACCTATTCGTGGTGGTCATACCGTTTCAAGGCGCGCGAGAAGAATGCCGGTTGGCGTATTGACTACTTCCTTGTCTCCGACCGTATCAAGGAACAGATTACAGAAGCTAAGATCCATACAGAAATCATGGGCAGCGACCATTGTCCGGTAGAAGTAGATTTAACGTTCTAATCCTACCTTTCATCCAACATCAACAAGAATAATCAGAAGAGGGTGTGTCATAAGTTTATGATTCACCCTCTTCTTGTTGTTGGTAAATATAGGTTATAAAAAAAAAGGGGATGCACCTTCCTCACGGAAGCCATCCCCATATTGGTCATATCAACATAAAATTTTAATTTATATAAGAGAGATTTTCTTCAAATTCAATGAAGTAACAAAACTACATAGTTGCTTATTTCTGATTACATGAACTGCTTCAACTCAGAGAGATTTCTCTTCTCAGAAGAACCGTCCTTGTAAGTTACCATGAAGTAATCGTGAACAGACTTGCCATTCTTGAACTGAACGACAGCTACACCGCCTTCACGGAGCTGGAGTGTGAAATAGCCTTCGCGCTTACCATTGACATAGTTGCCATGCCACTTCTCCTTACCATTCTTATAATAGGTAGTAACCTCACCATCAAAGATAGTATTGCGATCGTTGCCGAGGTCGATAAAACTATAACCACCTTCAGCACGGAGATTACCGTTCATATAGAAGTCCTGGAAAACGTCCTTCTTGTTAAGGCCTGAACCAGTAGTCATCAGCAGTCTGTAATAACTAGCCTGATCTGCACTGGCTACATTGCTCATATTTTCTGCATAGAAAATAGTGTCAGCTACAACTGTTGCATTCTCTACGTGCTTACGACCGAAAGCTGCTATGGTCATCAAAGCCATCAATGAGAATAATATCATTCGTTTCATATTGTTTATTTTTAGGATGTTATTGTAATTGTCTTTGTTTCTTTTTCTGGTGCAAAGATACAACGATTTCCGAAAAATTCATAATTCCTTAACGCTATTTTATCTTATTTTTTGAGCAAGTAATACTTTTTGATTTTGAACGCACACAAGCTTACAATTTGCAATTTCATAGCCCAAAAATTTGCATATTACACGAAGGTATACCTTATAAAACGCTATTTTCATGGAGCCAAGTTTACAAAATGTAACTGAATTGATATACATCAAGAAGATGGAAGCACAAGTTTTTTGGCATTTCGAGAAACTTTTTCAGGATATTTCTCGCCTATCTTCTTTTATTTTTGTATTTTTGCACGAAAATATATAATATAAGGTACGCACATGAGAAAAATTCTTTATTTCATGATCGCCCTCACCGTCCTCAGCTTTGCATCATGCAAGGATACCGAAGGATCTATCGGCGACCCTATCATATCCCACGGGCAAGACCGTGACACAGATATCATTACAGGCGATGATTATGTCTATCATCTGCCTGTCATCTTCCATGTCTTCTACAGTAACACCACGCAATACATCGAATATACCCGCCTCAAGGAGATTCTCTCCAACGTGAACGAACTTTACCAGGGTGATGTCTACAACTATCAGATGGATACCGTCCCGAGCGAGAACCTGCATATCCAGTTCGAACTGGCTGAAAAGGATGAGAGCGGCAAGAGACTCAGTACACCAGGTGTGGAATATATCAAGGTTCCAGAACCGGAGTTCGACTGCGAGAGTTTCATGAAGGACAAGAATTATGTAAAGTACTGCTGGGACCAGAACAACTACATCAATGTGATGGTATATGCCTTCAAGAAGACCGATGAGAACAGCACCACGCTGGGCATCAGTCATCTGCCTTACCAAGTAGGCGGCTATCCCCAGATAGATGGTTTGGGCAATGGCAAGAACTACCCGCTGAACAAACCGGGCGATTTTCCATATTGCGTTTCGCTCAATTCAATCTATGTGGGAAGGGAAAATGAAGGAACCCGGTATACTACAGATAAGAATCATAAGGGATATACCTACAATACAACCGACCCGAATGCTACGCTGGCCCACGAACTGGGACATTATCTGGGTCTTTTCCACAGTTTCTCAGAAAAGACAGTGAAAGACAAATCAGAGGCAGCCGATGATGATGACGACTCTGACTATTGCGATGATACGCCTAGCTACAACCGAATAGCATACGGCAAATGGCTGACAGAATATGTCAGCAAGGCACAAGCCATCAAGAAGGATACCACGCTCAGCATGCGAGAGCTTGCCAAACGCACCAACAGCAAGGGCGAGAAATGGCAGGCTGACAATCTGATGGACTACAGCATCTGTTACAGCATGCGATTCACCCCAGAACAGGCAAACCGCATCCGTCAGGTTCTGTATTACTCGCCCCTGATACCGGGTCCGAAGAAGGTTCGTCCGAGAACCCGTGCATGGGATGAGATGCCGGAAACAGAAGATGACCTCCCAATCCGATATGCCAAGGAAAAGGCTGTCAGCATCAAGGACATCCGGATACTGAAGGCTGAAAAATAGCAAAATCAGAAAAAAGAGTATTAAAAGAAATAGAAACAAGAAGAAAATGAAATATACAATCAAGGCTCCACGCCAACTCAATGCAAGTATCAACTTGCCAGCTTCCAAGAGTATCAGCAACCGTGCATTGGTAATCAATGCCATGGCGGGATGCAAGTTGCAGCCCCGCAACCTGAGCGATTGCGATGATACAGAAGTCATCATTGCGGCACTGCGCGATATGCCTGATGTCATCAACATCAAGGCTGCCGGTACCGCCATGCGCTTTATGACCGCCTATCTTTCTGCTACACCGGGCGAGCATACCATCACAGGTACCGAGCGCATGCAGAACCGCCCTATTGCTATCCTGGTAGATGCCCTGCGCTACCTCGGAGCTGATATACAGTATGAAAAGAAAGAGGGCTATCCTCCACTCCACATCGTAGGTAAGCCATTGGAAGGCGGACATCTCGAAGTGGTGGGAAACATCAGTTCGCAGTATATCTCGGCACTGCTGATGATTGGGCCTATCCTGAAAAACGGTCTGGAACTGAAACTGACGGGCGAGATAGCATCACGTCCTTACATCGACCTCACGCTGTGGACGATGCAGAACTTCGGAGCCAGTGCCGAATGGACCGATGTGGATACCATCACCGTTAAGCCACAACCTTACAGCTGCGTAGCCGACTACACCATCGAGAATGACTGGAGCGCTTCTTCTTACTGGTATGAAATGATGGCGCTGAACGGAAACCCTGATTCTGAGGTAAGACTCGAAGGCTTGTTCGACAGTTCCAAGCAGGGCGATTCTGTCGTAAAATACATCTTCAGTCTGCTGGGCGTGAAATCAGAATTTGAGAACCGAGATGTTCTTTCTCCTGTCAAGTTGAAAGTCCAGCGCTGTCTCTTGCCTCGTTTCGACTACGATTTCAGCGGTTCTCCAGACCTAGCACAGACCATCGTTGTAGCCTGCTGTGCCCTGGGCGTAAAGTTTAAGTTCACCGGCCTTGCCAGTCTCAAGATCAAGGAGACCGACCGCATCGAGGCATTGAAGAAGGAGCTGAAGAAGGTAGGTTACGTGATTTATGACGAGAACGATAACACGCTGATTTGGGATGGCGAGACTTGCGAGCCTAGTTTCGAGCCTATCGACACCTACGAGGACCATCGCATGGCACTTGCCTTCGCCCCTCTTGCCTTCAAGTTCCCTCAGATTGAAATCAACAATCCTGAGGTGGTGAGCAAATCCTATCCTCATTATTGGGAAGACCTGAAGAAAGTTGGGTTTGAGATAGTTGAAAGTTAATAGTTAATAGTTAACAGTTTATGCTATATTTAGTTTTTGCCCTGGTGGTCCTAGGCTTGATAAGCGCCATCTTCGGCATCATTTCTCATCGCAAGGGAGAGGATGAAGAACCGCTGCAGGAAGGAGTTTCGTGCAATACCTGCAACGGAGAGAACTCCAAATGCGAACAGGAATGCATGATGGAAGCCGCCACCAAGGAAATAGAATACTACGATGACGAGGAACTCGACCGGTTTGCAGGAAGAGCTGCCGACGACTATACCGATGAGGAGGTAGAGGAATTCTCGGAAGTGCTCTATACGATGCAGCCGGAAGAGGTGGCGGGATGGAACCGAAGTCTGATACTGAGAGGCATCAACCTGCCTAACCAGATAAAGGACGAAGTCATCAGTTTTTTAAGTTAAACATGCAATGCACAAAGTTCAAAGTATTAAGTTCAAAGTAAAGACATGGATATACTGCAATATACATTTTTTCAGAACGCGCTGATTGGCGCCCTACTGGCAAGCATCCTGTGTGGCTTTGTAGGCACCTACATCGTCACCCGCCGGCTGGTCTTCATCAGCGGTGGCATTACGCATGCCTCTTTTGGCGGCATCGGTATCGGCGTATTTGCAGGCATCAACCCCATACTCTCTGCCATGGTATTCGCTATCTTGAGTGCCTTCGGCGTGCAATGGGTATCACGGAAGAAAGATGTGCGCAAAGACTCTGCCATCGCCATGTTCTGGACCCTTGGCATGAGCGTGGGCATCATCTGCTGCTTCCTTACTCCGGGATTCATGCCCGACCTGCCCTCTTTCCTCTTCGGAAGTATACTTGCCATCGACAGCACAGACCTCTGGCTTCTGGCAGGTCTTACCCTGTTTGTAGCATTGCTGTTCACCTTTCTGCTGCGTCCTATCCAGACCATCGCATTCGACAGCACCTTTGCCAAATCGCAACATCTGCCGGTTACTGCGATAGAATATATGATGATGACGCTCATCGCCATGACCATCGTGGCAACCATCAAGATGGTGGGCATCGTACTTGCCATCAGTCTGCTCACCATACCACAGATGACTGCCAACCTCTTCACCTACAGCTACAAACGCATGATAGGAGCCAGCATCGTGATAGGCTGCATCGACTGCATCGTAGGCCTCTATGCCAGTTATCTGCTCAATGTGCCATCTGGTGCAACCATCATCTTCGTCAGCATCATCCTGTTTGCAGCAGCAAGGATACTGGCAGCCAGAAAGCACTAAGGCTTTCACACGCTCCGAAAGAAAAATTTCAAATAAAGAAGAAACTTATGTTGAAGGATTTCCCATTCAGAAACTTCTTGCCAGCTATGGTTATCCTTGCCTTTGCAATGACCATAGCAGGATGCTCTGCGCAGAAGAATACGGCGAAGAGCAGATGGTGGCATGCCTTCAACGCCCGATACAACACCTATTATAATGGGACCGTAGCCTATATTGAAGGCTCGCTCGAAAAGGAAAACGGAAATAAGGACAATTACTCTGAAATGATTCCTTATTATACGGTTGGCAACAAGAACAGCCGCGAACTTGGCAAGTCGAACTACGACCGCGCCATCGAGAAATGCGAGAAAGCCATTCACCAGCATAGCATCAAGCGCCGCCCGGTATGGGACAAGAAACGCCGCAAGACTGCCAAAGACCTGGAATGGCTGCAGCGCCGTGAATATAATCCGTTCCTCTGGAAGGCATGGATGCTGATGGGCCGTTCCCAGTTTTTTGAAGGCGATTTCCAGTCGGCAGCAGCTACATTCGCCTATATGAGCCGCCTCTACGCTACCCAACCCGGCATTTACGGCAAGGCACGTGCCTGGCTCGCCAAGAGTTATCTCGAATCGGGATGGATATACGATGCTGAAGATGTAATCCGTAATATCGAGCGCGATTCCATCCACTGGCGTGCCCAGAAGGAATGGGACAAGACCTATGCCCTCTACTATCTGAAGACCGGACGCTATCAGGAGGCCGTTCCGTATCTCCGCAAAGCCATCGGCTATGAGATGCGACGCAAGCAGAAAGCCCGCCTCTGGTATCTGATGGGACAGGTAGAAGCACTACAGGGACATGCCCAGAATGCCTACCGTGCCTTCAAGCATGTCATCCGTCTCAATCCGCCTTACGAACTGGAGTTCAATGCCCGCATCTCCATGACCGAGGTACTGGCAACCAACAACTCCCGGAAGATGGTATCGAAATTGAAGCGAATGGCAGCGAGCGACAAGAATCAGGAATATCTCGACCAGGTTTATTATGCCATCGGCAACATACATCTCAACCAGGGCGATACCCTTCAGGCTATTGCTGCATACGAAAAGGGTGCCGCGAAATCAAGCCGAAACGGAGTAGAGAAAGGTGTATTGCTGCTGCATCTGGGCAATGTATACTGGCAATGCCACCGATATGGCGATGCCAAGCGATGCTATGATGCAGCCATCGGACTCCTAGACCAGGACCGCAAAGACTACAAACAGCTCTCCGACCGTTCGAAGGTTCTCGATGAACTGGTGCCTTATACCGACGCCATCTATCTACAGGACTCCCTGCAATCACTCGCCCGCATGAGCGAAACAGAACGGAATGTCGCCATTGACAAGGTGATAGATGCCCTGAAAAAGCAGGAAAAGGAAGAAAAGAGAAGACTTGCCGACCAGGAATTGGCAGAACAGCAGGGCAACTCTGACTTCGGAAGAAACAACGGCAATGGTTATAACAGCAGAAATAACAGGAATCAGGGAAACAGCAATGCCTCATCCGGCTTCGGAAACGGAGCCATGGGTAACGGCGGTTTCGGCAACACCAATACCTGGTATTTCTATTCCCAATCTGCCGTAGCCCAAGGCAAACAGCAGTTTGAGCGCCTCTGGGGCAAACGAAAGAACATAGACAACTGGCAGCGGAGCAACCAGACCGTAGTAGCCGATGCCAAAGGTGTAGAAGAAATGACTGATGAACAGCGCGATTCACTCCTCAACGAGGCACAGAAAAAAGACCTTGAGAAGGAGAAAGAGAAGAACCTGAGTGCAGAAGAAGATCCGCATCAGCGTGCCTACTATCTCGCTCAGATTCCGCTCACCGAAGAGAAGATGGCAGAAAGCAATCAGATTCTGGACGACGGACTGCTGCATGCCGGCATCATTCTGAAAGATAAGCTTGATGATCTGGACGAAAGCGAACGCATGCTGCAGCGACTGGTGAAGAAGAACGCTGCATACGAACATCTCGATGATGCCTACTATCACCTCTACCTGCTCTACAACATCAGGAAGCAGCCAGGCATTGCCAGCCGCTATCTCGACCTGTTGAAAGCGAATTATCCGGAGAGCCAATGGACCGTCCTGCTCACCTCCCCTTACTATGAGGAAGATGCGAAGATGGGCATTCATCTCGAAGATTCGCTCTATGCTGCCACCTACGATGCCTTCAAGGCTAACCTATATAATAAGGTGGTACACAACAGGGCTATCTCTGACAAGCGCTATCCTGAAGGAGCCAACCGCGACAAGTTCCTCTTTATCGGCGGACTCACCCAGCTCCACGAGGGTAATATCCAGGCTTGTCTTGATGATATGCAGCAGGTGGTAGAGAAATATCCGAACAGTCGACTCAGCGAAATGGCGGGAATGATTCTCAACGGAGTGAAAGCCGGCAGACAGCTCAAGGGCGGCACATTCGACCTGAGCAATGTATGGTCGCGCCGCAACGCCGTACTCAATGATGACGTCAAATCCAAAGCAAAGGTATTCAGCATTGAGCGCAACGAGCCGTTCGTCTTCATGCTCGCCTACGTTCCCGATTCTGTAAACGAGAACCAGTTGCTCTTCGAGATGGCGAAATATAATTTCACCTCCTATCTCGTGCGTAATTTCGACCTCGTCATTGACGAGCAGAATGGTCTGCACCGCATGCAGGTAAAGGGCTTCCGCAATTACGATGAAGCACGCCAGTATGCCAACGACATCTACCAGCATCAGGCCATCACCCAGCTCCTCTCAAAGGGAGCCCGCGGCATCGTAATCAGCGAACCAAACCTCCTGCTGCTGGGCACCAGTCTGAGCTACGACGACTATACCCTCTTCTATACCCAGCATCTGGCACCGCTGAAAATCAGCAAGGATCCACTGCTTGAAGAACCGGAGGAAATCATCCAGCAGGAAAAGACGGATGATTCAGAAGAAAATGAAGAAGAAAACGGAACTACAGATGAAATAGAAACCGGAACTACCGGAACATTCGATAATGGTACAACCGGAACTTTCAGTAACGGAACTACCGGAACCCAGGGAACCGATGCGGATATAAAGGAAGAAAAAGCGCCAAAGACAACTTTCGACAACGAGGGCAGTCTGGATTTGGACAGCGAAGAATATGATTTAGATGGATTTTAGTGGACAGTCAGCTGGAGTATGATGATTTCGTCAGTATGTTTTGAGATAACTGAAGTTTCACAAGTCTTGCCCCACACGCTTTCCAAAAAGTAAAAAGGCTTTTAAAGGTAAAAAGGTAAAAAGAGCCTTACCCCCTTCGCGCCCCCGTCCCCAGCGATTCCATCGCTGGTCCCTTAAAAAAAGGTAAAAAGAGCACCCTAGCGGAATGTTAAGCTAGGGTGCTCTTTTTACCTTT